>Ga0070699_100000874_pt1 | contig 28058 bp, 25 predicted proteins | sample KBSK1503metaG_FD_65473 | JGI IMG/M metagenome (GOLD analysis project Ga0070699, IMG submission 65473) | Corn, switchgrass and miscanthus rhizosphere microbial communities from Kellogg Biological Station, Michigan, USA - KBS K1-50-3 metaG | ecosystem: Host-associated > Plants > Roots >...
CATGCCGAAATGAGTTCTTCATCCGCACGCATATCTATGCAGGCCGTGGCATACTCACTCGCGCTCTTTCGACCTTGCCGGCGATCATGGTGCTGTCTTTCCCATCGTTCTGATAGGAAATCAGATCGCCAATTTTGTGCGACCGTTTGGCGCTGGGTCGCGCGGGCGGCGGGCCGCAGAAAGTCCAGTTCTGGGCTTAAGGTTGGGGGCCGCGTTGTGGGGCCCTGGGTGGCAGGATCCGCGGGTGTCGGGGGGCAGGATGAGGATCGGCGGGCAGGTCTGGCCAGGTCGGTGAGGATTTGGTCTAGCCGGGCGAGGGCGCTGGCGATCCAGGCCGGGGTGAGCGGGTTGGGGGCGGTGAGCGCGGCCGCCTGTTGTTCTTGGGTGTCGCCGTAGAGCAGCCCGGTGGCCAGCCGTAGCCGCAGCGCGCCGGGGTGTTCGCCGAATGCGCTGGCGGGCAGGGTCGCGGCGCCGTAGCGGTCGAGGAGCAGCCGGGCCAGCCCGGCGCTGGTGGTGATCTGGTGCCGGGCGCGCAGGTGTGCCCGCCAGGGTTCGAAGTCGGGGTACACGTAGAAGGCGGCCTGGGGCGGGGGGACCTGCAGCCCGGCGGCGGCGCAAACGCCGGCCACCGCTTGGGCGATGGTGGCGTGCAGGGACCGGCTGGCCGCGATGCGTTCGGTGATCTCGGCGGGCTCGGTGAAGGCCAGGGCGGCGGCCTGCTGGATCGGCGCGGCGGGCGCGGACCAGATCTCGCTGCCGGCTCCGAGCAGGGCCCGGCGCAGCCGGTCGCCGAGGGGGCCGTCGGGCATCCGGGCCACGCCGAGGCGCCAGCCGCCCAGCGCTAGGCTCTTGCTGAGCCCGGTGGTCACCACGGTGTGCTGCGGGGCCACCTGGGCGGGGCTCAGGATCGGCGCCGCCTCATCGTGCACCAGGTCGCGGTAGATCTCGTCGGAGATGATGATCAGCCGGTGCGCGGCCGCCACCTGGCACAACGCCCGGATGGTGGCCGGGCGGGCCAGGCGGCCGGTGGGGTTGTCGGGCAAGGTCATCACGACCGACCCGATGCGGCGGCCGGCGGCCGCCGCCGCCGTGACCGTGGCGGATAGGGCGGCCGGGTCGGGTATCCCGCCCTCGCCCGGCGGCGTGGGCACGAAATGCGGGCGGGCACCGGTCAGGGCCGCCTGCGCGGCGTAGCTGACCCAGCTGGGCCGCGGCAGGGCGACATCGGCGCCGATCGCCAGCAGCAGCCCGAACAGCAGCGGCTTGCTGCCCGGGCCGCACACCACCTGCTCCGGGCTCGTCGGCAGGCCGCGCCGCTGCCAGTACCCGGCCGCAGCCGCCCGCAGCACCGCGTGCCCGGCCACCGGGCCATAGCCGTTGGCCGCGGTAGCCGCGGCGAGCGCGCGCCGCAGGACCGGGTGGACCGGCAGCCCGGCCTCCCCGAACGCCAGCGGCAGCACCGGCTGCCCCCGGGCCCGCCGCGCCGCCATCACCTCATTGGCCGCCAGGGTCGCCGAAACCGGCATGACCCGCACCGGCGGCCAGGCGGCGCGCGGCGTCGGCGCGGGCGCCCGGCCCGGGCCCGCTGCCAGCGGATGTCCCGGGTCATGCCGGGTGATCATCGTGTCGGCGCTGGGCGGCGGCCGCGGGCCAGCGTGAGCACCCGGCGCGCCAGGCCGGTGACGGCGGGAGCGGGCACCGTGCGGTGCTGCTGGTGCGCGCGGCCGGCGCGGCTGGCGGCCTTGGCCGTCCGCTCCCGGGCGGCGTGGCGGTGCAGGTCGGCGACCCGGGCCGTGGCCAGGTCGTGGTGGAAGGCGGGGCGCATCGCGGTCTCCTCGGGTGGCGTGGCTGGGCTGTGTCTCCGAGGATGCGGCGAAGGCGGGCGGCGCGGATCGGGCAACCGCGCCGTTGTGCGGCTGACAAGTCCTTAGATGTGGGCCGGCCGGGCCTTAGGGCTGCTGGATGCCGAGCAGGCCGGCGCGTTCGGCCAGGGCGGCGGCCTGCACCCGGCTGGTGACGCCGAGCTTGCGCAAGATGCTGGTGACGTGCACGCTGGCGGTTTTGGGGCTCATGAATAGCTCGGCGCCGATCTGCGCGTTGGTGCGGCCCGCCGCCAGCAGGCGCAGCACCATCAGTTCCCGTTCGGTCAGCCCGTAAGGCGCCGCTGGCTGGGGCGCTGGCGCCGGCTCGCCGGCGGCGGCGGGCGGTGCCTGCAGGGGGATCCGGGCCCGCTGCGCCAGCGCGGCAATCTGCGCCAGCAGCGGCGCGTGCCCGTCGGCGGCGGCCGCAGCGGCCCGCAGCGCGGCAGCCGCCGCAGCGGCGGGCTGCCCGGCGTCCAGCTGCGCCTGCGCCTGCCGCCACCAGGCATACCCGGCCCGGTGCGGCCAGCCCAGGCTCTCCCAGGTCTTGGCGGCCGCGTGCCACGCGCCGGGGTCACTGGATCCGGCCAGCCGGGTCCACTCGGCCTCCCAGGTAGCCCGGTCAGCGGGGATTTGCGCCACATAGGGATGGTCGGTGAACGGGACCCCATCCCTCTGTTCCAGCCAGGAGGCCAGCTCGCCGGCGGCGGCCTCCGCAGCGAGGACCGCGTCGTGGTCGCGGCGCGCCCGGGCCCGCTCGGCCAGGTCGGCGCAGGCACGCAGGCCCGCCACCAGCGTCGGCCCGCACAAGAACGTTACGCGCTCGCACGGGGCGAGCACCCGCCGGACCTCCTCGAGGGCGTCACCGGGCCGGCCCGCCCACAGCGCCACCTCTACCGTCGGCTGCGCCGCCTGGCGGGCGAGGTCGACGCTGTAGAGGTGGCCGGCCAGGGCAGTGACCTGCTGCTGCCGGGCGGCAGCCGCTTCGATGTCGCCGCGCAGCAGGTCGATCTGGCCGCGGAGAACGTGCAGGAACAGGTCGTCGCGTCCGGGTGGCCCGGTGGTCAGCGGGTCGATCAGTGCCGCCGCCTCGGCCGTGCGCCCCCGGCATAGCATCGTGTCGGCTGCTGAGCCAGCCAGGAGCGTGGCATGAAACCAGGAACCGAGGCCGGCCCGGCGGGCGGCGTGCAGACCACGCAACGCTACCTCCTCCGCGCGGGCCAAGTTGCCGGTAAACCAGAAGGCAGCATTTTCCGCGTCGGCCAGCCAGATAAGGGCCGCACCATCCCCGGTGGCCTCGGCCGCCGCCCGCCCGCGGCGCAATGTGGCGAACCCCTCCTGGACCTGGCCGCGAAGGAACGCATTCTCGGCGAGTCTCGCCAGGACCCGGGGGATCACGGCGGTGGCGCCGGCCGCCTCGGCGACCTCCAGCGCCCGGGTCAGGGCCGCCCGGCTGTCCTCCAGCCGCCCCCATGCGTGCAGCAAGAAAACGTTGGCGTACTGGACCAGCGCCTCGGCGTGCCCGGCCGATGGCGGCTCCCGCTCGAACAGCTCGAGCGCCCTTTCCACCAGCGGGAACCCGGCGTCCGGGTCGTGGAGCCCGCGCAGGTACCCGGCGCGCTGGCAGACGACCGCGGCGGTGGCGTGGTCCGGGTGGCCGGCGAACCGCCGGTAAGCCTCTTCCGCCAGGTCGCTGGCGTGCCGGGTATCGCCGGATAGCTCGGCCGCGTCGATGGCCCGCAGGTACAGCCCGGGCAGGTCGGCGCCGGCAGCGCGGGCAGCGGCGGGCAGCATCTGGCACAGCTCGATGGCCCGCTGCCAGTGCGCCGCCGCCTCGGCGTAGCCGAACACCCGCTCGGCAGCCGCGGCCGCCGCCACCCGGGCTGCCAGCTCCTCGGCGGACCGGCCCGCCGCCGCCCAGTGCCCGGCCGCCTCCGCGGCCAGCGAATCGTCGCCCGCCGCCTCCAGTGCCCGCGCGGTGCGCTCGTGCAGCACCACCCGCTCGCCCGGCAGCAGCCCGGCGGCCACCGCCTCGGCCAGCAGCGCGTGCCGGGGCCGGTGCCCCCCTTGCCCGGTGCTGTCGGCGAGCAGCCGGGCTGTGGCCAGCTCCCGCAGCCCCCGGCGCACCGCAGCAGCGCCCAGCCCGCTGACCTCGCACAGCTGGTCCTCGGTCAGCGGCCGGCCCGCGACCGCCAGCGCCGCCAGCACGACCTGGGCATCCCCGGCGCACCGGCCCGCCCGCGCCGCGAGAAGCTCGGCCAGCCGGGCCGGCAGCCCAGCCGGAATCCGCAGCCCGCCACCCGCCACGCCAGCCAGCGCCGCGGCCACCAGCTGCTCGGTAAAGAACGGGTTGCCCTCTGCCCGCGCATACAGCTCATCCACCACCGGTGGCGGTACCGGTCCGCCCGCCAGCGCAGCGACCTGTTCAGCCACCTCCACCCGCGACAACGGGTCCAGCCGGATCTCCTCCGCACCCGCGACACCACGAACATGCGCAAGCCAGCCCGCCACCGGCGCCGCCATCGGAGCCTCATCACTGCGGCACGTGGCCACCACCGTCACCGCGTCCCCGCACCCGGCCCGCGCCACAAAGGTCAGCAAATCCAGCGTCGCGCTGTCCGCCCAGTGCACATCCTCGACCACCAGCCCCACCCCGGCCGCGGAACGCCTGGCCACCGCACCCAGCAGGTCCGCGACCGCGGAAAACAGCCGCTCCCGCCGCCATCCCTCACCCCGGCCACCGGGACCCGTGCCGTCACCCGGCCCCAGCCGCGGCAGCAGCCGCCCGGCCTCCCCCCGCACATACGCAGGGGCCGCAGCCAGGGCCTCCTCCAGCAGCCGCCCGCCCTCCAGCTCGCCCAGCTCGCGCAGCGCCTGCGCCACCGGCAGCAGCGGCAGCGTGCCCGCCAGCGGCAGGCATTCCCCCCGCACCGCCACCACCCCTGCGGCCGCCGCCCGCGCCATGCCCTCCCCGGCGAACCGGGTCTTGCCCACCCCCGCATCCCCGACCACAAGCACCATCCGGGCATCCCCGCCCAGCGCCCCCACCAGGCGGGACAGCTCACTCTCACGGCCAACAAAGGCCACCGGCCCTGCCACACCCCCAGCCCACCAGCCCCACACCCCCAGGTCAATCCCCTCGCCAACCAAACCGCCAAGCGGCCAAGGGGGCCGGACCCAGGCTCCTCAGGCGGCACCCGGTACAAGCGCCACCGATCGATCATTACGGCACGCCCTCAACGGCCAGCCAAACCAACCCAGACAGACGCGCCGAACTGGGCGGGTCGGCGTGCGGTTATCAAAGGGGACTTCGCGTAGTCGGGCACTTCGGCAACCCTTGAACGGTTCCACATGCGGTCGGCGAGGCTGCATATTTATGCATCGCAGCATTGGACTGAGAACGCGCGCATCTGCCGCCGATCGGACGCAGGCCAGGCAGCCAGCAATGAGGGGGGGCAGCTTTGACGGTGGCCATGGCTGGGTCAAGACTGAGGATGTCGTGATCACTATCCAGCGAAGCGTTGAGGAGGAGTATGGACCGGCAGGCGTGGCTGGCTGAACGCCGGTCGGCGGTCGTCACCATCTACGATGCCGAAGCGCCCGCCTACGACGAGCACGAGTACCCCTCGGACCTGCAGCGGGAATGGGTGGCCCGGGCATTGCGCCTGATCCCGCCGGGCGGGGTCGTGCTCGATGCGCCGTGCGGGACCGGCAAATACTTCCCGCTGGTCGCTGCGGCTGGCCATCAGGTGGCGGGCGTTGACCAGTCGGCGGGCATGCTGGCCCAGGCCCGGGCGCGGGGAATCGCGTTTCGGCTGGAACAGGTCGCGCTACAGGACTTGTCCTACGTCAGCGAATTCGACGCTGTCCTTACGGTCGACGCGATGGAGAACATCCCGCCCGAAGACTGGCCGCTGGTGCTGGCCAATCTGCACCGGGCCGTCCGCGCGGGCGGGGTGATGTACCTGACAGTCGAGGAAGTGGAGCAGGCAGAGATCGACCAGGCCTTCCAGAGCCTTTCCGCCCGGGGACTGCCCGCGGTGCCAGGTGAGATCGTCGAGGGAGATGTTGCCGGTTACCACTACTACCCGGGCCGGGAGCAAGCAGCCGAGTGGTTCGGGCGAGAGGGCCTGGCGATCCTCGACGAGGGCTTCAGGCAGGAAGACGGGTGGGGCTATCGCCACTTCCTGCTGCATGCCGACCGGTAAACGTACCGATACCCGCTTCACCCAGGATGGTGAATGGTTCAGCGTCCTCATCTGATGACCCTGATCGGGCGTACTCTCATGCCGCGAGGCGTAATACTGCTCAGCCGTGGCCAGGGGCGGGGGCTCCACGGTATCGCCGTAGGCAGAGGGCACCTGCTGGCAGAGCGCCGCTGCCCCCGGGCGGGGAGTGACAGCTCCGGGAGCTGGCGGCCGTCGCGTTGAGTGGCAGGTGTACGGCCGCCGTGCCCGGATCATGAGACCCAGGACCTGCATCTGGCCCAGTAGCGGCTGCTCCGCGCGGCCGTGGCGCCGGGCCCGGACGACGTGTTCGTCGCGGCCGGCCCGCACAGCGCGCGGCCAGGGTCCGCAGCTGCGGATGGCAGCCACCGGGGCCGAAGAATTCGCTGTCCAGGCCGAATGGATCCGCTCGTGGCTGGCGGCCGTCATCGAGCCGCAGGCCATCGGGGTGCGGCCCGCTCGGCCAGCTTGGTCCGCAGGGCATCTCCGACCACGACCCGGCCGGGTACTGGCTCGCGAGGTGGCGAAGAAGCACCATCTCGGGGCTGACCGGCTGGCGCGCCAGCGCCACTGGCACGCGTTCCCGGACGGGCGGGAAGGCACGGCCTATCAGGAGTTCCTGGCCTCGCGCAGGCCGCTGCTGGCCAGGGTCGTCCGCGACGTGCCCGGCCTGCTGTGTGACCCGGCCTGTGCGCCCGGATACCCGGCGCCCGCCGAACCCGGCCTGTGGCTACCGCACGAGCCGACTATGGCGTCAGCATTGGCGATCTCATCGGCGCCGGACTGCTGGAGGCGGGAGAGATCGTCATCGACGCAGGTGAACAAGGCGATGCCTCCACCGGTTCCGGCCCCCGCCACGGGACCGCTGGAGGAAGATGCCGGAGCTCACACGGGTCGCGCACTATGCCAGGTCAAGGGGTGACAGTGATCGTGATGGTCTGGACGGTGCCCCCGCTGCCGCCAGCGATCGGCTGGGTGGTCCACCCCGTCAGCTGGTAGGTTCCGGCGGTCGTCGGGGCAAGGGTCAGCGTATAGGTCTGGGTCTCGTGCGGAGCCAGCAGCAGGAAACTGCAGGTGGCCGATCCTGCGATCCGGCAGATGCCGGTCCGGGGCGGCTGGGATGCAACGACGGCGAATCCCAGGCGGCGGATTCCGACGGTGATCCCGGGGGTCTGCATGTCGCCCAGGCTGATCGCCCGTTGTGTCGCGGTGAACGTGGTGCCGAGCTTGACGGTAGTGGCCGACACCGACAAGGACCCGGTGTACTGGCCACCCACCAATGCCTGGGACGGCGATGCGGTCACGGTCAGGGCAGCCAGCGCCAGCCCCGCCGCGGTCAGGCCGCGCGCGGTGCGGGAGCGCAGGGCACCGGCGAGAGGGATGTAACGGTTTACGGATTTCATCAGGATCTCCTCACAGGTAGCGATTCGCTAACGGCGCGAGGCTCCCGCGCACCAGAAAGTTGTCAACACCTGTGGATCAAGATCTTTGACAACGGGGTTTCAGGGTGTGGTCAGTCGTCGCCACCGCCTCATCCGCTTCTGCCACTGCGGCAGTAAAAGGACTGATGGGCGCCAGGCTGGGTGGTGGCAGACGATCATGCAGGATCTGTTGGCTATGGCTTGTGCCAGAATCACGCCATGCCAACTCCATCGCAGCTTGACAGTGACTACCGGAGCGGCCGGCGACCTGCGGAGCGGGCACGAGTCGGCTTCCTTCGCCGAATGGGAGATGATCTGCGGCACGGGCACAACATCGAGCTGTACGTGACCGTGACGTTGTCGCTCTGCATCGCCGTGCTCACTGCGTTCTCCGTCGTTAACAATGCGGTGGTCAGCGGCACGATCCTGGCCGTCCTCGCGCTGCTCGCCGTGTCGGGGCTGGAGACCCGGCATAGGTCCGAAGAAGCCGGGCGTCAGCTGGAGCAGCTGGCAGCGAGCCTGAGCGGCGACGTTCCCGCCGACCGGTTCCTGACGGCACGCATGCCCGCACTTGAGGAGGATATGGCAGCTGCAGCTGACATCGGGCTTGTCGGCGTTACGCTGGCTCGCACGGTACGCGACCTGCTGCCTGTCCTGGACCGGCGGCTACGCAGAGGTGCCTCCGTCCGGGTGCTCGTCATCGATAAGGACAGCCCGGCGCAGACTGAGGCACTCGCCCGGAGCCGCGGCGCAGACAGCCCGGACCTCTACCAGCACCGGCTCGCCTCGACCATCGACCTGCTGGGCGTGCTGGCGTCCGCTGCTCAAGATGAATCCGCGCTCCAGCTGCGCTTGCTGCCGTATGTACCGACGTTCGGCATGTGCCTTATTGATCCAGCCGAGACGTACGGCCGCATCCACGTTGAGGTCTATCAGCACCAGACAATCGAGCAGAATCCCTCATTCAGCCTTCGAGCCGACCGTGACAGCCATTGGTACCAGCTCTTTGCCCGGCAGTTTGAAACCCTCTGGTCTAGTGGACAGCCGTATCAGCTAACGATTCCAAAGTAGCTGCCGGGACTGCCGGGCAAAGAAGGCCGGACGACGCCGAGCAATCAATATCTTGATGCAGTTGGACCACACTCATCTGCCGCTGGCCGTGCGGTTGAGATGGCGCGATCCTGGAAGGCGGACCTCGCTCCTCCGCTGCGCACATCAGCTTCGCGGGCACCCCCAGCTCAGGTTCTGATCGTTGGCCAGACCAGCTCGAACCGCTCGAAAACCACACCGATATCGTCGGAGAACGTCAAGCCCATCGCCGTGCACTGACGGCTGAAGAAGCGCGTGTGCGCGTCCAGCCACCAGGCCCGCGTCCGGTCACCCTCGCCTTCGTCCCGCGCGAAGCGGTCGTCGACCGACGAGAGCGGGCCGACTCGCACGTCCGTCGTGCGCACGATCGCCAGCGGCCGGCCATCGCCGCCGAGCACGAGGCACCGGTCGCCCGCCCGGGGCAACGGCTCGTCCTGCGCCGCGAACGCCTGCACGAGTTCCGCCGTCGCCCTCTTGGGACCGTGCAGCACCAACAGGCCGAGCTCGTCGGCCAGCTCCGCGGAGTCGCCGAACGCGAAGGCTGTCACGAGCGGTCCGTCGTAGCCGCTGTCCGCGGCGTACGACGCCCACATCGCGTCGACTGCCGTCTGGTCGGCGGGGGCGATGTCCACGGACGTCATCCTAGGCGGTGCTGCCGGGGCGGACCCGGGACCGAGGGCCGCTGGAACTTCCGCACGTGCCGCGGCTGAAGTTTGGGCGGCAGGTGGCGGGCAGCCGCGCGGTCCTGGTCGGCGGCCGCAGCTAACCAGGCAGTGGCCCCAGGCGTGCAGTCCTGGACGGCCGCTCGCAGCACCGTGCCGCGCGACCGGACTTGCTGGGCCGGGGGCCTGCCGGGGCGGCCCGGCCCGGGCGTGCGCCGTGGCAGACTGCGGGGTATGGACGCTGGCCTGCGGGTCCGGCAGGGCGGCAGCGGGGAGCCCGTGCTGCTGCTGTTGCACGGCCTGGGCGCGACCGGTGCGGTGTGGGAGGGCTGGCGGCCGTTGCTCGCCCGGCGGTGGCCGGGGCGCTGGCTGGCCCCGGACCTGCCCGGTCATGGCGGCTCGCGGCCGCTGCCTGGCTACACCTTCGATGCCCTGGCCGCCGCGGTCGCCGGCCTCGCCAGCGCCGGTGCCCGCGCCGTGGTGCTGGGACATTCGCTGGGCGGCGTCGTCGCCCTGGCCCTGGCCAGCGGCAGGTTCCCGGTGCCGGTCCAGGCGGTCATCGGCCTGGGCATCAAGGTCGCCTGGACCGCCGAGGAACTGGACCGCGCGCAGGCCGCGGCGCGCCGGCCGCCTGCCTGGTTCGCCTCGCGTGAGGAGGCTGCCGCCCGCTACCTGCGCATCTCGGGTCTGGCCGGCCTGCTGGCCGCCGACGCCCCCGCCGTGGACGCGGGCCTGCGGCAGGAGCACGGGCGATGGCGGCTGGCCATGGACCCGGGCGCGTTCGCCGTCGGGGCGCCGGACATGGCGCAACTGCTGGCACGATCGCGGGTCCCGGTGACCCTGGCCCGCGGCGAGCACGACGCGATGAACACCAGCGAGCAGCTTGCCCGGCTGGGCGTCCCGGCGGTCACGCTCCCGGGCCTGGGCCACAACGCCCACGTCGAGAGCCCTGAGCTGTCGATCACCCTCCTGGACCCCTATCGGTGACACCCGGCGGGCAGGCCAGCGGCCTGCATAAAATGCGTCGTATCATGCCCCGGCAACGCCCGCATCTGCCGCTCTCCGTAAGACGCTCGGAGCGCGGGCGCATGCGGGTAGGCCGTCTCTAGCTCAGGCCCCGGGCGAGGGGACCTGGGCAGGGTTATCGCGGCGTTTTGCTGTGTCGAGCGCGAGGCGGGCCTCTGGCCTGTCGGTTTGGGCCGTATCAGTCGTCCTGTGCCGGTGTGGCGGGCTGGGCGGGAAGACTGGCCCGGTAGGTCACGGGGGTTAGGTCGAGCTGGGAGATGTCGTCGCCCTGGAGGACGAAGAACCGTGGTGGCCTGGCATCCACTGCGTATACGCGGTACAAGGCGTAGGAGTGAGGGTGACTGTGCGCGAATTGCAGCTCGGGTGAGGAGAGATAAAACGGTGTCAGGGCGCCCTGAGCGGTGGTCTTGACTTCGATGTAGCGCTCATGCCCGTCCAAGCCGTAGGACAGGACGTCATAGCCAAGTCCGTCGCCGTCGTCGCGGGCAGTCCAGCGGACCAGGTCCGCTAGGTCGCCGCGGTCGTGTTCTCGCAGCCAGGTCCGCTCGTAGTCGACGACGAGCCGCTCGCCTGTTGCGCCGCGTCTGGTGTTTTCGTCCTGCAGGAGCCCGTAGTCCGGGTGCCTGCCCGGACGATTGGCGGCCGGTCCCCGGTCACGGTTTCCGGCGGCTCGTTGCGGCGGGTCCGTGCGCTGCAGCGCGCCGACCGGAATGGCATCGACGGGTCGGAGCTGCAACCGGCTGAGCAGCGCCGGATCTGCCCGCACCCGGCGTTCGATCTCGTCGGCAAGGGCGTCCTGGCGATTGGCCATGGGCTTGTAGCCCTGGACGTAGGGCAAGCCAAGCTCGATCATGACCGCGCTGATGTTCTGGTGCTTGTACTCAATGGCCGATTCGGTGCGGTTCGCGCTCAGCCGCTGCCTCAGCGCCCGCCGGTGCTCGGTCTTGGAGTACCGCTGGCCGACGGCCTCGGCAGCGAGCATATCCAGGTAGTCATCGACTGTCGCCGCGACCTCCGCCGCAGTCCAGTCCGTGCCGGCCGCAGCGTCCCCGGGGCTAAGGCCGGACTGCTCGCGTGCCTGCCGGAACAAAGCCGCGACCATCGGCTTCATCGCATACCAGCTGGCGGAGCCATCCCGGCCCTTCCACCAGTAAAAGGGAAGACGGCGACCCGCGGGCGCGGCCAGCTCACCGGTCTGGCTGAGGCTCCCGGCAACGACCTGCCGGGCCTGATCGCTCGTCCCGCCGCGTACTGGTCCTGGTATCTGCGCCGCGAGCCAGTCAGCGTCCACCTGCTCACCGGGCTGATCCATCAGCAGGTCGAAAATCAGCCGGGCGTTCCCTCCTAGGGATCGGTAGAACCCTACAGCCAGACGGCTATCACCAGCCTCCCACTCAGGCCCGCGGTGACCGTCGCCACCGGAGTGCTGCTCCCACAGCAGGTCATCGTCCTTCAGCGCCATCGCGATCTTGCCCTCCCTGTGCCCGGCCCGCACGCCTGAAACTACCGCTGCGCGGGGACAAGAGAACCGCCACGAGAGTACTGGATGTCACGAATTAGCGCAGCTATTGCCTTGGGAGCCAAAGAGCGTCACGTAGATTGCCCTATTTGCCTCGTTCATCACGTCTGGCATGGGTTTCTCCTTCGCGCCGCTGCGAGCAGATCCGACGGTCAGCCGACGCCCGGATCTGCCGAATAGCGGGCGTTGCATGTCCGTATACTAATTCGCTGACTTGCATGAACTCAGCTCTCCAATTTTCAGGTCGAAGGTAAGTATTCGGAAGTCCTGTGAGCAGGTATGGCAATAGCCGGCGTGGCCCGTTCACGTGGGCGACGTCGTAGTGATTGCCGGGGGCGGGGTTAGCCGGGCTGCCGGGGCGGCTGTGCCCAGGTGCGGAGGTCTGCGGGGCTGGCGTTCCAGGGCAGGAATCGTTCCAGGTCCGCCCTGGCGAGGGGTTTGCCGCCGTTGCGTCCGCATTCGTCGAGGTAGGCGGTGAGCCAGGTCAGGGGGTTGAGGCCGGCCAACTGGACGGTCGCGGTGACGGTCCAGATCATGGCGGCGAGCCGGGCGGAGTCATCGTTGCGTGAGCCGCCGGCGTTCTTCCTGGTCACGACGGGGCCGCGGATGATCCGTTCGGCTGCGTTATTATCCAGGCTCACCATGGGGTAGTCGCGGTGCGCGGCCAGCCCGTCCCATTCCCGGTCCAGGGTGGCGAGCGCCTTCTTCGCGGGTTCGGCCAGGCCGGGGGCGGCTATCTGCTTCTTGCGCGCCTCGTCGATCACGGCGAGCGCCGTGTCCCAGGCGGTGCATGCCTCATCGAACCGCGCGGCAGCGGCTGCTTTGTCCCGCGGCGCGGGGGCGGCCGCGTCCTGCCAGGCGGCCATGAGCTGCTCGTGGGCGGCGTACAGGTCCCTGATGCGCGCCAGCCATGCTTCGGTCCAGTACTTCAGCTGGGCCGGGTTCGCGTCGCCGGCCCGCACGAAGTGCCGGCGGACGTGCGCCCAGCAGAAGAGGTTGACCAGGCCGTCCGCCTTCTTTCCGGCGGATTGGTAAACGGCGTAGAAGTCGCTGGAGATGACCAGCCGCCGCGGCCCGCCGTCCCCGCCGCCGGTGAGCTGGCCGGTCTTCTCGTCGATGCCGGCGTGGCGGGCGAGCACGGCCCCGGACCTCGTCGGGTCCATGACGAAGCAGACGGTGTCCGGGCCGATGAACACCCACAGCCACCATTTCGCCGGGCCGTCCCCGTCCCGCGGCGCGAAGACCCGCCAGGTGGTCTCGTCGGCGTGCAGGTGCCAGGAATCCCGCGACCGCTCAGTGACGGCCTCAGCGGCCGGGACGAGCAGCGCCCCGGCCTGCGCGCAGGTGCCGGCCAAAGTGGCGGGAGAGATCTCCGCACCTTGCCTGGCCAGGCTCTTCACCAGCGAGTTCTGGCTCCGCCCCGCGGCGAACCGCTCGGTCAGCAGCATCGCGATGAAGGCGTTGGAGAACCGGCCCTTCCCGATCGCCTTCGGCGGGCCGGGCGCCATCACCGTCGCCGGCACCCGGCATTCGCACGCCCGCTTGTAACGGCGGCGGCAATGCGCCACCAGCCGCACGATCACCTGCCAGTCCAGCTGCTCCCCGGACACATGGTCCCCCAGCAGCGTGAACGGCTCCCCGCACTCCGGGCAGCAGTACCCGCCCCCCGGAAAATCCCAGGACACCTCAACCCGGGGCAGGTGCGAGTAATCCCGCCGCCCCGCCCGCGCCCCCGGACCCCGTTTCCCGGCCCTGCCGCTCCCGCGATCCCCGTCCTGCTCCCCATCGCCGCCGCTGGCCGCGCCACCGGACCCCGGACGCGACCGTTCCGACGACTGCCCGAACAGCATCCGCTGGAAAACCGCAAGGTCAGCACGGAGTTTCTCCAGCTCAGCCGCCTGCTCCGCATTCTCCGCCCGCAGCCGCGCGTTCTCCTCGCGCAGCTCAGCCGCCAGCCGCGCCATCTCCCGGTTCGCTTCCAGCGCCGCGGCCAGCGCATCCCGCAGCGACGCCTCAGCACCCTCCGGAACCGGGATCACGCCAGCAGCAACCGCCACGCAGCACAGCAAACACCATCAGCAACCGCAAACCATGCACCACGCCCCAGCGTGTCACAGCTGTTAGCGAACTCACTATCTGGAGATCCGGCGGCTGGATTCTGCCAGGACGCTCCGGCAAGGCTTCGCGAGCATCCCGCTCTCCTCCGGCTGCTCAATCTTCCGCCGCGACGCCGGAGGCGACGGTGAAGCGCCCCGCGCAGGTTCTCCAGCGCCCGTGCGGTCTGGAGCCGCGCGCCGGGCCGTGCGATGCTCTGGTAGGTGAAACGCATACCACGGGCGGCGGGCCTGCTCGGGTGGACGCTCGGCGCGGTGGCGCTGAACGCCGTCGTCCCGCGCGAGCTGTCGCGGCTGGGCGACCGGGCCGGGCGGAATGCACCGGCCCCGCCCGCCGCGCGGGGCGCGGGGCTGCTGATGGTGGCGGCAGGCGGCGCGCTGACGGCGTGGGCGTTCGCAGCCCACTACCAGGCGGCACCGCGGGGCTGGGCGCTGGAGTCCCGGCCCACGCCCGGGTACCTGCTGCGCGGCGGCCCGTACCGGTGGAGCCGTAATCCGATGTACGCCGGAGAGGCTGCCGTCTGGGCCGGCTGGGCCCTGTTCTACGCCAGCCCGGCCGTCTGGGCCGGGCAGGTCATCGTGTCCGCCGCCTTCACCACGCTCGTGCCGTGGGAGGAGCGCCGGCTGCTGGAGCACTTCGGCGAGGACTACCGGGCCTACCTGGCGGACGTGCCGCGCTGGGTGCCCCGCGCTCCGAGGCGCCCCCGACCCGCCGATCAGCGCCGGTTCCGGGCCGGCCGGGACCGCAACCACCAAGGAGGGCGGTGGAGAAAGAGCATCACCGTGGATCACGACCTGGCGTACAGATAAACGTGCCGTCAACAGCAACCCGCGACGCCCGTGGCCGCCAACGCCCCGTCACACGATTTCCGAATACTTACGGTCGAAGCAGCTAGCGCTGGTCGTCGCTCAGCGACTCGCGGCGAGGTTCCCTGGCGGATCGGCTCGGGCCGCTAGCCGGCGGTCGGATGCCGTAGCCCCAGAGCGTGTGCCACGATGCTGATCGCCGCAGGTCGCTCGCAGCGTGAACTCAGCGCTCACCCGAGGCGTCTTCATCTAGCGGGAAGGAGTTGTGGTGATGATCTCCGTGGAGACGCTCCGCGGTTATGTGCTTGAGGAAGTGCTGGCGCGCTTGTTGCGGGAGAACGGCTACACGCTGCTAGTCCGGGCGAGCCAGGACGATAACGCCCTGCGCGATGGCAGGCATGGTCTTCTCGTACGAGGGCGCGGCACTGATCACCAAGTAGACGCCCTAGGCGAGTTGCTGATCCCTGCTCCCTTTTCGCTCCCGGTCCGTCTTTTCGCGGAGGCCAAGTTCAAGAGTGACCGGGTCGACATAACTGATGTTCGCAATGCTCTGGGTGTGCTGAACGATGTTAACGAGTACTACTCCACTAAAGTTATGCATGACTTCCCTATGCGACGGTACCAGTACCGTTACGCATTGTTTTCTACAAGCGGATTCACGCGGGATGCGCAGGAGTATGCGCTAGCGCACCAGATCTCGCTGGTAGATCTGCAGGGACCAGCCTTCGCGGACCTGCGCGGCGTCGCCAGCCAGGCCGCCCAGCGTCTGCTAAGGCTGGCGCAGTCGTCTGGGCTTCCCAGCTTCCCGCTCAACCAGATGCGGACCGCTCTTCGGCGCGCGCTCAGGACGTGGAGTCTCGATGCAGAGTCCGAAGACGACAGCTACGAAGCGGCACGAGAACGTGCCGCTACCATGACCATTGGCGATGACCGGGATTCTGAGCGCCTGCCGCCGGATGATCTCGCTGGGATCGCTGCTAGCCTAGGCGAGGACCTCACAGATAAGCTCGTACTCGGGTTCCCGCAAGGTCCGTTCATCCTGGTGCTCCAGCCGGACAATCCAGACACATTTGATGCCTTCTTGAATCAGTCGACTGCTGAGATCAACGTTAATATTCGCTATTCCAGCGGCACCGGTGTGGGAGGCGAATGGGTGATCGTGCCACAGCCCAGGCGCGAAGATCTGGCAGTGCGCTTCGGCGTTCCCCCGCTCCTGGAATCCTGGCTCCTGGCCGAAGATGATGTCGACCGTGAACGCGTGCGGCTCGCCAAAAAGATGTTCTTCTCGTCCATCGCGGTGTTTCACCATGGCAATCGGCTCACCCAACTCCGTTATCGGAAGGTGAGCCGGCGACCGCGAACGGCCGACGAGGTGTTCGCCGAGCCGGTGCCTGCGCTGCGCCGGGAACTTGCAGAACCAAGCCTTGCGTTCAAGGGGCGTCCGGAACGAGTTGACGCCGTGGGAGATGCAGCAGCGGCACCCCGGCGCGAGGAGTGGACGATCGAAGGACTGACCGAACTGTTGCGTCGGCTGGAGCAGGAACGACCTTTGCAGGCCGACGTCATCCGTACCGCAGCCCAAAAAAGAGGCCGGATCACCCGACGGCAGGTGTACCGGCTCGGCGGCTACGACTCGAATAGATCACTGCGCGGCTTCACCCGGCCATCCAACCGTATCACCCGGCAACTGCAGCAAGAGGGCATCGTTGCTCGCGGAGTGGACTTCCCCCTTCGGGCTGTATTCGACCAAAGCGGCCAGGCTACTCACTTTGTCGTTCCACCGGAACTGGTAAGGCTCCTCGGGGATTATTGACGAATCTTTTGCACAGCTCTTCCGAGTGAACGATCTGATCACGCCAGAGATCTTAACGGATTGATGACTTCCAAGAATAGGCGTGTTTGCATGTTTATGCGCTGTCGACAACAACGGAGACCGTCCGCTTCTGCCGCTGAGGACGAGCATCCGGTGATCAAGCCAGGTCACCGATCTCGGCGCTCGATACGCGAAGATCATGGCGTGGCGTCACCTTGGTGCGCCATCGGCGTGATTAGCGTTGTCAGCTCGGTGCGAGCCTTCCCGATGCACTCCAGGTCCCCTGCCGACATGATCGGGCTGAACTGACTCACGTCCACTGGCTGGATGACCTGCTGATACGGCCAGCGATGTAGCAGCCGGTATTTGGCCACGGGGAGCTTCATGGGTGCCGCGGTCGTAACTGGATAGGTCTGCCGAAGTTTGTAATTCCGGATGTGCACTTGGTAGCGGCAGGCGGGCAGGGTTTTCTCTGTCAGGCCGGCTCGGGGATCCAGGGGTCGGCTTGGGCGGCGCGGGTGAGGGCGTCGAGAGCGCCGATGCCGTGGCGGGCGGCGGTGGCGACGTAAGAGCGGATGGCGCAGAAGGCTTCGGCGCCGGACATCGAGCGCATGCATCCGGAGACCTTGATGCGCAGCTTGCTCATCCTGATGACCTGCTCGGCCTGGTTATTGTCGAACGGGACCCGCAGGTCACGGGCGAACCGCAGGTAGTCATCGGCGCGGTCGCGCATCCGGGTCGCGAGGGCGTTCCGTTTCTTTTGCAGCTTGCTGCGGCGGGCGGCGTTCAGGACGATCCCGGCATCGGCCGCCTCGCGGAACCACCGGCATTGATGGTCCAGGATCTCCGGGTCGGTGGCGTGGTGGCCGGCGTCGCGGGCGGCGTCCGCCGCTTCCTTCAGGGCCAGCAGGGCGTCGATGGCCTGCTGCGCCCAGATCACGTCGTCTTCGGTGCCGGTCTCGGTCACCGCGATGAGTTCCCGGAGCAGGTGCGCGCCGCACAGAGCATACCCGGCGACGCCGTCGTAGCTGTCGTAGGGCTTCCAGGCGTCGTGGCAGGCGATGCCGGTGAACGCGGGCAGCACCCCGGCGGCGTCCATGCCCTGCTTGCCGCGCTTGGGATGCACGGTGACCAGCACGAACTTCCCCGCCGACGCCGAGTGGACCCAGGCGAGCTTCCCGGCGACCCGGAACCCGGTCTCATCGAAGTGCGCCACGTCCGCCCCGGCCAGGGCCCCGGTGATGCCGATGATCGCCGGGGAGATGAGCCCGGCGATCTTGCGGGCCTGCGCGGCCAGCGCGCCCGGGGACGGGGCGCAGCCGAACATCTCGCCCAGCGCGGCGCAGGCCCGGTCCCTGGACAGGAACTGGCCGTGCCACAGGTAGGTGCCCAGCGCCGAGGCCCGCGGCCCGTACTGCACCGGCGCGGTCACCCCGTCCGGAGCGTCCGCCTTGGTGCGCTCCCCGCAGCACGGGCACTCCATCTCGATCATCTGGTGCTCGGTGACCCGCGCCTTCACTGGCGGGATCTCAGTCACCTGCCGTCGCTCCGCCCCGGTCTCCCGGGCGCCTGCCAGCCTGGTCCCGCACTTGCGGCAGGCCGGCGGCTCGTGCCGGATCACGTGATCAGGATGATCGGTCAGCCCCAGGGTCGCGCCCGGCTGGCCCTTGGGCCGGCCCGGCTTGCGGCCGGTCTTCTTGCGCAGCGACTTCGGCGCCGGCTTTCCCAGCCCGTCCGATGACGGCGGCCTGCTGGAGTTCGCCGAGTTCTGCCTGATCTGCGCGGCCAGGTCCGCGACCTGCGCCCGCACCTCCTCCAGCTGCCCGGTCAGCGCCTCGATCTGCGCGTCCTTCGCCGCCAGCAGCTCCCGCAGCCGCGCGTTCGCGGCGCGCAGCCCCGCAGTCACCTCGCGGAGCTCACCCAGCTCACCGGGCGCAGGGGGCGTACCGGACACATGCCGCATACTGGCGGAGCCGGCCCTCCGCAAGCAACACGACACGCAAAGCAGGCCACCAGGGCATCAGCCCGGGCACCGGCGTCCCGCCGGAGCAGGCCGGTAATTAGCTACCCCGGTGCCTGCGCAACCGGGACAATGGCCCGGCGGCCGCCTCACGACGCGCAGCCCCTCGCCGGGCACGATCGCCGGGCCGCCACTGATCCAGAGACCGTCTCGTATGAGGAGACCTGACGTGGACCTTCCCCGCAGCTTTACCATCCGCGAGAGCAGCCACCGCATCCATAACCCGTTCACCAGCGACAAGCTGGCCACCTTGGGCCAGGCGCTGAGCCCGCCGCCGGGGACGCGGATGCTCGACCTGGCCTGCGGGACCGGCGAGATGCTGTGCACCTGGGCACGCGACCACCAGGTGACCGGGACCGGGATCGACATCAGCACGGTGTTCATCGCCGCCGCCCGCGCCCGGGCCACCGAGCTGGGCGTCGACGGCCAGGTCAGCTTCGCGCACGGCGACGCGGCGGGCTACGTCACCGACGCCCCGGTGGGCATCGCCTCGTGCATCGGCGCCACCTGGATCGGCGGCGGCGTACCCGGCACGGTGGAGCTCCTCCGGCACAGCCTGCAGCCCGGCGGCATGATGCTGATCGGCGAGCCGTACTGGCGCCAGGAACCTCCCGACCAGGCCACCGTGGAGGGCTGCCACGCCATCGGCAGTGATGATTTCCTGCCCTTGCCGGAACTGATCGAACGGTTCGGCGACCTCGGCTGCGACGTCGTGGAAATGGTCCTCGCCAGCCAGGACAGCTGGGACCGGTACGCCGCGGCGCAATGGCTGAATATCCGCCGCTGGCTCGACGCCAATCCCGATGACGAGCTGGCCGGCGAGATGCGCGCGGAACTCGCCACCTCGCCCGCACAATACGCCAGGTACCGGCGCGAATACCTCGGCTGGGGTGTCTTCGCCCTGATGAACCGCTGACTCATCAGGCTACTGAACAGCCCGGACATCAAAGCGCCCGCCAGCCAGCGCCATACCAGGACCTATCTAGTTACCCGCGGTAAATCAGCAGTAAGAACAGTCTATTTGCTTTTAGCCTGTACCTGCAGTCGGCTCAGCTGCTCGAGGTCTTGGTGAGCAGCCTGGGTGTCGGGGTGCTCGCTTCCCAGGGAGCGCTCCCGTTCGGTGAGCACGAAGCGTAGTAGTTGCTCGGCTTCCGCATACCTGTGCTGGCTGGCGATGGCCCGGGCGAGCATGTGGCTGGTGCGGAGGATTACTGGGTGGTGATCGCCAAGTACAGGTTGTCCGCTGGCGAGGGCTTGCCGGTAGAGTCGCTCGGCTTCGCCGTTGCGGCCTTGTGATGCGACCACGGTCGCGAGGCCGCATAGGGTCTCGGCGGTGACAGGGTGCTCGTCGCCGATCGCGTTCCTCTCGTCGATGATGAGCTGGCGGTACATCTGCTCAGCTTCGGCATGCCGTCGCTGGTTTGCGATCGCTGTCGCCAGGTTCATCCGGGTATACAGAGTGGTGGGATGGCCGTCGCCTCTGACGCGCTGCTGGTCTGGCAGGACTTGCCGGTACAGTTTCTCGGCTTCGCTGTGACGTCCCTGCATTGCGATGGACCATGCGAGGTCATGGCGGGTGCTGAGCACGTACGGATGATCGCCGTCTAGGATCTTGTGCTGGTCGGCGAGCAGGCGCTGGTATTGCTGCTCGGCTTCGCGGTAGTGACCTTGCCAGCTCCTGGACCATGCCAGCCCGTGACGTGCTGACAGGGTGTCCGGATAGTCCTTGCCCAGGATCTGGAGACGTTGTTCGAGCACCTGGCGGTATATCGGCTCAGCTTCGCGTCCATTGCCTTGCCGTCCGAGGGACCAGGCGAGCGAGTAGCGGGTCCTCAGGGTGTCGGGGTGGTTGTCGCCCAGGACTCGCTCCTGGTCATCCAGGATGTCCCGGTACAGCTGCTCGGCCTCGGCGAACCGGGCGTGACCGATTACCCGTGCGAGCTCGAACCGCGTGGCCAGGGTGTTCGGGTGGTCTTCGCCGAGTATGCGTTGCTGGTCCGGGAGCAGGTCCTGGTACAGCTGCTCGGCCTCCTTGTTGACTCCCCGTCCGTCGAGTGCCGCGGCGAGGCGGCGGCGGCTCTCTAGGCACGCCGGATGGTCGGCACCCATGTGCCTGCCTGCCTCGATAGCTGCGCGGGCGAGTTTCTCGGCGGCAGCTGGCCGCCCGCTGTACACCAATGCCGCCGCGGCCAAGTTGATCACGTCCAGCAGGGGCGCAAGTGTCGCCGCTGGCATGTCGGCGGCCAGCCAGCCTGGGAGTGCCAGTACGTGCGGGGCGAGGCGCTGCCAGGTCGGCCAGTCAGCAGGCCGTTCGCAATCCAGCGCGGCTGCCGCTGTCACCACCAGTTGGACAGCTGCCTCACTAACCGCGGGCATGCTGGACTGGGCTGTGGTGCGCAACCGAGCACGGTTGGCGTCGGCGACAACGGGATGGATGGTCACGACTGGCTGGCCGTGGCTGCCGGATATGTCAAGAAGCCCGGCGGTTGCCAGGTCCCGCAAGCAGGAACGAAGCAGTCGTTCTAGTCCGTCCTGTGCGCCGGCCTGATCGTAGGAGCGGTGCAGCCTGTCTGGGGTGAGCAATCCTGACAGTGGTTGCGGCTGGATCAGGGCGACCGGAATCGGGATGGCGGGCGCGTAGCAAGACAGCAGGAACAGCAAGGATCGTGCCTGTGGCCGCCCGATGGCAGCCAGGGCATCCAGGGAAAGATCCCAGGTCCGCTGAATGGTAGCTCGCGGATCGGCGGCCTGCTCGTCGAGGTCGGCCAGGGCTGCGGGCAGCTCCACGCTATCGAGCGCGTAGCGGTATTCCGCGAAGGTGTGCCATCGGGCGAACGGGGACGCCAGGTACGACCCGGCCAGGTGCAAGGCCAGGGGAAGCCCGCCTAGCCGTCGGCCCAGTGCCTGCGCCTGCTCGCTTCCGGGATCGGGAATCGCGGGGGCAAGGTCGGTCAGGATTCTTCCGGCAGCCTGGTCATCGAGCGGAGCGAGCTCACGCAAGACGATGCCTGGCCCCCAGATGCGGGGATCCTTATTGCGGGTGGTGACAAGTACAACGCCGCTCGGGTCAGGCCGCAGCCAGCCGGCATGATCAGCCGGGTTAGCTGCACCCGCAGCGGCGAGCACTGATGGGATATCGGCGTTATCAAAGATCAGCAGCCACCGGCGTCCCGCCGCATGGGTGGTGCCATTGAGGAATTCCCAGGCGCGCTCCGCCGCGGCTGGGGCGCCTTCACGGACAGGCTCGGTGACTGTGTCCGGCGCCCCCAGCTGGCGGAGGACCTCCAGCATTCCTCCCGTAAGCGATGCAATATCGGCAGCGGTAACCCACCACACTCGCCATCCCTTGGCCCGTGCCGCCCGCGCGGTCGCAAGGGCTACGGTGGACTTTCCTAGCCCGCCCATCCCGGCAAGGATCCACGTCCGGCCCGGCCGGGTCTGATGCTGGACTATCAGGCGCTTCAGCGAAAGGCGCGGTGTCAGTAGATGCCGCAATTCGTTGACAAGCACATCCCGGCCTCGGATCTCGGCGGGCAGCCGGCCCAGCGGGACTGTGACCGACAGCGCGTCCGGGAAATGATCGGCATCCAATGACCGGTCTCGCTCGATCGCAGCGTGACGCTCACGCAGCTGAAACCGGACCTGCCAGGCAACAAGGACGACACCGAGCACTCCAGCCAGCGACCCGATGGCCGTCCACAACAGCCCGGTATCCATGAGCGAACGGTAACCCCGAATCCGGCGACCGTGCTAGATCGCAACCTTGGAGGTGACTCCAGCCTCCGTCTGCCGGCTGGCCGTCGGCTCCGGTGGCGTATGACGGCTTCGGCGTTCCATTCAGCGCCCACCGCGACAGCCACCTGGTCAGCCACCCGGCCTAGATCCAAGCCAAGCCGCTAGCCGTTTATCGGATCCTCCGGCCTCCCGGCAGGCTGTCCACGTCAGCCAGAGCGCAGACAAGCTAACACTCGCAGAGACACGGCAGAAATCGCCGCGACCCTGGTGCCCACATCTATGCGATGACGACGAACCAGGACCAGGGCCACCCACGGCAACAGGAGCAGCTGCTGCCAGCCCTCTCGTGCCGATGTGAGTAACGCGCCGATATGTATATCTATGCAATGTTTAACATATTTGCTAATGATTAGGTGACGGCTAGTGCCGCGGCTAGGTCGGCGGGGCTGGCCACAGCGTCCTGGGCTAGGCTTCCGGCGCCTTGACTTAGCGGCGCGCGTGCCGGTTCGAGCCGGGTGTTCTGGCCCTCTCGGGGGAAGCCTGGGGTGGGCACGAGCGACCTTCGGCCCTGATAGCGGGGCATAGGGCTCTAGCCGGTCTCCTCCGGCGTCGCGCAGCATGAGGACTTCTGCGAGGCGAGAGGAACAGGACCCGGGAACGGCCCGGCAAGGACCTGGCGGCATCGGGAAGGCGGAGGGAGATCGCCCCGCAGGCCTTTCTTACGGCGGCAGGGCGTGCCAGCCTTCTTGCGTGCCCGGGTAGTGGGCAGGTACGGCAAATCCGCAGGCAGGGCGGCCGTCAGGCCGCGGGCAGAGAGGTCAGGCCGGTGGGTCGTCATATGGATCGCCGCAGGTTCCTCGCCGGGGTCGGCCTGTTCACCGCCGGCGGCGCGGTCGGCGGGGGTTTGGTGGCCGAGCCGGGGTTTGCAGCCGAGGGACCGACGGCACGGACTTCGGCGCCGTCAGGGCCGGGGGCGTACGCGGCGACGGTGACGTTCCGTACCTCGCCGTCTGCCAGGCTCGCCGCGCTCACCGTCGATGACGGCCCGACCCGTGAGTGGACGCCGCGGGTGCTGGCGATCTTGCAGCGGCACCGCGCGAAGGCGACGTTCTTCCGGGTCGGCCAGCGGGCACAGGCAGCTCCTGACCTGGTGAGGCAAACTGCTGATGCGGGCCACGAGCAGGGCAATCACACCTGGGCGCACGACGATCTGACCCAGCACGGCGCGGCATTTGCTCGCGGGAGCCTGGAACGCACCCACGAGCTGCTGGCGGAACTGACCGGCCGGACGCCGACGTTGTGCAGGCCGCCGTATGGCCGTATCGATAGCGTCGGATTGGCGGTGTGCGCGGGCCTGCGCTACGGAGTCACGCTGTGGTCGGAGCATGTCACCGGCGGCAAGCCGCACGGCGACGTCGACACCGTCTTGCGGCGGGTCTCACCCGGCAGCGTCGTGCTGACTCACGACGGCGGACGGGAGCCGGATGTCAGCCTCATGACCCAGCTTGACCGGCTGGTGGCGTCCATGACGGACCGCGGGTACAGGTTCGTGACGGTCAGCGAGCTGATGTCGGCTCCGGTGCAAGGAGGCGTCAATCACTCTCGCTTACACAGTCAGTTCCGGCAGGCAACGGTGATTCCGTCCTGTGCCAGCAGCCCAGGGAGAAGACGGCCCGTAGCGGGTGCCCGGCGGCGGTCAGGACCCTTCAGCCTGGCCGCGGGCTCGTTTAGCCAGTCCCGCAGCCTATCGGCCGCGGTGGCCGGCCGGCCCGCGGCAACCGCGTCTCATCGGGTCGGCCGGGAGCCTCCCGCTCACCCTGTCGTGCGCCCATCCAGGCACCGGCCAAGGCCGCCACCCGGCCAGCCAGGATACCTGGCGCGGCGTCGACGCGGGCAGAAGGCAGCGCCCAGGCGGCCGGTCAGCTCAGCATGCCGAGCTGCCGCAGCACGCCGAGCAGATCCAGCTCCTCCCAGTGCTCGATCAGCCGCCCGTGCCGTACACGGTGGATGTGGATGCCGGTGACGGCAACCCGGCGGCCGGTGGCAGGCACGCCGGCGAAGTCCCCAGCATGGGTTCCGGTCGCGCTCCACCGGGTGACCACCATGTCCGCCTCGGCTACCTGATCCTGCACGGTTACCACCAGGTCGGGGAAGGCGGCGTGCGTCGCGGCCACCGTTGCGGTATAGGCCCCGGCTCCGGCGGCCGGCCCGCCGGAGCTATGGCTGACGAAGGAGGAATCAAGCAGCCATGCGAGAACATCACGGTCGCGCCCGGTCAGAACCTCCTGATAGTAGCGGCGCACCAGCGCCTTGTTCTCCTCCAGATCCACGCCGGCATACTCGCATCTCGCTCCCGGGCCGGCAACAATGCCGCCCAGCCGGGCAGCATCTCCCGACAGGGGCAGGCAGCCGTGCGCCCGGGGTCAGCCGACCCGCCGAGGACCTCACAACCGTGAGACACCGTCGCGGCAGGCAAGGCCACACTCACGCCGAACAGAGGGCGGCTACGTACGCAAGGGGACAAAAGGCCCTCGCCTCGTCAGCAGTCGCTGCGCAAGCGCGGACTGCACCGGTGACCGGCTGCTTGGCCTGCATATTTATACCTCACGGCCGCGCCCGGAAATGCGCGCTCATGCCGCGATGAGGTACGTCGGATCACCGTGCCTCTGACAGTCTGCGCGGCGGTGAAGACGTGAACCTGTAAGCCGCGACATCGGGCAGCGTGGATGCTCGCGGCATGGATCCATCGGACTGACATCGACCGCGGCGCGTGGTCGAGTCGCCGTGGCGAGCCGCATGCGTACCCGCCTGCGCTGGAACGGTCCCTTCGGTCCGACCCGCTGGAGGTGAGCAGATCGGTATCCTCTGTCGCGTTGCTTAACCTTCTGGCGAATGCGCGGCTGTAGAGTCCGCTGCATGCCCACCTTCGTCCTGCGCCTCATCGCTCCGCGCCCGAACTTCGCCCAGACTATGACCGGCGCGGAGCGGGAGATCATGAATCGCCATGCTGCCCACTGGCGCCCGTACCTCGAACGTGGCGACATGGTCGTGTTCGGACCGATCCTCACTGAGGATGACTCGTACGGCCTGGCGGTTGTCGAGACCGATGACGAGCAGGTCCTGCGCGACTTCGCCGCGCAGGACCCGGTCGTGACGACCGGCACCGCGGCATTCGAATTCGGGCGGATGGCCGCGGGGCACGTCCGCGGACGCTGACCGGCGCGCCGCAATATTTGCATGGCCGGCCGCCAGCGAGCCTGGGACATCGTGATCTCGCCACGTGCCCAGGCGCAGGCCTGCTCGATCGCCTGGCGCGGCCGTGGGTCTGCGGGCCGAGCCGACTCTAAGAGGTCAAGGACGTGCTCCGCGCACGATGCCGCCCACAGGGCGAGGAGCTGGTGATCCGAACCGGTGAGGGTCCCCCGCGGCGGATCGTAACGAAACGAGGGCCGCGGTCTTTCGGCAGGATCACACCGCGCACCTTCTGCTCGCATCTGCCCAGCATCTAACACGTGCCCCGTGGGTTCCGACTGGCAGGTCAGGGCACGACCGGAGCGTACTGCCGCGACGTCGGCAGTCCATCGAGGCCCGATCGGGCGGCCCCTCGCGCGGATCGGAGAAGTCGGCTCCCGGGAGGAATCCGCTATTCCCGGGGCAGTTCACCCCAGGCCGCTGTGGTAGCGGCTCTGGGTGCGGCTCAAGGCGAACAACGGTGAGTGCGGCCGATGACGGCGCGCACCGGCGTCTGCGCGTCTCATCGCGTGCGAGCCTTCGACGCGTTCAGCTTCACAGCCTGACCGATGAGTGCCCGCAGCGCCGCTTCATTGACCATGTCCCCCTCACGGAAATCAACGGCGCGCACGGTGGCGCTGTCGAGCCGGGTGTTGAACACGTGCTTCGGGTCCGTCAACAGCGCGCCCTTCGGGAACGTCAGCCGCACCGCGCTCTTGAGTGCCTCACCGATGCAGATGTTCCCGTCGCGCGACCACACGGGGACGCCCATCGGCCGGGACGGCTTCTTCCATTTCACCTCCTCGACGATGGATGCGTCAGCGCTGAGGATCACCGCTCGCAGTCGTGCGAGCGTGGTGCTCCGCCAGTCGCCGGGTGCCTCGATGATGGCGTCGATGGCGCGCGACGCCGCCGGATCTTGGCGTGGACTGCTCGTGCGCGGTGTCATCCTAGGCTCGCCCCCCGCGGGCCGCAGGGCTCGCTCACCGCATGCGCCAGGCTGATCATCGCGGATTGATCAGCTTGCTGTTCTTCGAAAGGTCCGGGTCGGTGCACGCGGCCAGGTTGAAACAGCACGGCCGGCGCTTCCCGCTCTGCATCTTCGAGATGCTGACCTCGACGCGGCGCTGGCGTGTTCCGGGATTCCGGGTCGCATTCACCCACCGAACCCACTCCCAGCGCGCCATCGGCGTGATGTCCTTCCACAGCTCCTGGATCTTGTCCGGCGCCGCAGCAAGAGCGGCCTGAAGATCACGTGGCACCGTCGGCTCCGGCCAGTCCCCGAGGGGCACGAGCTCGACCTGCGCGGTGTCCCCGGCGCGGAGCGCAGCGGCCCGCTGTTGCTTCGCGTCGATCCGCACCCAGCGGCCGGACTCACCGTCCGGTTCGGCGACGGTCTGGCACGCGTGCCCGTTGACGGTCGCCTGGACCGCCACCTGGCCACGGGACGGCAGCTGGTTACTCGCCTTCTCCGGTAGCCGAAGGATGGCCGACCCGCCGATGGCGTACAGGGTCGCCTCGAAGCGGACTGCGGGCGCGGCCTTGGCGGGGCTCATAGCCAGCATTCTCTCATCAGCCGGACACACCACCACTTGGGCGGCGGTGCCGCTTCACCTAGATAAACGGCCGCCGTTAGTTATTCAGCTTGTAACGCTGAGACATCGACGGTCGCGGGAGCACGCGCACAGTCCCGCCCTGCATGGCCGGGAGGGGAGGTATCAGTTCGTCTGGACCGCACTCGAACGGGTGATCTGCGCGCGGCCCGCGGCAAGATGCATGTCGACGGTCGCGCCTGGTTACAGGAAACGGTCTGCGGCACCCGCTGGAATCCGCAGCCACCGTTAGCAGTTGCGCCGCGGCCCGCACAGCTTCGCGTGCCATGCGAAGAGCCTCACCGGGCCTCGCGCTCAGTAGTAGCCGGTGCTGCCGTCGACGCGCTCGCGGAGCAGGTCGGCGTGGCCGTTGTGGCGCGCGTACTCCTCGATCATGTGGGTAACGATCCAGCGCAGCGACCAGGGCTGGCCCGTGCGCTCAGACACCTGCTTGCTGAGAACATCCAGGCTTGGGGCTTGCGCGACCACCTGCCGCGACGCGGCGCACTCCCGTTCGAAGGCATTGAACGCCTCCGCAGGGTCGGCCTGGCCGATGTCGTTGAAGTCCGCATCCTCATCGGCGGACCTGTCGTACAGATCGGGCACGTCCTCGCCGAGGAACACCTGCCGGAACCAGCCGCGCTCCACCTCGGCCATGTGCCGGACCAACCCCAGCAGGGACAGGGTGGACGGCGGGACGGCGCGCCGCCGGAGTTGCTCGGCAATCAGGTCCTCGCACTTCCAGATCAGGATCCCCCGGTGATGCTCCAGCCAGCCGGTCAGCATCTCCCGCTCGCCCGCGTTCTGCGCCGGCCGCGCCCGGTCTGCCGCCATCCGGCGACCCTCTCACGGTCGGCCCGGCCGCGCCATCCAGTTTTAGACGCCGTCCGCGCTGTCCATACGGCGCGCAGCACGTCAGCGTACCCGCAGCATGTCTGCCTCCC
>Ga0070699_100000875_pt1 | contig 28029 bp, 21 predicted proteins | sample KBSK1503metaG_FD_65473 | JGI IMG/M metagenome (GOLD analysis project Ga0070699, IMG submission 65473) | Corn, switchgrass and miscanthus rhizosphere microbial communities from Kellogg Biological Station, Michigan, USA - KBS K1-50-3 metaG | ecosystem: Host-associated > Plants > Roots >...
GTTGTGGAGATTATCGGGATGCACCGGATCGAGAAACCTCGATGATGAAAGACCTGCGATCCCGAGGGTCAACGCAGTGGCGCGGCTCAGCGGTCCGCCCGCGACGGTCGAGAAATCGCGAGCAGCGTCACTGCCGACGCCAAAGTCCACGTTCCCTAACCACGTGTCCGCGGCTCTGCCGGTGGACCTTACCTCAATGACGCCGCCCGACTTGAATCCGAACTCCGGTGGAACGTAACCCGTAAGCACGTTCACGGATTCGATCATGGCCGGATCAGGCGCCACGCCGAACAGTCCGTCCAGCCGCTCGTACACCGGCACGCCGTCGATGACGTACAAGAATCCATCGTCGACGCCTCGCACGTGAAGCAACCCGTTATCTTCAATCGCCCACCCTGGTGTGGTCGCGATCGCGTCCTGCAGCCCCCTGCTACGAATACGCGCCGGAGCGCGTCTGACGGCATCTCCTGCGAGGGTCACGCGAGTCGTGATCGATGAGGGATCCAGCTGTTCAGCGCGTACGACGACCTGTTCGGCGGCAACAGCGGACAGGTGCAGGTCGACTCGAGTGGCCAGCGCGCCGCCGACTGTCAGTGCCTGCACGAATGCATGGAGCGGAGGCGCGTCGGCGCGGACGGAGTAGGTCCCCGGCGCCACGTTCAAGAATTGGAACTGACCCGCATCAGACGCGACGGACTGCAGCGGACTCCCCAGGCCGTCAAGCAGTGTTACGGTGGCACCGTCAATCGACCGGCCATCGGGACCGACAACCGTACCGTGAATCGTTCCTTGCTGCAGCTGAGCGCTCGCATGGACCGGGGAGAACAACGACAGGGTGCACAGCAGATAAACGCGCCAAGGGAGTCGGCGCAAGGTCGAGTACACGAACGGATTCTACGCCGTCATAAGGTGGTCCTCGTAAACCACGACGTACTCGTGGGCGCGCCGCATCACGTCGGCGAACATGTCGGTTTGTGCGGCCCCAACCGTCACCAGCAGCGCCGCCACAACCGTGCTGGCTCCCACGGACAGCCGACTCCCTGTTTTGCTATCGTGCATGGCGGATTGCGGCCGGCACACCATCATTTCCTGATTGAGTGACAATAAGCGTGGATCTGCGCGCGGTAGTTTCAGCGCAAGGGCGGAGAGCTAAAGCGGGAAGGTGGAAAGGCGAGGATTACATTGAAATACAGACAATCGTCCGGCGTGTTGCCCCTCGTCGTCGCGCTGCTTGGCGCGGTGGTCCTCACGTCTCGCGCGCAAAGTAACCTTCCCGTACAAAACCCACGGATCGTCACGGCCCAGGGACCAGAGGCGTTCGTCTCGCGCGTCGTGACGTCCGGCCTCGCGGGACCGTGGGAAGTCACGTGGGGTCCTGATGGATTCTTGTGGATCACTGAGCGGGTCGGCAAGCAAATCACCCGCGTCAATCCGGCCGACGGATCGCACACGGTAGCGGTCACGATCGAAGAGGTGTATCAGACCCTCGCACAGGATGGTCTCCTCGGCATGGCCCTGCACCCGGATCTGCTCAAGGGCAAGGGAACCGACTACGTTTACGTCGCGTACACCTACGACGGCGATCCTGGAAGCGGCGTGAACCTGCGAATGAAGATCCGCCGTTATACGTATGAGCCGATGACGCAGCACCTGTCGAATCCGGTCGACCTTCTCACCGGCCTGCCACATGGCACTGACCACGGCGCCGGACGTGTGGTGTTCGGGCCCGACGGGAAGCTGTATGTGAGCCGCGGGGATCACGGGAGCAACTTCCTCGCAAACTACTGCGATGCGAACCGCGCGCAGGATCTCCCGACGCAGGCAGAGGTACAGGCGTCGGACTGGAGCACGTATCAGGGAAAGATTCTGCGCATCAACGTTGATGGATCGATCCCGCGCGACAATCCGATGATAAACGGCGTGCGCAGCCACATCTATTCATACGGACACCGCAATCCTCAGGGGCTCGCGTTTGCCGGTAACCGGTTGTTCGATTCCGAGCATGGCGAAAGCATCGACGATGAAATCAATCTTGTCGTTGCGGGCGGGAACTACGGATGGCCGCTCATCGCCGGCTATCAGGATGACCAGTCGTACGTCTACGCGAACTGGTCGGCGTCGTCACCGCAGCCCTGCAAATCGCTGACGTTCAATGTGTTCAATCCACCGGCGTCCGTCCCCCGGCAGAAAGAGTCCGACACGCACCTCGTGAATTTCAAGCCGCCGGTGAAGACGTTCTTTACCGTGCCGAACGGCTATGACCTGCGTACGTTGGGCAACGCCACCGCGGCACCAGCGGGGCTCAAGGTCTACACATCACGCGCGATCCCGGGCTGGAACGATTCGCTGCTGCTGACCACGATGATCAGCGGCGTCGTCTTTCGCATGCCGATCACAAGCGATCCACGAAATCCACTGGGCGCGCCGGTGGCGTACTTCAAGACCGGCAATCGATATCGCGATATTGTCGTAGCTCCTGATGGCCTGCGGTTCTATGTCGTGACGGATACCGAGGGTCGAACTGTAGGTGCATCCGGTGCGCTGACGCGGGAGCTCGTCAATCCCGGGGCGGTTCTGGAGTTCAAATACACGCGCGCCGGCACGTAAGCGACCTCTGCCTCGCCCTTCTAACCCGCGACGATCAGCTCTTCGTCGTCAGCAGGTTCTTGATGGTGTCGGCGCCGAATCCGACGAGGAACACGGCGACCAGCCCCGGCACGATATCGAGCCTGCCCAGCTGTTCCTGAGCGCCCGCCACCAGGCCGAAGATCGCGATGAGGAGCGCAGCGGCCAGCTTGGCCGCTTCCGCCCAGACGCGGCTTTCGAATGCGGCGCCCTGATCAGAACGACGGACTGTGATGACCCGCGACAGCGTGACCTCCTTTCCCGCTCCTGCGACAGGCTGCCCATCGGCATCACGGACTCGCGCCTTGACGGTGAACTTGTCGATCGGCTGATGCGGCTGGCGCATCAGCCCATCGGCATCACGGACTCGCGCCTTGACGGTCAACTTGTCGATCGGCTGACGCGGCTGGCGCATCATGAAGTAGTGGGACACGGTCCAGCCCCTGCCATCAAGGTTGTCATCGAAGTCCCATTCGCACGTCCAGTCGTGGCGCGCCGCGGCGTCGTTCACGAACTGATCGTAGAACTCCACGCAGAACGTCAGCGGCGCGCGCTCGTAGGCGATATCCGGTTCGATGCCAATCCTCGCTTCGGGCGGGTCCGCCGTGAGCGCCTTCTTCAAGTCGGCGGAATAGATCTCCTCGCCAATTTCGCGGAGCAGTCTGCGCGCCGTCACCGATGCGCCATGGCTCGGATTGCCCAGGCACGCGATCATGCTCGCCTCGTGCCGCTCGAGTTGCTTCAGCCGTTCGAGCCTTTGCTCGCGTTCGGCCGGCGCAAGCGCCGCGAGCTGCGCAGCGAGCTCGGGACTGCCGGAGGCCGGTCTGCCGACCCTGAGCTGCGCGTAATGTTGCATGATCTCCACCCGGCGCACCGCGCCGTCGAGTTGTGCATACTGCGCAGGCGGTACCGTCGCCGCCGTCGGGTCGATGTTCGCGACCGCATTCCACGCCCAGGGCACGGCAGCCTTGATGGCGGCCCAACTCGGAAGCGTGTCGATCGCTTTCGCCACGTCGCGAACAGCCTTGACCCGTGCCACGAGCTTGATGCCGAACTCCTCTCCCGGCTCGCCCAGCGCGTCGACGAGCACCGACGCCTCGGCGATCGCGGCGATCGCATCGCGGAGGTCCGCTTCGCTCGGCTCCGTCTTGGTGAGGAACGCGTTCGCTTTGCGCCGGAGCGTCTCTATTTTCTCGACCAGCGTAGGCGGCACGTCGCTGTACAGGGCGTTGCGAAGACCTTGCGCGACGAGATCGAGCTGCTGGAGCGCAGCGACCCGTGCCTGCAACTGGGCGATACCGTTGGTGCACGTCGTGACCACGGTGGTGAACTCGGGTGACAACGTCCAGCGCGATCGAAGCAGATCGAGCAGTTGGCTCCGCTCGAGGCGGATGAGCACGCGGATGCGCGAGTCGACGCTGTTGCTCAAGTTGCCGATGCGTACGCCGAGGGCGAGCAGCTGTTCCCTGAGCGACAGCTTCTGCAGGAAATTCGGCAGCGCCGTATTCAAGAGCAGTGACGCCACACCGCCGGCAATCAGGACCAGCACGAGCACGACGTACCTGATCGTCTGGCCGAGTCCGGGGCCAAGTGGCGCCAGGGTCACGGGGATCACCTGCCGCCTGAGCAACGGCGTCTGGCCGGATGCCGGCCTCGTGTCGACGTGCAGCGTCAGCACACTGGGCACCGCTGATTGCCGGAATACCTCGCGAAACAAGCCGCCGACCGACGGTGTGCACGTGAGCAGCGCGGTGGCATTGGCGGGCGACTCGTTCTCTCCTGCGCACAGCTCCTTGCCGTCGCCGGACCAATTCCATTTGACCAGGTACGCGAATGGATCCGCGTTGGTGAGCACTCGCTCTGCCTTCGTACCGCCAGTCAGCATGACGGACTGACCCTCCGGTGGTGTGTCCACGGAGAGGCCCAGCGGGGCCAGTCGGGCGACGACGGTGCCGATCTTGGTGGCGTCGGCATAGAGATCGATCGAGTAGTCGCCGGGAGTGCGCACGCCGTCGACGGCCATCGCAATGCGCTCGGCTGAGCGCGCCGGGATGGCCAGGCTCAGTGACAGGTCTCCAGGCTTCGCGGCGCCCTCGCGGGCAAACGTCGCGCGCGCGTTGTTCGGCAGGTTCTCGGGCGGCACTGCCGTGAGCACGACGTCGAGTGGGGTGGCCTGCGCGTTCTGGAGTCGAATCGTCGCGGTGCCGCTGCCGGTCACCGGATTGATCCGCACGACTGGCGGCGTCAACAGCACCGGCGGGGTCTGTGCTGCGGCCGGTGCCTCGAGTAACACGGCCAGAGAGAAAGCCAGGGCAGCGCGCAGCACATGCTTCATGGTTTCAGGTCCCTCGACGCTCTTGGTTTGGTGGCATATACCACGTCCTTATGATCTTGTCGCCGGCTCCGTTCTCGCGAGAAGATTGGCCCGGATACAAGTCTCCGACCTCTCCGGCCGCAGGACCCGTGCACCAACGCCGGTGCCGAAGCCGCCTGGTCGGCTTAAGATACGGGAACTACGCAGCGAGAAACGGCATGCACTACGAAGGAGACGCGTTCATCAGTTACGCCCACTTGGACAACAAGGGGCTGAGCGAAGGGCAGAAGGGCTGGGTCGCGAACTTCCAACGCGCGCTCGAGACTCGAGTCGCGCAGCTCGTTGGTCGGGAGGCCCAGGTCTGGTGGGATCCGGAGCTGCACGGAAACGAGATCTTCTCCGACATTCTTATCGAGCGGCTCCGGAGCGTCGCGTCGCTCGTGTCCATCCTGTCTCCCGCCTACGTGAACTCGAAATGGGGACGGCGGGAGCTGACCGAGTTCTGCAAGGCCGCTGAACAGTGCGGCAATCTGCAAGTCAGCGACAAGGCACGGGTGTTCAAGGTGTTGAAGACACCGGTCCCTCTCGACCAGCACCCACCCGAGCTGCAGCCGTTTCTCGGGTACGAGTTCTTCAAAGTGGATCCGGAGACCGGCCGGATCCGCGAGCTCTCGGAGATGTTCGGCGACGGCGCAGAACGCGACTTCTGGATGAAGCTCGACGACCTCGCACATGACGTATCGGGACTGCTGCAGTTGCTCTACGCAGAACGCGCCGCGTCATTCGTGCGGCCCGAGCTCACCGGCGCCATCTTCCTCGCCGAGACCACAAGCGACTTGAGGGCCGAGCGGGACGCCGTGAAGCGAGGTCTGCAGCAGCATGGCTACACCCTGCTCCCTGCGCGCACGTTGCCAACGGCGGCCTCCGAGGTCGCGGCGATGGTACGTGAGGATCTGGCGTCGTGCCGGATGTCGATCCATATGTTCGGAAAGACCTACGGGCTGGTGCCCGAGGGTGCCGACGCGTCGTTGCTCGAGATTCAGAACGATCTGGCCGCCGAGCGCGCGGCAGCGGGAGGCTTTTCGCGTTTGCTCTGGATTCCACCTGGCCTGAGTGTGGGCGACGAACGGCAGCAAAAGGTGCTCCAGGATGTGCGCATGGACCAGCGGTCTCACGAGGGCACCGACCTGCTCGAAAACACGCTCGAAGACCTGCAAACCGCGATCGCCGCGCGGCTGGCGGCCGCAGCAAAGGCGCCGCGGGCATCAGCGACCCCGACCGTTGCCGGTGCAGCGCTGCTCTATCTCGTCTACGACCAGCGCGACGCTCAGGCCGCAACAGCATGGGCGGACTTGCTGTTCAAGGATTTCGAGATCGTTCACCCGATCTTTGATGGCGACGAGAAGGACATCCGCGAGTTTCACGAAGACTCCCTGCGAACCTGCGACGGCGTGCTCGTCCTCTTCGGCGCCGCGAACGAAGCCTGGCTTCGACGGAAGCTCACCGACATTCAGAAGAGCCCTGGCTACGGTCGCTCGAAGGCGCCGCCGGAAGTCGCCATCTGCTTCATCCCACCGCATACGCCGACAAAGGCGCGCTTCAAGACGCACTACGCAACCGTCATCCCCCAATTCGACGGCTGCACTCCCGAGCCGCTCGCGCCCTTCGTGGCGACCTTGAAGGCCAGGGTGGGAGGGTCGCCGGGGTGACAGTGGGCGTGTCTCTGATCAACCCTTTCCCCGGTCTTCGTCCATTCGAGCCGGACGAGGACCATCTCTTTTTCGGTCGTGAGAACGAGATCGACGAGCTGCTGCGCCGGCTTCGATTCAATCGATTCCTGTCGGTCGTCGGTACGTCTGGCTGCGGCAAATCTTCGTTGATTCGATGCGGCCTGATCCCATCTCTTCACGGCGGCTCGATGGCGAAGGCGGGATCGAGCTGGCGCGTGTCGATCTTCAGGCCCGGCGAAGACCCGATCGGTCACCTCGCCACCGCACTCGCGCCGCCGGACGTTATCGGGACGACCGAGGGGACGCTTGGGTGTGTCCTCATCGATGCGGCGCTGCGCCGCGGAACGCGGGGGCTTATCGACGCAGTGCAGCTGGCCAGGATCCCACCCGGCGATAACGTCCTCGTGGTCGTCGACCAGTTCGAGGAGCTGTTCCGTTTCGAACGGAGCCGCGAGCACCCGCGGGCCCGCGACGAGGCCATCGCCTTCGTCAAGCTGCTCCTCGACGCCAGCGGCCAGACCGATGTTCCCATTTATGTGGTCCTGACCATGCGATCCGATTTCATCGGTGACTGCATGGAGTATCCGGGTCTGCCCGAGGCATTCAATGCGAGTCAGTACCTCGTCCCGCGCCTGACGCGCGCTGAGCTACGGTCTGCCATCACGGGTCCCATCGCCGTGGCCGGCGGGGAAATCGCCCCTCGCCTCGTGCAGCGACTCCTGAATGACGTCGGCAACGACCAGGATCGGCTGCCGGTACTACAGCACGCGCTCATGCGAACGTGGGATTTCTGGGCGCGGCGGCCGGAGCCCAGAGGGCCGATCGACCTGGCCGACTATGAGGCGGTGGGGAGTCTGCGGGACGCACTGTCTCGACATGCCGAAGAGGCGTATCTCGAGACCGGATCCGATCGCGCCCGACTGATCGCGGAACGGATCTTCCGGGCACTCACCGATCTCGTGGCCGATCCGCGCGGCGTACGGCGTCCCTGTTCCGTCGCCGAGCTCACGGCGATCGCCGAAGCATCCGAGGCCGAAGTCGTCAACGTCATCGAGGTCTTTCGACGGCCGGGGCGATCGTTCCTGATGCCGCCGGCTCCGACCCCTCTCACGTCCCGTGTCATCGTGGACATTTCGCACGAGAGTCTCATGCGCTGCTGGACTCGCCTGATGGGGTGGGCCGAGAACGAGCGCGTGTCGGCTGTCCGGTACCTCCGTCTGACGAAGGCGGCCGCCTGGTTCGAGGAAGGGTCGGCAGGACTGTGGCGGGATCCCGAGCTCGAGCTGGGGCTGAAGTGGCGGCGCGAGAACCGGCCAACCGAAGCGTGGGCGCGACGATACGACGAGTCCTTCCCGCGCGCGATGCGATTTCTCGACCGCAGCGAGAGCGAGCGGGATCGGCTCGCCGCCGAACGGAAGGCCGAACGGCGTCGCCAATGGCGACAGCTGCAGTGGGTGGCCGTGATGCTCGCGGTGTTGTTGGCCGTCGTCGCTACTTTTGCCTACGTGGCACGACGGGAAAACGATCGAGCACGCGTCGAGAACCTCAGGGCCGAGGAGAACCTGCGCCTGGCGCGGGCGGCAGTCGACGAGTCGTTAGTGGTGGCCGAGCGCGAGCCGTCACTGCTTGGGGTCGACGTGCCGGCGATCGTCGGGTTCCGGCGCGAGCTGCTCGAGAAGGCTCAGGGGTTCTACCTGGAGTTCATAAAGCAGTCGCCGGCCAACGCCGATATCCGCGCTGAGATGGCGCTCGCCCATTTCCGTCTGGGGAACATCAACCGTGCGCTCGGTGCGAGCGGGCTGGGAGCTGACGACTATCGGCGCGCGATCGAACGGTTCGAAGCGCTGGCCCGCGAGTATCCGGAACGTACTGACTACCGCCAGGCGCTGGCGAATGCCTACAACTGGCTCGGTGAGTCGCTGCGGCGAGGCGGCGACCGGTACGCCGAGGCCAAGACGGCCTACGACAACGCGCTGCGGCTGCACGAGGAGCTGCAGCGCGCGCGTCCCGCCGAGGTCGTGCACCAACAGGATCTCGCGAGGACGTATTACAACCGCGGGATTCTCTACGCCGATCATGAGGGCCGCGACGGTGCATCAAGGCAGCTGGCGGAGAACGATTTTCGCGAAGGGATTCGCCTGCTCGAGTCGTTGGCCGCCGCGACCCCGTCAGCGGCGCAGGAGCTGGGTCGCGCCTATAACAATCTCGCCAGCCTCCTCGCCTCCGGAGAAGGCCGCCTCGCGGACGCGAGAGAGCTCTACTCGCGGGCCATCGGCATCCACGAAGGTTTGACCGCCAAGGACCCGAGCAATCGAGAGTACGCGATGGAGCTCGTGCAGTTCTACAACAACGACGCCGACGTGCTGCGCGAGCTGGGGGAAATCGACCTGGCCTGGCGGCGCAGCGGACAAGCGCTGGAGGGTATCGAGAGTCTGTCGCGCCCAGCGCCCTCGGTTGGGATCGAACGGGCCGATAACCTCAATCTTCGCGGGCGAATCGCGCAGGGGCGTTCGATTGGGGAGGCCTTGGCTCTCTATCGACAGTCGTTCGAGATGTATCAGCGGGTCGAAGGGGATGGGCAGGCTAGACATTTTCCAGAGTTTCACCAGCGTATGGGCGACCTCCTGGTGAACGTTGCCGCCGTCGCCATGGAGAATCGTGCCGATGGCGGCCGTCTGTTGTCACAGCTGTTAGAGTTTTACCTCGGGCTCGTTGATCATGCTGCGACCTCAGGCACCGCCGCCGAGGCTCGAGGTGTGCTGGACAACATCGCCCGTGTCCTTCCCGAGTTGAGCGACGAGCAAGCGACCCACGTGCGGACCGTACTGCAGCCGTTGCAGGCCGGGCTCGAGCAGCGGGCTGGCGCCAAGTGACAACGTGAGAAGCTATTTCGAGGTGAGCAAAGTGTGGAGGAAACGATGAGAACACTGTTGGTATTGAGCGTGGTCGGGATCCTGCTGCCTGGCGTGGCCAGGGGTCAGCAGAGCCCCGAAGGGACGACCCCCGGCGTGGTTGCGAGCCCTCGCGTCGAGATGCAGGAGCTCAAGACGGGTGCGCCGTCGAGCAGTCCGTTGCTGCAGCAGACACCTGCGGCACCGCGCCCAGTTCCGACCAGGCGGCGGCGCGGCAGCATGGTTGGGTACGTCGAGGACGCGACGATCGAGTCGAAGGTGCGTCTGAGATTCGACACCGCGTTCCACGACACCGCTCCCGATCGGGCAGAGTTCTTCTATGCGAAGTGCGGGTGCTACAGCGGTCTTCCCCACAATGATCCCGCCTTCGATCCGGACGCGCCAGGCCCGCAGCCGGGAGCCGCCGACGATGTGAACTTCCGGCAGCTGTTTCTGGAGGGTGAGTACGCGGTCGATCCGCGTGTATCGATCTTTGGGCAGATTCCAATTCGATGGCTCCTGCCGCAGTCGTTCATTCCAGGCACCGGCGGAAGCTTCCCCAACCAGACCGGATTCGGAGACGTGCGTGTGGGCGTTAAGCTGGGGGCGGTCGACTCCGACGTGACGGCGGTCACGGCCAAAGCGCAGCTCTACTTGCCGACCGGCGATGCGGCGAAGGGTCTCGGCACGGATCACGCCAGCGTCGAACCGGCGGTGCTCTTCCTGCAGCAACTGTCCAACACCGTCACGCTCGAATCGCAGGTCGGCGTCTGGCTGCCGATCGGAGGCGCGGCCCCGGTGCCGACTCATGCCGACGGAAAGTTTTCAGGTACCGTCCTCTTCTACGGCATTGGCCCGAGCTTCACGGTGTACGAAACCGACCGCGTGCGGTTCGCTCCCGTCATTGAGCTGGTGGGTTGGCGGGTGCGGGACGGCAATCAGACCGCAGCAGAGGGTTCCGACGCGACCGGCATCAACATCGTCAACTTGAAAATTGGCGCGCGCGCCATATTCGGTCAGGGCTCGGTCTACGCGGGTTACGGGCGTGCGCTCACGGACCATACCTGGTACGACGACATCTTCAGGTTCGAGTATCGCCACACGTTTTGAGCAATCTGTAGCTGGCGCCTCGGCCGCATCACTATGGCGAAAAAGAGATCGGACGCTTTCCTTCCTGTCGTGACGAGACGCCGGTTCCTGGAGCAACTCGGCGTCGTCGGCGGCTCCTCGCTCATCATGACCGCGATGACGTCGCTGGATTTGATGGCCGGGCAGGCGGGCGTTCGTCCAGCGCTCACCGGCCGGCCGGCGCGAGCCAGGGTGCTGGTCCTCGGCGCCGGCGTATCCGGTCTCGTCGTCGGCTACGAGCTCGGCAAGCTTGGATACGACTTTCGCATCCTCGAGGCTCGCGACCGCGTCGGCGGAATGGCCTGGACCGTGCGCCGCGGCACAGAGCACACCGAGTTGAGCGGCGAGCGTCAGGTCTGCACCTTCGATGAAGGTCTGCACGTCAACGTCGGCCCGTGGCGCATCCCCTACTCGCACACCGGCGTGCTGAACTACTGCAGGGAGCTTGGCGTTCCCATGCAGATCTTCCTCAACGAGGCTGACGCGTCCTACTTCTATTACGAGGGGAACGCCGCCGGCTCGCTGTCCAACAAGCGCGTGCGATTGCGGGAGATCAAGGCCGACATGATCGGCCGCACCAACGAGCTGCTCGTCAAGGCGATCGATCGGCGCCAGCTGGATCTGCCGCTGACGGCAGAGGACAGACAGCGGTTCGTGAGCTTCCTTGTTGCGCAGGGGTACCTCGATTCGTCTGAGCACGTCTACAAGGCGTTCACAAACCGTGGGGCGGGCGATCCCTACGACTTCAGCGCGCTTCTTCAGTCCGGTTTCAGCAACCGGATGCGATCGATTCCAGCGCGAGACGGCATCACGGCGGCCCCGATGTTTCATCCCGTCGGCGGCATGGACCAGTTTCCCAAGGGGTTCCAGCGCGCGATTGGCGGCAACCGCATCACCTTCAACGCCGAGGTGCAGTCCGTGCACCAGGACGATGCGGGCGTGAAGGTTGTGTACCTGGATACGAAGAGCGGGAAGAAAACCGAAGTCAGTACCGACTTCGTCGTCGTCTGCATGCCGCTGTCGGTCCTGGCCGGCGTCGACGTCAATCTCTCACCCGAAATGATGGAGGCCGTTCGCGCCACCCCGTACAGCAACAGCGCGAAAATGGGGCTGGCGATGAAGCGCCGTTTCTGGGAGGAGGACGACCAGATTTTCGGCGGGCACCTCTATTCGAATCTGCCCCTGGGCGAGTTCTCCTATCCGTCGCACGACTACTTCTCCCGGAAGGGCGTGCTCCTCGGTTTGTACGCAAACCAGCCAGTAGGCGACCTGCTCGATCAGCCGGTCAAGGTCCGCGTCGAACATGTGCTGATGCACGCGAGCAAGGTGCATCCGCAGATCCGTCAGGAGTTCGAGAGCGCGTACGCCGTCTGGTGGCGGAAAGTAAAATACAGCCAGGGGGGCTACGCCGCTAATGCACCGGCTACGCGGCGCACGCAACTCGCGAAAGTCGACAACCGGATCCTCATTGGCTCCGCTGCCGCGGCGCCGTACTCGGAACCCGACTGGCAGGAAGGCGCCGTCGCGGCCGGCTGGCAGGCGCTGAAGTCGTTGCACGAGCGCGCCATGCGAGCGTGACAATCGAAGCAACCGATGAACCCCGGTCGCCGGCTCCCCTACCGGTGTCTCTCGAGACGGCCAATCAACACGCTCTCGAGGCTTGGTGCAAACTTCATCCGTTCTGATAGGAAAGCGAGGCCATGGCTAATCCGCACGCTCCGTACCACCCAATCATTTATGTTCGCGGATTCGCCGGCACTCAGGGCGAGATCGAGGACACCGTGGGCGACCCCTATATGGGGTTCAACATCGGAAGCACGAAGTCTCGGCAGGTGTGGGACGGCAAAATGCGGCGCTACTACTTCGAGTCGCCGCTGGTGCGACTCAAAGATGAGCCAGTCTGGAAAGCCACGGGACAGAAACCCGTGCTCTCGAACGATCGCTACGACGACGTCTACGTAAACGGCGAAGACCTGACTGCGCCTCACCCGGAAGACGCCACGAAACCGCTGCGGTCCGACATCACGCTCCCGTACCAGTCGATCGCCATCCTGCGCTACTACGACGACGCATCGGCCGATTTCGGCGACGAAAACGCGCACCCGATCGAGCAGTTTGCCAGAGGGCTGAGCGACCTGATCCTGAGGCTGCGAACACTCGTGTGTCGAAAGGAGGGGAAGCATCCGATTCGCCCCGACGCAACCCTCGACAACGGCGTCGACGAAAAGGACTTCAAGGTCTATCTGGTGGCGCACTCAATGGGCGGGCTTGTCTGCAGGGCTTTCCTGCAGAACGACGAGCTCGGCAGTCAGGAGGCACGCGGTGCCGTCGACAAAGTATTTACCTACGCCACACCGCACAACGGCATCGACCTGCGCATCGTGCGCAACGTGCCGGGGTGGAGCGCGCTCGGCGAAGCCACTAATTTCAACCGCGAAAGGATGGCAGGCTATCTCGGCTTCCGCGAGAAGACGACCGAGGTGTCGAGACTGCTGGGTTTCCCCCCGGAAAGGGTCTTCAACCTCGTGGGTACCAACCCCGCCGATTACCTCGTCGCGAAGGGTCTCTCATCGTGGGCGGTCGGCGAGGCCAGCGATGGTCTGGTCCGCATGGAAAACGCGACGACCTTTGCCATGGTGGATGATCGGCGTGTCGAGTCACCGCGCGCGTTCGCACACCGAAGCCATTCGGGCCAGTACGGAATCATCAACTCGGAAGAAGGCTTCCAGAATCTCACGCGCTTCCTGTTCGGCACCGTTCGCGTCGATGGCTTCCTCGACGTGTTCAACGTGACGCTGCCCGAGGAGGTGCAGGCCGCGTATGACCGGAACAACGATTCGGTGCGGGCGTCGTACCGCTTTGAAATCGTGGCCGCGCTTCGCGCCAGCCAATGGCAGCTGCATCGCCGCGTCGTCCGCGAGAACTCCGCCATCCAGCGGACGTATGACGAGCTTTTCCCGAAGGGCGCCGACGGCAAGCGCGCGCCTGGGACGGTCAACAGCCCGCACCTGTTCTCCCTGTTCCTCGACCCCACGAAGAGCCAGCTCAGGGATAAAAGCGTTGCGTTCGCCTTCGACGTCGCCATCCTTGTTCCCGACTATCAAATTGACGGCGTGCTCTGGTTGAAACAGCACTTCGAGGGCGGCTATCTGTACAGCAAGTTGATCGTCGTCGAGGCGACGCCCGACGAGACGGCGCCGGCCGGTTGGCGGCTGAAATACGGCTTTCAGGACGCGACGCCGAACGTGGCTGACATTCCATCAAACGCCGAGCTCGATGGAAACGTGCTCAAGTTTGCGATCCCGGTCGCGTCGCCGGCGAACGCCAGGCCGAGCATCACCGGGCAGCTTCGCATCGAAATGCGCCAGTGGCAGTAACGCTCTCATCGGCCACGCGTGCCACGCCTGACCGACTCGCGCCGAGGCACTCCCGATTGCGCGTGACATCTTGCCGAAGAAGTGCGTTTACTCGCGGCTCTGGTTGAAAGCGGAACAATCCCATCCGTGCTGCAACTCGTGCAATGGAGGCAGAAAATGAAAAGAAGAGATTTTTTCAGAAAGGCTGGAATCGGATCAGCGACTTTGGTTTCTCTTCCAGCTCTGGCTCACGCCCTGACCATATCCGAGTCGGCGCGTTCACCGCTGAAACCAGGCGAGCTACCCGCTAACCCTTTCGTCATCCTGCTGCAGGGCACATATAAACGAGTGAAGCGTTGTCCCGACCTTGGACTGTTCCAGGTGAACGTCTGTGATCCTTCGTACCTCACAACAAAGATCTACCCTGTCAGCGGCCTTCCGAAAGAAGACGAAGAAGACTCGATCGGCAACTTTTACGTTGCGCCGGGTATGGGGGGGAAGCCTGTTGCCTACGACCTCCCTCGGGGCGCGTTGACTATGCTTTTCACGGCCAACAATCTTTCACCTGTTCCCGACGGGCAGGGTGGGACGTTCCTTGTCGGAACCCTCGAACTAGCCATAACGGAGGCGACTGGCGTTTATCAGTCTTTTGTCGGTGGTCATAACAAGATGGTGGACATACTGCATCGGTTAGCTGATGGCACTCTCGTTGAACACTGCTTCTGCATCATCAGCCGCCCATAGCACCCTGCTGAAATGAAGTGTCACGCACTCTGAAGGCTAATGTGAGCCGAGTCCCTCGCCGAGCTGCGGACCTGCACGATGACGTCGAGGTCGTGAAGGCGCGCTGCCCGCGGGCGGTGTGGGCGTCGACGATGTGCCTGAACCGAGCGCGCATAGTTTCGTAGGTGCGATCTTCGACCGTGAAGCCCGTCCATTTCTGCCCTCGCGTCGGTGACTCCACGGATAGGGACCGCGGCCGCAATCGCGATCACCGGGACGACGGATCCCCGTGCCACGGGAGCGACCGCTGGCGGGCTGGGGTCCAGAGTCAGTGCACTACGTGCACGCACAGCGCCGACGTGGATCTGCGGCGACGGTACCGCGCGTCAGCAGCGATCACTCTTCGAAAGTCGCGAAGGGTTTATTGAATGACAAGCCGACATCCGAATGGCGAAGGCACACAGTCAAAGCTGGTGACCTCGGGTGGCGGTCCCGAGGAGCTGCCGCGAATCTTCGTCAGTCTCCCCGGGTCCAGAATTCCGGAGGAACGTCGGCCATTGGCTCGAGCAGTCCACCTCCAGCCGCTGCCTCACACGAGGGCAGTGCTGAGCCGGCGCGGTCCACGCAGGCGCGAGAAACGAGAGCGACGAGCGCCGTTCATCCGCAAGCTGGAGTAAGGCGCTTTACTGCCCCCCGCGGCCGCCTCGTCCACCCCCGCCGCCGGTCGGCGGCGCAATGCCATTTGCGCGCAAGTACACGACGACGATGCCATACGACTCGAGGCCGTGCGAGAGCATGGCCGAGGCCACTCCGCCGCGCGCGGTTTCCCCCTCTCCCTGTTTGACCAACTGCAGCGCGCCCTGATCAGTTAGCTTCGAAAACGCATCGTCGCAGAACGCGAACGCGTCGGCGAGCGCTTTCACCAATTCAGCTTTGCTCGTCTTCTTCTCATTGCTCTGGGGAGGGCTCGGATTCGACACGCCCTTCATGATCGCGCAGTTGGTGAACTGATTGTCGGCCTGGTGGCCGATCCACTGCCTGTACGTACGGAGTTCGGGGTCGGAACCCGGTTTGAAGCCGTAGTTGGCCTCGGGCATCTTCTCGGCCGCCTGCGTCATGTTCCCCTTGAGAGTACCGTAGGCGGTTTGCAGGCTGGCCGCGAGGCCCCGTTTCTGTCCGGTCGTCGGCGCTTGGGCAGCAGCGAACACCGCGAACAGCATCAACCCCACCACGAGACAAGTCACTCGCTTCATGGGTCGTCTCCTTTCATCAATGCTTGCCCCTTGACAGCATCATCGGCGTTGCTCGTACTTTTGCGTTTGCGCCACCTGCGAGTACGGGCACAGGGGGACGCGTGCGCGCTTACCGTCCTTCGGGATCCGAGACGCGATCAGCTATTCGGGCGTATCCCGCTCTCGACCCACTACGCGGCAACCGCGTCGAATGCGCTATATCACGATCTGGTTTGGACGGCGTACAAATAATCGTCCACGCCAGGGGTCGTTTAATATCCTCCGCTGTTCAGCTGCCCCGGGAGATCTGAGGTTTGGCCCTACGATCCGACTAGCCAACAACCGATACGCGTTTCGTACCAGCATTCAAAGCGTCACGTTCATATTCTTCGGCGAGCTGCGCCGGATTGCATCGGTCGGACACGGTGAGCCTACGTGATGCCGTTGACCGCTGTCCGATTCGATGTCCGGTGGGTCGCCACTGCGGCGTTGATGGGGACCTCCGCCGCTTACCGCGGGCGCGGCTTCCCGATTACGTCGACGTCGCCCAGTTGTGTGAACTCGGGATCGCCATAGTTCGCGAGGATGCGGAGCTTGACCCAGCGACTGTCCTTCGCTGGCTTGACCTTCACCCCTTGTCCGATCTCGCCCTGGACGAGGGTCGCTTTCACAATGCTCTCGAAACCGCTGGTGGCACTCTGGTCTGAAAACGAGACCTCGATCTCCTTGGTCGCCTGTTTCGCGTTTGCGCGTGCGGCATTGTTGAAGCCCAGTTCGGAGATGGCTGCATGGATCGGCAGCTCGATGACGAACGACTGCGGCAGAGTGCCATCGGCCGACTTCCAAGAAGAGTTCGGGTCTCGATCGACGATGTTTCTCGCGTACTGGGCACCACCCCATTCGCTGCTGAAGTTGACCACTCGCAGCGGCACCAGTTGGGTGTCCGGCAGTTGGCCAAGACCTGCCCACGCGGTGTTATTGGCAGGGTCTTTCTGCAGTACCTCCTCAAAGGTCGCTTTGGCCTGATCGACTCGACCTGCAGACAGGTACTCGACGCCCAGATTGTTCAGAATCGATGGCAGCTGGCCGACAGTGCTCGAGGCGGCGCGGAGAGTTTCCATCTTGGCGACTGCAGCGTCGTGATTGCCTGATCTGGACAACTCAATGGCACTCTTGAGGCTCTCGAGCAGGGCTGGGTCGAGAACGGCTCCAGCCTTCTGGGCTTCGTTCACCACAAGGGACACGTTGCCGATGATCGCAGACCCCAGAAACTGGTTGCCGGACACGCTTGTTCCAGCAGCCGACTGACTGGATTCGCGTTTCCATGGCTGATACTGGATCACGGCGCCTGCCAAAGGAACGATCACGAGAACGAGCCACCAGTAACGTCGTGGGTAGGTTCCAGATCCGTTGCGAGTCATGATTTTCGTTGGCAGGTTTCAGTGAACTGGCAATCTTCGGTGACAGCAGTCGCTGGGCACGGGCCCACCGAAGGGGACGAATGTACATCCAAGCGGCTTCCACTTCCTAACGAGATGGGCACGAGAGCGGGCAGACGACTTTTGGGCGCATGGTCGCCGGCCCCGTCGCCACTACAGATAGCTGAGCCACCAGTCCTGATGACGCGCCTTGACCGCGCTCACCCATTTGCAGAGCGGGTACAGCATGGCAACGACCAACAGCCACACGACGTAGACACCTGGCAGCCCAACACCGTATCCCTTGGGGAAGAAGAAACTGTACGTCAGGAACTCACGGGCATCGAAGCCCTGAACGACGCCGAATGCCACAGCGAGAGTGTGTATGAGGTAAAGGTGGGCCACATAGAACGCGAAGGGCGCGCGGCCGAACACGATCAGCGGCCGCTTGATGGCCTCGGGCACCCTGTCGGCAGACGCGCACAGAATCGCCGCCGGACCGAGCGTCATCAGCACGAAGAGCAGGCTGGGCGGGTATTTCGTGACGTTCAGGAAATCGATGAGCGTGGGGATCGTACCGTTCTGAACCTGCCAGGAGTTGGGGTCGCCGTAGACGCCGATCCCCCTGAGCACAACAAACGCCGCCGTCGCCGCCACGCCCCAGGCGAGGAGCCGCGCATCGCGCCGCTGCGCCGGTTCCTGAAAGAGGGGTGCGGTCCCGTACCCCACCAGCATCACGCCGATCCATGGCAGGAGCGGATACACCATCAAAAAAGAGAACGGTCCACTCGCGATTGCCATCTGGGCGTGCAACGCCACCCACAATGGATGGCCGGTGTCGAAGACGCCGCTCGTGGCTGGCCATATCGGATCGAGCAGATTGTGACCAACCAGGATCGCGCCTCCGATGATGAGACACACGCGCTGTCCAAGGAACTGCGCGCCCGCGAGGACGACCATGCTCGCGCCGATGGCCCAGATCACTTGCATCACCACGCCTACGCGCCCATCGAGCTGCTCGATTCCCCACGGCGCAAAGCTCCAGGCGGTGGCTACGACAATCCACTCGACGAAGATCAGCCACACGCCGCGCTTGAACAGGAACGCGCCCAACGCTGACGGCGTCTTGCGCGACGTCATCAAGCCGGCGCTGGTACCCGCGAGGAACACGAACACTGGTGCGCAGAAATGCGTGATCCAGCGCGTGAAGAAGAGCGCGGCGTCGATGCCGGGATTGGCCATCGGATCCGCCTCGCCACCGAAGTTGAAATAGTCCCGCACATGATCGATGGCCATGACCACGATCACGAGACCGCGAAGCATGTCGATGCTGGCGAGTCTGTAGGCGCGTCCGCTAGCCTCCTGAGGCAGGCTGTTTTTGAGGAAATGTGCAGTCGGCACGCTGGCGACTACAGGCTCGCTAACTGGCATCAGGACCAGTGGAGTATATATCCGGGCCGCCTCTGCGAGGCTCGCGCCCCGACCCTATTGCCAGCCCGCCCTCGGCAAACGCTTGCTCTCCTGACCTGGCTGCGGCATTCTTCCGGTTAGAGCGCCTTTCAGTTCGACGGGCCACAGAGTCACAGAGACACAGAGCCAAAAACAATTGAAAATATCGGACCGCATTTGAGGAGATCGGACATGAACAGATTTTTCATCCTGCTTGCCGCCGCGGCGCTCGCCGTGCCGACATTGGCGAACGCAGATCTGCCGCCTGACGTGGCCCGAGCCGTCGCGGCGATGGGCCATGTCAACGATGCCCAGAAGACGCGTTTGATCTTCGACCCGCTCCAGCCTGCGGATCCTGTGGCGGGACTCAAGGCGGAGCGCGACATCGGCTACGGTCAGGATCCGATGCAAAAGCTCGACGTGATCTCCAACGGTCAGGGCACCGGCAAGCCCGTTCTCGTCTTCGTGCACGGCGGCGGCTTCACCGGCGGCGACAAGCACCAGCCGGGGCAGTTTACGAACGACAATCTGATGAAATGGGCTGTCGACCGCGGCATGGTCGGGGTGAATATCAACTATCGTCTGCTGCCGGACCACATGCTTCCCGACCAGATCAACGACGCGCGCGATGCGCTCGCCTGGGTTGCGAAAAACGTGGCCCGCTACGGTGGCGACCCTGGCAAGATGCTCCTGTGGGGTCATTCCGCCGGCGCCACGCTTGTCGGCCTCTACGTGTCACATCCCGACTATCACTACAAGCAGGGCGGCGGGATTATCGGCGCCGTGATGACGTCAGGCGGCTATGAATCGCGTTCCGGCGGCATTTTCGGGACGGATCCGGAAAAGGTGAAGGCGTGGTCCTCGGTTGACGGACTGAAGAAGACCGGCATCCCGCTCTTCATCACACGCGCCGAATGGGATCCAGAAACGCCGCAAATCGCGCAGGGCGAAATGATCCACCGCGTGCTCGTGGAGGCGGGCAAGGATCACGTGTTCCATGTGATGAAGACCCACAATCACATGTCGCAGATCTATTCGGTCGGCACGTCCGAGCATCAACTCACCGACATGCTGGGTCCCTGGCTCGAGCAGCGCGCGACCAGCGTGCGATCAGCATCGAACTAGTCAGGCCACGAAGTCGATGACGATCCGTACGTTCTGGCTGAATCTCGGCTGGCTCGTCATGTTGGTGCTGACGGTTGCCGTGCCTCTGGGACTTGATGGGGTCGGACGCCTGACGTATTTCACCAGCCTGGCCTTCTGGGCTATCCCGATTCTCTATCTGTGGCCGGTCTTCAACATGCTCACGGCGGAGGGCACAGGCCGGCGTCGGCGAGCCTTGCGCTATGCCGCAGGCACGATCGTCGTGCTCGGCATCGTGCTCGACTTTGTGCTCGGATTCCTGACGTTGCGGTTCCCGGGCTGCAGCGAGCCTGCGGGATCCAGTCCCTATCTGTTCTGTCTGCCCGCCGTGAACGGCAGGATCCCGGTCGAGGAGCTTCTGTTCTATGTGATGGGCCCTGTGGCCATGGTGCTCGTGTACGCCTGTGCCGACGAGCGCTGGCTGAGCAAATACAACCCCAAGGACGACTTGGTCGATCTCAAACTGATTCAGCTGTCGCCACGCCTCGCGATCGTCGCGGCCGGCGCCGCCGTGACGGCGCTGGTACTCTGGCGCGTGAACGGAAACTTTCCGACCTATTTTGTGTTCATCTCCGCGGGCGCGCTGCTGCCGGCGATGTTCCTGTACCGGACCATCGGCAACTTGACGAACTGGCCGGCGTTTGCCGTCACCATGTTGTACGTCATCGTCACGTCGTTGATCTGGGAGGTGACGCTCGCGATCCCGCGGCAGTGGTGGGGATACGAGCCGTCCGGGATGATGGGGCTGACGATCGCCGCCTGGTCGCGTGGCGACGCGATCTTTCCTGTTGAGGCCGCCACCGTGTGGCTCTTCGCACCCTTCTCGAGCATTCTGACCTACGAGTTCGCCAAGGCGCTGACGCATCACCCGGGCACGACCAAAGCTGCACTGTTCGGGTCCGTCGCGACGCATGCAAGGACCACCATCTGACATCACGCACGTTGCGAGTATCATTCACCGCAAGCCACTCCAAGATGGGAGGAGACGTGACAAATATCACGCGCCGGCGCCTGCTCGCGGGTGCGACGGCGGTTGCCGCGGCAGGTGCGTTTGTGACACGTGCGGTGTTCGCTCCGACGAAAGTTTTGGCGCAGCCGAAGCCGGGCGCGACGGCAGCGGGCGTCAAGGCACTCGTTTACGATGTGTTCGGCACCTGCGTCGATTGGCGGACCGGGGTCGCGCGCGATGCCGAGCGTATTTTGAAGCCGCTTGGCTACAAGATCGATTGGCTTGCCTTTGCCGATGCCTGGCGCGCGCTGTATCAACCGAGCATGGAAGAGGTGCGCTCCGGGCGCCAGCCGTTCGTCAAGCTCGATATCCTGCACCGGCGCATGCTCGACCAGATCAGGCCGAAGTTCGGCTTGGAGAAGCTCGATAACAAGGTGGCCGACGATCTCAACCTCGCCTGGCATCGCCTCGATACCTGGCCCGACACCGTGCCCGGCTTCGTGCGGCTGAAGCGCAAATTCATGCTGGCGCCGTGCTCGAACGGCAACATCGCGCTGATGGTCGACATCGCGCGGCGCAACAGTATTCCGTGGGATGCCATTTTAGGCTCCGAAATCGCGCGCGACTTCAAGCCGAAGCCCGCCGTCTATCTGATGACCGCGGCCGCGCTCAACCTGCAGCCAAACGAGGTGATGATGGTCGCCGCCCACAGCGACGATCTGCGCCAGGCAGCCTCGCACGGGCTTCGCACCGCTCACGTCGCAAGACCGGGAGAGAATGGACCGGGAACAGGAGAATCGGCTCCGCGGGTGCCCGTCGATTTCGCTGCGAAGAACATGGAGGACCTGGCCAGGCAGCTCGGAGTGTGACTCAGTCAGAATTCACACGAGCCTGGCGCATTTGTCACGTTCTCGGGCCACAGAGACACAGAGTCTTGCATCTTTCTCTGTGACTCTGTGTCTCTGTGGCTACGTTGAGGTGAAAATTGCTTTCGCAGATGAGCGATCGGGGCCCGCGCGACGCGGGCCCCATGTAGCAGCTTCTATCGAGTGCCGGAGGCAGCGCTGATTTTCCAGATCCGGTTGCTGCCGTCGTCGGAAATCAGCAGGCCCCCGTCGCGAGCCACGGTGACACCCACCGGGCGTCCCCATCGTTCGACTCGCGTACCGCCTGCGCCGTCATTGACGAGGAACCCCGTCAGGAAGTCTTCGAGCGGCCCGGGCTTGCCGTTGGTCATCGGGAAAAACGCGATTTTGTAGCCGGACGCCGTCGAGCGGTTCCAGGAACCGTGGAGCGCGACGAATCCGCCGTTGCGATATCGCTGCGGGAACACCGAGCCGGTGTAAAACGCGATGCCGAGCGCGGCGGAATGCGCTGGAATCAGCACATCGGGCACTATGGCGCGCTTCACGAGATCTGGAAACGCCCCGACGTAGCGCGGATCGGGGTGCTGGCCGATGTAGGAATACGGCCACCCGTAAAATCCGCCGTCCCTGATCGACGTGGCGTAGTCGGGCACCAGGTCGTCGCCCAGGTTGTCGCGCTCGTTCACTGCCACCCACAGCGTGTCTGATCCTGGCTGCAACGTCAGTCCCACGGGATTGCGAATCCCGGACGCATACACCCGATACCCGGTGCCGTCCGGGTTGAACTCGAGCACAGCCGCGCGCCGGCAATCTTCGCCCGCGTTGTTATTCGATTGCGACCCGACCGTGACGTACATCTTCGTCCCGGCGCGATTGAAGACGATGTTTCGAGTCGAGTGGCCGCCGGTCGGCAGATCGAGCAGCTTCTCGGGCGCGTCCTGCGCCTTCAAATCGCCAGTCGTGTACTTGTAACGGACGATGGAGCCGGTGTTTCCGACGTAGAGATAGCCGTCATGGAACGCCATCCCGAACGGTGCGGCCAAGGTGCCGGGCCCTCGGTTGGCAAACGCCGGAGGCGCCACACAGGCGGGCGCGGCGGCGCCAAGGATCGGACCGTTGATTTCGGGGTTCACGACGGCCGGTGGAGCGGGCGCTGGAGGAGGTCCAGCCGGGGCGGGCGCGGCAGCTCCAGCGCCGGCTCCGCCACCCCGCGCGACGACCTCGCCTTGCGCGTAAACGCCGCGCGATTCGAAGACGCCGTCGTTGTTCGCGTCGCGGAACACCGTGATGTTGTTGGCGGCAGGCGAGCTGACAAACAGATCACCGTTTGGCGCGTAGACCATCAAGCGCGGCGCCTGCAGCTCGGCATACAGGCTCACTGTAAAGCCGGCCGGCGCCATCGGCATGACCGCGGCCGGCTTCTCCACCAGTGTGCCCCTGGACGGCCTCGCCACGCCGACCGGCACCAGCCTGTCTGCCGCCGGCTGCGGCGGGACGGTACTCCTCTGCCCCGCCAGCACGGCGCAGAAACCTGCGACCCCCATGGCGACGCCAGCCGTGATTCGCGAAAGATTCGACTTCATTGAGGTCACTCCTGTCGTAAGTTGTCGACCCGCCAGGGTACCTCAGACCACGCCTGGCGAGAGGACCAAGAGTCTGCGCTCCCGGTCGACACCACTCCGATTCTAGCAGTCGGCTGAACTCGGCAGCTGAAATACGTCAGCGGCCACCGCGCGGATTGGCGCGGGCGGGATCGGCTAGTTTCGGCCACCTATACAACGTTGAAGCGTCAATCGCAGTCAAGGTGCTGCCTGCGTCTGCGGCTGCCGCCGCCGCTGACTGGCTGGTGCGGCTCCAGCACGAGATCCCAACTTACTAATTATCAACGGCCGTTCCTGATAGCGCCGCTTCCCACAGGGCGCCGCGCGCGAGCAGCTTCCTGTACGTGATCAGCGCGCGCGGTTGATTGACGGCAAGACACGCCACTACGCGATCGCCGCGCCGGTAGAGCGCCGTAAGCCGCCGGTCGGCGAGCGACCCGTCGACGATAACCATCTCGTCGTGCGGACGTGCGCGACCGATGAACTGGATTTTGCGGTCGTAGTGGTCCGACCAGAAGTACGGCACTGACGAGAAGCTCGTGCTCGCACCGGGGCCGGCAAGCGCGTTCTCCGCAGCGTGCACCGCCTGCTCAACCGCGTTGGTCCAATGCTCGATTCGCGGCGAATCGCCGTGCCACCGGTTTGCGACCCGGGCGACGTCGCCGGCCGCATATACATCCGGCGCGGCCTCACCGGAGCCATTGCAGACAAGCCCGTTGTCGAGCGTGAGGCCGCTGCGTTCGAGCCACTCCGTGTTTGGAGTGACCCCGATGCCGACCACCACCACGTCGGCGTCGATCCGTGAGCCGTCGGAGAGCGCGATCCCGGCAATGCGCGACTCGCCGAAGACGTCGGTCACGGTAACCCCGGTGCGAAGGTCCACGCCGTTGTCCCGGTGCATGGCCGCGACCATCTCGCCGAACGTCGGGCCCAGGATGGGGGAAAGGGGGACGGGAAGCAACTCGATCACAGTGACGTGCAGGCCGCGAGCCCGGCAGGAGGCGGCGACCTCGAGGCCGATGAACCCTGCGCCCACGATCGCGACACGGGGCGCGCCCATCAGTTCCCGCCGCAGCGCAATCACGTCGTCCAGACCGCGCAACACGAACAGGCCTGCCCGTGGCGCAACACCCGAGAGGGTCCGGACACGCGCACCCGTCGCGATGATCAGCCGGTCATAGTCGGCGAACGTGCCATCGGCAAGCGTTACGCGTCGGGCGCGAAGGTCGACCGACGTCGCGCGCACACCAAGCCGCATGTCGAGCGCGAGCGCATCGTATCCGTCCTTCTTGCGGAAAAAGGTCTGCTCCGGCTCCCATGTGCCTTGCAGGACCTGTTTCGAGAGCGGCGGGCGGTCGTAGGGGCGATGTGGTTCCTCGCCAATGAGCGTCAGCTCACCGTCGAAGCCACGGTCGCGTAGCGTCTCGGCCGCGCGCAGGCCCGCGAGCGAGGCGCCAACGATGGCGATTCGGCGCAGCATCGGAGCACGTCACTCTTCGATCGAAATCGCACCCGTTGGACACCCCTTCACAGCCTCGTTCACCTTCGCGCGCAGACCCTCCGGTGGCGTCTCGTTCAGGACGTGCAGTTCGCCGTCGTCGCCAATCTCGAACACCTCAGGCGCCGCCTCCACGCAGAGGCCGTGGAGGTCGCATATGCTCAAATCTACAACGACCTTCATGATGTCCCCCCGGGCTCTTCGAGCCCTGCTGCCGTGGGTCTACGCTACCACGGCGGTTTCCGAATGAGGGCGACGCGAATCAGGACCAAAGCTGCACTGTTCGGGTCCGTCGCGACACATGCGCGGACCACCATCTGACGTTGGTCGCTGTGAGAGATGCGCACTCTCTGGATAAGGCTCGATGTCGACGAAGCCAAAGCTGCGACAGAGCGCGTGCGTGGCGGTCATGAAATCAGGGCTGTCTAAGCGAATACGTGTAAATCCAGCTTGCTCAGCAGAGGCGATAAGGTGTTTCGAGGATTGCACGAGCGTCTTCAGCCTGCGAGTTGGCGAGCCCGGTGTTTTCGGGTATTGATCCGTCGATGGCCGATCCTGTGGCTCGTGACGAGCATCCGCCCACAATCCTCGAATCCGCATTGCGGTACGACCGTATCCCCGCTGTGGTGCTGCTGGTCCTCGTGCCGCTGATCTCCTGGATATGGATCATCGTCATGGCGCGCGACATGTACGGTCCGATGACAGGGGCCAGTGCGTGGATGATGACCGCGGTATGGGATGTGCCCCATCTGCTGCTGCTCTGGGTAATGTGGGCCGTCATGATGACGGGGATGATGCTCCCCTCTGCCTCACCTATGTTGCTGTTATACGGCGTCATCGCGCGACGATCCGCGCAAGGAACGGGAACGCGCCAGCTGTATGCGCTCGCGGCCGGGTATCTGATGGTCTGGCTCGTGTTCAGTCTAGGAGCAACCGCGCTTCAGCGATTGCTTGCAGTGTTCCTCCTTGTTTCACCGATGATGGAAAGCACGAGTTCCGCCGTCGGTGCGACGCTCCTGCTCATCGCAGGCGTATATCAGTTGACGCCGATCAAGCACTCCTGCCTGCGGACGTGCCAGTCCCCCCTTGGATTCCTGATGAGCCACTGGCGCAGCGGATTGTCTGGCGCGTTCGCGATGGGCCTCGAGCACGGCGCATATTGCGTGGGGTGCTGTTGGGCGCTGATGTTGCTGCTGTTTGCCGGCGGCGTGATGAACTTGATGGTCATCGCGGCGCTCACCGCATTTGTCGCATTTGAAAAACTCGCGCCGTTTGGCATGTACGGCGCGCGGATCAGCGGCGTGCTGCTGATCGCGGCAGGATCCTGGATGCTCGTACGGTGAACGGGGTATCACCGGACCTTCTGCAACATTCGCCCGTCTTTGCGACGACGGCCAAGGGGGCATCTCTGGAAAAGCTGGTCTGAACACGGTGCGGCTACGCCCGGCCGATACGCCCCATCGGGGCGCGCGTCCAGCATGCTGTCGCCGCATGTGACTGGATGTAAGATGGCGCCGGGTTCTCATCGGTCCGCACGCTTCGCTCGAGGAGGGTTTCGATGGCCTGGCGTTTGACGGGACAGATGATCGAGACGTGCAGTTGCAACATGTTCTGCCCCTGCTGGTATGCGGTGCAGGAGTTGATGATCATGGACCAGGGCTGGTGCGCGAGCGCCATCACCTTCCGGACGCGCGAGGGCGACAGCGACGGCGTTGGCCTGGGCGGGCGAACGGTCGTTTTGGCCATCGACTTCCCGGGGCCGACCCTGTTCGATGGCAACGCCACGGCCCGCCTCTACGTCGACCAGGGGGCTGACGCCGACCAGCGCCGGGAGCTGGAGGCGATCTGCAGCGGTCAGAAGGGCGGCCCGATGGCGGCCATCGCACCTCTCGTCGCGAAGTGGCTGCCGGCGCGGAGCGCGAAGATCGACGTCGCGGACGAGGGCGACGCCATCACCGTCACGGTCGGCGATGCCGGCCGGGTGGCGTCGCGGCGCATGCGGGACCCGCAGGGCCAGGGCTTCACGCTGCGTGGCGGCGGGTTCGTGACCGGCTTCGGGATGGAGGAGGTCGAGCTGGCGCCGAGTGGCAGCCGCTGGACCGACCCGGACTTGCGTCAGTTCGAAACGAAGTCCGGCGCCCGAGGCGAATTCACCTGGAGTGCCTGACCGCTTACCTTTCGTGCCGGTGCGGCGTGTCAGTCTGCACAGCACCGCGGAAAGCTCATTCAGTCTTTCGGGTTCGTGGCAAAGACGGTCAGCTCAGTGATGAACCCGCGGTCGTCCATTTCGAGCGCCGATCGGACGGCATGCGCAATCTCGTCGCCGCGAAGTTTCGTCGGGTTCTCCTTGTTCTGCGCGAGCCCGACCGTCGCGTAGAAGTCGGTGAGCACCTCGCTGGGATTCACGAGAATCACGCGAATGTTGTACTGCCGCAGCTCGGCGCGCCAGCACTCCGTCATCCCGCGCAGCGCAAACTTGCTACCGTAGTAAGCGGTCCCCTTCGCGGCGCCTCGAACGGCCGCCGTTGAAGCGATGTTGATGATGTTGCCGCTCTTCCGCTCGATAAAATGCTTTGCGGCTTCCCGCGCCATCAGCATGGCGCCGGTCACATTGGTCGCGAACACCTGTCCAAAGCTGGCGAGATCCATCTCGACGAGCGGCTTGATCACGCCGACGCCGGCGTTGTTCACCAGAATGTCGAGGTGATCGAACGTCTGGAACAGTTCCTTGTAGCTGCGAAGGACGTCCGCCTCGTTTGCGACGTCCGCGTGGATGGGATGGGCGCCGATCGCCTTGCCGGCGGCGGCCAGCCGCTTTTCGTCGCGGCCCGTTATCGCGACCTTCGCGCCGGCCTCGGTCAATGTCTTCGCAATGGCGAGACCGATGCCGTTCGATCCCCCTGTGACTAACGCGGTCGCGCCCTTCAGATTCATCGTTCAATCCCCGGATGATTTGCGTGCCCTGACGATTCGTCCAACGTGCCGCTGCTACGCTCCGCGCTGTGAGACGCGGCATATCCTCTGCAAAACCGGCTTGATCCGATCAACCGAGCTTCGCCGTCGAAAGACGGTCCTTCTCGGCCTTCGGCCTAACGACGGTTTGGCT
>Ga0070699_100000876_pt1 | contig 28011 bp, 28 predicted proteins | sample KBSK1503metaG_FD_65473 | JGI IMG/M metagenome (GOLD analysis project Ga0070699, IMG submission 65473) | Corn, switchgrass and miscanthus rhizosphere microbial communities from Kellogg Biological Station, Michigan, USA - KBS K1-50-3 metaG | ecosystem: Host-associated > Plants > Roots >...
ATTGGCAGCTGACGGCGGGGGCGATGGGTCTGCCGCGCAAAGATCGGGCGCATCAAGATCATCCTCGCCGGCAATGCCGACGAGCGTGAACAAGGCATAGCGGCGAGCGTAGGTCAGCGCTGCCCCCATACGTTGGGGATTAACGGTTTCGGCAACGGGACAGACCGGCCAGTCCGAGGCAATCCATTCGCCCGAAGCGTGGGCGAGCATGGTGGTCAAATGGACGATGCCGGCCGCTTGGTCGATCGCCGTGGTCTGTACCGTGGCGATTTCATGCTGACCGAGAGTTTTGCGTACGATATCGAGCCCGGTCGACAACGGGGCATAGCGGAAGGTGCGTTCCCCCTCCCCCGCCCGTCCGGTGCGGATCGTGGCGGTCAATGACTTTTCCGGATTGATCAGCTCGGCTTGCGCCTTGGCCAAGGCGGAAGCTAGCGCCGCAACCGATTCACTGGACCGGTGCATGGGAGGCCTCCCTCTCGAGAACATCGAAGCTCACCGCGCCGGATTTCGAGCGCTTCCCGCGCACCCCATGGCCGATGGCCTCCTTGGCGTCCTCCGGCATCAAGGCTTTGAGCTCGCTCTTCGCGCGCTCGTGGTCGAGAAAGGCGTCCCGGGTATTGCGGAACAGCGCCGCGAACTCGGCCCACGAATTCGACGAGCTCATGTCGACGATGCGGACCGCCTCGATGCGCGGCCTTGGCGGCTCGGCCATGATGAGGTGCGGGACTTCGCCGGATTGGACGCAGCGCCAGAACTTCTTTTCGGCCGACACCAGGACACTCAGATAGATCGGGTCCATCAGAATCGTGATCTCAACCCACTTGCCGCCGCCGGTGATGATCGACAGCACCGAGCTCCTTAGATGGGTCACCCACATGTTGTGCTGGAGCTGCGCCATGTACTTTTCGGCGGCTGCCTCTTCGGAGAATGACCAGGGCAGCATGAACTTGGCCTCGAACACGGCTTCCGTGCCCTCCACAATCCCGTCCAGGGTGGCCGCCATCCAAGGAATTGCCGAATGCCTGACCCGACGCTGTACGTCGCGGACCTGCCGGCCGGCGTTGCGCTCGTACCAGAAGCGGTTGAGCTCCTCGGTTGCCCTCCCGAGCTGCACGATGAGGTTGCCCGACAGGTCGTCAGGCTCAGCCTCGCCCCGTTTTTCGCGCCAGAGGCGGACCAGGGCCGCTTCATCGTCGCTCATGATGATGCGGGCGTCTGAGCCGCCAATGAAGCTGCGTCTGCTAATGGAATCGGCTAATCTAAAAGCCTGTGTGCTCATCCAACCCTCCCATCCGGGCATTTCGCATGTTGGAACCTCTTTCGTATCAACAATTTTTATTGATAAGGACATCCAAGAACATTGTCAACAAAAATTATTGATCATTCGATGACCCCGGCCCAATGCCGCGCTGCTCGCGCACTCCTGGGCATCACCCAGTCGCAGCTCGCGCGCGCCGCCAACTTGGGCTTATCTACTGTCGTCGATTTTGAAAAGGAACGAAGATTAGTTTCTGACGAGGCCGCAAGCGCAATCCGGTTGGCTTTGCAGCGGGCTGGAATCGAGTTCACCGACGGAAACGGAGGTGGGGAAGGTCTTCGGCTTCGAAAACCGCGATCTTCAAGACGAAAATAGCCTCGTCAGTTGTCGATCGATCCCCCGTCATTCGTTGAGCTTGCGGATCACCGCGCCGACGATGTTCGAATAGTCTTCGGTCCTCACCCATTGCGTGGGATCGGGCGCCTTCGACTTCCAGCCGGACATTTGCGCCAGCTCACCAAAATCCTTTTCCCTCCGCGCCACCGCCACCACCGTGCCGCCGTACTTGTACGGATTGGCAATCTGGACGGTTGTGTCGCTGACGAGCGTTAGCAGGCCGGCCATGCCCGCGACCACCGACGCGAGCTCGAGGTGCCGCCGCCGTGCAACGTGGTCCCGTGCTGCAGCAGCCGGAACTGGCCGTCGCTGGTCTGCGCAACCTTCGAGACGCCGAAGAAGCTGCGGACGGAGACGGCATACGACTGCTCGACGATGCTGTGGTTCACGAGGAGGACGGCGGTGACCCCAGGAGAGCCATTAGCAGCTGTAAATCGTTCCGTTACCTCCTGACTGATCCTCGCCGATCCGATATCGTACACTCCGACCCCTGGCTGGCGGGGGATCGAATGCAATTCGATCAATTGAAACGACGCGACTTCATCACGCTGCTCGGTTTGGTTGGCCCGATGGTGATCCTGACGGGTGACCGTGCGTTTCTTGCTTCGCTGTGATTTGGCACGCGCGCGCCGTTCGTGCAAATAGCTTGGAGATTGAACGGAATGTTTCACCACCTTTGCGTCATCGCCTTCGCGTTGCTGTTGTCGTCATCGGCGCATGCCGCGCAGTGGTATGCCGCGCCGGACGGCGATGACGGCAACGATTGCCTGACGGTGCTTACGGCGTGCAAGACCGCGCAGGCGACGGTGCAGAAAATGCCGCTGGGCATGCACGGGCTTCACCTCGCGCCCGGCGTTTACGATGAAACCATCGACGTGTCGCATGGGCGGCAAGTTTCGATCTCCGGTCCGATTAGTGCGGAGCGTTCGTGTCCGGACATGAATGCGGTGACGGTCCGGCGGTTTTGCGTGCAGGACAATGCGACGATCTGGGTTTCGTGCTTGAGTACTGGGCAGGTCGAGTGCCGACAATGGTCGATTGCCGATGTGTTCGATGTCCGTTTTTTTGGGATGGAGCGTCCGTTGGTCGCCAAGGAAACGTGCCGCATCAACACGGAGCGCACGCTTTTCGCGTTGGTGAAGCTGGGGCCGTTGGCAAATTCGACCTCGATCGTGCCGCGAACTCAGCCGCTCGCCTCCGCGGTGGCGGATTCGAGCTCCTCGAGCTCCGTCCCTTCTGCGGTTGTCCCTGGCTTGACTTGACATATCGCTTGTTTCATGTCGATGATCTGGTCAAGCCGTGAGCGGAACAGATCCTGCTCACTGGTCTCCCGTCGCTCGCGTGGTCGCATCGCAAAATTCTCCCCCTCCATTTAGCTCGAGCGAGAAGAATCACGGCTTGCGATTCGAGGGAATCCTCAAAATTGAATTTGCAAGCAAACAGCTCCCCCGGGGTCAAAAATCGGCAAATTCGATTACTTGAGCGCGCCCGGTCATTCAGCCCATTCAATGGCTTCTGAATTCTTCACGGACGACGTTTTAATTGTCCCCCAGAAATCACCCTGCATGTCCTGCAATCGATCATATGATGAAACACTCTTCCGTCCCGGAATCATTTCGTAGGAGGGGTGCGGCGCTTCGCAGATCACGCGGCCATCGGTAAATCGTAACCGCCGCGGCGTCGCAGCCTGCGATAGCGTGTGCGCCCGCGCTTCCACTGCTTCCAGGCAATGGCACGCATCTGTCGCCACTCTTCCTCGACAGGCCGATTCAAATGGACGATTCCGGATTTTCGTAATCGCACGAGACCCGACCGGCCCCACTGTTAAGATCACCGTGTTATGACCGATGCTCAATTCGAACTTTTTTTGCCCGATATACAACATAGCTCTCATCTACTTGAATTGCATTCGGGAATCGTTCTAGCGGCTCGAACACAAGTTCGGACGTGAGTTGCTGTTTGTCCAAGTCAAAGGGATAGCTCACTATTACGATGGCCGTGTCGCTGTGCTCAGCATCGAGCGCCCGCGCCACGCGAGCAAGAACATCCTTCAGATCCAGGTTTACGGCGGTCGCCTTGGTCCATTTCACGTAACTGCCAAAGCATTCGCAATCTAGATAGTAAAGAGGCCTCCGCAGATAGCCACTCACTGGCGATACGTTGGGTCCTGGCGATCCGATTAGAAACTCATCCAGGAGATGATGATTTTCAAGCCAGATTGCCGTGTTGCGGCTTTGGGAATAGGGGCGGTCCAGCTCGGACGAGAGAGTTGTAAGTCCGCCGAGCGCACTCACAGCAAGCAGTGCAATCCAAGCCCAGGATATTAGCGAGCCGTTGCTGGCCCAAGCTCTCCTTGGATTAGCGGATGGCGGCATGCCCGGCCCAGCGCGCCACATCCAAACGGTGGAGATCAGAGCAACGAACAAAAAGCCGTGCTGGCGAGCCGAGAGCCCATTGTGCCAGGTTACGACAAAAAGCAAGATGCCGATTACTGTCGCCGCATAGGTGGCCACAAGCAGGCGATCCTTCACAGTACACAAAACAAAGATTGGTAGAATTAAAACCAGCGCGGATAGTGCAGGAGATGGATTCACCAGCATGTTGCTGAGCTTTGGCCCCATGTCACCAATCAAGATCAGCGAGTCTTGCACGAAAGGCGTGTATAATGGAAAGAAGGCGCTGACGACGGGCCATGTCACGAAGCTGAAGTCTGTGGTAGTGGAAGTGGGGATCTTGGCGCCAGCGAGAGTGGCATCGGGGATCATGGTCCCGATGGCCAGCGCCGTCAGCCCGGCATAAATCGCGGCACCGGGCAGCATTGCGCGCCATTCCGTACGGTTTCTGATGGCGAAGAGGGCTGCGAGGGTAAACGACCAGATGGTGCCGAGGACAGAAGTATTGGCGAGCAGGCCGGCTAGCACCCAAGGCCAGAGCCTCTGCCTTGGCCGATATACCATGAGGGCTACAAAGCCAAAGCCCAGTAGCACCCCCAGCGTATAGTTCCGGCTGATTACGAAATACTGCCAGAACAGCGAGTAGCTGAGCAGTAGCAGAATTTTTTCGACCGGCCTGAAGGGCGATACACGCCAGATCAGCACCCAAATACCTAGCGCTATGAGTAGGTGGGCGGCCTGCATGGCGACCGGATCGCTCGTAAACCGGGAGATCAACCAGAGCAGCAGATACCAGAGACCTGGATGGCGTTCATTTTTGAGGTTGGCGAATAGATCGAGTGGCGTGGAGCTCGCAGTGGCTATCATAAAGGCTTGCAGCTCGTCTCTCCACATCGCATGGTGGAAAAGCCGCATGCTATTGATGATGACCAGCAGAATTAAGATCAGATCAGCTACAAACGCCCAGAGTCGGCGCGCAGCATCTACATTATGCGCCGACAAACTAATCTGCGCCATAGTTACCACTGCCGCTAGCCCAGTGCTGTCCCGTACGACGGCAGGGTCGTACTCGCAACTCAGCCGAGATTCGAAACTTCCTTCGTCCGGTTTTATTTTGTGTCATTGATCAATATTGGCGATCAAATAGATTTTTAACTCAATGTTGTGGCTTGGAAGCCCAGAATACTTTGCAACAGTATCGGCCGTAAGAACGCTTACCGCAGATTGATCAACAAAGTCCCGACCAGATCCTGTATTGCTTTCGAGAGCTGCCATCCTGAGGTTAAGTCGGACAAAGGGTTGGCTCCCCTGCCTGTTGCAGCGCCGAGCTGCATATGTCTAACAGGACACGACAACTGGTGCAAGGCGAGGACTCCCAGGGCGAAGAACATCCCCCGCTCTTTCCAAATCCACTCAAGGACATGGTAGTTGCTGAGAGAGGTGGAATAAAAAAGTCGTTTGTCCATTTCAATCCGAGCTATTGGGCGTCAGCGAGTTGAGCTTGCGAGTTTGCTCCAAGAGATAAGTTTCGGTAGCAGGGTTGTGACGGATCCGCTTGCAGCCTTCCCCGACAAGGTCGCGCACCCGCGGCCAACGCACCTTGAGCGGACCCACGCCGGGCGCGATCTCGCGTTCGAGCAGGTAGCCGTGGCGCGTCAGGCCTCGGCGACCGTCATCGGTGACGTCGCGATCAGTGCTGCGCGGGTCTCGCCGTATTTGGTGGCATAATTCATCTATTGCGTGTGGTACTGTGCGCCCAATGTCGATCTAACATGCTCAATTGATTGCAATGCCTGACTCGAGCCCCATGCGTCATCGGCCACAAATACGGACGGCCATTGAGCCGCTCGTAGATTCGTTCAGGTCAGCAACTGCATTTGCGGTATTCCTGCTGTTGGCTACGATCAATGCCATTCGCGCGCTACGTCATGAAATGTGGCATGACGAATTGCAGGCATTCATGTTGGCAGCGGGCAGCCCAACGCTCGTAGACCTTTTCCACAATCTCAAATATGAAGGCCACCCGGGTCTTTGGCATGCGTTGCTGTGGATTCTCACTCGATTCACAACCGATCCCGTCGCGATGCAGGTTTTGCATCTGGCGATCGCCCTCGTAATTTGGATTCTGATCTTCACGATCTCTCCTTTCACCATCGGTGAGAAGGTTCTGCTTGTTCTGAGCTATTTCCTATTCTGGGAATACTTTGTCATTAGTCGAAACTATGCGCTCATGGCACTACTGGGACTCGGCTTTGTGGCGCTGCGTGCGTCGTGGCCGAGGCAGCTTTTCCTCCCCTGGCTCCTCTTGGGGCTGCTCGCCAATACAGTCGTCCTCGGCACCATATGGTCGATGACAATGGCAATCTTTTTCGCCTTTCGAGTCCGCCGCCGTTCCTTGCCCTTTTTGCTCGGCGGCATGACGTATGTGTTTCTGCTGGTGATCGCTGTTGCGACAATGATGCCAGCTCCCGACATGACGCGTTATCAGTGGGGTGGTACCGGCTCCCTTGTTGCGTTCCCATTTCACTCCTTCATTCCACTTGTCCCGCCGTGGCTTTCTGAAACGATCCTATGGATCGGCGATCCGCATGTTGCGCAGTTGAGTAATTTCGATCCCGCCGAAGTGCTTATCTGGCTACTTCATATCGATCTCGGGCATCCTGCCCGCTGGATACTGATCCTCATTTCGCCGATCGCGTTCTGCTGGTTCGTTATTCGCGATTTCGTGCGCACGGCAGAATTTGCAATGGGTTACATCGGCGTTCTGCTTTTCGCACAGCTTTGGCACTTCAGTGGAGATGTCCGGCATCACGGCATTGTGTTTGTCATGCTTGTTGGGGTCGCTTGGGCGACGCGAGCGGCCGTAACGGCTTCGGATCGGACAGCGTGGCGCTGGATGCCGATGCTTCTGGTGGCTGCGACGGGGGGGCTGGCGACGCTATCGTCCGAGCTGCACCCGTATTCACAAGGTCGAAACCTAGCGCTCTGGCTGGAACGAAATCGAATGAACGATGGGCCGATCATGGGTTCGGTCGACTACACGGTAGCGACAATTGCGGGGTATTTGCGCCGACCGGTTTACTATCTCGAATGTGAATGTCTTGGCACGTTCATTGTCTGGAACGGCCAGCGACAGATGCTGAACTCCCGAGAAATAGTGTCTCGGGTTACACATGCTCTCGAGATATTCGGCTGGACTGATGCGGTGCTGATTCTCAATCGCGAGCTCACGCAGCAGCAGGAAATCTCTGCATCCCATGTTTTATTCCATCCGTTGGAGCGATTTTCGGGCGCCGTCGGCCAGCCGGAGGAGAATTATGTCGTCTATCGGGTTCGGATGTATTGACATTAAAGGCCAAGAGTTGTGCCGCCTTGGTCAGCTTGACATGGCGGGCACGCCAAGCGATGAACAGCAACAATGGCTGCTGCGCCCTGTTCGTGCAAGCACGGAGGTCGTTTAGTTCCTTTTCACATGGTGGACCAGCAAGAGCCGACCTTGCGTTGATTGCGCTGTTCGCGCGCATAGACACGGTCGCGATGTCGGTAGCTATGGCGGTCGTCGCCGCGTTTGCTCTCACGACGGCCGCGGCGCTATTCATCCTCGTCTACCTGTTCTCGGCACTTGCCGGCGAAATCTACAACTTTGGCGTAACCATTCGGCACAACCCAGAACCGAAATAACGCACTCCCAATGTCAGGTGTTGATCCTGATCTCTCCGTCATCGTTATTCCGCTGATCGGGCAGGATGTCCTTGCCCATTGTCTCGATCGGCTGCCATTGGGCAGCGTGGAATGCATCGTCGTACTTCGCAAGGCGATGGGAGCCACTACGTCTTGGGAGCGCCGCTATCCCTTGGTCACTTTTCTCAGCGCGACCGACGAGCTGGTCCCCGTTCGTCGTCAATGCGGGATCGGGGCAGCCACAGGCGATATCGTTGCACTGATCGAAGACACATCATGGCCCGACGAAGGTTGGTGCGCGGCAGCCCGGTCTGCATTCTTAGAGGTACAAACGGCTGCGGCTGGGGGAGCCGTGCGGATCGCCGCCACGCTGCCGAGCAGGTACCAGGCTCTCGGCTGGTGCGAGTACGGGGCTTTCGCGCCAAAGCCCGCTACCCAGACTGATCGGCCGGTAAGAACTTACCGTGTGCCTGGCAACAATATGGCGTTCCGGCGTGTCGAACTGATCGAAGTTATGCGCGGGCAAGACAATGGACTGTTGGAGGGGCACGTCTGCGCCAGGCTGCTGGACAACGGCCGTCGCGTTGTATACCAGCCGCGGATGTCGGTTACGTATGCGGCTTGTGACCGGCATAATGCCGCGCTCGCGACGCGCCTGCACCACGGCCGTATCTACGCGGCCGCCCAAGTTCGCGGCCGGCCTTGGCCTTGGAGGCTCGCTCATGTCGCCAAGACACCCTTCCTGCCCCTTGTACTTACCCTGCGCAGAATGGTCTCTATGGCGGGTTCCAATCGCTTGCCCGCGCGGCTGTGGGTGCTGTTCTGGATTGCTCTTATGGAGAGCGCCTGGGCGCTCGGCGAGGCCATCGGCGGACTTGCGGGAGAGGGAAAGAGCATGAACGAGTGGCGCTGATGCGCATCGGCATCGACGCATCGACTTGGTGGAATCGGCGCGGGTTCGGCCGCTTCACGCGCGGGTTGTTGCAGGCGATGTTCGCATCGCCTCGTGATCACGATTTCTGCCTTTTTATCGACCAGCCGCCGGAGCCCGAAATGGTGCATCCCCGGGTCCAGATCGTCGAAGTACAAACTTCGCGGCCGGTGACCAAATCTGCGATCGCCGGTGACCGCCGCTCGGTTCGGGACGTACGCAGGTTTGGTCGCGCGGCCGCTGCCGAGCAGCTCGACCTGATGTTCTTCCCCGCCGTGTATTCATGGTTCCCGGTGGTTGGCCGCATCCCCACCGTCGTGACCCTGCACGATGCGGTCGCCGAGCGCTTTCCCGCACTGATCTTTCCCGACTGGAAGGGACGCATCCTCTCGACCCTGAAAACGTGGCTCGCCTGCCGGCAGGCGTCGCGTTTCATTACGGTGTCGGAGGCGGCAAAACAGGAGATAGTGCAATACATCGGTTTGCGACCGGAACGCATCGATGTCATCTGCGAAGGGGCGGACTCGAGCTTCCATCCGGTCGCCGGCGAACGCCGGGCCGCCGCACGGCGCAAGGCAGGCCTTCCTGCGGACGGGCGCCTGCTGCTCTATGTCGGCGGCATCGCTCCGCACAAGAACCTGTCGAACCTGCTGACCGGCTTTGCCAACGTCGCGCCTCGCATGCCCGACCTGCGCCTGGCCATCATCGGTGACCCGAAGGGTGATGGGTTCCTGTCCAACTACCACGACGTGGTGACGCAGGCGAATGCCGATGCCCGCTTGCGCGGCCGCGTGCATGTCACCGGCTTCATTGCCGACGAAGACCTCGCGGCGCTCTATTCGGATGCTTTGGCGGCGGTTCAGCCGTCCTTCTCGGAGGGCTTCGGGCTGCCGGCACTCGAGGCGATCACGTGCGGGACGCCGGTTCTCGCCAGCCATGGCGGCGCCACCGCCGAGGTTGTCGGCACTGCCGGCCTGACTTTCGATCCGCACAGCCCCGATGACATCGGGCAGCAAATTTGCCGGATCGCCACCGAGCCGACGCTGCTGGCCAAACTGCGCCGCAACGCCCTGGTCCGCGCGCGCGACTACAGCTGGAGCAAGGCGGCCGAGCTGACGCTGACGAGCCTCGAACGCTGTGCGAGCGGCACCTGATGCGCTTCTGCATGGTCACCACGTTCTACCCGCCCTACCATATCGGGGGCTGCGCGACCTATGTCCGCGCGCTGTCGCGCGCTCTGGTCGCCCAAGGTCACGAAGTCGAAGTCGTTCACTGCATTGACGCGTATCGACTCAAGCGCAAAGGTGAGCCAGTTGCCGAACCGCCTGACGAAGGCATTGTGGTACACTCGCTCAAGAGCCGATTCGGGTTTCTGTCCCCCTTGATCTCGCAACAGACCGGTCATCCCGGGCTGAAGTCGCGCGCTGAACGGGAGATTCTCGCCCGTCCGTTTGATGTCGTAAACTTTCACAACATCTCGCTCATCGGCGGGCCTGCCGTCCTTGCATGGAGCCGAGCCCCCGTAACTCTGTACACACTGCTCGAGCACTGGCTCGTTTGTCCGACGCATATCTTCTGGAAGAACAAGTCGCATGCATGTGACCGCCCAACATGTTTTCGTTGCAGCCTCATGTCCGGGATCCCTCCGCAGTTGTGGCGTTATACCGGCCTGACGCAGCGTTCGCTCGCGCATGCCGACGCGCTGTTGGCACCGAACGAATATACCGCGAAGAAACACCGCGAAGCTGGTCTGAAGCGGCCGGTTCATGTCCTGCCCCTATTCTCTACAATCGAGCCGCGACTGGACGCCTCGCCGCCGCGCCGCGAGCGGCCTCGCTTCCTGTTCGTCGGTCGGCTGTTCGCCCCAAAGGGGATTGTGCAGTTGCTGGAGGAGTTCGTTTCGCTGCCACAGTATGATTTGTCGGTCGTCGGTGATGGCGAGATGCGTCGCGAGCTCGAGAGCCGGTTTGCCGGTTGCCCGAACATTCGCTTCCTCGGCCTCATTCCACAAGCCGAGCTCATCCGAGCTTTCCATGACGCGACTGCACTCATCTATCCGTCTCTGGTGCCCGAGACATTCGGCCTCAGCATCGTGGAGGCCTTCGCCTGCGGTACTCCAGCTATTGTGCGGGATGCCGGAGGATGCGGTGAGCTCGTCGATGCGACCGGCGCCGGATTCGTGTATCGCACCAGCGACGAGCTGCGGCAGGCGTTGGCGCGGCTGGCAAACGAAACGGGGTTGCGCGAGAGCCTTGCGCGGAGGGCACGAGAGGGATTCCTGCGCCTCTACACGCCGCAGCGGCACATCGAGCGCTATCTGGCGCATGTGCATGCCATCCGCGACGCCAAGGGGATCCATTGAGGGCAAGATTGCGCGCGATCCTCGTTTTTCACAGCATCGACGACAGCGGCTCCGTCCTGTCCTATCCCGGAAAGAGCCTCGATAACCTCCTCGCTGCGCTCGAGCGCCGTGATATCCCGGTGCTGGACCTCGATACGCTGTTGCGGGCGCAGACCCGGAGCGGTGTGGCCCTGACCTTCGACGACGGGATTCGAACGGTGTTCAGTCACGCGCTGCCGATCCTGAGAAGGCATGGCGCGCCCGCGCACCTGTTCCTCACCACGGACTATGTCGGCAAGACCAACCGCTGGCCCACTCAGCCCGCCTTCGCGCCGCAATTCGAGATGCTGCGCTGGTCGGAGATCGATGCCCTGGCCGCGGAGGGAGTTCGCATCGAGGCGCACACGGCGAGCCATCCCGACCTGCGGCAACTCGATGACGCCGATCTGCACGCGGAATGCGAGTGCGCCGACGAAGCGATAGCAAGAAGAGTAGGACGCCGGCCGCGGTATTTCGCCTATCCCTATGCCTTGAGCGACGCGCGGGTGAGGGCGTTCGCGCGTGCGCGCTACGCAGGCAGCCTCGCCGGCGGGTTGCGGGCGCTGCGCCACGACGAGGACAGGGCGGCGCTCCCCCGGGTGGACGGCTACTACCTCCGGTCGGAATGGATCTATGGTGATCTGCGCTCGAGGCGAAGCCGCGCCTATCTGTTCGCCCGTCGCACCCTGCGGCGGCTTCGAAACGCGCCTTGAGCCCCGAGATCAAGCTCACGATCATCGTTGCCGTGCAGCACGCGCAGGATAATCTCGCCGACATCCTGGCGGCGCTGCGGCCTGCCGCCCACCCGCAGGTCGAGTTCCTGTTTTGTCACACCGCGGCCGACCCGGACGTCCCCGCGCTCGTCGGCAGAGAGGACCACGTGCGGGTTCTGCGCGGCGCGGACAGCAGCCTGATCCCGCATCTGTGGCGGGACGGCATCCTGGCAGCGCGCGGCGAGCGGGTGGCGACGACCACCGCGCATTGCGTGCCGGCCGCCGACTGGGTCGAGGCGCTTCTGGCCGCAGATCTCGGGCAACCGGCCGTCCTGGGAGGAACGATCGAGAACGACCCGGGGTCCGACGCAACAGGATGCGCGATCTTCCTGCAGCGATATTCGGCATTCGCGCCGCCGCAGACGAGACACGACATCCGCGACCCGGCCGCCGACAATGCGCTCTACCGCCGAGCCGACCTGCTGCGCCACCGCGATCTGCTGGCGCGCGGGTTCTGGGAGCCGTCCGTGCACGATCGATTGCGCGCCGAGGGGCTGCGCCTGGCGCTCGATCCGAATCTGCGGGTGGTCCACCACAACCGATACAGCGCAGGACAATTCATCCGCCAGCGCTTTGCCCATGGGCGCGAGTTCGGCTTGACCCGCGCAGGCGCACGACCCTGGCCGCAACGCCTGCTGCTGGTACTGCTCGCACCTGCAGTCTTCCCGCTCCTGTTGAGCAGAATCGTGCGGCGAGCGCCCGCCGTATCAGCTTTGCGTAAGCAATTGGTCGCCGCCTGGTTTTGGCTGCCGCTGTTTCTCCTCGCCTGGGTTGCCGGCGAGGGATTGGGCTACCTGGCAAGTTTACGGGCACGCCGTTCCTTATAGCGCTCCCGTAGCGGCGCTCCGTGCATCACGTTCATTAGTCAAGTTGAGCATCTTCGACCAGATGGATACGTCCGCTTGCGCTTTGGCGAAATCGTCCGGCCGGCCGATATCGAGCCATAAGCCGGAGTGATCATAGGCAACGACCGTTTCGCCCAGATCGATGAGCTTTAAAACCAGCTCCGGCATTTCCAGATGTTTATTTGGAGCGATATGCCCTAATACACGTCCGTCCAAAACATAAGTGCCGAGACTGATACGATGCTGCACCAATGGCTTCTCGACCATGCCCGTCACCCGCAGCGAAGCATCGGTTGTAAGTACGCCTGACTCGATACGAACAGATTGAATCTTTGTGGCTATAGTCAGCGAGGCATTCTTGTTGCGATGCCAGGCGAGGAGCTCTTGAACGTCGATATCGGACAGAACGTCCCCATTCGTCACGATCAGCGGCCCGGTCCATAGCTCGACAAGTCCAATCGGTCCGGCAGTACCGAGTGGAGTGGCTTCTCGCACATAATCAATAGGGACACCGAAACGGCGTCCATCGCCCAAAAAACTTTCGACGAGGTCCGCCAGATAATTCACGGCGACCGTAATTCGCTGTGCGCCAAACAGAGCAAGCCGACGCACGATAAGCTCGATGACGGGGTGCTCGCCAATCGGCAACAGCGGCTTCGGCAAGGCAGCCGTGAAAGGATAAAGACGGCTGCCGCGTCCACCGGCAAGGACAAGTGCACGAAAGGGCACAGAACTGGTCACCATCCAAACGGTTCCCTCGAAAAAGAATCTTGAGCACGACGATACGCTACGACAGTCAAGGGCTCCAAAACGAGTTCCAGAGCGCCATCGCGGTGTGTAAATTGGTTTTTACTGTTAATCAAGAGAGCGACGCAAGCACGTGAAATCCACCCACCTACCGTCGCCACGTACTTTGAGCAACCGTCGCCGCGGATCGGTCATATTGCGTACCCACGCCACAGATCATGCTGGCCACAGTCGCGCATCCAGCGGATGGTCTGCGTGATGCCCTCCTCGAGCGAGATCTGCGGGGACCAGCCGAGCAAATCACGCGCGAGTCTATTATCGGACTGCAGCCGGAGGACTTCGCTCGCCTCCGGCCGCAGCCGCGCGGAATCACTCTCTATCGGGATGCCCGGGTCAATCGCGTCGCGGATCATCTTCGCAATCTCCTCGATGGAAACGTCGCGCCCGGTCCCGAGATTGATCTCCATTCCTAATGCTTTGTCCTCTGCCTTCGCCGCCGCGATGAAGCCCGTAACGGTATCCGCAACGAAGGTGAAATCACGGCGCGGAGTGAGATTGCCGAGACGAATGCGACCGGTGCCGAGCGCCTGCTGAATGATCGTCGAGATGACAGCGCGCGAGGATTGTCGCGGACCAAACGTGTTGAACGGACGTATCGTAACAGCAGGTACGCTGAACGAGCGCACGTAGCTCTGCACCAGTTTGTCCGCGGCATGCTTGCTGGCGGCATAGGGGCTTTGGGCCTGGATCGGGTGCTTTTCATCGATCGGCACATAAATGGCAGTACCGAAGACCTCACTGGTCGACGTATGGACAAGCCGGCGCACCTTCGCCTGTCGGCAGGCCTCGAGCACATTCAAGGTGCCGATAACGTTGGTCTCGATGCAATCGCGCGGGGCCTCGTAGGAATAAGGAATGGAGATCAGCGCTGCGAGATGAAATACGATGTCCGCTTCCCGAATGTGAGCATTCAGGAAGTCGGGATCGCGCACGTCGCCCCGCGCAATTTCCAATCCGGAAGTATCAAGTTTTTTATTGAGAAAGCCAGCAGAGCCATCGCTGACGTAGCGCACGAGCGCCAATGTCGGCCAGCCCTGGTCGAGCAACGCGTCCACCAAATGGCTGCCGATGAACCCCCCCGCCCCAGTGACGACGGCGCGGGATTCTCTTCCCGTAGGCTTAAGATTATCTTCCATTTGGGTTTCCAATGCCCTGCTGGATGGAGGCAGCTATTGGGCGGCCTGAGCATGCGTTCTCAAGCGGGTGTAGCATTTTTCTGCCGACATCAAAGGTGGTCGTCGGAGGCGCGATCGAGATGCTTACGGTACCATCCAAGAGTACGTGCCAAGCCCGTTTGTAAATCGGTTTGCGCGACCCACCCGAGCAGCACCCTAGCCTTGTCTGAGTTGCACACCAATTGCTGGATTTCGGCCGGCCGTTCCGGCGCACAGCCGACGCGCAAGCCGATTGTCGCTCCCGCCGCGGCGCGGACTGCCTGCGCTACATCGAGCAGGCGATATTCTTTCGCAGATCCCACGTTAATGATTTGTCCGCCCAAACCGTCAGCGACAGACGCGCGTATCAAGGCATCAACGACATCATCGACATACAGCAAATCGCGAGCTTGCTGGCCGGAGGTCATCTCAAAATCCCGTCCCCGCAGGCAGTGTTCGATCAGCGAAGGAATGAAGAATTGCGACGACTGAGCTGGCCCATAGATCAGAGCAGGGCGGATCGTGATGGCAGGAAAACGCAGGTACTGCTGGAGCATCACGCAATAATGAGTGGCAGCGACTTGACTTGCTGAATAGGGAGAAACCGGCGATTCGCGCTGGCTCTCAATGCTGGGATAGGGTCCGCTCCCGTACTCCTCAAGACCGCCGGTGCGAACGAAGCTGCGTACCGGCCAATCCCCGTGGTTGAGCTTTTCGAGCAAACCGAGCGTCGCGACAAGATTGATCGCCAAGGTCGATTTGATTGCGGAGAAATCGGCGCCCATGCCGCGAGATCGAGTGTCTGCCGCAAGATGAAACACCATCTCTGGCCGACACTCGAGCATGCACCGGCTTACAAATTCTGTGTCGGTTAGGTCCCCACGCCAAAGGGCCACGAACCTGGAGACATCATCGATCCGCCATGTCGAGCTGGACGGGCGGACAATGATATGGACCTCGTCTCCTTGCTGGACGAGACGCCGCGCAAGATGTGAGCCGACAAATCCGATTCCGCCGGTTACCAGGACGCGCACGGAGGGATGCTCACTGAACGATCGTCGGCTCGGGAATGGGCAGGATGAATTTTCCGCCGCGGCTGCGGTATTCGCTCTGCTGCTTGATGATCTCGTCCGCGAAATTCCAGGCGAGGATCAGCAGATAATCCGGCTGCTCTCGCAGCATTACGTCAGGGGAAAAGATCGGAATGTGCATCCCCGGCGAATAAAGACCCTGCTTCAAAGGGTTTCGATCGATCAGGAACTGCAAATAGTCGGTTCCGATCCCGCAGTAATTCAGGAGGGTATTTCCCTTCGCCGGAGCCCCGTAACCGGCCAATCGTTTGCCTTGCTGCTTGAGAAAACACAGCAGGTTCATCAGCTTGTCCCGGTTGTTCCGGACGCGCTCACTGAACGCATCGTAGGTCTCGCGCGAGAACAGCTTCGCGTTCCGTTCCCGCGCGAGCCATTCGGCGACAACCGGAGAGGCCATGTATTTTGCTCCCTGCCGCCTCCCGTGCACTCGCATCGAGCCGCCGTGGATTTCGATCGGTTCGATATCGCTGATCTCCATGTTGAAAGCATCGAACAGCTTCACAAGCGACAGCACGCTGAACTCGGAGACATGCTCGTGGTAGATCGTGTCGAATTCATTCTTCTCAATGAGATCGAGCGAGTGTGGCACCTCGACCACAAAGGCAGCATCTTCTGCGAGCAGCAGTGCGACGCCGCTCATAAACTCGCTCAGATCGTCGATATGATTGAAGGTATTGGTTGTAACGATGACCTTGGCTGCGCCGTATCGATTGCGAATCATGCCGGCAGTCTCGGACGTGAAGTATTCGTTGACGACATCCAGGCCCCGGTCGCGAGCGACTTTTGTCAGATTGACGGCAGGTTCCACGCCCAGCGCTCGCACTCCCAGCCGCTTGCAGGCATCGAGGAATAGCCCTTCGTTGCTGCCGATATCCACGGCGAGCTCATTTGGATGCCGGATGTAACGCCTCTGCAGAACCTCTGCCAAGCGCTCGAAATGGGCGGACATCGTCGTCGCTCCCGAAGGAACGTACAAGTAATGCCGGAAGAAGTCCTCGCTGATGCAGTTCGGCACCTGGATCAAGCCACAATCCAGGCAGACATGACAGTCGAGGGAAAAGGAGGGCTCGGCCGCATTCAGTTGGGACGCTTCGAGAAACCGATTAGCTGGAGGATGCGAGCCGAGCTCGAGGAACATGTACAACCGATCGCTCCTGCACGCGCGGCAAAATTGCATTCGGGCCATTTGCATCTCCGCTGAGAGCGTAACCTTTGCAGCGTCTTAGAACTGCTTCGCGAAAATCTCGAAACTGTCGTGCACATAGGCCAGCATCTCTTCGGTCATACCATGATGGGACGCAATCAAAAAGCCATTGCGCATGATGCGATCGGAGTTTGGATAGCCTGCCGGATCCACGCGTGCCCGTATGTTGGAGAAACCGGGCTGTCGAGTGATGTTGCCGGTGAAAACGACACGCGTCTGAATATTGCGCCTCTCAAGAAAGATTTGCACGTCACGACGGCTGAATGGCGCGTTTTCGCGAACAATCAATGGAAAAGCGAACCATACCGTATCGGCATCCGGGTTCTGCCGCGGCAGTTCAAACCATTCTTCGTAGCGGCGAAAGAAATTGATGTGCGCTTGCGCAACGGCTTTGCGTTTGCCCAGAATACCGGGGAGCTTGCGATGCTGGACGAGACCGAAGGCGGCGCCAAGCTCCGAGCCTTCGAGGTTGTACCCGATGGCCTCGAACACGAACTTTGCATCGTAGGGAATGTTGTCGACGGTGACGTTAAACCGGTTTTCGATGTTTTCCGAATCGATGAACAGTGATGAGCTTCTTCCCCAGGATCGCAGCAGCCTCAAACGATCTGCATAGTCTTGATTGCCGGTGCAAGCGATCCCGCCATTACCTGCACAATTGATCACATGCGCGCCGTAGAAGCTCGAAATCGTGATATCGGAATAATAACCTATTTTGGACCCTTTATACGTGGCGCCGATAATGTCCGCGGAATCCTCCAGGACCTTCAGACCATGTTTCTCGGCAAGTCGCGACAGCGCATCCCAATCCGGAATGTTGCCCATGAGATTGGGAATGCACATTGCGACGGTGTTGTCGGTGATCATGGCTTCGACGCGATCGACGTCGATGACGTAACTCGCCCGCCCCACGTCGACATAGGCCGGGACGAGCCCGTTCTTGACGATCGATCCGACCGTCGTCGCAAACGTCAGCGCTGGGGTAATCACTTCGCCGCCAGGTGGCAGGCTGAGAACCTCCATGCCGAGAAGCAGCGCCGAGGACCCGGAATTGACCATCACTCCATGGGACTTGCTGAATTCGGCAGCGATCTTCGCTTCGAACTGGCGCGTGTTCGGCCCCATTTGCGTGGATGTTCGCAGGACACGAACAACCGCATCGATTTCTTCTTCCCCGTGCACACTCATGGCGTACGGCACGCGAACATGATTGTTTTCGAGTTTTGTCGTGGACATATGGCGTTTATATTAGGTCCGTGGCCGTCACGGGAGCGCTCCTAGCATCAGGTAGTACGTCGGGCTAAGTGGCTCAACATTATTTTTCTGAGATTTTTTTCCGAGATACGCGCCCTACATGCTCGCAACAACGGAATTGTTGCTCGGCTGGGAAGTTGGATAGGCAAGATTGGCTCTATACCAACTAGCCGTTTCTTCAAGACCCTGCTCCGGATCAAAAGCAGGTTGCCAACCGAGCAATTCCTTAGCACGCTCAGACGAAAGATATTGATCCTTGATCTCGTTTTTGGCCTGGTCGAGAATGACGGGCGCAAGATCCCTACGCATGATGACCCGCTGTATTGCGTTCACTATTTCGAGCACCGTCAACGGAATTCCGGCACTGAAGTTAAACGCCGATCCCATAACGTGCGGCGCTTCGATCTTCTCGGCTAATGTCATATAAGCTCGAACAACATCCTTGACATAGATGTAATCTCTCCGCGGAGAGCCATCACTTCGAATGATGGGTCGTTCACCTCGCAAAAGTGAGCGGATTGTGCCAGGAACAATGCGGCTCCAATTCCCGTCTCCGCCTCCATACACGTTCCCGCATCTGGCAATCACGACAGGTAGGCGATATGTGCGCCAATACGATTGGGCAAGTAGATCCGCGCAAGCTTTGGACACGTCGTACGGGTAGCATCCGTTCAACGGAAACTGCTCAGTATATGGCAGGTGCTCATGATCGCCATATGCCTTGTCGCTGCTTGCTATGATTATTCTGGAAACGAGAGACCGATGCGTCCGGCACGATTCGAGCACGTTGTATGTACCGCGGATGTTGGTTTCGAATGTCGTTAGCGGCATTCGATTCGCAACCCCGACAATCGTCTGGGCTCCAAGGTGGAACACAGTATCGATCTCGAGTCGATTTATGGCTGCTGCCAGTGTCCAATATTCTTCAAGCGATCCATTGACAACTGTAACCCGGTTTATGTCGTCGCTGAGAACAAGCTCCGAATACGGCTCGACATCCTTTATCAGAACTGCGACGTCGGCGTGCGCGGCAAGCAGATTTTTAACGAGCCATGAGCCGATTAGACCGCTTCCGCCCGTGACCAGAACTCTTCGACCTTGCCAAAATGCTGTCATACCCTTTGCGTCCGCGCTGTTGCCGTGGTGTAAGCCACGACGCATTACCAGTGTCCCATAAGCTATTCAGGAATTTGACGTCGCGTAGCGTGTCCATGCATTGCCAGAACCCACTATGGCGAAATGCGACAAGTTGGGCGTCTTTCGCCAGGTCCTCCATCGGTCCGCGCTCGAATGTCACGTCGCCATCTTCGATGTAGTCCACTATCCCCGGTTCGAGCACAAAGAAACCTCCATTGATCCAACCCTCCGCGAGCTGCGATTTTTCAGAAAATCGAATAACGAGATCACCGTCCATTTCGAGGTCGCCAAAGCGCGCTGTCGGACGTACCGCCGTGACAGTCGCAAGCCGTCCGTGCGATTTATGAAACGCTAGAAGACGGCGAATGTCGATATCCGCGACGCCATCCCCGTAGGTTAACATAAAGGTCTCCGGCCCCACCCAACGGCAAATCTGCTTGATGCGCGTGCCGGTCTGTGTGTGAACCCCCGTATCGACCAGGTGGATGAGCCAGTCTTCCGCGTTGCCATTGCGCACATCGACGCGACCACTCGCCAAATGCACAGTCATGCTTGCCTGCATGAAGTGGTAATTCAAAAAGTATTGCTTGATCATTTCCGCCTTGTAGCCAAGCGCAACGACAAACTCGTTGAAACCGTAGGCCGCATAGATATTCATGATGTGCCAAATAATCGGCTTGCCGCCGATCTCGACCATCGGTTTCGGCCGAACGGCCGTCTCTTCTCCCAGCCGTGTCCCGTGTCCGCCGGCAAGAATCAGGGTTTTCATCGACCATATCTCAATTGGCTAGGCAAACCAGAGCCGGCTGTGTCCGCGTCCAAGGGCTGGCCGTGCGCCACAGCGCGGAGCACATCCAAGGTCCGGCGGCTTACATCGTCCCAGCGAAATTGGCTACCCCTTTGCCGCGCGCGTTGACGCAGCTCTTCACGCAAGGGTGCATCGGTAAGGACGCGCTCGATCGCGTCGGCTAGCGTATCGGGCGTGAGGTCGTCCAGCAGCAGAGCGCCCCCCTGCGCCACTTCGCCGAGGCCCCCGCGGTTCGCGGCAATGACGGCCGTTCCGCAGGCGAGAGCTTCCACCGTTGTCATCGACCAACCCTCGTACAACGAGGGATGCACAAACACGTCCGCGGCGTTGTAGATGGGAACGAGCTCACGATGACTCGCAATCTTGCCGTCGGTCTGCACGACGAGGTCCGAAATTCCAAGCCCTTGCGCGATCTCATGGAGAGGTGTGCCAACGGCGTTTGGCCCGAACAGCACCAGTCGATGTGGAAGCTGTGCTCGCTTCCTGGCTCGGGCAAATGCCTCCATCAACACGGGAATGTTTCGACGCTGGGACAATTTGCCGACAAACAGAACGTAGGGCCGATCTTCACCGAGCAGCCGGACGCGAGTATCGCGCAACAACTTCTCGTCGCGGTTCGGCTGGAAGCAGTCATCGGTACCTTGCGGAATTACGACCACACGCTCGGGAGGTATGCCATATATCTCCTGCACGTCCGCTTTGGTTGCGTCCGCGGGCACGATGACGGCGTCCGCTTTTCTGGCGCTCAATCGATAATACTGGCTGTGGCCGAAATACCAAGAAGGGTGCGCGCCCGGTTGCTTCTCGTTGACGCTGTGGGTCGCAACAACGCACCGCCCAGAGTACGCAAGCGGCAGCGTATAACTCGGCCCGAATAACACGTCGAGCTCTTTGGCCCTTATCGGTAACGTCGTCTGCTCCCACAGGAGCGCGCTCAGGCGCGGATGAATCATTTCGAAGCTCGACCCGGGAGGCAGCATCAAATCCTCTACGCGCGCCGGATCGCGCAGGTAAATCGATATTCTATCCGACAGCAACAGCATCCTGCTCCAGTTCTTGAGCAGGTATTCGATGTAGCGTCCAACGCCCAGTCGTTGCCCCGTCAGCCGTTGGGCATTGATGCCGAATCTCATGGTGGCTTTCGCGGAATCGCGCTCCCATCCATGCACTATTTCATCAAGCAAGCCCGGCCTATCGCCGCATTCCCCACACGAACACGTTCGAGAGTGCAAAATTCCACACTGCCCCGATCACTACACCGAGCAGCCCCGCCAACCACCATACCGGCTTGTTCGAGTAAAACCAAACTGCGACGCCGACGTTGCTGATCGCCCCGGCCGCGCAAATCACATAGAACGCCAACAGGCCCCTGACGGCTGACCATCCGCTCAGGCGCTGGTCGGAATATGTAAGCGAATTGTTGAGGAAGAAGTTCGTGGTCATGGCGACTAGGGTGGCAAAAGTCTGTGCCGCCGGAAAACTCAATGAGAGCAGCACGAGGGCGGACTTCAAGGCTGCAAGATGCACGGCGACGCCCGACAGTCCCACCAGCAGGAAGCTGACGAAGCGAATGGGAATCGCATCGTGGGTGAGCTTCGCCAGCAAAAGCCCGGCGAAATCGAGCACGATGCGCGCGTCCAGCTTGCTCGTCCCTTCTCTTCGTGGACGCAGGTGGCTGGCCAACTCGCGCACCCGCAAGCTGCCGCGCGCGGTCGCGAGAATGTCGACCAGGATCTTGAAACCCTGGCTCGAGAGACGGGGCGCGATCTCCTCGATGACCTCGCGCCGCATCATGAAAAAACCGCTCAGCGGGTCGGCGATCTCGATCCGCAATAATCGCCTGGCGAGGGAGCCAGCAAGTCGGCTGCCGGCAAATCGCCGGCGCGACAGGCCAAACGCGCTCGCCCGCAGAAGATGCCGGCTAGCGACGATGATCTCGGCCCTGCCGGTGCGCAGTTCGCGCAGCATCTGCGGCAGAACGGTCTCGTCGTGCTGCAGGTCACCATCCATCACCGCCACGTAGGCGGCGTGACTGGCGAGCATGCCTTCGATGCATGCGCCGGCAAGCCCGCGACGACCCAGACGCCGCATGCAACGCACGCGGGGATTGGTGGCGGCAATATCCTTGACGACGGCAGAGGTGCCGTCGGGTGAATCATCGTCGACGAAGATCACCTCCCACTGAATATCCGACAGCGCTGCCGCCAGCCGCTTGATGAGGATCGGGACGTTCTCCCTTTCATTAAAGGTCGGGACCACGACGGTGAGCTCGAGCCCCGGCGACCCGACAGGAACAGCGACGCTCGTCGAGCCGAAATCCATCCTCTCAGCGACGTCCGAACTCATGCTTCACGGTGCTCCACAAAGGCCGGCTTGAGAGGCACGCCTTTGGCTCATGGCCTTAATGACGGGGCAGGTCCACCCGGCTGTCAGTAGGTCCCCCCTCGAGGCCGGATTCCTGACATTGAACCTTGTTCTCCAGCGAAAATCAACCGACAGCCGCCTCCGGCTTGCGAGGTTCATTCCTTTCGGCACTTCGCCAGAAACGCGAAATGCAGAGGGCCTGGAGCCAGCAACTGGTGTCGCGAGACGTACTCGGCGTTGCCGCATTCTTTCGGAGCTTGCGTGTTTTGGCGCGTTGAGCTGACGAGAAAATAGGTGGCTCCGAGCGGCACGGACGAAAGCTCCCTAGAAAACCGCTCGCTGATAAAAATCCTGACAAGATGACTTGGATTGAGGTGATATTTGGGGGAGACTACCCAGTCCGTCGGCCCCTGCAAGTCTCTGGCACGAATGGTTACCTGCCGCATCGAATAGCCCCAGTAGTCGGTCTCGTAGTTTTTCTCGCTCGCGAAGAAACGGGCCGGCTCGTTGAACCAGACATACTGGTATGGTTGAAGGCGCATCGCGTCGACGAGCAGAAACACGAAATAGCAAGCCAGCCACCAGCGTCCTTTCCACCAGAAGCTACCGGGAATGGTTATGAACACCAGCGCCACGACGAGCGGCATGAGAAAAAGAGTGTGACGGATGCCGTCGTAAAGCGTGGAGTTGCGAAGCGAGACCGCAGCAATCGGCCAGACCACAGCCGCCATGAGAAGGTGCTGGCAGGGGCGGGCCTGACGGAATGATTTGACGTAAAGGCAAATCGATGCAAGCAGGCCGATTGCAAGAAGAAGCGGAAACTGGACGGCGTACCAAAGGCCCAGATACTTGATCGCCGAATAGCCGTTGCCGCCGTCAAAGTCGCGGCCGATGCACTGCCCGGCGGTCAATGTGCAGCCGCCCAGGGTGTGCTGGGACATGTATTTGATACTGGTCGTCACGAACGCAAATGGCTCCTGCCACGCGGGTGGCGTCGCGACGTAGAGGAGGAAAAGAAAAAGCGCCGACTGCAGCGCCAGGATCGCCAGCCTGCGAGGCGAGGGCTTGCGCGCGGCGGCACATAAGACGGCGACGCAGGCCGGCATCGCGAGCGGAATTACCGCCAGCTTCTGCACCCCCAGGAACAGAAGCGCGAAAAAGAAGGAGCAGGACGTGCTCGACCTTCCGTCCTGCATGTACCGGGCGGCGTAATAAGTGGCGGCAACAATGCCGGCGGCGACCGGCATGTCCTTGTAATCGAAAAATCCGTAGCCGACCCAAAACGGCGTTACCAGAAGAACAATTCCGGCCAGGAACGCAGTTTCCCGCTCTCCCGTCGCCAGATATACCAATCGTCGCGTGTAGCTTACCCCGGCGATCATGCAGAGAAACGATGTGACGTGCAGCAGCAGCGAGTAACTGCGGTCGAAGGTGTGAGGTACCCCGGTGAGCCAGCCGTCGATCAGGTATGACAGCGCGTAGGCCGGCAACATCGAACCGACGCCGTAGAACGCCCAGTCAAAAGGAAATGCGCGAAAGGTCCGATCGGTGGAACCGGCCAACACATCTCTCGCGAATGACAGCTGAAAGGCAAGCTTATCGAATTCGTTCGGCTCATCCCAAACCAAGCCGCCAGTGAGGATGGAATTAATGAACAAACCCGTCGCAATAACCAGGCAGGCCCGATACCAAAAGCTTGGAGCCTTGGCAATGCGCAGCGTCGAAAAGACGCTTGCGGGGTAGCGCATTGTATGGACAAAAACCAATCGGTCCCCTGCACGCATCCGTAGCCAACCTTCAAGCCGCGTAAATGCCCTGCGGCCAGCATCAATGTCAAGATCGGAGAAGCCTCGGAACAAGGGTGGCACTTCGTGTCAGCAAGTCATGGACTTTGTTAGTCGAATGAGATGAGGGAATTCACGGCTGTTCAGCTGTAGCGCCGCTTTACAATCGATTTGCCGGCATTTCTTGTGCGCTGCCCTCGCTCTTCACTTACCAGCACGTGCGCCGATCACGATAGCAATCGCCGCTACGAGCAGCAAGCCTGCGAGGAGAACGGAACAATAGGTAACAAAGTCCGCGATGCGTTGTACCGAGGAAATTTGGAAGGCAAACGGCTCGTAGCGCAGGAAATGTTGGGCTGCTTCCAGCTGATCGGTCCGGAAATGGTCGCCCGCGCGGCAGGAGTTCTCTCGAGGAAAAAGATAACATGCCGGATTTTTGACGTTGAGGACATCATCGGCGACGTTGGCGAGTGCCGGCCCCGTGCGGATCGGTCCGAACATCATGGTCTCCAAACGATATCCGAAAACTGGCTGGTAGCACGCGACTTGCGAATGCCCCAAGATGATCGCGTTATTTCGGTCAAGCAGCGGATTAGCGCGATCACCCACGATCATATCGCGAACGACAGGAACCTGTGAGGGCGACCTCGCGGCGCGCCAGGCCTGTTCGATCGGCGATCCATCGTATGATTGGTTCCTGTAGTAGGTTCGATCGGTCAGCAAATTCCAGGTGATCGTACTAGCGACAATGACGCCGGCGCCGACTGCGCCGAGCATTCCCTGCGGGATGACCCGATCGAAAGCCAAGCCGCTGAGCAGGGTCACGAGAAGAGGGTACAACGCGAACCAGCGGATGAGCGTGCTGCTCGATCCGAAGTAGGGCAGCGCCTTGAGGATCGCGTTCCAGTGGGGCTGATACCAGTTGAGGAGCAGCGGGATGACGAGCGCAAACGCGACGGCAATTCCGACCGGGATCGCTCTTGCCAAACGGCGAGGCGCAAAGCCTCCGTTGCGCCATGCCTGCCACAGGGATGCGGCTGCACCGGGGACCAGCAGCAGGAGGGCAACTGGTCCAATACCGTATTCCCATTCATGTCTGCCGAATGGCCAAAAAGGATAATTCACCAGCGCAGACCTGGCCGTTTCCGTCGGCGTGTGCCAGAACACGGATCTGAAAGCGATCTGCACGGTGTCAAACAGGCTGCGGAACCCGGCAAGTGGGTAGATGTCGCGCGGAAAGTAACTGAAAAACGCGACGGCAGCGGCGAGCCGCTGGGCGGAAAAGGCAATTCCAACGACGATCGAGCCGCCCAAAATCAGCCATGGCTGCCATCGATGGCCCCAAAGCTGTCCGTGAATGAGGAACATTACGGCGACTGCGAGTATTCCCACCGGGATCGCGTGCACCATGCCGCTATGGATCATGTAGGCGATGATGAGCCCGCCGCCGACCACCGAAATCGCTGAAAGGCAGCTAGCGCGCAGCGAGGGTTGCGCGCCTGGTTGCACTGCCAGTCCGGCCCATGCAAGCCATGGGACGAGGGTAAAGGCATGAAACGTAATGTGGCCGACGGCCATGCGGTAGGGATAGAAGCCGCTGAACAGAAACAGCACCGCGGAGCTCAGGGCAGCCCACTGTGAGACCCGAAAAGGTCCGCGCATCAGAACAAAGAATCCGATTGCCCCGATCGCTGCGAAAACCGCGAAGGTCAGGCGAAGCGCAGCAAGGGGGCCGAGAATGAAACTCGCCCATTGAGGGAATGTGTAGTAGCCGACGTTGAAGTCCGCGATGAATGGAATCCCGCCACACTCGCCAGGATTGAACCACGGGATTGCAAATGCTCCATTCTTCAGAAACCAGTAATAGCCGGCAATCATGTTGGGCATGTGCAGGGCATAATCGCCGCCCATCGCGTGCCCATTCGCAGGAATCAGCAGGAGGAAAATACTAAGATACGTCGCGAACGCAAGGACAAGAAGCAAACCAACTCCAAACGGAGCAGTGAATGAGTTCAAAGACAATCGTCGGCCCGAAAATCTCATAAATCACCGACCGGCAAGTTATTCTTGACGCGCAATAAAGAGTTCAACCCGGACCGCGTCAAGCCGGTCGGACACGAGTCTCGGCTAGGACACCAGTGTCGGACACAAGTAACATGTCGTGGTAGCAGGCGGCTTTGCCCTGTTTATCGCGGGAAATCGGATGCACCAGCTGTACTTTCAGAAATCCAGTTCCTCTGGGCTTCGCGCTCGGGCTGCCGATTGTGCTGACGCTCGCAATGCAATTAGCCAATATCGAAGCGAGGATAGTACCGGCTGAAATGGAGACGGATCGTCTCTACTCCTTTGTGCTGTTGCGGGACTTGTTTATTGAAGGCGGAAGGCTGTCGGCTTGGAATCTACAATGGCATTCCGATTTCTTTCCAGACATGATCGCAGCGGCCTTGGCTTTTGCTGTTGCGTCTCGGGCCGAAGTCTGGCTTCAGGTTTACGCCGCAATTAACGTAGCGCTCCAGTTTGGAGCGGCTTGGTATTTTTTCTTCATTCACAGACGTGCCGTGCGCGGGCAGGCCAAGGCCGTCGGAATACCGCTCTTCCTGGCATTCGTTGTTACCGCATTCACTCTGTTCGCGTGGAACTGGGGACTGTTCGAGCTCTTTCTGCGCGACACATCATATCCGAGCCACCACTACGGCGCGTCATTATGTGCCGTCCTGGGCTGTCTGATGACCTTAGACGCTTTTGATACCGGCTCGCGACCATCGATATGGGGTGGAATCATAATTCCAGCCTCTATTTTATTCCTGGTCACAGTGAGTGATACCATCAGCGTCATTGTGGCGATGGGATTCTATGCAGTAGTTACGAGAAAGGCATCCGCCGGGTTTATCGCCACATGCCTGAGTGTGCCGCGATCGCTCTGGCCTACATGTTTGGACATGCGCTGACCAACCTGTTTGCTGAACTCACTCCCAAGCCGATCGGATTACATCCGGAGGTGTTTTTAAGACAGACTGCCTTATACTTTCGAACCTAATTTGCTCCCGAGCGACCGGCTCAGACCGTAGTTGCTTCCTTATTGGTAGCGGCCGTGCTCATGCTGATCGTGAAGAACGCAGTTACCGCTGGCAGGGCCGTTGTCGGGCGGCTTCCGCAAAAGGACGTACGATCAGCGAAGGCCGACACCTTCGTCCATACTAAGGCAAGCATCGCCAGACCGAACCAAATGCAGGCGGCGAGCTTCAGACGCTGCGGATCGGCGTCAACGATCCACCGATGGATCGAACAAAGCAGCACCACGAGCCCCGATCCACCCGCCAGCAAAGGCATCGCTCGCCAAAATGAAACCAGGGGGAACTCGGCTATGCGAGGCTTAACGGCGGTCAGCGAACAGACATGAACGAATATGCCCTCGACCTCGACGTCACCCGGTGCCCCTTCTCGCGTAAATGCATTTAAAAAGGCCCACTGGAATGGCAAATCGTCAGGCCGCGACCCTGTAGGTAGCACGATCTGTCGGGGTTATGGTAGCACGTCCCCTGTCCCCTCCACGGCGGCCAAGCGGAACCATGAAAATCAGTACTGTTAGGCATCCAATTGCTTTGGCACTCGCGCTCGGCCTGCCGATTGTGCTGACGCTCGCAGTGCAATTGGCAAATGTTGAGGCGAGGGTGGTACCGGTCGACATGGAGACAGATCGTCTCTTCACCTTTGTGCTGTTGCGGGACTTGTTTATTGAAGGCGGAAG
>Ga0070699_100000878_pt1 | contig 27965 bp, 23 predicted proteins | sample KBSK1503metaG_FD_65473 | JGI IMG/M metagenome (GOLD analysis project Ga0070699, IMG submission 65473) | Corn, switchgrass and miscanthus rhizosphere microbial communities from Kellogg Biological Station, Michigan, USA - KBS K1-50-3 metaG | ecosystem: Host-associated > Plants > Roots >...
GGCGTCGCCCGTCATCTGGCGGAGCGGACGGACGTCGATCCCCGGAGTGCGCATCTCGATCAGGAGGTAGCTCAAGCCGCCGTGCCTCGGCTGGTCGGGCTCCGTCCGGACCAGGGCGAACATCCATTCGGCGTCCCGAGCGTTCGAGGTCCAGATCTTCTGGCCGTTCACCACCCAGTGGGCGCCGTCCAGGACGGCGCGCGTCCGCAGCGACGCGAGGTCGCTGCCCGCGCCCGGCTCGCTGTAGCCCTGGCACCAGCGGAGCGTGCCGAGGAGCGTGTCGCGGATGAAGCGCTCCTTCTGCGCCTCCGTGCCGTGTTCGAGCAGCGTGGGCACGAGCATGCTCGGCCCCTGGCCCATGATCTCGAACGGGGCACGCGCGCGACGGAACTCCTCGGCGATGATCGCCGACTTGAGCGGATCCGGGGGCTGCTCGGCGCCGCCATAGCGTCGCGGGACGTGCCGGTAGAGGTAGCCGCGCTCGATCGCCAGCAGGCGGAACGCGGTGGCGCGCGCGTCGGTCCGGACGTTCGCGCCGGTCAGGTCGCCGATGCTTTCGGCTCCTGCGCCGCCTCCCGGCTCGCCCCAGTGCTCGGCGAGGAAGCGCCGCACGTCGGCCCGGAAGCGTTCGTACTCCGCGCTGTAAGCGAGGTTCACCGGCTCCCTCCCTCCATCCGCATCGCTTACCAGGGTCCAGGGCGCCGAGACAAACGCGCGCGGGGACTCAGCCGAGCAGCGCGCTCGCGACGAAGCGAACGGTGGCCATCGAGCCGTTCAGCAGGTCGGCGAGCACGTCGACGAGGATGGAGCGCACGGCGACGTCGCGTCCGAGACGCTCGAGGAGATCCGCGCTGTCGCGCAGTCCCTGGACCATCGCGTCGAACTGATCGGTCTGGCTTTGCAGCGGCCCTGGATGCGGCCGGCGCACGGCTTCCTGCATACGACTTCGCCTCATAGCGCCGCACGAACGCGCTGACAAGCCGGCTGAGCAAAAAAGCTCGAGGTGGACCGCACGCCACCGTGTGCTACGAATCGAAGCGCGATGCCGAGGCTCCGCCGCGTGCTGGCGATCATCGCGCTGCCGATCGTGGGAATCGGAGGTTTCGCGATCGTGCGGCTCGACGGTCAGGTGCGAGCCTACCTGGCGGGCCCTGCGCTCGGCGCCGTGCGCATCTACGCGGCGCCCACCGTGCTGCGTCGCGGCGCGCTGGTCCCCGGCGGCTCGCTCGCGCGCAAGCTCGCGCGCCTCGGCTATCGACAGGCCGAGGCCGCGGCGCTTGCGGCCGGGACCTACCGCGCGGCAGGCGGCGAGGTCGACATCGCCCCGCGCCCGTCGCCTGCGCCCTGGGCGCCCGCCCCCACTCCGGCGCGCGTCGCCGTGCAGGGGCGGCGCGTCGCGGACATCCGCGCCGCCGACGGCACGCCGCTCGACAGCCTGGAGCTCGAGCCCGAGGTGCTGGCGACCCTCGGCCGCGCCGGCGGCGCGCTCGACGCGGGAGCCGATCCCGCACCGCCCGCGTGCCGGGCCGCCGTGCTCGCCGCCGAGGATCGACATTTCTTCAGCCATCCCGGCATCGACCCGTCGGCCGTCGCCCGCGCGCTGCTCGCTGACCTGCGCGCGGGGGGGCGACGCCAGGGGGGCAGCACGATCTCCCAGCAGCTCGCCAAGAACGTCTTCCTGACGCCGCGCCGCACGCTCAGCCGCAAGGTGCGGGAGGCGGTGCTCGCGCTCCTCCTCGAGCTCCATGCCACCAAGGAGGAGATCCTCCGCCGCTATCTCGCCTCCGTCTACCTGGGCGAGGACGGCGCGGTGCCGATCCACGGCTTCGCCGAGGCGGCGGAGGCCTATTTCGCGAAGCCGCTCGGCGACCTCGGCCCGGCCGAGTGCGCGCTCCTGGCCGGCATCATCCGCTCGCCGAACGGACTCTCGCCGCGCCAACACGGGACCGAGGCGCTCGCCCGCCGCAACCGGGTGATCACGGCGATGGTCGAGGACGGCGCGCTCGACGCGCCCGCGGGCCAACGCGCGCGGGCGGAGCCTCTCCGTCTGGCGCCTCCCCACGCGCGTGCCGTGGGGGCGCTCTACGTCGCAGACGAGGTGGCGCGCGAGCTCGGCCGGCTGCTGCCCGCGGAGGCGGCGCGGGCGCCGGGCCTGGCCGTCTTCACCGCGGTCGACGCCGACGCGCAGCGCGAGGCGGAGCACGCGGTGCGTCGCCACCTGGAGACGTTCGACCGCGCGCGCGGGCAGCGTCGGCGCGAAACGCGGCGCCTGCAGGCAGCGCTGGTCGCGCTCGATCCCGTCACCGGCCGCATCCGCGCCCTCGTCGGCGGACGTGACTACGGGTCGAGCCCACTCGATCGAGCCGTGCGTGCGCGCCGCCAGCCGGGGTCGGCGTTCAAGCCCTTCGTCTACCTCGCGGCCCTCGACCCCGCCCGGAGCCCGAGTCCGGGCCCGCGCACGGTCGTCTCGCCCCTCGAGGACACGCCGCTCGAGGTGCCGGCGGGCGCGCACGTGTGGCGGCCGGTCAACTACGACGGCGTGTTCCACGGCAGCGTGCCGGTCGAGGACGCGCTCGCGGGATCCCTCAACGCCGCGACGGCGCGCCTCGCGCTCGACGTCGGTCTCGAGACCGTGGCCGCCGCTGCCACCGACCTCGGTATCCCGGGGCCCCTCCCGCTGGTTCCGTCCCTCGCGCTCGGGGTGGCGGAGACCTCGCTCCTCGACCTGACCGCGGCGTACGGCGTGTTCGCGAGCGGCGGGGTGAGAAGAACACCCGACCTGGTGGTAGCGGTCACCTCCTCGGCGGGCGAGACGCTCTACGCTGCGCGCGCCGAGGAGACGCGCGTGCTCGACCCCGGCCCCGCGTACCTCGTGACGCACCTCCTCGAGCGCGTGGTCGACACCGGCACGGCGCGAGCCGCCCGCCGCAGCGGCATCGAGGGGACCGCCGCGGGCAAGACCGGCACGACGGACGACACCCGCGACGCGTGGTTCATCGGCTTCACGCCCGAGGTGATCGCGGGGGTGTGGGTGGGGTTCGACGACGGCGCGCCGACCGGCCTCACCGGCGCTCAGGGGGCGCTCCCCGTGTGGATCGACTTCGTGCGCGCGACGGCCGGGCCGGGGGCAGCGCGCCCGTTCGACGTCCCCGACAACGTCGTCTGGCGAGACGTCGATCCCTCCACGGGACTCCTCGCGACGGCTGGCTGCCCCGAGACGCGGCACGAGCCTTTCCTCGCCGGCACCGAGCCCCAACGCCCGTGCGATCGGCATCGCGCGCTGTGGACCGCGATCGGCGGAGGCGTGGGAGACGCGCTGCGGGGCGGCGGGCGCGCCGTCGAGTCCGGAGGGCGGCGGCTGTTCGGCTGGGTCGGGCGGCTCTTCCGATGAGCGCGCCGTGCGAGTATAGGCTCCGGCGCTCATGCTGAGCGGTCGTGCGGCGCGGGCTGCCTGCCTGGCGGCGGCCCTGCTCGTCCCGGCGTGCGGGCTCATTCACCGCCACCGTGAGCTCGCGGCGCCGCGTCCCGTCGACCTGAACGCCGCGTCGCGGGACGCGATCGAGAAGCTCCCGGGCATCACGCCCAGCATGGCTCGCCGGATCGTCGAAGGACGGCCCTATGAGGATCCTCACGACCTCGTCGAACGGCGCATCCTGACCGAGAGCGAGTTCCGGCGCGTGGTGGACCTGGTGACCGTCGGGCGCGGCAAGCCCTGAACGGGAACCGTGGAAGACCTCGGCTCGACCCTCCCGGTGTGGAGTGCCATTCCCTTCGTCGGGGTACTCCTTTCTATCGCCCTCTTCCCGCTCCTGGCGCCGGTCTTCTGGCACCGTCATTTCCCGAAGGTGTCGGCCGCCTGGTCGGCCGTGCTGGTGGTGCCGTTCGTGCTCGCCTACGGGGAAGCGGCGGTGCACGAGCTCGCGCACGTGGCGGTCGCCGACTACGTCCCCTTCATCATCCTGATCGCGACCCTTTTCACCATCGGCGGGGGGATCTTCGTCCGCGGCTCGCTCCGTGGATCTCCCGCGACCAACTGCGTGCTGCTCGCGCTCGGGACGGTGCTCGCGTCATGGGTGGGGACGACGGGTGCCGCGATGGTCATGATCCGCCCGCTGTTGCGCGCCAACCGCCCGCGCCGGTACCGGGCGCACACCGTCGTCTTCTTCATTTTCCTGGTGGCGAACATCGGCGGTGCCCTGACCCCGCTCGGCGACCCGCCGCTCTTCCTCGGGTTCCTGCACGGGGTGCCGTTCTTCTGGACGTTCACGCTGTGGAAGGAGACGGCGCTCGTTGCGCTCGCCGTCCTCGGCGCCTATGCGGTGCACGACGTCTACTACTGGCGGCGTGAGGACGGGGCTGTTCGCCTGCCGCCGCCCGGCCGGCGCGAACCGCTCGCGATCGAGGGCTGGCACAACCTGCTCTTCCTGGGCGGCGTTCTCGGCGCGGTGATCCTTTCCGGCGTGTGGTCGGCGGGCGAGGTGGTCATCCTCGGCGTCCGTCAGCAGGTGCAGAATCTGGTGCGCGACACCGTGCTTCTCGCGATGCTGGCGGGCTCCTGGCTCACCACCTCGCCGCGTGTCCGGCAGGAGAACGAGTATTCGTGGGCGCCGATTCGCGAGGTAGCGGTTCTCTTTGCCGCCATCTTCACGACGATGATTCCTGCGCTCGCGATGCTGCGCGCGGGTGAGCGCGGGGCGATGGCGTTCGTCGTGCGCGTCGTGCGCGAGCCGGGCCATTTTTTCTGGGCGAGTGGAATCCTCTCCTCGTTTCTCGACAACGCGCCCACCTATCTGACCTTCCTCTCCACCGCGCTCGGCCGCCTGTACCCGGGTGTCGTCGAAGCAGCCGCGATTCCACGGCTGATCGGGGAGCACCACGCATACTTGCAGGCGATTGCCACCGGATCAGTGTTCATGGGTGCGAATACCTACATCGGGAATGCCCCGAATTTCATGGTCAAGTCGATCGCAGAGGAAGCAGGGGTATCCATGCCTTCGTTCTTCGGCTACATCGCTCGCTATTCGCTGGCGGTGCTGATTCCCGTGTTTGCACTCGTCACCTGGGTGTTCTTCGAATGAGTTCCCCGGTGCACGACTACATTTATCGGGCATCGGGGCGAATTGGGGGTGTTTTCCGGGCATTCTCGAAATGTGACGCCGAAGATCACCTGTTTCGGGCCCGAGTCCGTCGGAAATCAGGAAATAAACTCTTGCTCCCGCCGGGAGCTTGGAGTAGGAGCAAGCCTCTTCACAAGGAGGTGCCGGCATGCCGCGCCAGAAGAGTCTCATCACGGTGATCCGAGATCTCGTCCGTCAGGAGATCAGCAAGGCGATTTCCGGCCTCCTCGGCGGCGCGAGTGGCAGAGGCCAGAAGACTGCGAGGCGGCGCCGGCGGCGGCGCGGTCGGCGAGGCCCCGGCCGTCCCCCTGGCTCGAAGAACCGCAAGCGCGCCGCGGCGAGCGCCTAGGAAGCCGACCCGAGACTGCATCTCGGGTCGGTCTCCTAGCCGTCTAGAGAGCCTGCGCGGCGCGCAGTCCGTCGGCCGGTCCCGCGAGTACCACCGTGTCGTGCGCGGCGAACGGCCGGTCCGGATCGGGCAGCTCGTACCCGGACTCGACCCGTGCGTCCGGTCGGACGGCGAGCACGGCGACGCCGTAGCGCGCGCGGCAGTCGATGTCGCGGAGCGAGCGTCCCACCCACGCGCGGGGCGCCGGGACGACGAGCACGCGATAGGAGTCCGCCCACTGCGGCCCGGGTCGCGCGGAGGCCGGCAGGGCGCCGAGCGCCGCCACCGTCCGGTTGTACGCGGCGATCAGGTCGGCGCGGGAGAGGAGGCCGAGAAGCCGGCGCGGGTTCTCGACCGCGACGACGGGGAGGTCCTCGAGGCCCTCGCCCTCGAGCAGCCGGAACGCTTCGCCGAGGCTGGCTTCCGGGGTGAGCTTCGCGAAGTGGGGCTCGCAGAGGTCGCGGGCGACGACCAGCGGCCCGAGGTTCTCCTCGAGGAGCAACGCGCGCAGCGCCCCGAAGGCGAGCACTCCCACCAGGTCGCCCGCGTCGCTCACCACCGGGAAGGTGGCGCTCCGGCTCCCGGCGACCACCCGGAGCACCTCGGGAAGCGTGGCGCGCTCGGCGATCGTCTCAGTCTCGTGGCGGTATACCGCCGCGACCGGGATCTGGTCGAGCACCTGGCGGTCGGTGGTGGCGTGCAGGCTCTTGCCCTCGGCGGTGAGGCCGAGGGTGTCGATCGACTCGGGCTCCAGCCGGGTGGCGATCATCAGCCCGACGATCGCGGTGATGAGCGCCGGGACGGTCACCGTGTAGTTCTGGGTCATCTCGAAGAGCAGGAAGATGGCGGTGAGCGGGGCGTGGGTGGTGGCCGCGAGGAAGGCGCCCAGGCCGACCAGCGCGTACGAGCCGCGCGGACCGGTGAGTGCGGGCAGGAGGAGCGCCGACAGCCCGCGGAAGGCCCCCCCGGTCATCGCCCCGATGAAGAAGATCGGTCCGAAGACGCCGCCCGGCGCACCGCAGCCGAGCGAGATGCTGCTGCCGACGACCTTCGCGGCTGCCAGCATCGCCATGTGACCCGGCTCGAGACGGCCCGCGAGCGCCTGGTCGACCACGGGATAGCCGTCCGACACGTTCTCCGGCACCACCACGTCGAGCAGCCCGACGAGCGCGAGGCCGGCGAGGAGAACGACCGAGCGCGGCCACGGGCTCCGACGCAGGCGCGCGGCCACGGCGTGGAAGAAGCGGATGTAGCCGACGGCGAGGAGGCCGATCACCACGCCGAGGACGCCGTAAGTGAGACACTCCCAGTAGCTGTCGAGCTGGAACGGCATCACGTGGAAGACGGGCTCGTTGCCGAAGAGCCCCCGCGCCACGACCACCGCGGTCGTGGTGGCGACCACGATCAGGCTGAAATTCGCGAGATGCGCCTCGCCGAGCAGCACGATCTCCTGCGCGAAGAGGAGCCCGCCGAGCGGGGCGTTGAACGTGGTGGCGATCCCCGCACCGGCCCCGCAGGCGATCAGCACCTTGCGCTCCTCGGTGGCAAGGCGCCCGAGGCGCGCCACCGCCGCCCCGATCGAACCGCCGATCTGCGCGATCGGTCCTTCGCGGCCGACCGCCGCCCCGGCGCCGAGCGAGATGGCGGCGCCGAGCGTCTTCACGACCATCCACCGACGCTTCACGCTCGCCCCGTGCAGGTGGAGCATCTCGAGGAAGCGCGGGAAGCCGTAGCCGAGCGCCTCCCCCGGGAAGAGGCGGTCGAGCGCGAGGAGGGTGAGTCCGCCGGTCACGAGCGCGAGCGGGATCCCGCCCCGTCCGAGGGACGTGAAGCGGCCCTGAAAAAGCCAGGTGGCGCCGGCGATCGCCTCGCGGAAGACGACGTTCCCCACCGCCCCGAGCATGCCGGTGACGACCGCGAGCCCGATGAGCCAGGCGTAGCGGCGCTCGCTCTCGACGACGTCCCGCAGGCCGAGCGCGGGCTTCACGGTGCCGGGCCTACGTCGGCGGGAGCTCGATGACGGCGCGGCGCACGCGGATGGCCCAGCGGCCGTCGCGCTTGACGAGCTCGTCCTCGTAGCGGCCCGTCGTCTGATGGAGATCCCCGGGCTCGCCGACGAAGGCGAGGACGTAGGATTCGGCGCGGGCGCGCTCGCCGTCGCCGGAGACGACGACGTTGGTCAGGTAGTGTCGCATGCGGATGCCGGCGGCGCGCAGCGAGTCGGTGAACGCGCGCAGCCCCGCGCGGCCTTCGTGCACGCCCATCGTCTGGCCGAAGTCGAGCCGGCAATCGTCGGTGAAGAGCACGGGGAGCGTCTCCCAGCGGCCCAGGTCGATGGCGTAGCAGTAGGCGGCCAGGAGCTCGCCGATGGCGAGGCGATCGTCCGCCGAGAGTTGAGCCATGACAGTCGAGGTGTAGCGCACGCGGCTCGGGCTGCCAAGGGAGAGGCGTGGCTTGAAAATGCCGCCTCGCCCCGCCTAGTTTGGGCGCGCGGGAGGGTGTCCCATCATGAGCGCGCGACTCGTGCTTCTCGACGCGGATGATCTGAACTTCGGCCCGGATCACGGCCTGGTCGGTGCGCTCATCGTGCAACGCGACGGCAGCGAGGTGTACGGCGGGTACGCGTATCGGCGCGGCGAGCCGAACCGGCCGATCGTGCGGGTCGAGGTCGACACCGAGTACGCCGGTCCCGAGCGGCTTCACGCTCACATCCGCGCGCGCCTGCATGCGGCGGACGGCGAGCGGCCCGAGGAGGTCGAGGGACGGGTGCTCCAGATGGTGCCGCTGCGCAACCGGCGGGGCGGCGTGACCACCCGCATCGCCGAGGGACTCACGGAGTGGCGCTGGGGGGAACGGGTCGGCTACGGCTGGTCCGAATACCTCGATCACCTTGACTGATCTCGCCGCCGCCCTCGCGGACTACCTCGGCCGGCAACTCGGTTCCGGGGCGAGCGTCGGCGCCCTTCGCCGCCTGCCCGGCGGCGCCTCGCGCGAGACGTGGCTCTTCACGCTCGAGACGCCCGACGGAAGGACGGAACGCCTCGTCCTCCGCCGTGACCCGCCGGGCCACGTGATCGAGACGAGCCGGCGCCACGAGTTCGTGCTGCTCCGGGCGGCGGCTGCGGCCGGCGTGCCCGTGCCGCGCGTCCGCTGGTGCGAGGAGGACCCGGCGGTGCTGGGCGCGCCCTTCTTCGTGATGGACTACGTCGAGGGCGAGACGCTCGCGCGGCGTCTCTTGCGCGATGCCGAATATGCGCCGGCGCGCGCCGTGCTCCCGGAGCAGCTCGCCGCGGCCCTCGTCCGCGTGCACGCCATCGACCTCGACGCGCCTGCCCTCGGCTTCCTGACCCGGCCGGCGGCGGAGGATTTGCCGGCGGCAGCCGAGCTCGCCCGCTACGAGTCGCTCTTCCGGGCCCTCGCCCCCGAGCCACATCCAGCCTTCGAGCTCGCGCTTCGCTGGCTCGTGGCTCGGCTGCCGGTGGCAAAGCGGCGGACGCTGGTGCACGGCGACTACCGGGTGGGCAACGTCATCTTCGGCCCCGAGGGCCTCCGCGCCGTGATCGACTGGGAGATGGTGCACGTCGGCGACCCGATGGAGGACCTCGGCTGGCTCTGCGTGCGTGCATGGCGCTTCGGCGCCGACAGCAAGCCGGTGGGCGGGCTCGCCGACCGCGGCCGATTGTTTGCGGCCTACGAGCATGCCGGAGGAGGTGGCGTCGACCCGGCCGCGGTGCGCTGGTGGGAGGTCTTCGGCAATCTCAAGTGGGGGATCATCTGCATCATGCAGATGCAGACGTTCCTCGCCGGCGTGAAGAGCGTGGAGCTCGCGAGCCTCGGACGGCGGACGGCCGAGACCGAGCTCGAGCTGCTCGACCTGACCGAGGGTCTCTGAGGTGCAGGACCGCCCGACCGCGCAGGAGCTGCTGGCGGCGGTGCGCGAGTTCCTCGAGGCGGACGTCGTGGCCGAGCTCGAAGGCGTGAAGCGGTTCCACGCGCGCGTCGCGGCCAACGTCCTCGCCATCGTCGAGCGCGAGATCTCCAGCGAGGAAAACACCTTGCTGGCGGAGTGGGAGCGTCTGGTGGGCTTACTCGGCGTCGCGGGGACGCCCCCTGCGCGGCTGGACGAGCTGCGCGCCAGCGTTCGGGGATTGACAGAGACGCTCGTGCGACGCATCCGAGAGGGCGAGGCAGACCGAGAGCCCTTCGGGAGCGCCGTCCGCGAGCACGTGCGGGAGACCGTGCGTGAGAAGCTCCGCGTGGCGAACCCGCGGTACCTCGGCGGCTAGACATGAGTGCCCGGCGCGCTGCTCCCGCCTGGACCGAGGTCCTCCGGCGGGACCGGCGTGTGCGGCGCCCGCCGGCGGTCGTCGAGGTTTTCTGGGCATTCCGCCATCTGCGCGATGTCCGTCGGGTCGACTGGTCCGACGCCTCGCTCGACTATCGCCTCATCGAGATCCTGAGCCGGGCCTTCGACGGTCTCTACCAGCGCTACTTCCGCATGGAGGTGCGCGGTTGGGAGAACATCCCCGGCTCGGGTGCGCTGCTGGTCGGCAACCACAGCGGCTTCGGCGTCGCCGAGCTGCTCATGCTGCTCGTCGCGTGGTACCGACGTTTCGGCACGACACGCCGGCCCTGCTGCCTCGCGCACCAGTGGCTGTACAAGACGCCGTTCCTGCGCGTGGTCGTGCCGAAGATCGGCGGCATCCGCGCCAGCTGGCGGAACGCCCGCCAGGCGCTGGCCGCCGGGCACGCGCTCACCGTCTTCCCGGGCGGCGAGCACGAGTCGACGCGCCCCTTCGCCGAGCGTTACCGGGTGGAGCTGCACGGGCGGCGGGGATTCGTGCGCCTCGCTTTCGCGAACAATGCGCCGATCGTCCCCTTCGTCACGATCGGCAGCCACGCCACCATGATCCTGCCGCCCGGCATGCACTTCCTCGCCGCCGTGACCGGCGCGCGCAGGTACCTCGGGCTCCAGGCGGTCCCGCTGCCGCTCCAGGCGCTCGTCTGGCTGCTCGCCGGGATGGCGTTCGGCCAGAACTGGATCTCCGGGTGGCTCTTCCTCCTCCTGCTGCTCGCGACGCCGCCGCTCTACCCGTCGAAGATCACGACGCTGTACGGCCGCCCGATCACGCCGAACGAGCTCCTCGCGCAGGCCGGCCCGGGCGACGACCCGATCGACGCCGGCTACCGCCATGTCGAGCGCGTCATGCAACGTATGATGGACGACCTCGCGGCGGAGCGCCGCTGGTTGTTCTCGTGAGTGCCGCGTCGGGGTGGCGGGAAGGGGTGTCACCTCGCCTCCCGGTCCTCGGTCCACGCGCGACTCGTAATTTGTCACGTCCCCCCGCAGCTGCACGCGCGCGCGGGACCTGCGGAGGTCGGCTCGGCGACACCCCTTCCCGCCTTGCACGGCGCCAGCACTCCCGCGCGCAGCACAGCGGTGCTCCGCCGCGGCGGTCGGCGCGGGAGAGGGGGCACCCGGAGCGGCGACCCGCAGCCCCCGCGCGAGCGCGCAGCTGGCGGGGGGACGTTGCAAATTACGAGTCGCGCGTGGGGCGAGGACCGGAGCCGAGCCGGGTGCCCCCTCTCCCGCGAACGGCAGCCACGCTCAGCGGATCACCTCGTACTCCGCCGGCGGGCGGAAGTAGCCCCGGAGCCACGCGAGGTTGACCCGGGCGTAGCCGAGACGCTCGAAGCGGCGCATTGAGGTGCGGGCGTTCACCCGGCCGAGGTAGATCCGCCGGGCACCGAGGCGGCGGAAGCGGGCGTTCAGGTCGTTGTCCTCGCCGGCGTGCAGGCGCTCGTCGAAGCCGCCTGAACGGTCGAAGAGGAAGCGGCTGCAGAACAGGATGCCGAGCGAGGTGCCGACCAGCCGATGGCTCCAGGCGAGGAGGGTCGTCGTGACGACGGCGCGAGGCGTCGCGCGATCGGGACGGATGCGGCAGGTGCCGTAGTCCGCACGGGCCGGGACGGCGGCGGCGATCGCGTCGAAGGCGCCCGCTGCGAGCGCGGTGTCGGCGTCGAGGAAGACGAGCACTTCGCCGCGGCTGGCGCGTGCGCCGAGGTTCCGGGCGTGAGACACGCCGCGCACCGGAGTTGTCAGGACCGCGGCTCCTGACGCGCGCGCGACGTCGGCGGTCCGGTCGCCGCAGGCGTTGGCGACGACCAGCACCTCGAACGGCGTCGCCGCCCCGAGCGTCTCGAGCGTCCGGCCGACGTAGCCCTCCTCGTCGTGCGCCGGGATGACGACCGAGATCATGCGAGGATCTCCGCGACTGCACGGGCGGCGCCGCTGGCTTCCCGGTGGACGAAGGCCTCGAGCCCCGGGCGCGTCCGGGCGAGCGGTACGTCGCGGACGAGGTCCACGTCGCGCTCGGTGACGGCGTGGACGAGGCCCTTGCGCGCCAGGCGGACCGCCAGGTACTCCTGCTCCGTCTGGCCGCGCATCGGGACGAGGAGCGCGCGCGCGCCGACCTGTGCGACGTCCATGAGCGTCGAGTACCCGGAGCGACCGACGATCACCCGCGCGGCGGCGAACAGGCGGTCTCGTTCGTCCCGGCTCGCGTGCGGCACGGCCTCGACGGCACCGGTCGGCCACGGCGGCCCGTCACCCGCCGGCAGCCCGCGCAGCACGACGGTGCGTCCGGGAAGGCGCGCGAGATCCGGCAGCAGGCGCGCCTCGAGTCGCGAGCGGCTCGGCTCCGGACCGCCGAGCACCACGAGCGTGTCGACGTGCACCTCCGGTTGCGCGGGCGAACGTCGCGCCGGCGTGAGGTCGGAGAGCAGCCCGAGATAGACGAGCTGCGAGGGTGCGTAGCAGTGGAGCTCGTGCGCGAGCCGGCCCGAAAGGCCGTCGTCCTCCGCCACGTCGGGCACGAGGATGCGGCGGTAGCGGCGATGGATCGCCCGCCAGGTGACCCACTCCGTCAGCCGCTCGGCGGCGGCGAACCGTGCCGGAGCGAGCTGCTTCAGGTGGTGCGTGATGAAGAGCGACGGGACGCGCGGCGACGACACGCCCCAGCGGCTGTCCGAGACGACGCGGTCGACGCCGTGCGCCGCGACGAGACGCTGGGTTTCTCGATATTCGGCGCGCATCGCCCGGACGAGACGCGGCGCGCAGGCGAAGAAGCGGAGCGCGAGCGTGGTGCCGCCGAAGATGTTGGGGTAGGGCACGGTGGCGCGCAGGAAGGCGGCGCGCTCGCCGAGCTCGCGCCGGAGATAGGCGAGCGCCGCGCCGTCGGAATAGACCAGCACCTCGTGGTCGGCCACCAGACGGCGGAGGACGGGAAGCGAGCGCGTCGCGTGGCCGAGCCCCCAGGCGCAGACGCCGTAGAGGATCCTCACGCGGGCCCCCCCTCGTCGCCATGAGCGATTGGCGCACTGCCCCGCCGCCACTGCCCTCGCTGGCTCGAGGCCCGGAGCCGGCACGCGTCGACAACGTGCTCGTCGGGACCGCGTCGTGGACGGAGAAGACGCTGCTCGCGAGCCGGGCCTTCTATCCCGCGAGCGTGAAGACGGCGGAGCAGCGCCTGCGCTACTACGCGCGGCACTTCCCGGTGGTCGAGGTCGACGCCACCTACTATGCCCTGCCGTCGCTCGAGAACGCGCGGCGCTGGGCCGAGCGCACTCCGCCGGACTTCGTCTTCGGTGTGAAGGCTTACGCCGCGCTCACGCTGCATCCCATCGAGCCCCTCCGGCTCGACAAGGATCTTCAGCAGGCGATGCCCGAGAAGACCCGTCGCGAGAAGAGCGTCTATGCGCGCGAGTTGCCATCCCCCCTGCTCGACGAGATCTGGCGCCGCTTCGCGACCGCCCTGGCGCCGCTCGTGACCGCTCGGAAGCTCGGATACGTGCTCTTCCAGATGCCGCGCTGGTTCGTGCCCAGCCGGGAGTCCGACGCCTACCTCGAGCAGGTGGCGGCGCGACTGCCGGAACTCCAGGTGGCGGTCGAGTTCCGGCAGGCGGGATGGATGACCGAGCGCCGGGCGTCGCGCACGCTCGACTTCCTCCGCCGGATGGGGCTCGTCTACGTGAGCGTCGACGAGCCGCAGGGCACGGCGGGAAGCGTTCCGCCCCTCGCGGCCGCGACGTCCGAGGCGCTGTCGGTGATCCGTTTTCACGGGCGGCGCGTCGAGACGTGGACCAGGCCCGGCGTCAGTACCACGGAACGATTCCGCTATCTCTACCGTCCCGAGGAGCTGCGCGAGTGGGTAGGCAGGATCCGGGACCTCGCCGGGAAGAGCCGCCGGGTCTACGCGATGATGAACAACTGCTACCGCCACTACGGCGTCGAGAACGCCAAGGACCTGGCCGGCCTGCTGGCCGCGGCGTGAGCAATCGGCCCGCCACCGCCGCCGCGCCTCCGGCGACGCTTCTCGCCTCGTACTACCTCTACCAGGCGACCGCGAGCTGTAACTTCTTCTCGCCGGTCTTCTTCGTCTACTACGAGGAGCGCGTCGGCCTGAGCCTGGCGACGATCCTCTGGATCCAGTCGTACTACACGGCGGTCCGCGCCCTGCTCGACCTGCCGCTGGGTGCGGTGGCGGACCGCTACTCGCGACGGGCTTGTCTGGTGGCGAGTGCGCTCGCCCTGGCGGCGGGCTCGGCCGGTCTCCTCGCCTGGCCCACGCTCGGCGCCGTGTGGGCCGCCGAGACGCTCTTCGCCGTCGGCTCGGCGCTCAAGAGCGGCGCCGACTCGGCGTTCCTCTTCGACGCGCTCCAGGCGGCGGGCGAGCTCCACCTCTACCCGCGCGCCGAGAGCCGCGGACAGGCGCTCGTGTCGCTCTCCTCGGGCGCCACCGCGATCGGCGGCGGTCTCCTCGCCGCCGTCGACATCCGTCTCCCGTACGTCGCGACGGGGATCGCGGCGGTGGCGAGCGTGCTGGTGGTGGCGGTGATCCTCGGCGGCGAGGATGCGGCGGCGCGCGACGGAACGAGTGCGCCGCGGCTCGTGCTCGACGCCGCCCGCCACGCGGCGCGGACCGCCGGAGTGCGCTGGGTGCTCGCGCTCGCGGCCTTCGCCGTGGTCACGTCGCACGTCTACTACTTCCTCCAGCAGCCCTATCTGCGCGCCATCGGGCTCCCCGTCGGGCTCTTCGGCGTGGTCTTCGCCGGTACCAAGGTCGTGACCGCGCTGACGGCGAACGCGGCCCATCGGGTGGACGCGCGACTCGGGGCCCTCGGCGCGACCGCCGCCATGGCAGGCGCCTCGGCCCTCGGCCTCGGCGCCATGAGCGTCGTCGGCCGGCCCGAGGGTGCGGCGCTCATCCTGACGCGCGGCATGCTCGACGGGCTCTGGCAGCCGCTGCTGAACGTCTACATGAACCGCCTGGTCGACTCGCGGCTGCGCGCCACCATGCTGTCGCTACAGAGCCTCGTCGCGCGCCTGGCGCTCGCGGTGGTGATCGCCCTGCTGGGCGTCGGAACCGCGACGATCGGCCTCCCGCGGACGCTCGCCGCCGCCGCGGTGGCCGCGGCGCTCGTGGGCGCCGTGCTGCTCGCCACCGGCCCGCGCCTCCGGTCCTCGCGCCCGGCCTGAGCGGCTTGTCGCGGGGGAGTGTGATAGCAGGGTCGCATGAACGTCCTGATCGCGCTCGTCCCCGCGGCGGCGCTGGCGGCCGGCAACTACCTCGTCGCCGCGCAGCCCGGGTGCATCGCCTGCACCGCATGGCTCGTCGCCGGCCCGTTCGTCCTGGCGCTGCTGCTCCTCGCCGCGCTGCCGCGCGTGCCGGCGCCTGCGGCGCCGCGCCCGGTCACCGCCGTGCCGGCGGCGGACATCGCCGAGCAGGGTGCGCTCGGCCTCCTCGCGGCGCTCCAGGCGGCCGGTCGCCTGGTCGACTTCCTCGAGGAGGATCTCGCCGCCTACGGCGACGAGCAGGTAGGCGGCGCGGCGCGCGACATTCACCGGGGCTGCCAGAGCGCGCTCCGCGAGCGCGTGACGTTCGAGCCCGTGCTCGCCGGCGCCGAGGGGGACGCGGTGACGGTCGAGGCGGGCTTCGACCCGGCCGCGATCCGGCTGACGGGCAACGTCACGGGTGCGCCCCCCTTCCGTGGCGTGCTGCGCCACGCCGGGTGGCGGGTGAAAACGGTGACGCTGCCCGTGCGCCGCGGTCAGGATCCGCGCGTCATCGCTCCGGCGGAGGTGGAGATCGCGTAGCGCGCATGGCGGCGCCCCGCTTCGTCGTCGGCGTCGACCTCGGCACGACGAACACCGCCTGCGCGTGGGTCGACACGCAGGCCGGCCGGACCATCCGTGTCTTCGACGTGCCGCAGCTCGTCGCGCCGGGCGAGCTGAGTGCCCGCCCGACGCTGCCGTCGTTCGTCTACCTGGCCGGCCCGCACGATCTGCCGCCCGGCAGCCTCGATCTTCCCTGGGCCGCCGGGCAGGACTTCTGCGCGGGCCTGCTCGCCCGCGAGCAGGGCGGGCGCGTGCCGGGCCGGCTCGTCGCCTCGGCCAAGTCGTGGCTCTGCCACGCGGGCGTCGACCGGACGGCCGCGATCCTCCCGTGGGGTGCCGGCGAGGGTGTCACCCGGATCTCGCCGGTCGAGGCCTCCGCGCGCATCCTCCGTCACTTGCGCGAGGCCTGGGATGCGACGTTTCCCGAGTCGCTCGCCGCGCAGGACGTCGTGCTCACGGTGCCCGCCTCGTTCGATGAGGTGGCGCGCGAGCTGACGCTCGCGGCGGCACGCGAGGCCGGCTTTCCGGACGTCGTCCTCCTCGAGGAGCCGCAGGCCGCCTTCTACGCCTGGCTCGTGGCGCACGAGGACGCGTGGCGGACGCGCGTGGCGGCGCATCCGCTGGTGCTCGTGATCGACGTCGGGGGTGGTACCACCGATCTCTCGCTGATCGCCGCACGCGCGAGCCGCGGCGAGCTGGGGCTCGAGCGCGTGGCCGTCGGCGAGCACCTGCTGCTCGGCGGCGACAACATGGACATCGCGCTCGCGCGCGCCGTCGAGGCGCGCCTGAGTCCCCGCCAGCCGCTCGACGCGTCGCGGTTTCACGCGCTCGTCAGCCGCTGCCGGGCCGCCAAGGAGCAGCTGCTGGCGGACGCGGCGCTCGCCGACGTCCGCATCGCAGTGCCGGGGCGAGGCTCGGGCGTCGTCGGCGGCGCGCTCGCGACCACGCTCGCGCGCAACGAGGTCGAGGCGATCGTGCTGGACGGCTTCTTTCCGGCCGTCGGTGCGGAGGTGCGGCCGAGGCAGGCAGCCGGCGTTCCGTCGGGCGAATGGGGGCTGCCGTTCGCCCCGGAGCCCGAGATCACGCGGCACGTGGCCGACTTCCTCGCCCGGCAGCGCGCGCCGGCCGGCCAGCCGGACCTGCCGCTCGCCCGGCCCGACGCGATCCTTTTCAACGGGGGCGCGCTCGAGCCACCGGTCGTGCGCCAGCGTCTGCGCGCGGTCGTCGGCAGCTGGCATGTGCCCGCCGGCGAGTGGCGGCCGGCCGAGCTCGAGGCCGAGTCGCTCCAGCTCGCGGTGGCGCGCGGGGCGGCCTACTTCGGTCTCGTCCGGCGCGGGCTCGGCGTCCGCATCGGCGGCGGCGCGGCGCGGACGTATTACCTCGGGCTCGGCGGCGAGCCGGCGACCGCGCTCTGCATCGTGCCGCGCGGCATGGAGGAGGGCGAGTCGGTCGAGATCGCCGACCGCCAGCTCGAGCTCCTCACCAATCGGCCGGTGGCTTTCCCGCTCTACACGGCGACGGATCGGAACGGGGAGCGGCCGGGTGAGCTGGTGACCGCGCTCCCCGGCACGATCGCGCCGTTGCCGCCGCTCCGCACGGTCGTCCGCTTCGGGCGGAAGCTCGCCGAGCGCGCGCTGCCGGTGCATCTCGAGGTTCGCCTCACCGAGATCGGCACGCTCGAGCTCTGGTGCCGGTCGCTCGAGACCGACCATCGCTGGCGCCTCGAGTTCCGCCTGCGCGACGTCGTGGGGCCCGCCGCGGAGCCCGCGCTGGCGGGCGACGCGGCGCTCGTCGTCGAGGCGACGCGGCTCGACGAGGCGTCGGCGCTGCTCGGCGCGGCCTTCGAAGGAAGCGACGACCCGGTGACGCTCGCGCGCCGCCTCGAGACGGCGCTCGACGCGGGCCGCGACGCGTGGCCGCTCGCCGCGATCCGCATGCTGTGGGATGCGCTCTGGCCGCTCGAGCCGGCCCGCGCGCGATCACCCGAGCACGAAGCCCGCTGGCTGAACCAGGCCGGCTTCCTGCTCCGTCCCGGCTTCGGCGACCCCGGCGACGAGGTGCGGGTGAATCGCCTCTGGCGCGTCCTGTCGGGCGAGCTGCGCCATGCACGCGCCGTCCAGTGCCGCGCGGAGTGGTGGAACCTCTGGAAGCGCATCGCGGGCGGGCTCGCGGCGCGCCAGCAGCAGCACCTCCTGCAGCTCGTGAGCCCCGCGCTGCTCCGGCGCGGCAAGACGCGCGGGCCACGCCCCGGGCCGCAGGAGCTGCGCGAGATGTGGCAGGCGATCGGCGCCTGCGAACGCCTGCCCGCCGCGGCGCGCGCCGAGCTGGCCGGCGTGCTCGCGCGCGAGGCGGAACGCGGGCGCGCGACCGAGCCGGAGCTCTGGGCACTCGCCCGGCTGGGTGCCCGCGTGCCGCTCTACGGCCCGCTCAACTGCGTCGTGCCGCGCGACGCGGCGGCGGGGTGGGTGGAGCGGCTCCTCGCCGCCGAGTGGCCCCGGCCCGAGGCCTATGCCTTCGCGCTCGCGCAGCTCGCGCGCGCCACGGGTGACCGCGAGCGCGACGTCGACCCGGAGCTGGGCGAGCGGCTGGCGCGCCGGCTCGAGACCGCGCCGCAGGGCGAGCGGGCGGCCCGGATCGTGCGCGAGCCGGTGGCGCTCGAGGCGCGCGAGGAGGCGCGGCTGCTGGACGAGGCGCTACCCGCGGGACTCCGGCTGAGAGGCGACGTGTGAAAGTGGCTCCCGGGCGAACGCTCGTCCGTCTGGTCTCCGACGAGCGCTGGGCGGCGTGGACGACCGCCGCGATCACGCTCGTCGGCCTCGCGCTCCGCCTTTACGCGGCGTGGTGCTGGAACCTGACGCAGCCCGACGGTCCCGCGCGGCTCCAGGGCGACGAGCCGGGCTACGATCGGCTCGCCCGGGCTCTCCTCGCCGGCCGCGGGATCGACTGGCCGGGCCGGGTGCCGCTGTATCCCGTCTGGCTCGCGGCGGTGTACGCCGCGACGGGCGGATCGTACCGCGCCGTACCGATCGCGCAGGCCTTCCTCGGCGCGACCGCGATCCCGCTCGCCTATCTGCTCGGGCGGCGCGTCTTCGGCCACGTGGCCGGGCTGCTGACCGCGCTCGGGGTGGCGCTCAGCTGCCAGCTCGTGCTCGAGGTGCGGCCGTTGATGAGCGAGGTGCTGTTCACGCCGGTCGTGCTGCTCGCCGTGCTGCTCCTCTGGGACGCGACGCGAGAGCCCGCGGGGCCGCGAATCGCACTCGCCGGCGCGGTGGTCGGCGCCTCGGCTCTCGTCCGACCGACGCTCCTCTGCTTCCCGCTCGTCGCGCCGCTCGTATTCGCCGCGCGCGAAAGCGGGCGCCGCGCGGCGCGCCACGGCCTCGTCTACCCGCTGGCGGCCGCGCTGGTCGTGACGCCGTGGATCGTCCGGAACTACTACCGCTATCACGCCGTCTTTCCCCTCGCGCTCAGCAACGCGCTCCTCTGGCAGGGGAGCCCCGAGTACTTCCACCTGGTCCGCGACCGCGGGTACTCCTACATGCAGGTGTGGACCGACGTCCTCTACGCGCCCGGCTCGACGGTGCCCGACCCCTCGTCGCTCGAGGGCGAGCGGTACTGGAACGCGCGCGCCGTGCGGTCGATCGCCGCCGAGCCGTTGCTCTACCTTCGCTACGCGGCCGAGAAGCTCGTGACCTTCTGGGTCGGAGACCCGGAGGCGAACTGGGGCGGGTCGCACCCGTTCGACTTCCACGTGCTCGTGCTCGCGTTCGGCCTCCGCTGGACGGCGCTGTTCACGCCCGGGCTGCTCCTGCCGCCCGTGGCGTTGGCCGCCGTCCTGCTGCTCCGCACGCGCTGGCGCCACCTCCTGCCCATCTACGTCCTGCTCGCCTACTGCACGCTCCTCCACGCCGCGACGCACGTCGAGGAGCGGCTCAGCGAGCCGCTGCAGCCCTTGCTCCTGCTGCTGGTCGCGGGAGCACTCACGGCGAACGTTCGCGACCGCTGACCGCGCCGCTTGCCCCTCCGGAGCACCCCGGGCATGCTGGAGAATTCGTGTTGAACGTCTCCGGCATCTCCAAGCGATACGGCGGGCAGGTCGTCCTCGCCGACGTCACCTGGGGCGTCCCCGACGGCGCGCGGGTCGGGCTCACGGGCCCGAACGGTGCCGGCAAGTCGACGCTCCTGCGCATCATCGCGGGCGAGGTCGAGCCCGACGCGGGCGCGGTGGCGCTGCCGCGCGGCGCCACCGTCGGCTATCTGCCGCAGCACATCCTCGGCGTGCGTGGCGTGACCGTCCGCGCGCACGCCCTCTCGGCCTTCGCCGAGCTGCACGAGCTCGAGGCGCGCCGCGCCGCCGTCGAGCACGCCCTCGCCACGGTGGATCCCGCCAGCGAGGACTACCCGCGCGTCATGGAGCGGTACGTGGCGGTCTGCGAGGAGTGGGACCACCGCGGGCGGTACGACACCGAGTCCGAGGCCGAGGCAGTGCTCCGCGGGCTCGGGTTTCGCGGCGACGACCTCGGCCGCGACTGCAGCGAGCTCTCCGGCGGATGGCAGATGCGGGCCGCGCTCGCGCAGCTGCTGCTCCGGCGGCCGGACATCCTGCTGCTCGACGAGCCGACGAACTACCTGGACCTCGAAGCCCGGACGTGGCTCGAGGACTTCCTCACCGCCTACCCGGGGACGGTGATCATGGTGGCCCACGACCGCTACTTCCTCGACGTCACGGTCGACCGGATCGCCGAGGTGCTGCACGGCCGGGTCACCGACTATCCGATGACCTACAGCCGCTATCTCGAGGAGCGGGAGCGACGTCTCGAGCTCGCCCGCCAGGCCTACGAGGAGCAGAAGGCCGAGATCGAGCGCATCGAGGCCTTCGTCCACCGGTTCCGCTACCAGGCTTCCAAGGCGGCGCTCGTCCAGAGCCGCGTGAAGCAGCTCGAGAAGGTGGAACGCCTGCCGCCGCCCGACGGTCACGAGCGCGTGCTGAAGATCCGGCTGCCCGAGGCGCCGCGTGGCGGCCGCGCCGTCGTGGAGCTCGCGGGTGCGCGGAAGCGGTACGGCGACGTGCACGTCTACGACGGTGCCGACGTGCTGATCGAGCGCGGGCAGCGCGTCGCGCTGGTCGGGCCGAACGGCGCGGGGAAGACGACGTTGCTGAAGCTGCTCGCCGGCGTCCTGCCGCTCGACGCCGGCTCCCGCACGCTCGGCCACAACGTCCGCCTCGGCTACTTCGCCCAGGACCACGCCGAGATGCTCGACGCCGACCGCACCGTCCTCGAGGAGGTGATGGGCGCGGCGTCGATCGAGGCCGCGGCGCACGTCCGGGGCCTGCTCGGCGCGTTCCTTTTCTCGGGCGATGCGGTCGAGAAGCGCGTCGGCGTCCTCTCCGGCGGCGAGCGGAGCCGCCTCGCGCTCGCCAAGCTCCTGCTCGCGCCGGCCAACTGTCTCCTCCTGGACGAGCCCACCAACCACCTCGACCTGACCGCGAAGGAGATCCTCCTCGAAGCCCTCCTCGCGTACGCCGGCACGCTCGTCATCGTCGCCCACGACCGCTACCTCCTCGACCGCCTCCCCACCCAGATGATCGAGGTAGGCAACGGCCACGCCACCCGCTACCTCGGCAACTACGAGGACTACCTCGCCACCAAGTCCCGCGCCGCCGCCGCACCACCCGCCGACGTCAAGCCGCCCCGCGCCGCGCGCTCACGCTGAGAGCAGCGCCGCGCGGCCGCCGGCCGGGCGTGCCGCGGCGTCCAAGGCGGGAAGGGGCGCCATCGCGCCGACCCCGCAGCTCCCGCGCGCGCGTGCAGCTTCGGGGGGACGCTACGAGTTACGAGTCGCGCGTGGAGCGAGGACCGGGAGGCGAGATGGCGCCCCTTCCCGCCACCCCGCCGGGACTATCGCCGCCCGCGCCCGCGCGGCGCGCGGAACGTAGTCTGACCGCCCGGCGGCGCGACCGGCTTCACCGCCAGGCGGTGGTCCGGCATCGGCCGGAACAGCATCGTGTCGTTGGCGCGCTTGATCCGCAGGCGCAGCTCGTTCCGCGCGACCGCGTCCTCGCCCGCCGCCAGCACCGCCGGCATCGCCAGCTCGATGTGGGCCTGGTGGGTGCCGTGGGTGAGGTTCACCTGGAGCCGCTCCTGGCCGGGCACGTCGCGCACCTCGACCGCGAGCTTCCGGTCGACCGCCCGCGCCAGCTCGCCGATGATACGACGCGCTTCCTGCCGACTGTCCGTCATGTGCAACCCACGAGTTAAACGGCACGGCCACGGGCGTGTCAACGGGCCCGCGCCGCTTGCTGGCCCGCCGGTGGCCGCCGTGATATGAGCGCGCCGCGGGTGGAGGTGGAGGATGGGGTCGGCGCGCCGTTTTCTCTTCGTCGTGCTTCTGCTCCAGCTGCGCTTCGCGGCGCCGCTCGGCGCTGCGGTGCAGCTCACGGCGTCGCGTCCGGAAACGCTGTACGCGGCCGACGCGATGCCCGACTGCTCGAAGCTGAGCAAGCTGCCCGACGACGGTCTGCCCCTGAACGTCGTGCGGCTGCGGGCGACGGCCGACGGCGCACCCGCCTCGCAGACCACCTTCCAGTGGTCGATCCGGGGACGGGACTTCGGCCTGCTCGTGGCCGACCTCGACATCGGCCCGTCGGCGCAGTCCGCCGCCGTGGCCGGCCTCTGCGCCGAGTTCGGCGACGCGTGCGTGCTGACGCCCGACAAGCTCCCGTTCTACACGCGGCCGACCATCCTGTGGGTCGCCCCCACCTGCGACGTCCTGCCGAAGACGCCCTTCAAACCATTCCGGGGCGGGACCTCGCAGGTGTTCGTCGTGGCCGAGACGGGCCGGCGGAAGCTCGGCCGGGCGTCGGTCAAGATCGGCTGGGGGCACACCGCCTCGGTCACGCTCTACGCCGACGGGCAGGACGGGGTCGGCAATCGGGGTGGCATCCCCTCGGACATCAACCCGCAGTTCGGCGCCGCCGTCAACCCGAACGGCGTGGCGCTGCCGGAGCCGAACACGTTCGAGTTCGCCACGGGAACCGGGGACTCGTCCTCGGTGGATCCGGGTGCGTGCCGGACCATGGGCTCGAACCTGGTCTTCTCGGCCTGCAAGACGGACTTCCTCTACACGCAAGCGGGAAAGTTCGTCGCCACCGTCGCCGAGAAGTTCATGGACGGCAGCGCGCTCTGCGACAGCGTCGGCGTTCGCATCCTGAGCGCCACCATCATCCCGCGGCTGGTCGTCGAGCTGACGCCGAAGCGCGCCACCTACCCATCCGGATCGTCCGTCAACCTGCACGTGCGACTGATGAACGCGAGCCCCCGGGTGGGCGGCAGCGGCATCCTCCTGATCGGCGGGGGGGTGCTCACCTGCGACGAGGGGGCGAACGTCCGCACCGTGGAGCAGACGAAGAAGACCGTGTTCGACCTCCAGCACTGCTCGATCGACGCGAGCCAGTCCTGCACGCGAGACGCGGACTGCAGCCCCCTCTTCTGTAAGGGGTGCGCGGAGAACGAGACCTGCCTCACGCAGTCGCACTGCTCGGCGACGCTCACGCGGCCGTGCCAGCACGACTCGGACTGCGCGCAATCGGCCTGTCCCACGTGCAAGGAGGACGAGACCTGCATCCAGGTCCTGGCGACGCCGGCCATCGTCGTGCCGGTGGGCGGCTCGGTGGACCTGATCAACACGCCGGTCGCGGTCCGCAACGTCTTCCCCGATCCCGCGAAGCTCACGGATACCTGGACCGTCAACACCTTCAACGCGGGCATGGACGACACCAAGCTGAAGTACCGGATCCGCGGTCAGCCGGTGCCGGTACGGACCCGGTAGGCGGAAGGGACTACTCCAGCACCCCGGCCGCGCGCAGCCGCTCGAGTTCTTCGGCCCCCATGCCGAGCAGCTCGCGGAGCACGTACTCGGTGTGCGCGCCGAGACACGGGGCCGGCGCATCGAGCCGCGGCTCCATGGCGGAGAAGCGGATGGCATGGGTCTCGGCGGGGTGCGCGCCGAGGACGTCGTGCTCGACGGTCCGGAAGTGTCGCCGATGCGCGAGCTGCGGATCGTCGTGGAGATCGCCGAAGTCCTCGACCGGCGCGGCGTCGACGCCGGCGGTCTGGAGGCGGACGGCGGCGTCGGCGGCCGTCTGCGTCCGGGTCCACTCCTCGAGCCGCGCCTCCAGCTCGGCCGCGCGCTCCTGGCGGCCGGCGGTCGTCGCCAGCGCCGGCTCGACGGCCCAGGCGGGGCGGCCGAGGACGTCGACGAGCCGCTGCCAGTCCTCGTCGTCGTGCACGGCGACGGCGACCCAGCGGTCGCGCCCGCCCGCGTCGGCGCAACGGAAGACCCCGTGCGGTGCCGCATGGCGCGAGCGGTTGCCCATGCGCTCGAGGACCTCACCGTTCGCGGTGTAGGTGAGGATCGACTCCGTGAGGCAGACGATCCCGGCCTCCACCTGCGAGAGATCGATGTGCTGTCCCTCGCCGGTGCGCCGACGGTGGAGCAGGGCGGCGCCCAGGAGCAACGCGGCGTAGCGCGGCGAAAGCGAGTCGGTGATGGTGCCGAACGGACCCACCGGCTCGCGATCGGGCCAGCCGGTCAGGTGGTTGAAGCCGGCGAGCGCCGAGCCCTGCCCGCCGAAACCGGGGTAATGACGGTGCGGGCCCGTCTGCCCGTTGAGGCAGGTGCTGATCATCACCAGGTCCGGCCGCTCCTGCACCAGCGAGGCGTAGTCGAGACCCCACTTCGCCATCGCACCGGGCGCGAAGTTCTCGGCGACGGCGTCGGCAAGGAGCGCGAGCCGGCGCGCCACGGCGACGCCCTCGGGACGGGAGAGGTCGAGCGCGACCGAGAGCTTGTTCACGTTCAGCACGGCGAAGTGCGCCGAGCCGTCGAGGCCGCCCGGCGTCGTCGGTGTGAGGCGCAGGATGCGCAGGAAGTCGGGACGGCGTCGCGACTCGACCCGGATCACCGTCGCGCCGTGGTCGGCGAAGTAGCGGGTGGCGATCGGGCCGGCGGCGCCGCCGCCGAACTCGAGGATCGTCGTGCCGGTGAAGAGCGCGCTCATGCGACGCCCTCGGCGCGGAGCCGCTCGACGTCGCGCTCGCCGAGGCCGAGCTCGGCCAGGATCTCGACCGTGTGCTCGCCCAGGCGCGGCGCGGGGCGGCGGATCGCGACCGTCTGGCCCGAGGTGGCGGCGAAGGCGCCGGGATAGCGCAGGCGGCCGCGGCCGGGGTTCTCGACCTCGACGAAGAAGTGGCGCGCGGCAAGCTGCTCGGAGGCGACGATCTCGCGTGCGGTGTTGACCGGGGCGAGCATGAGGTTCCGCGCGCACGCCGCCTGGTAGAGCTCCGCCATGGTCTTGGTGGCGAAGAAGGCGCCGAACTCGCGAGTCAGCGCGTCGACCTCCGCCTGGGTGAGGAGGTTGTGGTTGTAGGTCTTCCAGTCGACGGCCTTGAGGCGCTCCGACGCCATGCCGTGCTCGTCCATGTATGCCACCATGGCGAACAGGCCGGGGACGCGGGCCGGCCCGCCGCGGAGCGCGAAGGAGACGAAGCCGTCCCGGCAGGGCCAGATCTCGCGCTGGACGGTCCGGCCGGCGCTCATGAAGGCTCCGACCCGCGCGCCGCGCAGGCCGGTCATCCTGAACATCGCGGCCGTGCCGATGCTCGGCATCACCATGGCCGCCTGGAGCGCGACGTCGACGTGCTGGCCCTCGCCCGTCGCGTCACGGGCGAGGAGCGCGAAGACGACGCCGACGGCGGCCTCGAGGCCGCCGTGGTAGTACGACACGGGGAGCGAGCAGCGGACCGGGGCGCGGTCGGGGTCGCCCGTCGAGTAGAGGTTGCCGCTCGCGGCGACGGCGGTGAGGTCCGAGCCGCGCCAGCCGGCGCGCGGGCCGGTCTGCCCGAAGGGCGTGAGCGAGCAGAGAATCAGACGCGGGTTCCGGGCATGCAGCGTTTCCCAGCCGAGACCGCGCGCCCGGAGCGTGCCCGGCGTCTCGCTCTCGACGAGCACGTCGGCCCGCTCGGCGAGCGCGAGCAGCAGCTCGCGCCCGCGCTGCCGGTCGAGAGCGAGGGTGATGCCGCGCTTCGAGGTGTTGAGCGCGAGCCAGAGAAGCGAGCGGTCGGCATCGGGTCTCCCGCCCCAGAAGGGCGGCCGGCGGCGGGCCGGGTCGCCGTCGGGCGGCTCCACCTTCACGACGTCGGCACCGAGGTCGCCGAGGACCTTGCCGGTGAGGAAGCCGGGCTCGTGCGTGAGGTCGAGGATGCGGATGCCGGAGAGGGCGTCGCTCAACAGGCGTCGGACGCTAGCCGCCCGTCGCGCGAGGTGTCAAGTTGCCCGGCCCGTCTACGCGGCCCTCTTGGGCGGGCCTTTCGCCCGACGGCCGCGGTGCGCTAAGAGCCCGCACCATGAAGATCGGCATCGGCATCGGTGACATCGGCGGCGCGCCGGCGGACGTCGACGGGCTCGTCGCCCAGGCGAAGCGGGCCGAGGGCGAGGGCTTCGCGAGCGGCTGGTTCGCCAACATCTTCGGCATGGACGCGATCCTCGCCGCGGCCATCTGCGGCCGGGAGACCTCGCGGATCGAGCTCGGCACAGCCGTCGTGCCGACGTTTCCGCGTCATCCGGTGGCCATGGCGCAGCAGGCGCTCTCGGCGCAGGCGGCGGCGCGCGGCCGTTTCACGCTGGGCATCGGGCTCTCGCACCAGATCGTCATCGAGGGGATGTTCGGGCTCTCCTTCGCAAAGCCCTACAGCCACATGAAGGAGTACCTGGCGGTGCTCGGCCCGCTCATCCGCACGGGCAGCGTGAGCCATGCGGGCGAGGAGTACCGCGTGAACGCGCAGCTCGCCGTTCCGGGCGCCACGCCGTGCCCGATCCTCGTCGCCGCGCTCGCGCCGAAGATGCTCGCGCTCACCGGCCGCGTCGCCGACGGGACGATCACGTGGATGGCCGGCCTCCGGACGGTCCGCGAGCATACCGTGCCGCGCATCCGCGAGGCCGCGGCGGCGGCGGGGCGGCCGGCGCCGCGCGTCGTCGTCGGGTCGCCGGTGGCGGTCACGCGCGACGTCGCCGCGGCGCGGGCGTCGGCGGCTCACGGCTTCCAGATCTACGGCGGGCTGCCGTCCTATCGTCGGATGCTCGACCTCGAGGGCGTGGAGGGTCCGGGCGACGTGGCGCTCGTCGGCGACGAGAGCGCCGTCGGCGAGCAGCTCGACCGCCTGGCCGAGGCCGGAGCGACAGACTTCCTCGGCATCCCGTTCCGCGTCGACGGCGACGCGGATGCGGTGGCGCGCACGCGCGCGCTGCTCGCGCGCCGGGCCGCGAGAGGCTGATCGGCTACGACGGACCCTTGAGCGCCCGGTAGTAGTGCACGGTCGAGCGGCCGGTCTCGCGCAGCGCGTTCCCGACGAAGGCCCCATACCACTGGCCGCCGCCCACGATCTCGACGGCGGAATGCGGCGCGTAGAGCACGCCGTAGAAGCGCGTCGCCGCCGAGCCGCCGAAGATGACCGGCTGGTCGCTGGCGACGTAGATCGCGAACTTCTCCGGGTTCGGGTCCGCCACGACGATGCGCCCCTCGCCCTTCACGACCACGCGGCCCGTCACGTAGAGGGTCACCGGTCCTGCCGAGTTGTCGACGAAGAGCGTGGACCGCCCGGAGACGATCAGATCCGACGCGAGGAAGCTGCCCGGGCCGACGAGTGTCCGCTGCCGGCCACCCTTGCGGCCGCCGTGCGGCGTCGGTCCGTTGCCCCCGTTGCCGTTGCCGCCCTTGTTTCCGTTGCCCCCCTTGCTCTCGTGGGGCGCCCGGTCCGCCAGCGCCGGCGCGCCTGGCTGCACCGTGAGCTTGCCGAGGTCCGGGATGCCCGCCGGCACCTTGATCTCCATGAAGGACAGCGGCGTCCCGATCGTCTGGCTGCCGCTCACCATGCTGGCGCGCGCGACGTCGAAGCCGCCTCCCGTGGCGTCGCCCTCGATCTTCGCGTGGCCCCGGACGGCGACCATCCCGTTGCTGAAGACGTCGCCGTCGGAAGTCGGGGAGCTTCCCGGTGTGTCGTACCCGTCCGTCGTGGCCTTGCCGTTCATGGTGACCGACGACACGCCCACTAGCCCCTGGTGGAAGAGCGAGTAGGTCGAGATCGCGAGGTCGAAGACCGGCGTGCTGCCGGGGTCTGGCCGCTGCGATCCGAGCTTGCCCACGATGGCCAGGATCAGGTGGTTGTGATCGACGTGCCGGCTGCCGTCCATGTGCCAGTTCGGGTCGGTGGGGTCGACGGCGTGAGGC
>Ga0070699_100000879_pt1 | contig 27944 bp, 20 predicted proteins | sample KBSK1503metaG_FD_65473 | JGI IMG/M metagenome (GOLD analysis project Ga0070699, IMG submission 65473) | Corn, switchgrass and miscanthus rhizosphere microbial communities from Kellogg Biological Station, Michigan, USA - KBS K1-50-3 metaG | ecosystem: Host-associated > Plants > Roots >...
TGGGGGCGGAGTGGCCGGGCAACGTCCGGCAGCTGGAGAACTGCATCGAGCAGGCGGTCGTATTGAGTGACCATGATACGATCGATGTTGATGTGCTGCCGCTGGGAGAGCCGGCGGGCAGGCGCGCGGGGGACACATCCAAGCCGGGCCTACCGGCGGGGCTGACCCTGCGGGAGCTGGAGCAGCAGTACATACTCCAGACGCTGGACGGGGTGGGGGGCAACCGCACGCAGGCGGCGCGGCTGCTCGGCATCAGTCTCCGCTGCCTCCAGTACAAGCTGAAAGCATATCGGCAGGGCGGGCTCGATCAGCTGGCCCAATTCAATGGGGCGCCAGAAAGCCAGCACCCACTAGGAGTCTAGGTACCATGACGAGAACGGCTCGGTTGTCTTCTCTGCTATCCCTGCTTTTCGCGATAGCGTTGCTCGCGCCCTCGACGGTCATGGCGCAGGCGCCACGCCCGATCCAGCAGGACAAGGACTACATCATCGGTCCCGAGGACATCCTCGAGATCCAGGTCTGGGGTAACAAGGATCTCAACCAGGTGGTGTTCGTGCGGCCCGACGGCCGCACCTCCCTCCCGCTGGTCGGGGAGATCGGCGTCGCCGGCCAGTCGGTGCAGCAGCTCCAAGACCACCTCACCAACGTCTACGAGAAGACCGTCAAGGGCGCGGTGGTCACGGTCATGGTCAAGGAGATCAAGAGCCGGCCCGTTTACTTCATCGGAGGTTTTGGCAAACCGGGCGTGATGCAGCTCACGCGAGAGCTCACGCTGCTGCAGGCGATCTCCGTCGTGGGAGGCGTCGTCCCGAACGCGGACGCCGAGAAGGGGTTTCTCCTCCGTGGGGACAAGCGGATCCCGATCGACTTCAACCGTCTCGTCCAGCGGGGGGATCTGAGCCAGAATCCCAAGCTGGAGCCGGGCGATTCGATCGTCGTACCGCTGGCGGATGCGGTCTACGTAAACGGTGAAGTGAAGGCTCCCGGAGCGGTTAAATATACGGGAGATTTGACGATTTTGAAGGCGCTCACCCAGGTGGGCGGACTGACTCCCCTGGCCTCCGCCGGGCGGGTGGACGTGCTTCGCGGCAACGCAGAAAAGAAGGAACGGATTCGGGTCGATGTTGATAAGATGATGCGGTCGCCGGACGAGAATCCAGATATCCGGCTACAACCGAACGACATCATCTTTGTCCCACAACGACTGTTCTAACGGCGAAGTCAGTGGGCTCGGGGGGCCGCGCGGCAGGAGCGCCGCGCGGCACTCCCGGGTAATCGCTCTCTCCCTCGCTCTGCTCGGAACCGGCGTGGCGGCCGCATTCGCGCAGACTCCGAGCACCCCTTCTACCGATCCGGCGCAGCAGCAGGCGCCGCAGCCGGGACAGACCCAGGAGCAGAGCCAACAGCAACCCGCGCCGAGTCCGGCGCCGCCCGCGGAACAGCCGACGCTTCCGCTGTACCAGCAGTATCCGATCCAGCAGCCGGGCCGGCCGCCGATCACACCGGGCACACCGCCGAGCACCACCCTACCGCCGTGGACTCCGCCTCTACCGCCCGCGCCGTCACAGACGAATATTCCGGCGCCCCTGCCGATTCCGGTTCTCGGAGCGCCGGGCTTGCCCGGCACGCCCGGATACGTGGGAATCCCCAACCTGACGCTCCCAGGGGCCTTCGCGCCGACGATCACGACGGTCCGGGGAGCCACCCTAGAGTTCCATCCAACGGCGCGGGTCTCGGAGGAGTACAGCGACAACTTCTTCCAGACGTCTAGCCACGCGCAAGACAACTTCCGGTCGACGCTCGGACCCGGATTCCTCATCCTGCTCAACGGGGCGCGGACGTTCGGCTCGCTTGTCACGACCGTCGACCTGGTGCACGACACCGCCAAGAACAGCGGGGACGACGTCAAGGTGTTTCCGAGCATCAACGCGGCCGTTCGCTACCTGTTTACGCCGCGGCTCAGCCTGACCCTGACCGAGACCTTCGTTCGGAACGACTCTCCAAGCGCGGTCGATCAGTTCGGCCTCCGGCGTGGACGTCAGATCTACAACACGAACGCCCTCGGGGCGACCGTCGACTGGCTGCTCGACCGTATCGCGACGCAGGCCTACTACCGCAACGTGCTCTTCTTCAACGAGGGTGGCAACGGGAGCGGCACGGGCAACGGCTCGGTGGGCAGCAACACGAACCAGAATGATCAGGTTACGAACATCCTGGGCGTGAATGCCTCGACCCGCATCGCGGTCGACTATCTGGTCCGGCTCGGCTACGAGTTCTCTCGCACCGACGCATTGAACGGGAGCAATCAGAACGGGAATGGCAATGGCAGCCAGGACAACACGAGCCATACCGTCTTCGCGGCGGCCTCACGGCAGTTCGGACTCTATACCACGGGAGGTATCTCGACCTCCGCGCAATTCCAGACCAACAACAGCACGAAGGTGTACAACGCGTCACTTTTCGGGGCCTACGGGCTGCCTTCCGGGCTGTCCCTATCTGCGGCCGTCGGGTACAGTATTCTGGACAGCGACACCCAGGACACCGAGGGCACCGTCTCGGCGAACGTGACCGCGGGCTACCGCTTCAGTCGGGCATTTTTCTCGGTAGGTGTCTTCCAGGACTTTCGGCAGACCTCCCAGCAAGGTCAGAACTTCGGGACTGTGGAGACGCGGTCGTATTTCGGTAGCTTCCTCTATCAGTGGACCCCGTTCATCAACACAACGCTGCACGTGACGTACAGCGAGAACGAGCCTACCGGGACAGGGAACCAGAAGAGCAGTGCCAGCCAGAACGCGCTCACCTACGGGGCGGCCCTGAACTGGCAGATCCTTCGCTGGCTGGCCGCGAGCCTTCAGTACACCTACACGCGCCAAACCGGCACTGCCACCTTCGGCAACAACCAGGGACAGTTTGGCGGTGGTGACTTTTCCGAGAATCGAGCCTCCCTGAATCTTTTCGCGACCTTCTAGCTCCTCGCAGTTCGTTCAGCGGCCTTCCCCAGTCGTACCTGCCGGCACCCGAGTTCATTCCAGTTGCTCGTTCCCCTACTCAGCCTTTCACCCCACCACCTCGGCTCCTCCATGCAAAGGTTGCAGCACGAGAATCTGCGCTAAGTCCCTGCTTTAACTGGTTCATTTTGATACAGGGGCCTAGTAACTAGAGGCCATCGCGCAGATTTGCGGCCTCGAAGTAGTTGATTGCCCAATCAGAGGAGGGAACTTCTCCGTTTCTCTCGGAGAAGTTCTCCAAAAAGACAACGACTTAGGGTTTGTCGCGTTGCGATGCGACTGGCACCGGCCTTGCTCCCTCCACGGCCCGGAGTCGCCATGCTACGGATCTTCAGGCACTACATATCGGGCTTGGGTGTCGTCCTGTTTCTGGGCGACCTCCTGGTCATCCTCGGGGTCTTCGTCCTCACCGAGGTGTCGGCGATCTGGGTCGGCTCAGCGCCTTTCCTCGTTCGCTTTCTGGAGGTCGGTGCGCTCACCGCGTTCATGCTTCACCTGGGCGACCTCTATGCCGCCCGGCTGGCTGTAAGTCCGCGCGAACTTCTCGCGCGCCTTCTCATCTGCCAGAGCGTTTCCGGATTGATGATCGCGGCGATCGGTTTCGCCGCGCCTTCTCTTCGGCTCGGCCGCTCAGCCTTCCTGCAGATCACCATCCTGACCACCCTTGGTCTCATGGGGTGGCGGATGGCAGTCCTGATGGCGTGGCCGAAGCATCAGATGGCCGTCCGGGTGCTCGTGTTGGGAACTGGCCAGGTAGGCCGCATGATCGCCGAGTTGGAGGCCACCAGCGCCCGCGCCTACCGGATCATTGGATTTCTGGATGATAGCCCGGCCGCCGCCGACACGATTCCGGAGGGCTATGCACTCCTGGGCAAGATTCAGGATCTCGACGTATTGGTCGAAGAGACTCGACCGGACATCGTTGTGATCGCTCAGGTCGACCGACGGGGCTGCTTCCCCGCCAAGGCCCTGCTGGGGTGTCGGCTTCGGGGAATCCGCGTAGAGGATTGGCCGACCTTCTATGAGAAGGCAACCGGTAAGATTCTTGTGACCGCCGTGCGGCCGAGCTGGCTGATCTTCTCCGACGGCTTCGTGAAGACGCCTCGGACGGAGATCATCAAGCGTCTGTGCGACGTGACCGTCTCGCTCGTCGGGTTGGCCCTGGCGCTCCCAGCCATGACAGTCGTGGCCATCGCAGTCAAGCTGGAGTCCCCGGGACCGATCCTGTACCGCCAACCCCGGCTGGGGCGCAACGGCTGCGTCTTCATCCTGAACAAGTTTAGATCCATGCGCCAGGATGCCGAGAAGGAGACCGGTCCGGTGTGGGCCCGGGCCAGGGATCCTCGGGTCACCCGGGTCGGGGCGCTGCTGCGCCGCACGCGGTTGGACGAGCTCCCGCAGCTCCTCAACGTGCTGGTCGGGCACATGAGCTTCATCGGCCCTCGCCCCGAGCGTCCTGAATTCGTCGAGGAGCTCCAGAAGCAGATTCCATACTACATGGAGCGGCTCGCCGTGAAGCCTGGAATCACCGGCTGGGCGCAGGTCAGCTACCGATACGGCTCGTCCGTGGAAGACGCGGTCGAGAAGCTGCAATACGATCTGTACTACATCAAGAACCTATCTCTGTTCCTGGACCTGCTGATCCTGCTCAACACGGTCCAGGTGGTTCTCTTCGCGCGAGGTCGTTGAACATGACAGCGCGTCACTCTTTCGCCACCAAGGAGACAACTCGCTGATGGACACCCGGACGCTGCTCGTTCAGCTCGCACGTTCCCTATTCGCCAGACGCAAGAAATGGATCGTGCTCACGACGCTCGCGTCGCTTACGCTCCTGGTTCCAGCGGCCTATCTCCTGTCCAAGGAGCCCCCTCGCTACCAGACGGTGGCGACAGTTCTGATCGAGAACAAGGCCGATCGCGCGCCGGTTTTCCAGGAATTCTCCCCGTACCGGCCGCTGCCGGTGCAGCTCGCGATTCTGCAGAGCCGGCTGCTTGCGGCTTCGGTGGTGGAGGCGCTCCCTCGCGCCGTCGTCGACGATCTCACTCACAACCCCTACGGTCGCGACTACTGGGGTGAATTCCAGGAGTGGATTCGCCGCCTCCAGAGCAAGGAGTCCCCGGTTTCCAGCCCGCAGCGCCGGGCGGTAGCCGAGCTGCAGCGCGACCGGGTCCGCTTTGTGCCGCAGCCCGGCAACTCCGGCATCGTGGAGATCCTGGCCGAGGCGTCTCAGCCCCAGCTCGCTCTCGACATCGCGAATACCTATATCGAGGTGCTATTGGCCCGGACGCGCTCCTTTAACGTCGACGACGCCAAGAGCACCCGCGAGTACCTGTCTCAGCAGACCGCCCAGGTCTCTGATGCTCTCGGTCGGAGCGAAGCGGCCCTGCGTCAGTTTACGATGTCGCGCGGTGGCGTTCAGATCCCGACCAAGAGCACCGAGACCGCGCAGCGGGTATCCCAGCTCGAGACGACCATGGTGGAAGTGCAGGCGAACAAGAGCATCAGCCAGACCCGTCTCGCAGCGATGAAGCAGAAGGTCGAGGCGATGCCGGTGGTCCAGGCTCCGGCCGCCCCGTTGAAGCCGGTGCCTATGCCCAACCCGGCCAACACGGGTCGCCTCCGGGCAAAGCTGTCCAGCCTCGAAGCGCAGATGGTGGAGGCGAAGAGCCGCTACCCCGAAGAGCACGTCCGGGTTCGATCGCTCGCCCAGCAGATCGTGGACGTCCAGCGAGAGCTGGGAGACGCCGTCAAGGACTCTACCGCGGCCAGCCCCTCGACCAGCAGCATTCCTTCCGAGGACCGAGCCGCGTTCGCCGAGATGGTAGCCGCCCTCGAGACCTCCGTCGTCTCACTGACGGCCCAAGAGAACGCCATGAAGGAGCAGCTGGCGGCCGCGCGCCGCGAGCTCTCTGGTCTGTCGAAAGACGAGCTCGAGTACCGCCGCCTAGCCTCTGAAGTGGAGACCAATCGCAAGCTGAGCATTCTGCTGTCGGACAAGCTGGGCGCGGCCCGCATCCGTGAGCAGGGCGAGATGAACGTGGTGAAGGTGATCGATCCACCCGGTTTCCCCACTACTGCGCCCAATCAGCGGCGCATGACGTTCCTCGGCCTGGCCCTCGCTCTCTCCCTCGTGATAGGCCTCGGGGCGCCCGCGACGGCGGAGTACTTCAACCGACCGATAATGAGTGAGACCGATGTCCGCCACCTCACCGATCTGCCAATCCTCACTGCGATCCCGGATGTGCAGACCCCAGGGGTGATCCTCGGGTCCAACGGGAACCAGAACCAGACGAACCAGGAGGACTATCATCTCTTCGTCGACGCGTTCCGACGCCTCCGGGTGGAGCTGCAGATGCTCGGAGATGAGCCTCCCCTGCGACGGATTCTCGTGGCGAGCGCGCTTCCGTTCGAGGGAAAGTCCACCGTAACGTTCAATCTCGGCCTCGCCTTCGGCGAGGTCGGCAAGCGCGTGATCATCGCTGATGCGGACTTCCATCGTCCGACACTTCATCGGCTCGCCAACAGCACGCCACGCAAGGGATTCACGGACCTGCTGGCGGGTACCAGCAATCTCGGCGAAACCATCATGCCCATCACCGAGAACGTGCATCTCGCACCCCGCGGCGGGTCCATGACCGCTCCCGCGCGTAGCGGCTTGGGTAACCGTCTGACTCAGATCCTCTCAGACATGTCAGACGATGCCGACTACGTCCTCATGGACTCGTCTCCGATCTTGCTGATCCCGGACAACCTCTACATCGCCGCAGCGGCTGACGGGATCATTCTGGTTGTCAGCGTCGGGACGACTCGCCCTCGCGACCTCCTGCGGACGAAGGAGATCCTGGAGCGGGCCGGGACCCCCATTGTCGGAGTGGTCCTGAACCGTACGCCCATCAAACAACTGAATTCGTACTACAAGCAGTACAGCGGCTACTACAGCGCCTAGATCGTAACCTCAAACGACTGGACATTAGGGAGCGCATACGACCGTGTGGATACAGACCCTTCAAGAGAAGCTGGAGACGCGCACCGCGCGCGTCAGCGTAATCGGTCTCGGGTACGTTGGCCTCAGCCTGGCTGTCGAGCTCGCCAGGGCAGGTCTGACCGTTCGGGGTGTTGACCTGGATCTCGAGCGCGTGAATCTGCTCAACCGTGGTGAGTCGTACCTGGTGGACGTGCCCGCAGAAGTACTGAGGCCACTCGTGGCCAGCGGCCGGTTGAAGGGCTCGACTGCTTTCGACGAGGCCGGCAGCGCGGACGTCCTGATAATCTGCGTACCAACCCCGCTACGGAAGAGCAAGGAGCCGGACATCTCCTTCATTCTCTCCGCACTGGAGAGTCTGCTCCCGCATCTTCGGGCCGGACAGCTGATGGTTCTGGAGAGCACGACGTTTCCGGGCACCACGGAGGAAGTGCTTCAACCGAAGATCGAGGGGGCGGGGCTGGTGATCGGCCGCGATTTCTTTTTGGCCTTCTCGCCCGAGCGAGTGGACCCCGGCAACCGGACCTATACGACCGCCACCATACCGAAGGTGGTGGGTGGCGTGACCCCAGCCTGCACGAAGCTGGCCGCCAGCCTGTACCGGCAAGTGACCCAGACTGTGTTCGAAGCGTCAAATCCTCGGGTGGCCGAGACGGCGAAGCTTCTCGAGAACACATTCCGCAGTGTGAATATTGCGCTGGCGAACGAGCTGGCCTTCGCGTGCCGGAAGATCGGCGTGGATCCTTGGGAAGTCATCGAGGCGGCTGCCACCAAGCCCTTCGGGTTCATGGCCTTCTATCCCGGTCCGGGCATCGGCGGCCACTGCATCCCGGTGGATCCGCTCTATCTCTCCTGGAAGGTTCGACTCACTGGCTACGAGGCACAGTTCATCGCTCTCGCGGATCAGATCAACCGGGCCATGCCGGAGCACGTGGTGAATCTAGTGACGGAGGCCCTCAACGATCGGGGCCGCCCCGTCAAGGGCAGCTCGGTGCTAGTTCTCGGAGTGACATACAAGGCCGATGTGAACGATGTGCGCGAGTCGCCGGCCCTTGAGGTCATCGAGATGTTGGTCCACAAGGGGGCCCAGGTATCGTACACCGACCCTTTCACGCCGCAGCTCAATAGCGAGGGCGGCAGGAAGCTGGCCGCGGTCGAACTTACACCAGAAGGGCTGGAGGCGGCGGACTGCGTCCTGATCCTCACGAGCCATTCGGCGTTTGACTATGCGATGATCAGCGACCGCGCCCGCCTGGTGGTGGACACGCGGAATGCCTTGAAGGCGCACCGGCATTCACGGGCCACGATCGTGACCCTCTGAGAGAACCTTATGCGGACAATTCTCGTTACGGGGGGAGCGGGCTTCGTCGGCTCGCACTTGGTGGATCAGCTTCTCGAGGACGGTGCGTCGGTGCGTGTTTTCGATAACCTGTCCACGGGGTCGCTACAAAATCTCCAAGCAGCGGCACAACGCCATTCGCGGGTGTCCGCCGGCTCCGGCAACACCTCGAACGGGAGCCGGTTGGAGGTGATCATCGGCGACATTCGTGATCGAGAAATGCTACGGACAGCGCTCCGTGACGTGAAATACGTCTTTCACTTGGCTGCGCTGCCGGCGAGTGCGGTCTCGGTCAAGAATCCGGGTGAGATCCACGCGGTCAATGTCGAGGGTACGCTTAATGTGCTTCAGGGCGCCTTAACCGAAGGAGTGTGGCGGTTAGTGATCGGGTCTTCCTCGTCGGTCTACGGAATACCGCTTCGAGTCCCGGTCGCAGAGGACACGCCACTCGCTCCTGCCACACTGTTCGCGGCGTCGAAGGTGGCGGCCGAGACGTACGCGCGCGCCTTTTATGTGCGGCATCAGCTCGATACGGTGACCTTGCGCTACTTCAACATTTACGGTCCGCGGCAGAAGGCGACGGGGGAAGGCGCCGTGATCGCGGGCCTGCTAGAGGCGGTTCGGGAGCGGCGCCCATTCGTGGGCCAGGACGACCGGACGGCGGAGGACTTCGTTTACGTGGACGACGCGGTGGCGGCGACGCTGGCCGCCGTACAGGCGCCGCGGGCGGCCGGTCACGTCATCAACGTGGGGTCCGGAGGAATGGCGAGCATCAGCGACGTGCGAGAGATCCTAGCCGATCTGCTCCGGACAGTACCGGTGACCGTCTTGCCGCGGGACCCGACCGCCGAGCCTCGACAGGTGTGCGCGCAGATGAGTCTCGCGGCGGAGTTGCTCGAGTTCAGGCCACGCGTGTCCCTCATCGCCGGCCTTGCGCGGACGATCCAGGCTTTTAACGAGGTCGAGTACGGCGAGTTGCCGGCGTTGGCGCGAGTCATTCCCGAATGATGAATGCTTTAACGTTTGACGTGGAGGAATACTTCCACGCCGAGGTATTCGCGGGCGTGGTTCGTCGAGAGGAGTGGCCGGGCCTCGAGAGCCGCGTTGTGCGTGCGACGCAGCGCATTCTTGACGTCCTCGAGGAAGGCCGAAGCACGGCGGCGACGTTTTTCGTCCTCGGCTGGGTTGCCGCTCGGCACCCCGAACTGGTACGGATGATTCATGCTCGAGGTCACGAGGTGGCCTGTCACGGATACAGCCACGAGATGATTACCCGACAGAGTTCTACGCAGTTCGCCGAGGACGTGGAGCGGTCGAAGAAGACGCTCGAGGACACGATCGGGGCGGCGGTAATTGGCTATCGGGCCCCGACGTTCTCGGTTGTTCGGGAGACGCTCTGGAGCCTCGAGGTTCTGGTCGAGGCAGGTTTTCGGTATGACTCGAGCATTTTCCCGATCGTTCACGATCGGTATGGGATTCCAACTGCTGGGCGCTCCCCACACCGGTTGAAGTTGGCTTCTGGGACAGAGATCGCCGAGTTTCCGCTTTCGACGGTAACGGTTCTGGGGTGGCGCATTCCGGTGGCTGGTGGCGGGTATTTCCGGCTGTTTCCGTACCGCTTCACGCGATGGGCGATCCGACGGATCAACGAGCGTGAGGAGCAGCCGGCGGTGGTCTACTTGCATCCGTGGGAGATGGATCCCGGCCAACCGCGTCTTCCCGTGGGACGCGTCGACCGTTTCCGGCATTCGGTGAACGGCGGGGTGACCATGGGTCGGCTTCGGCGCCTGATTCGCGACTTTCGGTTCGCGCCGGCTCGTAGCGTGCTGGCCGCCTCGGGGATACTGGAGGCGGGAGGGATCGCGTGAAGATCGTCGCGGTAGTCGGAGCGCGGCCGAATTTCGTGAAGATCGCGCCGATCCTGGCCGAGCTGCGCGAGTACCCGTATTTCGACACGACACTCGTACACACTGGCCAGCATTACGACGCGAAGATGTCGGATGCATTCTTCGCGAATCTGGAGATTCCGAGGCCCGACGTGAACCTCAACGTCCAGGCATCCGGCGCGGTGGCCCAGATGGCCGAGATTATGACGCGGTTCGAGGCCGTGCTGAGCAGCCGGCGGCCGGACATGGTCCTCGTGGTGGGAGACGTGACCTCCACGGTGGCCGCGGCCATCACCGCGGTGAAGATGGGCTGCGCGGTAGCTCACGTAGAGGCGGGGCTCCGGAGCTTCGACCGCAGCATGCCCGAGGAAGTCAATCGCGTGCTCACGGACGCGATCTCGGACCTTCTCTTCACGACGGAACCAGTGGCGCAGGAGAACCTGGCCCGAGAGGGTATCCGGTCGGAGAAGGTTCATTTCGTAGGCAACGTGATGATCGACACGCTCTTTCGGTATCGCGAGCGGGCGCGCGAGTCCGACGTGCTGCCGCGGCTTGGTCTCGAGCCCGGGGCGTATGCTGCGCTGACACTTCACCGTCCGAGCAACGTGGACGACGAAGGCACGTTGGGAGTGCTCCTCGGCGGGATCGCCCGGATCCAGTCCGAGATCCCGGTGGTGTTTCCGGTGCACCCGCGCACACGACGGCACCTGGAGGCTTTGGCTCCGGTGCTGCCGCCGATGCCGGGTCTGCGCCTGGTAGATCCACTGGCGTACCTCGATTTCGTGCAATTGATGGCCAATGCGCGCTGCGTGCTGACCGATTCGGGCGGGATCCAGGAAGAGACCACCGCGCTGCGGATCCCGTGCCTGACGCTCCGGCACAACACCGAGCGACCGATCACGGTGAGCCGCGGCAGCAACCGTGTGATCGGGACGAGTCAGGAGGCGATCTACGAGAGCTGGCGCGCCGTCGCCCAGGGACGATGGCCGGTCGGTGAGCTGCCGGAACTGTGGGACGGCAAGGCGGCGGGCCGGATCGTTCGCGTCCTGCTCGGCCTCGGGCGCTAGGAGGGTTCGGTGGACATTCGTCGGTTGACCACCGAGACCGTTGATTGGGACGCCTTCGTCCGGAGCACGCCGGGAGGTAGCCCCTTCCATCTGCTGGCGTGGAAGCGCGCCGTCGAGACCGCCTTTCGCCACCGGGCCCACTACCTGATGGCGGTTCGCGGAGGTGGCCTGGAGGGTGTGCTTCCGCTATTCGAGGTTCGCGGGCTGCTCGGCGGCCGCGGGCTGGTGTCTGTACCCTACGGCGTCTACGGCGGGGTCTGCGCCACCAGCGCGGCAGCCCGGGAGGCCCTGGTGGGGGCGTCCCGGCAGCTGGCCGGGCGGGTCAAGGCCGCCTACGTCGAGCTCCGACACCGGAGCGGCCAGGAGGCGGACCTGCCCACCAAGTCGCTCTACGTCACCTTTTCCCGGCCGATCGAGTCGAGCGAGGAGGCGAACCTCAACGCGATTCCGCGCAAGCAGCGGCGGATGACGCGCCAGGGGCTGAAACACGGACTGCGTCCCGAGTTCGGGCTCCAGCATCTCGACCGCTTCTACGACATCTACGCCCACAGCGTTCACTCTCTGGGCTCGCCGGTGTTTCCGCGGCGCCTGTTCCACGCGATCGGCCAGGAGTTCGGCAAGGACTGCGAGCTGCTGACGATCTGGAAGGATTCGGTACCCGTTTCCGGTGTGCTCACCCTGCTCTTCGAGGACCAGGTGCTGCCCTACTACGGCGGTGCCCGTCAGGAGGCGCTGGCGTTCGCGGTGAACGACTTTATGTACTGGGAGCTGCTCTGCCACGCGGCCAAGGCCGGCTATCGGACCTTCGACTTCGGCCGCAGTCGCGAGGGAACCGGCGCGTACAACTTCAAGCGCCATTGGGGCTTCGAGCCAGAGGCCCTGCCGTATCAGTACGTGCTGCTCGACGGCAGCCAGATGCCCAACCTGAGTCCTTCGAACCCCAGGATGCACTTCGCGGTAGAGGCTTGGAAGAGAATGCCCCTGCCCTTGACGAAAGTCGTCGGACCGTTCCTGACCCGATACCTGCCATGAACATCTTGATGCTCGGACGTTGGATGCCTCCGCCGCGCCGCCCGGTACGGGCGATGCGCGAGTATCAGTTTGCCCGTCAGCTGCTGGCGCGGAGCCACCATCTCACCCTGGCCTTCGTCACCGACAATCCGGACACCGCCGGTTCGATCTCGGCTCTCCGCTCGGAGTTCGGGGACCTGGAATTCGCGGCGGTGCCCCGCGCGTGGAAGTCGCTCACCGGCGCGGTGAGTCTCGCGGCCGGGGAGTCGTGCACCCTGTCTTACTTCAGGTCCGAAGCCCTTCGCACGCGGCTCGGCGATCGGCTGCGCCGCACTCCTTACGATCTGGTCTGCGTCTCGTCGTCGAGCATGATTCAGTATGCGCTCGCCATCGACAAGACGGTGCCACTCGTAGTCGATTTCGCGGAGGTCGATTCGGAGTGGTGGCTGCAGCGAGGAGTTCGCGGCTCGTTTCCGAGCATCCGCTTCTTCCGGACCGAGGCGGCCCGCCTCCGGTCCGCGGAGGCCGCCGCCGCCCGTCAGGCGGCGCGCTGCGTGACGGCCAGCCCGGAAGCCGCCGAGATCGTCAGGTCCTTCGCCCCAGATGCTCCGATGACCGTGATCTCCAATGGGATGGATGTCGATAGCCCCGGGATGCCAGCCGCCCGCTCGAAGGTCCCCACGCTGGTTCTGAACACTTCCCTCGCGGGAGAGATGGAAGTTCGCGACGCGGTCGAGTTCCACCGTACCGTGATGCCGCTGATTCGCGAGCGTGTGCCCGACGTGCGGCTCCTCATCGTGAGCAAGGAGCCCGCGGGCAACCCGCGGTTGGGCAATGCGCTGGCGGGCGCAGAGCTGGCGGCGAGCGTCGCGGATCCCGCCCTGCTGCTCCACCAGGCGACGGTGGCCGTCGCGCCCCTTCACCAGAGTAACGATGTGCAGAGAACTGTCCTCGAGGCGATGGCGGCGGGGTTGCCGGTAGTTGCGACGTCGGGCGTGCGGCAACGCCTCGGGGTGGGCGGCGACGAAGAGCTGCTCGTCGCCGACGAGCCGAAGGACTTCGCTCGCAAGGTGGTCCAGCTGCTCGGAGACGAGGCGATGCGGGCCGAGATCGGCGCCCGTGGGCAGAGCTTCGCTGCCGAGCGGTATTCGTGGAGCCACATGGGTGCGCAGTTTGTCCATCTCGTCGAGGGTGTCAAGCAGGCGCCCGGTTCCCCTGCCCGACCTGCCGCGGAGCCCCTGGCCCGAGCCCGGCTATGAAGGTCCGGCGAATCGATAGCCGTCAGGGCTTCGAGGCCCTGGCGCCCCTGTGGACCGATCTCGCTCGGGAGGGTGGACACTCGTCCCCTTTCCTGAGTCATGACTGGTTCGCGTGCTGCTGGGAGGCGGGGGCACCGGCGCGCCGCGCGGAGGCGCTGGTGGTCGATGACGCCGCCGGTCCGGTCGCAGTGGTCCCGCTCGCCCGCTGGCGGAGCGCCCTGCACCGGGCTCCGGTTCGGGTCCTGGGCATGCTGACGGCACCGGATACCGCGTTTACGGACTGGCTGACTACCGGCCGCCCGGAGCCGGTGGTCGAGGCGGTCTTGGACGAGCTGGAGCGTTGGAAGGACTGGGACGTGCTTGACCTGAGCGCGCTCCCGGTGGACTCCCCGACCGTGAAGGCCCTCGAGACGACCCTGGCCGGCCGGTTTCCCTGGCAGCGCGGAACGACCCTCCGCTCGCCTCACGTGACGATCGCCGGGACCTGGGACGCGTACTGGACGGCAAAGAGCCAGCGATTCAAAAAGACGATTCGGAGCGTGCGCAATCGCCTGGCCAAGGCCGGAACCGTATCAATCGAGGAGTACCGGCAGGTCTCGGCGGACTCTCCGGTGTTCGCCGAGCTCCTCGACGTCTCACGACGCAGCTGGAAAGCCGGTGAGGGCGTCGCCATCGCCACGATGCCCGGCATGCCGGCCTTCTTCAGCTCGCTCACCGAGCGGGCGAGCCGCCGGGGCTGGCTCCGCGTATGGATTCTCCGCCTGGACGGGCGGGCGATCGCCACCGAGTATCAGCTCGAAGCCGAGGGCCGGGTGCACGCGCTGCGGGCGGACTTCGACGCGAGCTTGCCGGAGGAGCTGTCTCCCGGCAGCCACCTGAGCTACGAGATTCTCCGCACGCTCTTCGGACGAGAGGGCGTTCACGAGTACGATATGGGGCCGGGCGAGAACCCGTACAAGGCCCGGTGGGCGTCCGGCGCCCGCGAGACGATCCAGCTCCGGGTGTTCCGGCGTGGGCTCTACGGGGCGATGCTGCACGGCCTCGAGACGCAGGCGGTGCCGGCCCTGCGCCGGCTGCTCGATCGGGGGGCACGATGAGCGGCATCGCGGGCCTGATTCACCGGGATTCCCGACGTCCGGTCGACGAGCGTCTCGCTGCCGCGCTCGTCGCGGGGGCGCCGAGCGCAGACCGTCCGAATCGCCTCGTCGGGCCCGGAGCACTCCTTCTGGGCCTTGGCGAGGCCTGCGCCGAGCAGCTCGCCGACGGCCAGGTCGTGGCGACACTCGACCTGAGCAACATCGACGAGCTTCGCTCGGCGACGGGAGCCGGCTCGTCGGGTCAGATCATCCGGCATCTCTACGAGCAGATCGGAACCAGCTTCCCGCACCGTCTCCGCGGGGCTCTCAGCATCGCGCTGTGGCTGCCCGGGATCCGCACCTTGGTGCTGGTCGCCGATCGTTTTGGCCTGCAGCGCCTCTACTACGCGGTCAGCGCGACCGGAGTGGCGTTCAGCTCGCGCGTCCGAGGGCCGCTCGCGCTCGACGGAACCACTTCAGAGGTTGAGCCCGACGCGATCTACGCGTACCTCAATTTCGGCACGGTGCCCGCCCCACGGACTCCGTATCGCGCGGTGCGACGCCTACCGCCCGGGCACGTGCTGGTATGGAAGGACGGCGAGGTCTTGGTCCGGCCGTACTGGCAGATGACCTACGAGGAGCGCGGTCGCGGCCGGGATACCGCCGCGTCCGAGATGAGGCGTGAGACGGAGGAAGCGGTCCGGCGGGCTCTTCTCGGAGTGGAGGTCAAGCATATCGGGGCCTTCCTGAGCGGGGGCACCGACAGCAGCACGGTGGTGGGGATGATGGGACGCCTCACCGGAGAGCGGGTCCAGGCCTTCTCCATCGGTTTCCGGGAGGAGCGCTACAACGAGCTCGAGTATGCGGAGCTGGCGGCCCGTCACTTCGGCGCCGCCCACTATACGCGGCTCGTGAGCGCCGAGGAGTCCTTCGCGGTCGTCCCGGACCTGGTGTCGGCCTACGATGAGCCATTCGGGAACAACTCGAACATTCCGACGTATCTCTGTGCCCGTATGGCCCGGGACGCCGGGGTCCGCCTGCTCCTCGCGGGCGACGGCGGAGACGAGATCTTCGGCGGCAACGAGCGCTACCGTCGAGAGCAGGTCCTCGCCCGCTACGGGCTCATCCCGGGCCCGCTGCGGCACGGAGTGATCGAGCCGCTGCTGCGGCATCTCCCGGTTGGTGGTCTAAGTCCGCTGGGGAAGGCGCAGCGCTACGTGGAGCGCGCGTCCCTCCCGAATCCCGACCGCTTCTACTCCAGTGAGTTCTTCGTCGCCCGGGAGCGCGCGTGGCTCCTCCACCCGGAGTTCCTGGCCGCCATCCAGGGCGACACTCCGCTGGACGTGGCTCGTGAGCACTACCATGGCACTCGCGCCCGGTCGGAGTTGAATCGGCTCATGGGAGTCGACCTCAAGATCACCCTCGGTGACAATGATCTCTTCAAGGTGACGCGGGCCGCCGAGGTCGCCGGCGTCGCGGTGCGGTTTCCTCTGCTCGACGTGTCGCTGGTCGAGTTCACCGGAACGTTATCCGCTCGCGACAAAGTCCGAGGTACCGAGAAGCGATACCTCTTCAAACGCGCCTTCGCCTCGGTACTGCCCGCCGAGATCCTCGCCAAGGTCAAGCACGGCTTCGGTCTGCCGGTCGGCGAGTGGCTCAAGACCCACTCGGGATTCCGCGAGCTGCTGCACGATACGCTGCGGTCGAGCCGCTGTCGGAATCGGAACTACTACGCCCCCGGGGCGCTGGAGTCGCTGTTCCGGCGCCACGCCGAGGACCATACCCCCTACCACGGTGACGTGCTTTGGACGTTGCTGATGCTCGAGCTCTGGCACCGGCGGCACGGAGACGCGCAGTGAGCGTCAAGTCGGAGACGACCCGGGTGCTGTCCAGCGTACTGTACCGGAGCGGTCTGCTCGGGCCGGTGAGCAGCGCGGTCGGATATGTGCGGCGGGTCAAGGGCTTTCCGGTTCTCGCCTTCCATCGGGTCAACGACGACGACGACCCGTTCATGCCCGCGCTGCCGACCGCCCTCTTCGCGGCCCGGATGGAGCACATCGGCCGACACTACACCGTTCTCACGGTGGAAGACCTCGTAGAGCGCCTGCGTCGGGGTCGGGTGCCACGGAAGGCGCTCGCGCTCACCTTCGACGACGGCTACCGTGACAATCTCACCCATGCCGCGCCCATCCTGGCCCGCTACGGTTTGCCGGCGACGATCTTCCTGACCACTGGGCACATCGGCACATCCGAGATGCTGTGGTTCGACCGACTGGCCCTGGCCGTCAAGACGACCGATCGGCCTCGGCTCGCCATCGGGCGACAGGCCGTGCTCTCGCTTGGTTCGACGGCCGAGCGGCTGCAGGCTTTGCAGGTCGCACTGGGCTATCTGAAGAATCTGCCGGACGCGGTGCGGCGGGATACGCTCGATCAGCTCGTGATCGAGATGGGCGGCGGGCCTCTCGATGGTCCAAAGCGGTTGATGCTCAGCTGGGACGAGGTCGGGGCGCTGAGGGGTCTCGGGTTCTCGGTCGGGGCTCATACCGTCACCCATCCGATCCTGTCTCGGCTGTCGTCGGAGGAAGCCTGGCGGGAGATCAACGACTCGAAGCTCGCGATCGAGCGGGTGCTCGGGACTCGACCCCGGGCGTTCGCGTATCCGAACGGCGGCGCGGAGGACGTCACCGAACTGACCGTGCGCCTGGTCCGGGACGCCGGATTCGCCTGTGCGGTGACCACGCGTCGTGGGCTGAATACATCGACCACCCCGCTCCTGGAGCTCCGCCGCGGCGGACCCTGGGAGCGTCATCTTCCGACGTACGCGCTCAAGCTGGCTCACTACCAGCAAACGGGCGTCTGAGCCAAGGAGGCAGTCAATGTGCGGGATCGTCGGCTATACCGGACGGCAGGACGCGGTCGGAATCCTCGTGGACGGTCTTCGCCGTCTCGAGTACCGCGGGTACGACTCCTCGGGGATTGCGGTCCAGACCCCCGCCGGTCTGGACGTCCGCCGGAGCGTTGGTAAGATAGACAGGCTCAGGCAGGCCATCGAGCGGAGCCCGCTCGCCGGAACGACCGGCCTCGGTCACACCCGCTGGGCAACTCACGGCCGTCCCTCCGACGGCAACGCTCACCCGCACGCCGACTGCACGAAGCGGCTGGTGGTGGTGCACAACGGGATCCTCGAGAACTACCTCGAGCTCAAGGCCGAGCTGGAGCGCGAGGGCCACCAGTTCCGTTCGGAGACGGATACGGAAGTGATGGCTCACCTCATCGAGTCTGCGCGCGCGAATGGGCAGGATCTGGTGGCGGCAGTGCGCTGGGCGATCGGGCGGATCCGCGGCGCCTATGCCCTGGGTGTGCTGGCCGCCGACGAGCCTGGCCTTGTCATCACCGCCAAGCGCGGTGCCGGCGCGGTGGTCGTGGGCCTGGGAGAGGGCGAGACGTTCGTGGCCTCGGATATTCCAGCCGTGTTGCCGCACACCCGGACGGTTCTGATCTTGGAGGACAACGAGATCGCCGAGGTGACCCGCGACCGCGTCGTACTGTCGACGATCGCCGGGTACCCGATCGAGCGCAGCCCGTCGCACATTACCTGGGACGCGGCAATGGCCGAGAAGGGCGGGTACCGGCACTTCATGCTGAAGGAGATCCACGAGCAGCCGGAAGCGGTTGCGGCCACCTTCCGCGGCCGGGTTGAGCCCGAAAGCGGCTCGGTGGTGCTCCCGGAAGCCAACCTGACGGCAGAGCTGATCGCCGCGGTCGAGCGGGTGGTTCTTGTCTCCTGTGGCACCTCGTACCACGCGGCTCTCACGGGTCGGTCCATGATCGAGCGCCTCGCCGGACTTCGGGGCGAGGTGGACATCGCCTCTGAGTTCCGATACCGCGACGCGGTCCTGGGTCCCGACACCCTCGTGGTGGCGATCTCGCAGTCGGGGGAGACTGCCGACACCCTGGGCGCGGTCCGGGTCGCGCGAGAGCAGGGCTCCCCGGTGCTGGCCATCACCAACGTGGTCGGGTCGGCCTTGGCTCGCGAGGCGGATGGCGTGATCTACACGCACGCCGGCCCCGAGATCGGGGTTGCCTCAACGAAGACGTTCACTACCACGATTACCGCCTGCTATCTACTCGGGCTGGCGTTGGGCCTCGGCAAGGGCTTTCTCACCGGGCGGGACAGCCAGAAACGGATCGCCGAGCTGCAGGAGATCCCGGCCCTGATGACGGACGCACTCACGGTCCAGGAGGCGGCGGCCGAGCTGGCGCACCATCTGACCGCGTACAGCAACTTCTTGTATCTGGGCCGGGGCGTGCAGTTCCCGATCGCGCTGGAGGGTGCCCTGAAACTGAAGGAGATCTCCTATGCCCACGCCGAAGGTTATGCGGCGGGCGAGATGAAGCACGGGCCCATCGCGCTCATCGACGAGCGGATGCCCGTGGTCGTGCTGACTCCTCGCGACGGCTCGTACGATCGGATGGTGGGCAACGTCGAGGAGGTCAAGGCCCGCGGGGGCCGCGTCATCGCGATCTGCCACCGCGGTGACGGTGAGATGGCCCGCCGCGCCGACCATGTCCTGGAGATTCCAGCCGCGGCGGATCTTCTGTCTCCGCTCCTGACCGTGGTCCCCCTCCAGTTCCTGGCCTACCACATGGCGGTCCTGCGCGGCTGCGACGTCGATCAGCCGCGAAACCTGGCCAAGAGCGTGACGGTCGAGTAGGGGCGGGCGGCCACTCATGACCGGACTTCGCGACTATATCCTCCTGGCCGTGGTGGGGGGGCTCGTCCCGGTGAGCCTGATGCGGCCATGGATCGGCGTCCTCGGGTGGTTCTGGATCGCCTACATGGTGCCCCACGCTCTCACGTGGGGCTTCGGCCGCACCCTGCCCCTGGCCGCAATCGTGGGCGGCGCCACGCTCGCGGGGTTCCTCTTCACCAAGGATCGCCGACCCCTTCCCCGCTCCCTGACGGTATCCCTCTTGATCCTGTTCTTTGCCCACATCACGCTCTCCTCGTCCCTTGCGTTCAACCCGGAGTTGGCGTGGGCCAAGTGGAACTGGGTCAGCAAGATCCTGCTGATGACCCTGGTGACCATGTGCCTGTTCCAGGAGCGGACCCGACTGCGGTACCTCTACATGGTCCCCGCTCTAGGCTTGGGCTTCTACGGGCTGAAGGGCGGCATCTGGGTGCTGCGGACCGGGGGCGCCAGTCGACTCTTCGGCCCGGACAAGAGCTTCTTCGAGGACAACAACACCTTTGGCCTCGCTCTCGCCATGGTGCTACCCCTACTCCTCTATCTCTCCCGTGAAGAGCCTCGGGTGTGGCTCAAGAACCTCATGAAGGCGATGTTCGCGGGCACCACCATCACCATTCTCTTCACGTACTCCCGCGGGGCCTTCCTCGGACTCGCGGTGGCGATCGGCGTCCTGATCTGGCGCTCGCCCTGGCGCCTGCGCTTCGCCACAACCGTGCTCGTCACCGCGATCATCGCGGCGCCGCTGGTTCCGGCCGGGCTCAAAGACCGCATCGGATCGATCTCGAATCAGGAGTCGGCGGAGACACGGGACAACTCCGCGAAGGGACGAATCGAGGCGTGGACCACCGCTTGGGGCATCGCGGTCTCCCATCCGTTCTTCGGCGAGGGCTTCAAGGCTCTGTGGAATACCGAGCTGTGGAACACGTACTTCGGCAACGACTATCTCGCGGTTCGGGACGTTCACAGCCTGTATTTCGAGATATTGAGCGAGCACGGCCTCATGGGGTTCGGGCTCTACCTCGCGATCCTGTTCAGCACACTGGGCACGCTCAGGCGGCTCCGGAAGCGCTGGCGGGACGATCCCGAGCACGGCTACCTGTCACGTTACGCAGAGATGACCGAGCTGGCCATCTATCCGTACCTCGTGGCCGGGGCCTTTCTGGGGGTCGCGTACTTCGACCTCTACTTCCTCATGGTCGCCACCGGGATTCTGCTCGGTCACCTCTCACTTGAGGCCGAGGCCAAGGCCCGTGCCGCCCAGCCGGCTGCGCCGACTCTGCGCGCGAGGCTCGCGGCCCGGCAGCGATCCCTTCCGAGGACACGGCATGCTTGAAGCATTCGTCAGCACCTGGCGTCACTGGGACCTCGTCGTGAGCTTCGCGCAGCGCGACATCAAGGCCCGCTACAAGCAGACCGCGCTCGGGATCTCCTGGGCGCTGCTCCAGCCGCTGTCGATGATGCTGGTATTCACCCTCGTCTTCTCGGTCTTCGCGAAGGTGCCGAGCGACGGCGTGCCGTATCCGATCTTTGCGTACAGCGCGCTCATCTTCTGGACCTTCTTTGCGAACAGCATCAGCACCGGGACCGTGGCCATGGTGGCGAACGCGACCCTGATCCGGAAGATCTATTTCCCGCGGGAGACCCTGCTCACCTCGGTGGTGCTCGCGGGCTGTCTGGATCTCACCATCGCCTGTGTGCTGTTCGCGGGGATGCTGCTCTACTACAAGATTGCGGTGAGCGCCGCCGTCCTGTGGGTGCTCCCGCTACTCGTGCTACAGATCCTCCTCGGTTTGGGCATTACCAGCCTGACCGCCGCCGCGCACGTGAACTTTCGAGACATCGGCCATGCGCTTCCCCTGATGCTGCAGCTGTGGATGTTCGCGAGCCCGGTGGGATACCCGATCAGCGTGATTCCGGGCTGGCTGCGGCCGATCTACATGCTGAATCCTATGGCCGGGATCATCGACGGCTACCGCCGCGCGGTGCTGCTCGGTGAGGCCCCCGATCTGTCGGCTCTCGCGGTCAGCCTCGTCATGACCCTGGTGATCGTGGCGCTGGCGTTTCCCGTGTTCAAACGCGCCGAGCGGACGTTCGCCGACGTGATCTGAGAGGAACTACGCGAAATGTCCGATACGGTCATCGATCTGAACGGCGTCGCCAAGCGGTACCGGCTGCGGCGCGGGTGGCACGTCACTTCGCTCCGGGACGAGGTGGTGCGGCTGGGGTGCCGGGTGCTGGGGCGCCCGGTCGAGCCGCGGGAGGAGTTCTGGGCGTTACGTGACGTCACGTTCTCGCTCGAGCGGGGGGAGATTCTCGGGCTCGTCGGGATGAACGGAGCGGGCAAGAGCACGCTGCTGAAGATCCTCTCGAAGGTCACGGTTCCGACCCGGGGATCTTTTGTGGCCCGAGGTCGGCTCGGCGCCTTGATCGAGATCGGTGCCGGTTTCCATCCCGAGCTCAGCGGACGCGAGAACATTTTCTTGAACGGGGCGATCATGGGGATGTCGAGGCGAGAGGTTCAGGGCAAGTTCGACCGGATCGTGTCGTTCGCGGAGGTGGAGCGCTTCATCGACACCCCGATCAAGCACTACTCTTCGGGCATGCAGATGAGACTGGGTTTCGCGGTGGCCGCGCATACGGATCCTGACATCTTGCTGATCGACGAGATCCTTGCGGTCGGGGATGCGTCGTTCCAGGCGAAGTGCTTGAACAAGCTGGCCGAGCTGAAGGAAGAGGACAAGACGATCATTCTCGTCTCGCACAACCTGACCACGATCACCGAGCATTCGAAGCGCGTGCTGTGGCTGGATCAGGGGACGGTTCGAATGATCGGGGAGCCGGACGCGGTGGTGGATGCCTTCCTCGAGCACGTGACCGAAGAGATCGGGAGCGACGACGAGGCCGGCGGCCTGGGGGGCCGGGATGTCGGCAAGAAGATCAGTATCCTTGGCGTTTCGCTGGCCGACGAGTTCCAGCATCCGCAATCCCGCTTCGACCGGGGGGACGCGGTGCTGATCGACGTGACCTATTCTTCCTCACAGGCGACGCCGGGGGCGGTGTTCCTGATCTCGATCCAGGATGTTCAGGGGTACCCCCTGGGCGGGGTGTCTACGGATCCGGATGCGGTGAAGATCAACAGTGCGGTCGATCGGGGTGTGGTGCGGTTGCGGCTCGATCCCCTGATCTTCAACAAGGGCGTGTACACGCTTAGCGTTCACGCGTTGGATCCAGGAACAAAGCGCTACTACGACATCAAGCGGCGGGCGGCGCGGATCCTGGTGGACGGCGAGCGGGCCAGCTCGCGTGAGGCGAGCGGCCACGTGTACTACCCGCACCAGTGGGAGCAGCTCAAGTGAGCGCGATGGGGGCAGGCTGAGATGTGCGGGATCGCAGGGATCGCTGACGTCAGCGGCCGGCCGGTCGACGAGCGGCTACTCCGAGTCATGACCACCGTGCAGGCGCACCGCGGCCCGGACGGCGAGGGCTTTGTCTGTCGCGGAGGGGTGGGCCTGGGGCATCGTCGTCTCGCCATCATCGACTTGGTGACCGGCGAGCAGCCGATGGCGAGCGACGATGGGGCGATCTGGCTTGTATTCAACGGCGAGATCTACAACTACCGGGAGCTGCGTGGCGAGCTCGAGAGCCGGGGCGTTCACTTCCGGACGAGCTCCGACACCGAGGTGATCCTGCGCGCCTACGAGGTCGACGGACCGGCCTGCGTGAATCGCCTTCGCGGCATGTTCGCCTTCGCGGTGCTGGACGAGCGGGCGGGTCGGGTATTCCTGGCCCGCGACCGCGTGGGCATCAAGCCCCTGGTCTACGCCTGGGATGGACGCCGTTTGCTCTTCGCGTCGGAGATCAAGGGGATCCTGGCAGATCGGAGCGTTCCGCGTGACCTCGACCCGGAGGCGCTCTCCGACTATCTGACCTACCACTACGTGCCGGCACCCCGGACGATCTTTCGGTCGATCCGCAAGCTGCCACCCGCCTCGACGCTGATCTTGCCGCTCGCCGGCGGGACGCCGGTGGTGTCGAGGTACTGGCAGCTCCAGTTCGCGCCCGACCAGCGGACCGGAGAGTCGGAGTGGCTGGAACGGCTCCAGGGCCATTTGGCCGACGCAGTCAAGAGCCACATGGTCAGCGACGTTCCGATCGGCGCATTTCTGAGCGGGGGGGTGGACTCGAGCTCGGTGGTGGCGCTGATGGCGCAGGCCTCCTCGACGCCGATCCGCACGTTCTCCATCGGATTCGCCGAGGCCGATTTCGACGAGCTGGCCTTTGCCCGCCAGGTGGCGACCCGGTACGGGACCGACCACTACGAGCTCGTGGTGAAGCCCAACGCGGTCGATGTGCTGCCGAAGCTCGCGTGGCATTTCGACGAGCCCTTCGCCGACTCCTCGGCTATCCCCACGTACTACGTATCGAAGATCACGCGAGAGCATGTCACGGTTGCGCTGTCCGGCGATGGCGGAGACGAGAACTTCGCGGGGTACCGGCGGTACGCTCGAGCCCAGCAGCTTCACGAGCGGTTCGATCGGGGGGTCGGACGGCTGGCTCGACCCCTACTCGCCCTGGCCGGTCGGATGTTGCCCGTGGAGGCCCGAGGCCAGGCCTACGCCGAGCTGCTGGGTGCCGGCGGTCTCGGACGCTACCTGCGCCTCGTGTCTTACGAGCGGCGGCGCACCGCCGGTCGTCTGCTCTCCGGAGATCTCGCGGCGGTCGGACGCACAGCGGGCGACGTGGCCCTCTTCCGTCGCCTCGCCTCGGAGGCGGGCGCCCGGGACTACGTCTCGACGCTCCAGCATCTGGACATCCAGACCTACCTGCCGGACGACATCCTGACTAAGGTGGATCGGACGAGCATGGCGGTTTCTTTGGAGGCTCGGGTTCCCCTGCTCGATCACGTGTTGATGGAGTTCGTGGCGACGATCCCGTCGTCCTTCAAGCTGCGGAACGGGACGGGTAAGCATTTGCTCAAGCGCGCCATGCTGCGGTCCCTTCCGGCGGAGATCCTCACCCGACCGAAGATGGGCTTCGGGGTCCCGCTGGGCACCTGGTTCAACGCCGAGCTTCGGGACATGACGCGAGACATCCTGTTGTCTCCGACCGCGCGGCAGCGTGGCATCTTTCGCCCGCCGGAGGTGGAGCGGGTGCTCCGGGTCCACGACTCGGGCCGGCGCGACTGCTCGGCCCGGCTGTGGGCGCTGGTCTGTTTCGAGCTGTGGATGCGGCAGTGGGCCACCGCCACGCCCCCGAGCGATGTACGGGTGAGCGCCTGACATGTGCGGCATCGCCGGTCTGGTTTGCACCGATCCTCGCCATCCGGTGGATCCTGGCCTTCTGAGCCGGATGACCGGCGTGATCCGGCACCGCGGTCCTGATGCCGACGGTTTCCACCGTGGACCCGGGGTGGGGCTCGGACACCGGCGGCTGAGCATCATCGACCTATCGACTGGAGACCAGCCGATCTACAACGAGACGAGGACGGTGGCCGTCGTCTTCAACGGCGAGATATACAACTTCGCCGAGCTCGCCCAGGAGCTGGAGGCCGCCGGGCATACGTTCGCCACGCGCTCGGACACCGAGACGATCGTGCACGCGTATGAGCAATTCGGGCTCGACTTCGTCACCCGACTCCGCGGCATGTTCGCCTTCGCCCTCTGGGACGACCGCCATCGCCGTCTGGTCCTCGCCCGCGATCGCGCGGGCAAGAAGCCGCTCTACTACCACGCCGACTCCGAGCGTCTGCTGTTCGCCTCCGAGATCAAGGGGCTGTTGCAGGATTCGAGCATCAAGCGGCGCGTGAGCGTGGAGGCTCTCGACGACTACTTCACCTTCGGCTGTATTCCGAGCCCGAACACGGTGTTCCAGGACATTCGCCAGGTGCCTGCCGCTCATATTCTGGTCTGGGAGCGGGGCGCTGTACGCCTCCAGGAGTACTGGGACGTCACCTTCGACCCGACCGGGCCGCATCGCCCCGGGGAGGCGTTGGAGGAGTTCACCGAGCTGTTCGACGGGGCCGTCCGGATGCGGATGGTGGCCGACGTTCCGCTCGGGGCATTCCTGAGCGGGGGCGTCGACTCCTCGGCGGTGGTGGCTTCCATGGCCCGCCAGTCTGCGAGGCCGGTGGTCACCACCAGCGTCGGATTCGCCGAGAGCACGCACAGCGAGCTCGAGCACGCCAGGACGGTGGCCCGGGCGGTAGGGAGCGACCATCACGAGCTGATCGTGAAGCCCGACGCGGTGGCGGACCTGCCACGGCTCGTCTGGCATCTCGACCAGCCGTTCGCGGATTCGTCTGCGCTGCCCACCTATTACGTGTCGCGGGCGGCGCGCGAGCGGGTGACCGTCGCGCTTTCCGGAGACGGCGGCGACGAGATCTTCGCGGGATACCAGCGCCGCTACGGGATTCACCGTCTGGAGAACCGGCTGCGCACCATGATTCCCGGTCCGATCCGGCGCGGGGTCCTTGCCCCACTCGCCCGGATCTACCCGCGGTCCGACCGCATCCCGCGCCCGCTGCGCCTGAAGCTGGTGATGAGCAATCTCGGTCAGTCCTTCGAACGGGCCTACTTCCGAGACATGTCGCTCTTCCTGGACGAGGAACGGCAGGCGCTGTGCAGCTCGGAGTTCCTGGACCAGGTGCGGCGACGCGATCCGTTCGAGGCATTCTCGCGCCACTTCGACCGGGTGCGGGACGCCGATCCGCTGTCGCGCGTGCTCTACGTGGACTTCAAGACGTGGCTCGCCAACGACATCCTGGTCAAGGTGGATCGGATGAGCATGGCGTGCTCGCTGGAGGTCCGGGCACCCCTCCTGGACCACAAGATCGTGGAGTTCGCGGCGCGTTTGCCGGCCTCGCTCAAGTATCGAGGAGCGGTGTCGAAGTATCTGCTGAAGGAGCATCTCGGGGCGCGCCTGCCGCAGGCGGGGGTGCACCGGCAGAAGCAGGGCTTCGAGCTGCCACTGGCGGAGTGGCTACGGGGAAACCTGCGAGAGGTCGCGGACGATCTCTTGTTCTCGCGCCAGGCTTCCGCCCGGGGCTACGTGCGACCCGAAGAGGTGAGGCGGATCTGGGGCGCCCACCAGCGGCGGTCTCGCAACCATTCCGCGAAGATCTGGGCGCTGATGGTGCTGGAGCTCTGGCACCGTGCCTACGTGGATACGCCGTGACCGACTTCGAGGAACAGTGGCAGCGTCGTTTCGAGAGGTTTGCGACACGCCACGAGGCTGACCACCAGGTGTCCGGCTGGTCGCTGGCGGGCCTTCGGCAGCGAGTGGGCATCTTCGAGGGGCTGCTGGATCGGGGAGTGTTGCCGGCCGGCGGCCGGGTGCTCGAGCTCGGGTGCGGGGCCGGCACGTACGTGCGCCTCCTCGGGAAACGCGGACACGCGGTGGTCGGGCTGGACTACTCGCTGCCGAGCCTCGCCCGGGCCGCCGCCGCCGATCCCGGGCGGTTCGGTCGATACGTGGCGGGCAGCAGCTACGCGCTGCCATTTCCGGCCGGATCGTTCGACGCGGTGACCTGCGTGGGGGTGCTGCCGGTCCTCACCGAGCCCGGCGCGGCGATCGCCGAGATGGCGAGAGTCCTGTCCGGCCAGGGCGCCCTGCTGATCGAGACCTTGAACGCCTGGAACCCGATCGCGGTGGTGCGACGCCTCACCGCGCTCAGTCAGAGACAGCCCACGCATCTCCGTTACGGCACGGCCGGCGCCGTCGAACGCGCCATGGTGGTCAACGGGGTGAGACCACTGGAGCGCATCGGGGTGATACTGCCCCCGAAGTCCCTGCCTCGCCTCACGGAGCCGCTGGGCCGACCCTGGGTGAAGCGCGCGCTCGGCTCGACGCCCGGGGTACGCGCGGTCGCGGCGCACGCGTTCTGGATCGTGGGGAGCAAGGCATGAGCTCGGCGGGAGCGCAGGAGGTGAGCGCGGCGGAGGGGTCGCCTGCGACGCGACGGCGGTCGGCGCTGATCGCGCACGTCATCCCGACGCTACGTGTGGCGGGCCTCGAGAACGTGGTTGCCCGCCTGACCGATCGGCTCCGGGTCGGCTTCCGGCACGCCGTGGTGACGCCGGCCGGTGACGGCCCGATGCGGGCCCGCTTTCCCGAGGACGTGCCGGTCATTGCGATGGCCGAGCAGCACCGGCCCGATCGCTGGAACGCGCTTCGCATGGCCCGGCTGTTCCGGGCGCTCCGTCCTGATATCGTGCACAGCCGGAACTGGAGCTGCGTGGACGCGATCATCGGCGCGCGCCTCGCCGGCGTGCCGATCGTGATCCACAGTGAGCACGGGCGTGAAGCGAGCGATCCCGAGGGTCGCAATCGGCTCCGGAGAATCGGCCGAAGGATGCTCTCGCCGATGGTCAGCCAGTTCGTCACCGTCTCGCGGGACCTCGCTCGGTGGCTGATCGAGGATATCGGGGTGCCTCGCGGCAAGGTCTTGTCGATCTGCAACGGGGTGGACACACAGCGTTTCGTCCCCGCGGGACGTCAGGCGGCACGGGCGGCGCTCGGGCTCGGCCCGGAGCACGTCGTGATCGGCACCGTCGGACGCCTGGACCC
>Ga0070699_100000880_pt1 | contig 27937 bp, 25 predicted proteins | sample KBSK1503metaG_FD_65473 | JGI IMG/M metagenome (GOLD analysis project Ga0070699, IMG submission 65473) | Corn, switchgrass and miscanthus rhizosphere microbial communities from Kellogg Biological Station, Michigan, USA - KBS K1-50-3 metaG | ecosystem: Host-associated > Plants > Roots >...
GAGACGAGAAGACATCCTGCCGCTGGCGAAGAGTTTTGCGGAACAGGTTTATTCATTGAACCCGGCGGTAAACTTCGCACCGGAAGCGCTGGCGCTGTTGGAGCGCTACAGCTGGCCCGGAAACATAAGGGAGTTGGAGAATGCGGTGGTGCGGGCAGCGGCGCTGTGTGATGGGACGATTCGAGCGCAGGATCTACCGGAACGAGTGCGTGACTTTCGCCAGGAAGCAAAAGCAGCAATCGAGAGTACAGGAGAAAAAGAGCCGGCCAATGAACGGCAGGAGTGGCCTTCATTAGCGGAGGTAGAAGGACGCTACGTGGCGCGAGTACTCGAGCACACGCGCGGGAACAAACAAGCTGCTGCTCGCCTCCTGGGCGTAGACCGGAAGACAGTCGAACGAATTGTGAGACGACAGGATCCCAACAGTCCGCTATTGCGAGAGGCCAGCTAAGTCCGACCTATCCCTCATCTTGATATTCGAAGCGGGCCACGTCTGACTCACCCAGGATAACAGTATCGCCAGGGTTCAATGGAGACTCAGTAACCCTCTGGGATTTGGGATCGTTGATAAACGTCCCATTTCTGGAGCCTTGGTCCGTAATAATCACTCTTCCTTCGCGCACTCCAATCCAAAGGTGGCGCTTCGAAATACGCGGATCAGGGATAACAATCTGAGCAAGCGAGCTATCGCGACCGACGTATGCTCCATCGGGCTTGATCGGAAAACGTTGGCCGGCCAAACTTCCCGAAACAAACTTGATCGAGCCGAAGTCTATGGGCGCGGTATCACCATCAGGGACAATTGCGACGGTGCGCGAAAGATCTATGGTCTTACCCTCGTTGGCCGCTGCGGCTTCTCGCCCCGAAGTGGGCGGAGAAGCTTTCCCAGCTGAGGGCGACGGGGAATAGTTCGCCGGCGATGGCGAATACGATGCCGGCGCAGGTGAAGGCCGCGCGCTTGCCCCTGGACCAGTTGCCATTGCCATTCCGGGAGAACCCGCCGCTGAGGCCCGTTTACTCTTGCCACGTCTGCGAGCCATAAAGAATATTGCCAGACCGACCCCGATAATCACCACGATAAAAACAAGGACAATCAAAACAACAGCGACTATCCATAAAGGAAAGTTCGATGTTTCATTTCCTTCAGCCTTAGCCTGTTGGCTACTTTCAAGGATCATGACGTGATAATAAAGCTTGAAAGCTTGCAGGTTATACCCACTGGAACCAATGAAAAATCCTGAGACGAGCGAAATCGCCGAAGCGTTAAAGGTTTGTCCTTTGGTACCGGGAGGCTGAGAAAGGTTCTGTCCTGCCGCGCCCTCAACAATACGAACGACCGAAGGCTTGCTGAACATAGCCACTTGCGCGCCCTCCGAGACGGCGCTTACAACAAATGAAGACTGCAGTGGCAGTACCACAGCGATCACAAAAAGCGCACCTATTGCAACAAAAACCAGTCTCCGCATCAGTGGCTCCTCAAGAATTGGGTTTTAAGTGTCAACCAAACTAATCTCGATAATGAAAGTGTCAAACGAAGAATCGGCTGGTGTCTCGCGACTTAAACAAGGTGGGGCGCTCGAACGCTTCCCGCTCTGCCAGTAGTAGTCTGCTTCTAAAGGAATTCTAAGCGAATGTCAATCAGAAATCGCAGCTTAGGATCAAGGTGCATGAGCCTTCGATCGCGCCATCTTGTAACTGAACGTAGGCGACACGCGTCCGGACAGGTAGTGCTCGAAGGTCAAACCGCGATCCCAGCGAGTAGTGTCCTAATTTGTAGGGGCGTCCCTCTGTCAGCGCCCCATTCTCGCGATCTGTCTCTCAAGAAAGGGCGCCCCACGGAGGGACGCCCCTACAATTAGGACATACTTCCCAGCGTCTTCGCGAAAGAGTTGACCGTCGTCTATAGTGGGCATGGCACGTTGCTTGCCAAAAGTAATAATTAGCTTTTCAGACAGTGAGGAGGATAGAAGCGTGACCAAAAGCTTTTGCACCGCAACGATATTTTTCCTCGTGGCATTTGCCGCGGGTTGTTCCAAGACAGACGAAGCGGCGAATGCCAACGCCGCCAACGCAAATTCGACTATGGAGACGGCAAGCACGAAAGCTGGACCAGACAATTCCGAGATAACCACTAATGTTGACGCCAACGGAGTCAAAACGGAAACCAGAGTCTTTCGAGATAATCCGCGAGTGTCGAAGGTGGTAGTAACAACTCGCAACGGCACCAGGACCGTGAAGGTCTATTCTCCCAGCGGCGAGGAGCGTGAACTCAATCAGAATGATTCAAAAGACGTCCTCGAAACCACAGGTACCAAGATAGCGGATGCCGCGGGATTTGTCGGGGATAAGAGCAAGGACGTGGCCGGCACGGTGAAGGATAAGACCGTAGCGGCGGGTGAGAAGACGGTTAACGTTAGTAAGAAGGTAGGCGAGGAAACAGCCGAGGGGGCCAAAAAGGTTGGTACCAAGACCGCCGAAGGAGCCAAGACAGTTGGGCAAATAACAGTTGAAGGAGCTAAGAAGGTTGGCGAGAAGACCGCTGAGGGAGCAAAGAAAACAGGTGAGGCAATCAAGAAGGCAATAACTCCCTAGCATTTTATGCTCGTGGCGGTCAGGAGGAGGGGAACCCGTTGTGAGTTGCCCTTACTTTGGTGGTGTCCTAATTTCACGTCCCACTGGGTTCTCAGTGTTCTCGTGTCTCCGTGGTGAAATGGTTTTCGGCACTTTTATCACTACGGAGGCACGGAGAACACTGAGAATGCACCGTGACAATCTCAAGTTAGGGCACTACCCCTTCTTTTGTTGGCACCTGCCGCGATCGCGCATGATGTTATACTGGCAACTCGTCCGGTATTCGTTGGCAGACAAATTAAGGAGGTTTCATGGCAGACACATCAAGGTTTACGATCATTTGTCCCTGCTGCGAAGCGGCGATGACGATCGACGCGCAAACCGGAGCAATTATCTCCCACCAGGATAAAGCTAAACCGCTTGCCTCGTTTGATGAGATGGTGAAAGGGTTGGATAAGCAAAAGCAGGTGCGCGAGCAGATCTTTGCACAGGAGCTCAGTTCAATGAAGGACCGGGATCGTATTCTCGAAGAGAAGTTTCAAGAAGCGATGAAGCGCGCTGATAAAGACAAGGACAAACCCTATCGCAACCCGCTCGACCTCGATTAATGTCATCGGTAAGTACCCCTTCATCAATGGAGCAAAACGTAGATGTCTCGTAATTATTTAGGCCGGGTGACGTTAATCGCCACTTTGTTCCTCTTACTACCGTCTGGTTCGATGGCACAGACGCGAATGCCACATCTCAAGTTTACTGACCGAACGTTGCCGAATGGACTTCGGCTCCTTAGCGCGCCCGATCACTCCAGCCCTACCGTGGCAATACAGGTCTGGTATCACGTCGGCTCGAAAGACGATCCGCCGAATCGCAGTGGTTTTGCTCACTTGTTTGAGCACATCATGTTTAAGAGTACGAAGAACATGAAATCGGAAATGATGGATCGTCTTACCGAGGACGTGGGAGGCTTCAACAACGCGTTTACCGCTGACGACGTTACTGTGTACTACGAAGTCGTGCCCTCGAACTATCTGGAGACCCTAATATGGGCCGAGGCCGACCGGCTCTCCGGTCTGAATGTTGATGACGCTAATTTCAAATCAGAACGAGACGTGGTGAAAGAGGAATATAGGCAAAGCGTGTTGGCGCCGCCTTACGGGCGCTTTGAATACCTGCTGCAGCAGAAATCATTTTTCCAACATCCCTACAAACGCCCCACCATCGGTAGCATTGAAGATCTTGACGCGACCTCTCTCAAGGATGTTCAGGACTTTCACACCACTTTTTATCGCCCTGACAACGCGACGCTGGTCGTAGTTGGTGATTTCGAGCCGAAACAATTGAATGTCTGGGTAGACAAATACTTTGGTCCTATTTCTCGGCCGGATCGTGCGCTCCCCCGCGTTCAAATAAAGGAGCCGGCGCGCTCTGCTGAGACGCGCGTGACTGAATATGGTCATAACGATCTACCGGCCGTTGGCTTGACGTATCTGACGCCCCGTCAGGCTGACCCGGATTCAGACACACTGCGAGTGGCTGATGCGATTCTCTCCGCAGGTCAATCATCACGGCTTTATCACGCGCTGGTTTACGAGCAGCAGTTAGCGGCAGAGGCAAACGCAAATGCGGAAGTCCGGGAAGATGCCGGTCTGTTTGTTTTGACTGCGGTCTTGTCGGAAGGTAAGAAACCGGAGGATGTCGAGCGATCTTTGCTGGCTGAGGTAAAGAAGATGCAAGACACTTTCGTATCGGCAGCAGAACTGGAAAAAGCCAAGAACCAGATCATTACTGATCAGCTGCGCCAACGTGAGACCAGTAACGGGAAAGCACTCGCGCTTGGCGAGGCTGCCGTGCTCCTCGGAGATCCCACCAGAGTTAATTCCGATCTTGAGCGTCTGCAGGCTGTAACCGCTGCAGACGTACAACGCGTGGCGAAGAAGTATCTTACTGACACTAATCGCCTGGTATTGTATTACCTACCTGAAGCAGCGAAGAAGGGAACGAACCGTTCGCCCGATAGGGACGAGCTAAGAGCGCGCAAGGGAGGGCAAGTAAGTGAATAAGACAAGTGCTTTTGGACGATGCCTTATGCTTTTGGAGCTATGCGCTTGTCTGGGCGTGCCACTAGTCGCCAGCGCTCAAACCCCGCGAGCAACGCCTCCGCCACCGGCGCCGCCCCGTTCGGTAGAGTTTCCCAAACCCGTCGAACAGACCCTTACAAATGGATTACGCGTTATTGTAAGCGAGCGGTCTGACACACCTTTGGTTTCTGCCCAGCTGATCATTAAGAACGGTGGCGAAGTAGATCCGCCGGAGCTGCCCGGCCTTGCAGACATGACGGCGAATCTACTCACTAAAGGCACGCAAAGCAGGGACGCGACGCAGATTGCCGAAGCTGTCGAGGCTCTGGGAGGATCCTTGGAATCAGGCGCCCGTTGGGACGCTTCGAATGCTACGGTGGGAGTGATGTCGGCCAAGATTGGACCAGCAATGGAGATTCTCGCGGATGTAGTTCGTCGTCCGACTTTTAAAAGTGAAGAGGTCGAACGCCTGCGACAGCAATATCTCGACAACCTCACGTTGGCATTGGGCGAACCGAGCGCAATCGCACGCTTTGTTGCCGCGCGCGTAGTGTTTGGCGATTTACCTTATGGTCATCCGATTAGCGGCACTACAGAATCCCTGGCGCGAATTTCGCGCGACGACATAGCGAAAATGCATGAGAGATTCTACCGCCCAGACAATGCAATTCTGGTAATTGGCGGCGATATCAAGGCTAAAGACGCTTTCGCTTTTGCGACTCGCTCTTTCGGCGATTGGCAAAAGCCAGCGACTGCTATACCGGTCTCGAGCGCGACCGCAAATGTTGCTGCCGTCAAATCCGGGCGAGTCGTGGTAATCGATAAGCCCGATGCCGGACAGGCAGCCGTTTATCTTGCGCGGGTTGGCATCAACCGAAAAGACGCTGACTATTTTCGCGGTATCGTCGCGAACTCGGTTCTAAACGGTTATTCGGGCCGGCTTAATCAGGAAATCCGGATAAAACGCGGGCTGAGTTATGGCGCGGGAAGCAGTCTCGACGCCCGCCGCGACGTCGGACCATTTGTAGCTTCGGCGCAAACTAAGAATGAATCGGGGACGCAGGTTGCCGATCTCCTGCTTAGCGAGATTGGCCGATTATCTTCATCGCCGCCGGCCGAAGCGGAGCTTTCGCCCCGGAAAGCAGTATTGATTGGAAACTTTTCGCGCAACCTGGAGACTGCTAACGGGCTCGTAACGCAAGTGGCTTCGCTGGCGCTTTACGGTCTCAGTCTCGATGAGATCAATCGTTACATTAGCAACGTACAAACAATTAGTAGTGCGGACGTGGAGAAATTTGCTGGTGCGCGATTGGGCGCAAAAACAAGCAGCCTCGTCGTGGTTGGAAACGCCAAGGCATTTCTTCCTGATTTGGAAAAACATTATCCCAACGTGGAAGTAATTCCAATCGCAGAGATGGATCTAAACACCGCACTCTTGCGGAAGAAGCAGCGAACGCAGTGAGAATTATTATGAAAGAGATTCTTGTGTCACGCGGCCATCAGTTTGCCGTAGTTTTGGGTGAGAAAACTTTCGGAAATCAGAACGACAAACTAAAATTTGTTGCGCACTCGAGCCGAGTCGTGTTTCTCTTGGCCCTTTGTCTGTTTTTGTTTGGCGGCGCGTGTATTCGCGGTCGGGCTCAGTCTCCCGTAGATGGCATCGACGCTCGCGCAAACACTGCTGAGCTGGCTGCCCAATTGGGGAACGCCGATCCTCTTTTGCGCCAGCGTAGCGCTGAGGCCTTAGCTCGACTGGCGGCGGTTGACCAGAAGAAACTTGTCGAGGGTTATCAACTCCAGGAGAAGAACAAAGAAGTCCGGCTGGCGCTTGATTGGGCGCTTTATCGCATGGGCAAGACCGAAGCGTTGTATCGCGTAGTGCGTGAGTTGGATTCGTCCAGACAAGAGCAAGCGATTGGCTATCTTGCACAGTTGGGAAGCCCTGATCTCCTTTATCCGTTTTTGCACAAGGAAAATAATCCCGCGAGAGTGAATGCCGGTTTGTTGAAAGCCCTCGCTCATATTGGCGACGCGCAAACCCTCGAATTGATTAAACCCTATCGCGAATCCATGCAGCGTAATGTGGCAGAGGCGGCGGAAATCGCCAGTGATGAAATCGAGAAACGTGTGGGCCAGGAGACAACCACCACGCGCGGTCGCCCTCGCACGGTTGGGAAACCGGACCCTCGATAGCACTAGATGCATCCTAATCTCCGTACATTTCTCGATCTGCTCCACCGAGAAAACGACATCGTTAGAATCAACGCCGAAGTAGATCCTTATCTTGAAATAGCCGAGATTCACCGGCGAGTCATAGCCTCAGGAGGACCGGCACTACTATTCAAGCGCGTAAAGGGAAGCCGTTATCCGGTTGTTACCAACTTGTTCGGCACTGAGCGCCGTATTGAACGCGCGTTTGGTCCAAAGCCGGAAGCAATTGTCCGCGATCTCGTTCGCGTTGCCGAATCATTGCTGCCACCAAAGGCCGCTGAACTCTGGAAACACCGCTCCCTGATGCTCGATGTAATGCGTCTCGGAACTCGAAGCACGATGCGCTCCCCGGTGACTCAGGTTGTAGATAGACCACCTCGGCTCGACGAGCTTCCAGTGTTAACAACCTGGCAGGAAGACGGTGGTCCTTTCATTACCCTACCACTGGTTTATACGGAAAACTCGATTACGAGAAAGCATAACCTCGGCATTTATCGCATGCAGGTTTACGACTCGCGTTCCACCGGACTTCACTGGCAGATACAGAAGGGCGGCGGCTTTCATTATCGGGAAGCGGAGCGGCTGGGCCAACGACTGCCCGTGACAGTTTTCCTGGGCGGCCCGCCGGCATTGATTCTTGCGGCGGTCGCTCCCTTGCCGGAGGATGTGCCAGAGTTGGTAATGGCCTCCCTGCTCGCAGGTGAGAAGCTGAAGGTGACGAAGAGTCCATTGGGAGGCGATCACCGTTTAGCGGCCGAGGCTGAGTTTGCACTCGTGGGCCATGCCTCACCACATGAGCGAAGACCGGAGGGGCCGTTCGGCGATCACTATGGCTACTATTCCTTGCAGCATGAGTATCCCGTCTTTCATGTAGATGCAATCTTTCACAGGCGCGATGCGATCTACCCAGCGACGGTCGTGGGTAAGCCGCGGCAGGAAGATTTTTTCATCGGCGATTATCTGCAACGCTTGCTGTCGCCGCTTTTTCCTTTGGTCATGCCTTCGGTTCGCGATCTCTGGACCTACGGTGAAACTGGCTTTCACTCTCTTTGCGCTGCGGTAGTGCAGGAACGTTACGCGCGTGAGGCACTGGTATCGGGCTTTCGTATTCTCGGCGAGGGCCAATTATCGCTAACCAAGTTCCTGATCCTCACTGACACTCCACAGGATCTGAAAAACTTTCCTGCTCTGCTGGAGCACGTGTTGCAGCGCTTCTCTCCGGAAAGGGATTTGTTCATTTTCTCGAATGTCTCGATGGACACGTTGGATTACACCAGCGGCAAAGTGAACGAGGGCAGCAAAGCAATTCTGATGGGACTGGGTGATCCTGTTCGCGAGCTACCGCGCGAGTTTCATGGCGAATTGCCGCGCGAAGTGATGAGTGCAAGAGTGTTTTGCCCGGGATGTCTGGTTCTGGAAGGGCTTCCTTACGCGCAAGAGCCCGAACAAGCAGCCCGGCTGGCACGCGAAGTGGCCTTCGTTGAATGGCCGCTGATTGTGCTTCACGATAGTACTGACGCGGCTAGCTCAGTCACCGATTTCCTGTGGGCCACCTGGACGCGATTCGAGCCGGCTGCCGATATCTATGCCGCGCACACATCAGTTGTGCGAAAGCACCTCTCCTATGTCGCCCCCATCGTCATCGACGCCCGTACCAAGCCTGGCTTCCCCGACGAATTGATCGTGCGCGACGATATTAAGGAACGGGTCGATCGACGGTGGCGCGAATACTTTCCGGGACACTTCTAACTGATTCCTGGGGCAGTCGTATCGTGAAGATTGCGCCGCCGTCAATTGCGTTCGCGGCAGTGAGCACGCCACCGTGTTCAGCAATAACGCGGTGAGCCAGTGCCAGACCGATGCCATGACCTTTTGTTTTTGTAGTGAAGAAGGGAATAAAAATCTTTTGCAGTTGCGACAGAGGAATTCCCGTACCTGTGTCGCGAATCTCGATTAATGCCCAGGAAGTCCCGGCGGGATCGGTCTCTCGAATGGTACGGACAGAAACTGACCGCATCGACGTTTCTTCGGAAATTGCCTCTGCAGCGTTCCGCAACAGATTGAGAATAGCCTGGCGCAACATTCGTTCATCGGCGGCGATGGTCAACGGCTCGCCTGTGACATCCGAAGGATTGCCAATAACCAACTCAACTTTGCGTTCCTGAAAAAGTGGTTTCAGCTCGGTAGCGCATTCTGAAATTAGTTCGGCAAGACAAACCTGCTCGAGTTGTAGTGGTTGTGGCCGGGCAAAATTAAGAAACGACGTCACCATTTCGGAAAGATTCCGGACTTCGTTCAGGAGCGAAGCTGCTGCGGTCTTTCCATTTTCGTTGAGGTCCAGATTTTGCAGGAGCTGGACATACCCGTGAAGTGCGGCAACTGCATTCTTGAATTCGTGCGCCAACCCGGCTGACATCTCGCCCAGACTTTCCAAATTGTTCTTTAGAGCAACTTGTTCGCGCAACTCTGTCACTTCCGTGATGTCTGTCAAAAGACAGAGAGCTCCACTCGGTCCTCGTTCGGGTGGCAATTCAATTGGCGCAATAGTGGCGCCCAGACGCCGCGTCTGTCCGTCCGGAGTGACGACCTGGATTTCCGTTCTGCGGAATAGCTTTCCTGTTTGCAGACAATCCTCGACCATCGCTTTCAATTCTGTGTAATTCTCGAAAAGGGTGTGAAATGGTTTACCAAGCGCCTTGCCGTCAACCTCCATCAAGGCGCGTCCGGGACCATTGATCGCCATCGAAAGACCGCTGCCATCGAAGGCGATCAGAGCGGAGGGCAAACTGGCGACAATTCGTTCGCTAAACTTTTCTGCGGAGTTTGCTCGCTCACTTGCTTGAGCGCTAAGCCGCTCCAACTCCTTGCGCTGCTCCTGGAGTTGGGTGACTACTGACTGGAAGGTCTCAAGTACAAATTCAGCCTCATCGTGTGATTTTAGAAACTGCGATTGGACCGAAGCGCGTTCGGCTTCACCCAGCAGTTGGTTATAGGGACGAAGCAGCCAACGCAATAAGAAGAGAAAACATAACAAACTGCCAATCAGGATGGCGATAAAGGATGCGAGCAGAATCGGTCCGCGTGCCGCCGGCGTTGCTGGCGTCACGGCATAGACAAGAATCGCAAACAATGCTGCCAGCAGGAAAAGTCCTGCGAGCAGGGTCAACCCAAACTGGAAGCGATTACCGTAACGCATCAAAGCCATTTTCGATTGCCGGTTTTAGGACGTCGTGTCTTAAGGCTCGTATTGACTTCTTCTCTCATGGATATTTATTGAGCGATGGACGATTCTCGCCCAGACGAAATTAGACCAAATCGGCAATCACAAATCATCTATATTGTCCGGCATACCATTCAACGATATGCGATCCGACAAGCAAGGAGATAATCGCACCAATACCCAGGAAGATGCCAAAAGGCAGGAGCATTTGCATATTTCGTTTGCCCTGACGGAGCATTAGCAAAATGCCAATAATTGACCCTGACAAAACGCCGAGGAAGATTGTTAGAATCGTCAAGCGCCAACCGAGATATGCGCCTACCATATACATCATCTTCACATCACCCAGACCCATTGCCTCGACGCCTCGTAGTTTTTCCCATGTCCAACCCATCAACCAGAGTGAGCCTCCACCAATCAACGCCCCCAGGCATGCTCCGAGCAGCGACACCGACCAGACAGGGATAGTCGCAACAGTGCCGTGCATCAAAGATGCCAGATCGTCGAAGTGTGGGTTGCCAGTCAGATACGGGAGGGCAACGCGCGCGATGGCCGCGAAGACGATCCCCGGGTAAGTGATCGCATTCGGCAGAATCATATGTTCGGCATCGACAAACACAAGCGCCAGGAGTGCGGCAGAGAATACTAGATCGAAGGGCAATGCCGCAGTCGGACCATCGTGCCAGGCAACAGCAACAAACAGTAACGTGGTTAGCAGCTCGACGGCGGGATAACGGACCGAGATGTGAGTTTTGCAGGAGCGGCATCTTCCGCGCAGCACCGCATAACTGAGGAGCGGAATATTGTCATAGAAGGCGATTACGGTTCCGCAGGAAGGGCAGCGAGAGTTGGGAAAGACGATTGACTCCTCACGCGGCAAACGATGGATCACGACATTAAGGAAACTGCCTATGATGGCCCCAAAAAGAGCGGCGACAATGTAAAGAGAGGCGGGGGGAATAAGAGTTAGATCCGAGAGGGCCAATATTAGAGCTGCAAACATGCTGGGGCATTGTAGCTTGCATGTGGTTTCAGTGACTATAAGCTTTTTGAGCAAATGACTAAATGACAAATGTCAAACGATATATGACCATGATTACTTCCTTCCGCCTTGGCTCTTCGGTCCATTTTGCAGTTCCCACAGCATCAGATGTTTTAGAAAGTCGTGATGGGCCGCAAAAGCGGCAATACTCAGACCGGCAAATCCATCTCTGAAACCACCTTTCAAAATAAAGCTGCGGACGAATGCCCAAGGAGCGGCCGCGGCTACGATAAGAGTGGAAGTGCGTCTACCTTCAGAAAACATCTGGCGCGCTGCGAGCGGAGCGTAACGCTCGCCGATCATCCGGTGGTGATACGCAGCATCGCGGCCCGTGAAATGAAGCAAGTCGTCCTCGAGTGTGGCAGTGCGCGCCCCGGCCTTCATCTTCACTGATTCGTGGATTTGTCTGTTATTCCAACCACCGAGGGTCTTCCGGAAAAGGCGCAATTGAAGGTTAGGGTACCAACCACCGCCCCGTATCCAACGGCCCTGGTAATAGGTACGCCTCGGTACCAGATAACCATCGGCGAGTTCTTGCTCGCTCAGATTACGCAGTGACGTTATAGAAGTTTTTAACTTATCCGAGACACGTTCGTCCGCATCAAGACTGAAAATCCATTCATGGGAAGCTTGCTCAACGGCAAATTGTTTCTGGGCAGCGAAACCGGGCCACTTCCTGGTAATAACTCTTGCGCCACACTGTAATGCCAGCTCTGTTGTTGAGTCGGTAGATTCCGAATCAACTACCACAATCTCGTCAGCCCAGGAGACAGATTCACAGGCCGCTCGAATATTTTCTTCTTCGTTGAAGGTGATTATAGTGGCGGTGATCCTCATCCGATTTGCGCCGGGCATAAATGAATTTGCGATTGCCTCGGTAAGCTACCTTAGCAATCGCAAATCGAAAACGGCAAACCAGAACCGACGGCTCCGACGGCTGCGTCTATGGAGTCACCGGAGAATCCACGATCACATTGTTGGCGTGCAACGTAGTGGAGGTAGCGCGTTGCAAGTCTGCAAGGGCTTTGTTGTAGTCAGTTTCTGCTCGTAGTTCCGCAGCGCGAGCGTTTGTTAGTGTGTTCTGACGTTGGAATAGAAGGAAAGTCGTTGACCGGCCAACTTGATAGAGCCGCTGTTCGCCTTCAAGTTGCAATTCTGCATTTGTGCGTGCATCACGGGCCGACAGCACACGCTGACGCGCTGTCTCCACCGCTTGCGCGGCATTCCGGACGTCTACTTCAATGAGCTGTTCCTGGGACCGCGTCGAAGCTTCCAATTGTTCCTTCTGGATGCGCGCGCCGGCTAACTCGGCCCGAGCAGTCTTGTTTTTGAACGGAATCTGAATCGCCACTCCGATAGTAACGTTGCGTGTCTTAAAGCCAAACAGGTTACTGAGATCCTGCCCGTATCCTCCGATGAGATTAGTAGACGGTCCACCCTGCACCGGAACCTGGGGCACCACAGCCAGCGGGAAGCCGGCCTGCGTTTGAATATCGCGAATCTGCTGCAAGAGGAATGCGTTCGCAGCGGTGTTGGGGCTACCTGAGATTAGTGGAGTGAGCGTTCCCACTGGAAGGGCGCCCGAGACGTCTTTTCCGGCCAGACCCGTGGTTGCCAATGTCGATTGCAGATCGACCTGGGGCCGCGTTTGATTCTTGAAGTACTGAATGTCGACTTTGTTGATATCGCCCTGCAATCGGAGACGTCGTAACTCCGGCCGGTTCTCGTGGGCGGTCTTCAGCGCATCCTGGAGATTCACCGGTGTTTGATCAAACGTGGGTGTGTCTGTAGGTGTGACCTGGGCGGACCATTCAGGGGTAGCTGAATTCTTGTAGATCAAGGGCTTGAGATTGTTCTCGGCAATCGAAACATTTTGCACGGCAACCAGCAGTGCCGATTCCCTGTTCGCCAGTTCAGTTTGCACTTCAGCTCGTTCTAGTGGGGCTTTCGCGCCAGCGGCAATCTGGGCCTCGACATTTCGCAGGTTCTCCCGGGAGAGATTCAAATTCTCCAGTTGGTTCTGTTGATCGCGCAGAGCGAACACCAGTTCCCAGTAGGCTTGTTGTACCTGAGTAATGATCTGAATTGTTCGCAGACGAAAATCTGCATCAGACTGCTCGAGACGCTTTCTCTGAATGCGGATCTGCCGCCTGTTGTTGTCGATGGACCGATTCCGCAACAACGGCTGCGTAAAGGTCAACGAAAGGTTTGAAGAGTAGAAAGGATTGAGGACACTAAAAGTATTGTTCGTGTTTGTGTGTTGATTAGCGAAACTCAGAGTGTAGGTGCCACCGCCGAGCTCGAAACTCTTTGTCATCGAAGGGCTCAGCGAGTAAGTAGTCTGAGTCGTAGTTCCGCCCCGGCCACCGCCAAGCGAGCTTTGCTGTGGCGTGATGCGTTTGTCGAATTGGGGCGTGAGGGCGAAGAAGGGATCGTAGACTCCTTCCAGAACTCGCAATTGAGTCTCTGCATAACGCACATCATCGCGTGAAACCTCGATGTCGTTGTTGTTCTCCAGAGCCCGCTTGATAGCGTCATTGAGTGACAGAGATAACGTGTTGTCGCTCGTTACTCCCAACCTTGAAAGATTGGGAAGAGGTGGTAATGGCTTGGCTTGAAAAGTTGGAATTACAGGCTCACGCGGCTCTTGTATTGGCGCGTTCTCACCTGGGAGCGGAGTGGGGGTCGGTGACGCTTGCTCAGTTCCTGGAGGAAAAACGGGTGAAGTTTGCGGCGCGCCCGGCGCAGCAGTCGGCGGTGTTTGTGGCGCGCCCGGCGGAGACTGCGGGTTTTGGGTGTTAGGTCGCGCCGCCTCAGGCACCGTTTGGTTCTGTTCAGATCCCGGAGGCTTTGTGGCATCTCTCTGTGCGGGATTTGATTGCGGTGTTGGGGATGGCGTTGGCGTTTGAGCGAGCGCCGCACTCGTGGTACACAATAATGCGCTCGATAAAACGACAACGTTAACTAAGGTGCGAGACTTGAGAATAATCATCTGACGAAAAGCTCCTTAAGAGTTGTTTCTTCGATTTTTCTTCGTATCAGTAAAACGAAATTCTGGCAGAGAGAGTCCACCGTATCAAGACTTTACTACGTTATATGCGCAAACGCAGTTTCAAAAAGATCGCTAAAGTGCTCGCTTGACAGGTTCTAGCGCGCCGCATAATCTTGGTTTTCTTTCTTGAACGCATGTTTCACGTCTGTTGCTGTTGGCCGCGACGCTCGAGCGCGGGTTCTTCGGCAAAGGTCAGTTTGTCGTTTTGCTGGACATGGCAGAGGCCATGGTCCGTGTGCGGTTACAGATAAAGACCACACCTACCTGGGTCTGTGGTGCCGATAGTATAAGACTAGGTTTGTTGGATATTACAGGAGGGCCTCCAGAAATGGCAGTTAAGGTTGGCATAAACGGCTTCGGTCGCATTGGGCGCAATATATTTCGCACTTCAATTGGCGATCCTGAGATCGACTTCGTGGCAGTTAACGATCTGACTGACACTCGAACACTCGCTCACCTTCTTAAATATGACTCCGTGCTCGGTAATCTCGATCATGAAATCTCATCGACAGAAAACGGAATCAGAGTTGAAAAGGACGAGTTTCGCGTGTTCTCGCAACGAGACCCCGCAGCGATCGACTGGCAATCGGTAGGTGCTGAGATTGTGGTCGAATCGACCGGCCTGTTTACCAAAGCGGAAGACGCAAAAAAGCATCTCCGGGGTGGCGTGAAGAAGGTGATCATCTCCGCACCTGCAAAAAACGAAGACATCACGATAGTCCTGGGCGTCAACGAAGAGAAGTACGATCGAGCACAGCATCACGTCATTTCAAACGCTTCATGCACGACAAACTGCCTGGCACCTGTGGCGAAGATTATTCATCAGAAGTTTGGCATCCGTTCAGCCCAGATGACCACCATTCATTCCTACACGAACGATCAGCAGTTGCTCGACTTGCCACACAAAGACCTGCGCCGCGCTCGTGCCGCTGCTCTGTCAATGATTCCCACCTCAACGGGAGCTGCCAAGGCGGTCGCCCTGGTTTTGCCAGAGCTGAAGGGCAAGTTCGACGGTATCTCCGTGCGGGTACCAACACCGAATGTTTCGTTGGTTGACGTCGTAATTGAATTGGAGAAAGACGCCACCGCGGAAGAAGTAAACCGTGCACTGAAAGATGCCTCCAACGAGGAGATGAAGGGCATTCTCCAATTCTGCGTAGAGCCGCTCGTGTCCATCGATTTCAAGCGGAATTCAAACTCTTCCATCGTCGATGCGGAATACACCAAGGTGATTGGGGGGCACCTGTTGAAGGTGCTTTCGTGGTACGACAATGAGTGGGGATATTCTTGCCGCGTAAGAGATCTCATAAAGTACATCGCTAGCAAAGGGTTGTAGGAAGCTCCCGAGTTCTGTTTCTTTGATCCAGTGCTTTATAGTGCTTTGTACTTTGTGCTTGGTACTTTGTTCTAATTGGCAACGCGATCCGCTGTTTCCAACGTGTTCCTTCGGGGTCAAGAACAAAGCACGAAGTACGAAGCACAAAGTACAACAACTCTTCAATGTCGAATATGTCCAAGCTTTCAATAAGAGATCTCGACCTCGCGGGCCGGCGGGTCTTCATTCGAGTTGACTTCAACGTCCCCATCAAAGAAGGAAAGGTTGATGACGACACTCGTATTCGCGCGTCCTTGCCAACTATTCAATACGCCATTGAGCAGGGCGGCCGCGTGATTCTTGCCTCGCACCTGGGACGGCCAAAGGGTGAGCGCGTCGAGAAATACAGTCTTCGTCCAGTCGGCGAACACCTTTCTGATTTACTGAATCGGCCCGTTGCGTTCGCGGACGATTGCGTAGGCGAGGAGACGGAGAAAAAGGTCGGGATGTTGCAGGATGGCGATGTGCTGCTGCTCGAGAATCTTCGCTTTCATAAAGAAGAGGAAAAGAATGACGACGGTTTTGCGCAACAACTCGCCCGCCTTTGCGACATCTATGTAAACGATGCGTTCGGCACTGCGCATCGAGCTCATGCCTCAACTCTAGGAATAACGAAATACGTTTCAAAAGCTGGGGCCGGATTGTTGATGGAGAAGGAGCTTGAATACCTCGGGCGAGTCATCAATAATCCGGAACATCCGTTTGTTGCCATCCTCGGTGGCGCGAAGGTTTCCGACAAGATTCCAGTCATCAATGCATTGATCGATCGCCGCGTGGACAAAATTCTCATTGGCGGCGCGATGGCCTACACCTTTCTTAAGGCCGAGGGTTTTACAGTCGGAAAGTCGCTTGTCGAAGACAACATGTTGCAGACAGCGCTGCAAATCAAGCAGCGAGCCGCAGAGAAGGGAATAGAGCTTCTATTGCCTACCGATCATCAGGTAGTAGATAGCTACGAGCCAATCAAGGGTCAGCAGATTGTGGCCAAGACGATTCCTATTGAGTTTACGAATGTCGGTTTAGTGGGAATGGATATTGGCACAGAAACAGTTGCGCATTTTGCTCAGGCTCTCAGTGACGCTCGCACAGTTATCTGGAACGGTCCGATGGGTGTTTTTGAAGAGCCTCCGTTTGATCAGGGAACGATCGGCATTGCCAAGACAGTGGCTGAAGCGGCCGATCGTGGCGCAATCGTGATTGTGGGCGGAGGAGATTCTGTCGCCGCTATAACCCAAGCTGGAGTTGCTGATCACATCACCCACATCTCAACCGGCGGCGGTGCAACGCTCGAGTTTCTTGCTGGGAAAGAATTGCCTGGCGTAACGGCGTTGAGTGATAAAGTGTAAGACCGGATCTTTGATCTTGGTACATTGTACTTAGAACTTTGATCTCAAGCGCATCGAGCTAAGGCAAGGCACACTTTCAAAGATCAAAGTACAAAGGACAAAGATCATTCTTTAAGTTATGAGAAAACCCGTAATTGCCGGAAACTGGAAGATGTATAAGACTGTCGGCCAGTCGGTTGATACTGCGCTTGCTTTAAAGCCATTGGTGGCTAATGCGAACCACTGTGAGGTCGTTCTGGCGCCAGTGTTCACGTCTATAAAAACGGTCGCCGATCGCCTCGAGGGTTCTAATGTGAAGGTTGCCGGTCAGAACTGCTCGACTGAAATTGAGGAAGGTGCTCATACTGGCGAAGTAGCGGCATTCATGCTGCGCGATGCCGGAGCCAGGTATGTGATCGTGGGCCATTCAGAGCGTCGGCAGTTGTATGCAGAAACTGATTCCATGGTGAACAAGAAAAGCATCGCCGGTATCTCTGCCGGTTTGACTGTCATTTTGTGCGTAGGAGAAAGCTTGGCGCAGAGAGAGCAGGGAACTGCTCAAAACGTGGTAAGCGGCCAATTGCGAGGTGGACTTAGTGGGTTGACAGCCTCAGATCTCGACCGTATCATCGTCGCCTACGAGCCCGTTTGGGCCATCGGTACTGGACGCACAGCGACGCCGGAACAAGCGCAGGAAATGCATGCGTTTATCCGGCGCGTTTTCGCGGAAGGGCAGTCCGAAGAAGCGGCTGAGGCACTGAGAATTCTCTACGGCGGTTCAGTAAAGCCGGATAACATCGCTGGCTTGATGGCGCAGCGGGACATCGACGGAGCGCTGGTTGGGGGAGCAAGCCTCAAGGCAGAAAGCTTCGCTCAGATAGTGAATTACAAGACGTAAAGTAGGGAATAGGAGACTAGGGATCACTATTCATTATTCAGCGCTTAGTAGTCTTAGGAGATTGATTTGTTAACTTATTTCTTATACGGATTTTTTATTCTATCGTGCATTGTACTGGTGGTTACGATTCTCTTGCAGCCGGGAAAGTCTGACGCGGGAGCCCTCTTTTCCAGCAGCGTTTCAAGTACTGCCTTCGGGCCACGAGGCACTGCCAGCATTCTGGCTAAGATTACGATTGGCGCTGCCATTGCGTTTATGCTCATAGCACTAATGCTCGCGCTGCCATCGCTAAACGGTTCGCGTTCAGTGCTGCAATCAACGCCGGAAAGTGCGCCCGTCCCAACGCCGTCGCCAGTGCAGCAACCTTCACCCGCAGCGACGTCGGCGCCGGTTACGGTAACCACTCCGAGCACGAGTAGTACGCCAGGCAATAATTCGGGAAACTCAAACTCGCAGAAGAAGACTGAGACTGCCAAACCAAGCCCGAAAGCGAAGTAGAAAAAAGTTTAGAGTTCAACCTTTAGGTTGTCGACTTAATGGTAGATTAGAGTCAAAGCTCAAGGTTGGCGATCTAATTGGTGGTGAAAGGTAAGGTGGAACTCTAAACCAACTGGCGAAGTCGTTGCTGCTTTTGATAATTTCGATTCTGGTTATAATAGCGAAAAGCTTTGCCGAAGTGGCGGAACTGGCAGACGCGCACGTTTGAGGGGCGTGTGAGGTAACTCGTGGGGGTTCGAGTCCCCCCTTCGGCATTAGAACGTCTTTGTAAGTTATTCCGCATTAGTGAAATTCCCTTAGTAATTGCCGCGCTTTACGGTGTCCTGTGGCCAAAAACTTACCACGTGATTCACGCCCCCCGCTCCGTCATATTCCAACTCAATAGGGCAGTCATCCCGAGACACGCCCATACGCTTGACAGTGCCACACTCGAGAACTTGCTGGCCCGTACTGTCAACCGAAACAGTGCAACAGTAAGTACCTGGCACTGACGGCCAGTGAACGGGATCGCGTTTCCAATGGAGCCCAAGCGAAGGGTGTGTAGATAGACCATGGCCGCGCTCTGCAAAAGTATCTACATGTACCGAACTGTCCGGAGCTTTAAAGAAATGATGGAGCCCGACGAAGAGTAGCACAATCAAGAGAAGATACAGCGGCCCAAGTGGACGCGGCCAAATCAACGCACGCTCCCACCATCTCGGCCGATTCCCCTTTTCTTCATATTTCATACACTCACCGCCTGTCCCGCGAGTCGCTCAAGCGCTTCGCCTGCTTGCACCCGAGATTGCATAGACGCGTGCGAGTAATAGAGTACATACGTACTCATTGACCAGCCCATCCATTCGCGCGCAGTCGCCGGCGACACTCCATTCTCAAGTAAATGCGTTGTGGCCGTATGGCGCGCGTCATGCAGTACCAAGCCCCCAGGAGTCTTTTGACCGTAGGGCACGCCTGCTTTATCACAAGCGGTCCGCAGGATGCGATAAAACTTTGGAGTAATATTACCACCTTGTGAGAAGACAAACTGGCCGTCGTAGTAGTCAACAAACTCGCGGAGGATTTTCATTGAGGTATCGCCCAACGGTCCGATGGTTTTCTTCTCTCCGGTCTTTCCTTGCCTCACTGGCACCTGCCGCTTATCCCAATCGATCGCGACTTTAGGGATTTGCAGCATCTCGCCATGCCGTAAACCGTTCAGAAGGCAGAACTGGACTTTACGACCTACGCGGTAACGCGCCTGAGCGGCTTGTAGCTGTTCGCCGTCGCGCTTGGGAGAGAAGAGCTCGCCCAGGATCTTTGCAATCTCGTCCCCAGTCCACACCCGTTCGCGCCGGCCGTCCGTAATCTTAGGTCGTGGCATTTTCGGCAGGCGCCATTGTTCAAGCTGTGAGTAGTAGTTGTCGGCGGAATTAAACCTAGCGCTAACGGCGTTCAGTTCGCGGTCGACGGTCTGAGGGCGCACGCCATCATACACCCGCTTGTCAACATACCGTTTTATATGAGCCTTTCCGACTTCATCTACGTACTTAATATCTGGTAAAAGTGCCAGCAAATCGCGAAAGACGCGAGTCGCGCGGGTGCGCTCGTTCTTGTTTTTTATGTCAGGCAGACGTTTTTCAATCAGATCGGCCAGCAGGGGTCGTACGGTCGTAATACTGAGACCGTAGCGACGCGCGTTTTGCTCGTGCTTCGCTTTGTACTGCACTCTTTCCGCGTCTGCTCTCTCGAGAAAAATTCGCACGATTCGAGTTCCGTCAACGCGCATATCAAGCTTATAGACATTACGCTTAAGCTTGTGGGAGTAAATAGCTTTAATCATAATGAAGCTCCTTGGTAGAACTGGTTTGGGTACGCCCAGTCTAAGTTTGGACATAGGTTACCGTTAGTTTCGGTCCCTCTACTGTAGACGAAGTATGCAGGTTTTCCGCACGTCGCGTAGGCGCTGACTGTCAGGGACACCACTAGTAAGGCTGCTAAAAGAACTTGTTTCACGGGGGACTCCTTTGTGCTTGAGAGCATTTAATAAAAAAGGCACACCCTTGAAAGGGACTGCCAAAAACTTACCAACTCCAGGTTGTTCAGTTGTTCAGTGGACTCAGTGGAAGAGCCAGGGAAGGCGATAAGACTAGAAAAAGCGCGTTTACTGAGGATTGTGAAGAGGGTAGATTGCCCCCCTTCGGCACATCAACTTCATAACTCCAACCAATTCAGTGGTTTACATGGGGGTGCCGAACCTCAGTCTCGGCACTCATGCAGCATATAGACACCAAGGGCCACAAAGACACAAGATAGTGGTGGACCATGAGCTATTTCGTGGTGTCGGTTTTTGATCGGTGAGATAGGTGTCGGCTGAAGTGGGCATTTCGGAGAACAAATCGACGTCCTCAGATAGACAGCATTTATTGGTGCGCACGCATACATGGACTCGTTATGCTAGATTCACTTCTCGTCGAACGTGCTTTCCAAATTCCTTTCGTGAGGTATACAAGCCGTGACTCAAGTGCCCGTGAACCCTCGCGGAGGTAGGGTTCTTGGGGGCGTTACCGGACTTATCGTGCTTTTCGCCATCCACTTGGCGCTGACCTCACACGCGAACACAATTACCTGGGACGAGCCGGACCACATCTATTCCGGATACATGTCGTGGAAGGGAGACTTCGGGCTGAATCCCGAGCACCCACCGCTGGTCAAGTTCGTCGCCGCCCTGCCCTTGTTAGGCAAGCAGCTCAATGTGCCAGAAATGCAGGACCGTCCTTATCGGTTGCAGGCGGTTCTAGGCGGAAGGGATTTCATTTTTAGAAATGACGCTGACAAGCTCGTCTTTCAGGCGCAGATGGCGGCGGCGATCTTTTCGCTCTTGTTGCTTGTGGTTGTATTTCTCACTGCCTGTGAGATGTTCGGAACTACTGCTGGATTTGTTGCGCTAGGCCTGTTGGTCTTTGACCCGTTACTACTTGCGCATGGAGCGTTGGTTACCACAGATGCAATACAGGCGTGCTTCCTGCTGGCTTCTATCTATGCGTTCTATCGGTATGTAAAAGCGCCTTCGGTTGGTCGGGTAGCACTCACAGGTCTTGCTGTGGGATTAGCATTGGCGTCCAAGCACAGTGCGGTCTTCGTCTTTCCGATGTTGATAATTCTCGCTGTATTCGAGGTATTTCGACGAAGATCAACTGATGATGAAATGCGGCTTTCGCTGGGCCAGCGTGCCACTCGCTACGCTGCCGTGTTGTTGATCATCAGTTTAGTTTCAGTAGCAATTCTTTGGGCTGCGTATGGATTCCGCTATTCAGCGCGCGGTAACGGATTGAAATTGAATCCGACGATGGAGGCGCAACTTTCCAGGGTTCCAAGTCCGACAGAAGCCAAAGTATTGGGCGGGATTGCGCGACTGCACCTACTGCCAGAATCTTATATCTATGGTTTCGCACACGTATTGTTCAGTGCTAAGAGTTTCAACAGTTATGTTTTCGGCAAATCGTATCCTCACGCAGTATGGTTCTACTTTCCAGCGGCGATGATGGTGAAGTCGAGTCTTACATTCCTGATCCTATTTGTGATTAGTTTCTGGGTGATTGCGAGCGGTCGTTTCACGAAATGGCGCGAACTCACGTTTCTGCTGACACCCGCACTGATCTATCTCGCAGTTTCGATGCTTGGCGGAATGAACATTGGCATTCGCCATATTCTGCCGGTCTATATTTTTCTTGCGATCTTGTGTGCAGGGTCAATCTCGATTTTGATCAAGAGCCGTCGTTACTGGCTCTATGCAGTGCTGCTCTTACTTGTGTTTCAAGCAATTTCCGTAACGCGCACATTTCCCAATTACATCGGTTATGCCAACGAGGCCTTTGGTGGTCCGAAGAACGTTTGGAGGTATCTTAGCGATTCGAGCGCAGACTGGGCACAGCAACTGCACGCCGTGAAGCGTTACACCGACGAGCACAACATTCACAACTGTTGGTTCGTTTACTTCGGCACCGGTGTCATCGACTACGATTATTACAGGATCCCATGCAAGCTGCTTCCGACCGTAGAGTCAATCTGGCTGGGCGTTCCCTCAGACGCCACGCCTGCAATCGATGGACCCGTGCTGATTAGCGCAGTGAATCTCACTGGATTCGAATTCGGGCCGTCCCCACTCAATCCGTACGAGCAGTTCAAGAATCTGACGGCTGTAGATGTGATCGACTCCAGTGTTTTTGTATACGAGGGTCATTTTGAGATCCCCCTTGCTGCCGCACTCGCTCATGCGCAGAAAGCTGGCATCTTCCTCGCTGAGAAGAAACTTCCAGAGGCACTGCAAGAGGCCCAACAGGCAATCGCGTTGGCGCCTGACTCGGCCCAAGTGAATGCAATGATGGGGACTGTGTTGGATACGATGGGCAGGCGAGCAGAAGCTCGACCGTATTATGAAACTGCATTGCAGCAAGCTCTTACCATCCAGCCAGATTTCCAGAGTGGCCTCGCCCCCTCCCTCAAACGGCGACTGGCAGCGCAAGATAACGCTGAGCAAGGCGCATATCCGTGAGCAGTAGACATCAATTCAATTGTTTCATTAGTCCACTACGCAATCCGCAATCAGCTGTGTCGTTAGCACATGATGTGTCCGGTGAAATTAACACATGAAATGTCTGGTCCGAGCGGCACGGTGAGGAGCAGCATGACACGATGCGGTCATGAAGCAACTGAGCGCAGCCGCAGTGGAGCGGGCGATGAAACTACAGGACGTCATGTTACGAGCGATGGCGAAGCGGATTACCTGGTATCAGGCGGCGGAGATCCTCGGGATCAGCTGTCGGCAGATGCAGCGCTGGAAGACACGTTTCGAGCACGAAGGTTATGAGGGCTTGTTTGATCGACGACGTGGGATTCCATCACCCAAGCGGGTACCGCTGGAAACAGTCGAGACAGTGCTGCGCTTGTACCAGGAGCAGTACTTTGATTTTAACGTGCGGCATTTTCACGAGAAGCTGCGCAGCGAACATCAGCTCAAGTTGAGTTACACGTGGGTGAAAGCAGCCTTGCAAGGTGCCGGTTTAGTAAAGACCAGACGCAACCGTGGTAAACACCGGCAGCGCCGCCCGCGACGACCGCTGCGAGGCATGCTATTGCACATTGATGGCAGCAAGCATCGCTGGTTCTGTGATGAACGCTGGTACGACTTGTTAGTGATCATGGATGACGCGACCAAAGAGATCTACTACGCGCAACTGGTGGAAGAGGAATCAACGCGGACGGTGATGCTGGGGTTACGTGCAGTGATTGAAGAAAAGGGCCTCTTTTGCGCGCTCTATAGCGATCGAGCCAGTCATTTCTTCGTTACCCCAAAGACTGGTGAACCCGTGGACCACCACCGACTGACGCAAGTCGGCCGCGCTTTGCACGAGTTGTCATGCCGGCACTGGGAGGCAGCGCCCGGCGGATTGCCGAAGGAGGCAACTTTCCGTCCTGGTCTCCGGACGAATCAACCATCGTCTACGAGAGTGGCCCTTGGGGCAACCCCAAAGTCCTGAGCGTGCCTGCCTCCGGCGGCGCGCCTCGTGAAATCCCCATCACGTTAAAAGCCAGTGAACCACCGCTGGTTTTCTTGTTTTATCCGAGCTACTCCTCTGACGGGCGCAGGATTGTCTTCGAAGCCAACCAAGAAACGATCTACGTGGTGAGTGCTGCGGGTGGCGATGCGCAGCGGATCGCGAAAGGCAAACGCCCCGCATGGAATGCCGACTCCAGCGCGATCATCTATTCGAGCGCCGAACCGGGTCGTAACTTTTCGCTCTGGCAAGTGCCTGTTTCTCTAGCGGAGGGGAAAACAGCGGGTAGCGCCGAGCCACTTACGATCAGCCATGGACGCGACACGCAGCCCGCGGTGTCACGAGATGGGAAGCTGATCGCCTTCGCCGCGGAGGATGTCTCATTCAATATCGAGGCGATTTCCTTCGATGCCGAAGCTGGCCGTCTATTGGGCGCGCCACAGCCCATCACCAGCGGGAATAACATCAGCTACTTTTTCAGTGTTTCACCGGATGGGCTCTCAGTGGTCTATGAAGCTTCTCGAGGCGCGACAGTTCACATCTGGAAAGTCGATCGCGGTTCAGACCCAGTGCAGTTGACTTCTGACCCAGATTTTGAGGACCACTATCCGAAATTCTCACCGGACGGACGGATTGCCTTCATGAGAAGAGAAATAAAAAAGCCGGGGCAGCTTGGTTTATGGCTGATGGCCACCGACGGGGCGAATCCGCAACAACTGTTGGAGGCTAGTGTCGGCGCGTTTCTCACGTGGACGCCGGATGGCCGCGGGATTGTCTACTTCTCTCCGGATGATAAGCAACTACATCTTTTTGATGTGGCCACCAAAAGGTCGCAGCGCATAACCGATGAACCGGGCGTCAGAACGGGTCAGAATTTCAGTCCTGATGGGAAGTGGCTGATCTACTCATCTACCCGCGAGACGGGCACCACGGATATTCGCGCGATCCCAATGGCCGGAGGCGAGTCCCGTCGCATTGTGGCGACCTTGCACGAAGACTTCCATCCCTTCGTCTCACCATCCGGCCAGTGGCTCTACTTTCAATTTGACCACAAGAACATCTATCGGGTGCCTGGACCGGCACAGGACTGGCGACAAGCTGAGCCGGAGAAGATAACCAACCTTCCCGAATCGAATTTGTACCTCGAAGACCCGCAAATCTCGCGTGACGGTCGCCAACTACTCTATTCACGGGGGCGCATTGGCAGCGACATCTGGATTATGAGGCTTGGTCACTAGAACATTGAGTTGATCGCGGTGATGAAAGAGATCGATGAAGCGATCGTATCTTGTCGAACCGGATATGAGACCATCTACTCAGCTGCCACCCCTCACGCCACATTGCAGTTGCTAATCATCGCGCTGCAGCGCGGGTGGTCGTATTATTTCCCTTCGTATTAATACCTGTTAGGTATCTTCAAAGGTGAAGCATCTCGTATTGCTCCTTCGTTGAATGGCATTGAAGGGTACTATAATAAAGGACGCACTCGAGGCAAGTAACTGTTCCGTCAGGGCCTCGTGGAGGTCGAGATCGAAAACATTGATCCAGAACAAACGGTTATCCTCGGTCTGGCGGAATTGTCCCGCAAGACTGGCCTTATAGTACGAGCCGTTGGATCCGGGACAGTCGAAAGGCTCTTTACGGAAATCGAAAAGTACGATTCACATGAACGGGCCGAAACCTTCGAGTATCTAAGGCGTGCTCTACACGAAACTCGCTCTTCGCTTAACTCGGAAGATGTTTATGTGGGCAAGTAATTTTGCGGTCTAAATTGACTTCGCATTGTTGGGCCGAAGTAATAATTCGCCAGCAAGAGTAAGTGTTCAAAGAAGTTTTTGGTGTCTGTTTGGTGTCTATTATTGGAGAGCATCAGAGAGACTATAGAGAATCAGAGAGACTTTAGAGAAATTTCTTAAGTAGAGGTGAGCTAACCACTTAAGAGCAACTTCTTTGTTAAGAATAAGTTAGAGAAGGAAGGGAAGTCGATTCCCCCTTCGGCGCCAGACCTCTAAGTTCTGTATTTTCAACAATTTACAGGCAAAAGTGGGTTCGAATTCCTCCTCGGGCACGGCCCGCCATAAGTTTAATCAACCCACATACTTACAGCAACAAGTGTAGCTGGGTGTCTATCTACACTCGAAAAAGACACCACGAAAGCGCTCGCGGCGTTGAAAAAGTTGCTGATAGGCGCTTTACTCAGCGGTGGATCGCTTCGTACTCGCCGATATCGTAGACGGTCAGAATGTTCGGATGATTGAGAGACGTCGCCTTTTCCTGCTCGAAACGCTGCAGTCGGTCTTTGTCATCCGCGAAATCGGCAGGGAGAACCTTGATCGCGACCTCACGATCAAGCCGCGCATGGTGTGCGCAATACACCTCACATGCCGCCTTCGCCGATCTTCGAAACGATTCGGTAGTGCGACAGAGTAGAGTTGGCGGAGAAAGTCGGGTTATTCATCCGTACCTGAAATCACGGCGCTCCCACCGATAAGCACACCATTTCTACTCAAAAACTCCCGTGAGCAAATCATCCGTTTCCATCTGCAGAAATATCAAACGAGACACCACTAATTTCACCGCAGAGACACGGAGTACGCAGAGACAAACGTTTATTCCGTGTCCCACAGTTTGCTGACGATCCACCATCGATCCCCGTCCTTTAATAAGTGGAAGTAATCAATCACCGCACCCTCGTGTGTTTCGCGAACTTTTGCCGACGCCACTCGGCCGATGATCTCAAACGACAAAACTACGCAGTCGAAAGCCTCTCCGGTTGTAACAGGCGCGGGATTTGAGTTGACCCACTCATACAATCCCTCGATGGGTGCCGCGATCATCTCATTGCCGAGGTAACCGCAGAGGATCGCTTGCTGATGAAAGCCTTGTCTCAGTACTTCAACGTTGCCCGTTCTCATTCCTTCGATGTAGTAGTTTATCGCTTCGCGAATGCCATTCTCGTCAGCTGAACTGTTCATTTACTCTCCCCGATCTCGTGAAGGTAGTTTCATTCTCTCCAACAAATCTTTGACTCTTGGATCCTTGCCCAGACTGTTTAAGGAATCCCCCTGGGCAGCGCTGGTAATTTCGCTTTCGAGAAACACCAACTCGCCATTTCTCTCCTCGTATGCGGTCTCGAGCCACTGAATTGTCATTTCCAGTTCGCCCAGACGGCTGTAGACGCGAGCCAGACAGATTGCTGGCACATAACTTTGCCGACGCATCTCGAGCAATTGTTCAAGGATCGTCTCAGCGGTCTCCTTCTTTTCTGCCAACGCATAGGCGGCACCTAAGTCAGCCAACACGATAGGATGAGCTCCGAGCGAAACTGCCTTCGTTAGTTGCTCGATGGCTCCTTCATAGTCTGCGTTTTCCAAACAAATCGAACCTTTTAGCCAGTAGGCACCGAAGAAGGCAGGTTCTATTTCAGTCATTTTGCGTGCCTGATCAAACGCTTCGTTCGCCAGACCGGCAGAGAAGTATGTCCAACCCACATTCATATTGATAAGGAGTGAGAGCGGATCGAATTCGAGTGCGCGCCTGGCAAGTGTCATTGCTTCATCAACACGGTCCACAAAGCCGAGGAACATCGCATAGTAAGAAAGTGCTTCGGCGTCTTTTGGATTCAATAGAATCGCTTGTTTGAATTCCTCTTCAGCTTTCTCCCATTCCCAGTCATGAAAAAAGTTGACCATTGCAAGCGACAAATGTGCACCCGCCAGGTTTCCATCAAGCTCGATTGCTTTGATTGCGGCGCTTCTGAATTGGGGAACGGTCTCGTCGGCGGGAGACAAGCCGAAAAACCAGAGACACCCGACTGATGCAGCTATTCCAGCGTGCGCAGGCGCATGATCCGGATCCTTCTCGATAACTTTCTCGAAGAACTCGACAGCACGAGTCCACCCTTCGGCTGTGTACTTGTAGGAGTAGTAACGACCTTTTAAGAAAAGTTCATGGACCTCGGTGTCGTCCGTGTATCGCTTAACGACCGCTTCTTTCGCATCGCCAAAGAGTTTCAACTTCAACGCGTCAACAACCGCAAGAGCAATCTCGTCCTGAACGTCGAAGGTGTCTTCGAGGACGCGATCGTATCGCTCTGACCACAGTTGGTATCCGCTAACAGCATCGATGAGTTG
>Ga0070699_100000881_pt1 | contig 27935 bp, 36 predicted proteins | sample KBSK1503metaG_FD_65473 | JGI IMG/M metagenome (GOLD analysis project Ga0070699, IMG submission 65473) | Corn, switchgrass and miscanthus rhizosphere microbial communities from Kellogg Biological Station, Michigan, USA - KBS K1-50-3 metaG | ecosystem: Host-associated > Plants > Roots >...
AGCGGCTGGCTGAAACCGGCGGCAACCAGCACCCATCCCGGGAGGACCACCGCAAAATTCCAGATCCAGAACAGAAACCACCCGATCCTGCGGCTCAAAACCGGCCGATTTGCCAGGCGCGGGACAACGTAATAAAAGAATGCCAGGAACGCATTGCCCAGCCATCCGAAAAATATGCCTTGCGTGTGGTTGTAGCGAAGCCTGCCCCAGGTAGACCATCCGTGGCCTCCCAGAAACTCCGGAAAGGTGAACTTTGTGGCTACCAGAATGCCGAATAGGACCGAGATTACTAAGGTTACGAGTGACGCAAGGACGTGGGCACGGATCAGGTCATACTCAATCGACGGAAGGGCGCCTAAACTCTGCGTATTTGCTCGCTCATTGCGGCCGGATAGGTTTTGTACAGAAGTCGTCATTTACCCGCACCCTCTCCAGCATTTTTGTCTCGGTCGAAACTGCTCAGAATCAAGCTCGCAAGGGCGATCCGGTCGTCAAGCAATAGCGCGGATTCCGGTGGTCCCGGCGCAAAATTGCCCCAGCCTGGCCGCGGATGGGTTACTGCTGAGGCCAGTCGAGAGCGCAAATCCGGATTGCCGGCCGAGGCAGGAGATCCGCGGCGATAGAAGGTCGCAATTTCCTGATAACTGGGTGCGCTGGAACGGTTGGTCCTTTCGTGACAACCCGCGCATTGCCGCTGTGAAATTTCCGAACCGCGACTCAGCAATGCACTCTCTTCTAGTGTTACCTGCGGAAGAACCATACCCGCGGCGGCAACGGGTTCGCGCAGCGATTCTCCAAACATACGGCGATAGTCGCGTGTTCCCCACCAGGCAAACAGCGTACCCAGTAGCAGCAGGAAACCCAGCATGCGTATCGGTGGCCGCGACGGATGCTCACTTCCGATGTTATTCGCCATATGTGCCTTTCGGACCTTGACCCGTGCCGGCCTTTCCATTGATGGAAAACAGGTAGTCCGTAATCTTCAGCGCCTGCTCATCAGAAATATGTGCGCCGTAGACGTCCTTCATTTTTTTTACTTCGCTCAGCCACGTAGTCCTGGAAAATTGCGGCTGCATGGTGATGTATCGTGGTGAATGGCAAACGACACACGCGGTCACAAACTCATCACGCCCCTCTCCCGGCGAAAACACCGGCTCGTCATGCGGCATCACGATGGTATGCACAGGGCTGTCTGTTTTCGAATCAAGCATCGGCTCCATTTTTGCGTTACCGATGCCCCGATCTGCTTTCCTAGAGTTGTTTGGAATATGTCCGCAGCCGGTAACCAATGCCGCAAGCCCTAAGGCGAGGACCACACTTTTTATTTTTAGGGTCATGCGTTGTTATCCCACCTTTACGTCAACTTGTTGGATTACATTCCACATAAAGCCACTGCGGTTCCACTGTTCCTTGCTCTGAGTGTCTCCCACCACATTTGTCGCGCGAGCCATAAGTTGATACTGCCCGCGGTTTCTTGGTGTCCAGGATGTCCGCCAGCGTCGCCACGAGTACTTTCCGATTTCCGGGTCGAGTCGAGCATCTGCCCAGGTTGCTCCCCCGTCCGTCGACACCTCCACGCGCCGGATCCCGTAACCGGAGTCGAAAGCAATACCCTCAATTTCCGTTGGCATTCCGGGGTGCAAGATTTCATCGGGGTCGGGACGAACGAATATGGAACGCACGTTGAATCGATTAATAGGGATTGTGTCCTTGGCCAAATCCTTTGGAGACTCGGTGCCATTTGGAGCGTTGGGTATGCGATAGGCTTTGTCCGTCCAGAAGTTGCTGAAGGGATGAGGTAACACAGCGATGTCGCTGAGAGCTTTTACCCAATAAGTTCCATACCACCCCGGCACGACGAGGCGGAGGGGGAAGCCGTTCACCATGGGCAACGGTTGGTCATTCATGGCGTAGGCGATCATTACTACGCCATCCCGTGCGTGATCGATCGAAAGAGCCTTCACGAAGTCAGACACAGAAGGCAGTGGAGGAACATCAAGCCCATTGAATGACACGTCCATGGCGCCGGTCTTCACTTGGGCGCGATCCAAAATCGACTTCACAGAAACACCGGTCCACTTGGCGTTCCCGCAAGCGCCATGCTTCCACTGACCGCCTGGCACGCGTGGCTCGAAAAAACTACGAGAATTGCCGGAACATTGATTGACTGCGATGATAGAGATTGGCTGGAATTGTGATCGAAGATCGTCCACGCTGAGCTGCAACGGCTGCCGGACGTGGCCGCTGACGTTGAGCCGAAAGGTTCGAAGATCTACAGAAATGGGGATGCCTTCGAGATGCCAGCGAACGAAGAACGCTTCGTTCGGCGTAAGGTCCTGTCGAAAATAGTGGAGCGGAGTTTCCAACTGTGGTGGCCGGTCGGTGAGCAGGATCATCTCTGTTTTTTCTGGGAACCGCGCGAGGTTAGTCGAACTCGGTAGAGTCGCCATCACAGAATTGATTCGATTGCAGGAGGACGCCAATGCCGCTATACCGGTGGCCCCAATGAGTTGCAAAAATCCCCGCCGGTTCATGAAACTAACTCCCATTCCTGCGATGTTCGCAGGTTTTCGACCTCCCGAGATTTCACTATCCGGTCATCAAACCTACGTCCGCAGAAACTCTTCGATAGTGAATCGCGTACATAGCCAAAGCCTATGAACGTTGCCGGTTGATAACGTCCCTCGTCTTCGACATTCAGTTCCATTCCTCGTAAATCTTTTCTACCTTGTCATCTTCTTCAACGCGCGGTCTACGAACCACGGTGAGACCGTCGCTGCCCAGCAGATAGGTGGTACCAGTTTCTTCATTGACGACCTTGTGCTTTACTTGCTTGATGGTGGCAACAGGGGCAGGGGCAGGGTGCGCGGGATCTGAGACCTCCATCAAATGATAGTCGTGCGCCACACCGCCAACACACCTGTAATGTCCGTTGATCACCAAACCCGTCTGACCCAACGATTCAGTATGGCCGGGCTCGCCGAGAGTATTCGCGATCTTCAGCGTTGGGCTCTTGGGCTCGCGAAGATCGAGCTCTGCTAACTCCCCACTATCGCGGAAGCGGACCAGCTCAGGTCGGTCGTTCAGTGGGCGCACAAAATCGAATGCTCCGGGCGTCTTCACTGAAACCGAAGCCGCTGCCTTGATCTTTGCGGGATCTGTGACATTGAAAATGGCAAGCCGCGCACCATTTTGCTGCTCAACGTAGAGATAAGTCTCGCTATCCTCGGCCTGATACACGAAGAGCGCCTGCCCAGGCGTCCGTGCCATCTCCGGCAGATCGGTAGGCTGCTCAACAATCAGATGCCCGGAGTGAGATTTAATTTCCGCGTGAACAGGTAGCACCAGCAGGATGCCCGTGATGGCCGTAATTGCTATGTTTCCAAATCTAATTGCCTTTGTCGTTTTCATTGGTGGATCTCCTTTACGAATCCGACTATCGAGCTGTCTGTGCGAGGTCCCGTCGCGAGCAATGCGTAGCTAAAATCCCAGCCGGTTCATGAACACTTATGACTTTTGGTGTGCCATCATGCAACTGACCAGAACTCTCTCTCTTCAGTCACAGCAAGTCCGGTTCCACTCGCAGGAGAGGCGACGTGGAGGCAAGTGAACTCATCACCGCCACTCTTGCGGCATATGAAAGACGCGCCCGCCGAAGTTGAACTCCTGACCTTTGCGACAGGACATCGCGCCTCGCCCGTAACTTCCACCAACAATGAACGCGGCCTTTAAGACGGGCGGAAAAACAACCACACAATCGGCCTTGTCGAGCAAGTCCTGCGGGATGTCGTCGGGAACATCTAGAATTTCTTTCAACACAGTGCCGGTGTTTTCCAAGCGGTCCTCGTCTTTTCCCCGATCAGCTGCGGAAGGTGAAGAGGAAAAAATCGCCAGTGCTACAAACAGCGTGCTCGTCAGATACGTAATTGGTTTTCACGACTCCTCTCTTTGCGGGGTTTCGAGCAACTAGATAAGGAGCAACTTGCTCCTCTCTACACAGACCTCATAGCAAGTCCTGGTCCAATCGCCGGAGCCGCAGCGAAGAGGCTCGGTTGCAACCTACCCGCCCTGCTGGGCGGGGGTTGGTGCGTCTTGCTCTATCAATTGCTGAGCTTTAAGCTCAGCCCAGAATTCAGCCGGAATCTTGGTTTGCATTGAGGTATAGTCTGCGAGAATCTGTTGTTCACTGCTAGCGCCGACGACCAAAGCTGCGGCCACGTCCGGTGACGCAGAGAACTGAAGCGCTGCTGTGCGAAGGTCTACTCCGTGATTCCCAGCCACTTCACGCAGTTGTTTTCGTTTCTCTACGAATTCGGGGGGTATCTTGTACGACTCTTTTCCATAGTTGTAGCGAGGACTCCCCGAGATGAATCCGGCGTTCAGTGAGGAACCAACCACCAGAGAGGCGTTCTTTCTTCGAACCGCAGGAAAAAGCTGTTTTAGCGCATTCTTGTGATCGATCAAGGAATACTGCGATGCCATTAGACACACATCCGGATCGGCTTCCCGTAATACTCGCAGAATCGGTTCGGGCGTATTGACGCCGATTCCCCAGCCTTTGATCAATCTCTCTTCCCGCATACGCGTCAGTTCTGGGAAAGCACCCTTCGCAGCGATGTCGAATTGTTCCTGCCAACTCGTCGGCAACAACTTATTATCCGAAGAAATGTCATGAACAAAAACGATGTCAAGGCTATCGATGCCAAGTCTTTGCAGACTATCCTCGATCGAACGCCTTATGCCCGATGACGTGTAATCGAAGATTACGTCGTTGGGAGAGGGCGAGAAAGGGAACAGTTCGCGGTTCTTGGCTGTCCTCGATGCCTTTAGCAGTTTGCCCACTTTGGACGAGATGACATATTCACTTCTTTTCTTGTTGTGAAGAAAGCTGCCATACCTTCTCTCGGCAAGACCCAGACCATACCAGGGAGAAACGTCATAATAGCGAATGCCAGCGCTCCATGCGGCTTCCAGGATCGCGTGCGCATCCTTATCAGTTACCACCGCAAATTCATTTCCCAGGGGAACGCCTCCCAGGCCGAATGTGAAAGGCAGCTTGTAATGGACATTGCTGCCACTGCTCGTGTTATTTTTCATGTTATTCATGCTCCTGCCACCGCTTGTATTGCCCTGAGCTGATGTACTCCCAGGCAGAAGTGCCGCGGCCGCGGTCATGGCCGATCCTTTAACGGCGAGATCGAGAAAGTCTCTTCTTGTGCTCATACTCGTCACCCCGGCCAATGCCGATCAGTTTCAATCGACGACTGCTGCGGCATAAAATCTCCGTTCGGGCGTCACAGCTTCTTCTAATCCGCGGCGCTACTCTTGTTTTCGGGGAAGTCGGCACTGGTCGTGACGCTCTCCCACGCGGCAATTTCCTCATGCCAGTCCGAAAGCTTGTGGCGAAAGCGCGCTAGTCCCGGCTGTTTGCCGGACTGCGTTTTCAAGTACCCGCGGGCCCCGCCTGCGGTTGTCGCATAATCGGGTAATTGTCTCCTAGCAACCTTGCTGGATCGCCCGAGGAAGTCGGTGCGAAAGGGCCCCGGCTCGACCACCGTGACGCGAACACCAAGTGGCTTCACTTCTTCCGCCAATGCCTCGCTGAATCCTTCCACGGCAAACTTTGTCGCGTTGTAGAAACCCCATCCCGCAGATCCGATCAGTCCGCCGATGGAGGACAAATTGAAAATATGTCCGCTGCGGCGCTGGCGAAAATGCGGCAGGAAGGCGCGGGTGACCCGAATGAGGCCGTAAATGTTAGTCTGGAACATCGGTTCAAACTCATCCTCAGACACTTCCTCGATAGCGCCGTTCACGCCATAGCCGGCGTTATTGACGAGAGTGTCCACATGGCCGAAGGCTGCAATCCCTTGCTGCGCAATCGATATGATTTCATTCGGGTTGGTGACATCGAGAGTCAAGGTATGGATGCGGTCTCGATATTGCCGCGCGAGACGCGACAACTTTGACACGTCGCGGGCGCTGGCAATTACTCGCTCTCCGCGTTTCAGCGCCTCTTCGGCGAGCAGATACCCAAAGCCTTTTGAAGTTCCCGTGATAAACCAGACGCGCGAGAATGTCGATTCTTCCATGCATTTTGCTCCGTTACATCGCTTATGCAAGGAGCGTGCCATACTCTCGCCTGAAAATACGCAATTGCGCTGTGGAATCGATCCACTCTCCTCGATCAGTGTCCTTTCACCGACGTTGGAGTCCGCATTTCGACACCAGATTCGTGGCAAATATCCTGTTGAGATTTCGGGCGAGGCAGCGCCAGTCTCTATCGAGTGGATCAAGTAGATCTAGATACACAAGTTGGTATTACATGCACGTGCGCATGGATCTCCCTCACATGTGGATGAGATCATGTCCCGTTTGTAAAGCACTTCTGCGCAAGCTCCGGCTATGCGATTCCGTGCGCTGTAATTGAGGATGGATTTGGTAGACCATCGGAGTCTGAGGGGTGATACTCAAGTGAAAGAGCCCGTTTGTCTGGAATTCGTAACACAGAAGAAGTTTTCTTCTGCCCCATCCCGTTTTCGCTGACAGTGTAGTGCCCGCAACAGCTGCGAGTGACATTACCTTAAGCAAGGAGGGGCTTTCATAGGGAAATACCGTCCTGTGCTACACAGAAATATAGGTGTAGTGGCCTTGAGCCTGGAGCAGTGCAAGGGCAGCGGTCATCGCGGCAACCACAAGAACCCCCGGCTGTGTATGGGCGAGCATGCCCTCCACGATGTCCTCTGGTGATTCTGACAATTTATTACGACGGAAAAGGACCCGCGCCTGCTCTTCGGCTGCCGTGTGACAGCTCAGAAACTGAACGCCTCTCGATTGCAATGCCTGCATGCTCCAATCTTGATACAACGAGTTCTCGTCCTCTGGATCGATGGAAGCCGGCAATTTTTCCGGTGAATTCTTGCTGCGGTAGAAGATGTTTCTTACCGCGGCTTTTCCCGTCGCTGGATCGATTACGTTTAGCCATTCGCGAATTCGATACCTATTCCAAACATAGTCGTCGTAGTTAAGCATGTTGGCGGAGCCATGCAGTGCTCCTACGACCTTGATCTGTTCCTTAGGAATGCCAAATCCAAATCGCAGACCATTGAGCGAGTTCCTCATGTTGTTCAGAAATTTCCCTTCGCTAATCGGAATGACGTCATACACCTGCTTGACCTTGGCGGGATCTCTGATAAGTTTGTGAACTTCAGCAAGCCTCCACTCTGACGCCTTCCAAACGAGCTGGCTTCTGCTGCATGACTTGTTTTACCGAATAAGGCCAGCGCTGTCACGCCTGCAGCAGCACTAGATACAAACGATCTGCGAGTTACGTTTTTCACGCGTGTTGTCCTGCGAAATATGTGCAACCATCTGCCTGCCACTCAAATCCCGAGTGCGCCAGCGGCGAAATCGTCTGACTTGGAGTCCGTCCATCGACAACCGTACAACAGTCGACAGTTGCGGAGTGGACGGCCGGCAACTGAGATGATGTCGGTGTAGAACGTGTTGCAATTGCTGTTATGACGATCACCCTCCGCGCATACGTCTCTTGAACTCCCACCTCCGTCATTGTCTTTTAGCTGCTATCGACTGTTCCAATCCCGAAACATGTTCGTGGACAAGACGATCCAACGAGAACGCTCCCGCGCCCTTGACTACCACTACCAAGGACAGTGCGATCGCCAGCAGATGGTACTCAATCCCGTGTCCTTCCTGGCTTCCGAACCAGTTCAAGAAGAGGCCGAATCGGAAATGAACAGTTGCAATAGCCCCCACCATCGTGAGCGCGATGACTAGTGCGGCAATTCTGCTGAACAGCCCGACGATCAGTCCGATTCCACCGAAGAATTCCCCGGCGATCATAAGAAAGGCCAGAGTCGACGGAAGGTGCAGATGTTCGGTGAACGTGCGCATGCTGTTGGCCAGACCGGGTCCGCCATACCACCCTAGTATGTTCTGAGCGCCGTGGCCAAAGAATATGATTCCCAATACGATGCGAGCGATCCCCACGACCCAGTCAGCGTGAGTACCTGTTAGACTCTCGATCATCAGCCATTCTCCTCACCAGCCAATTTCCCCCGCAGGCTGCACCAATTATTCTGTTGATTGCTGTGAACAGGCGGAACCGTTTCGTTCTCAGACGACGAACTATTTCGCTTTAGCCAGAGTGCGAATGTACTTCACCAAAGCGTCGATTTGGTCCTTACTCAGCCGCGTCCCGAAAGCAGGCATATTTCCTCGCCCTTCAGCGACGACGTCTGCCAGCTGGGCGTCAGACTGGTGTTGAACTTGCGCCGAGTGGAAATCCGCGGCATGTAGGCTCCTCCCCACTGCGCTGCCACGTCCATCCCGGCCATGGCAGGAGACACAGTTCGTTTTGTATGTGCTTGCCGCGGAGTTGTTCGCCGCCTGTCCGAACCCAAGCGATCCGGCGGCTCCTAATAAAATTGCAAATGCCAAGGTCCTCGCGAGTAATCTTTCAGACATAAAATTTCACCGCTTCACACAGGTCTAGATTCCTCTCACCAAATGGTCGGCACGAAATTGCACGTGCATTTGGTTTGCCAAAGGTGGCGTGTGAGTCGAAATCAGAAAAATGTCGAAGTTTGGTGGCAGGCATGATTGCCGTTTAGGAAGCGCTCAGGAATATTCCTTGCTTATTCTGCGTCACTCCGTGAGGTTACAGCCAGACGTCCTTCACGCAGTTCGGGCCACACGGTGGAGATCTCCCCTTTGGCGAGCTTTCCCTGTGCTTGAAAAAAGCAAAAGAAGCAACGACGTGCAAGCCCGAAGCCGACCAGACGCCAAATCAACGTCAACAGTCAGTCAATCTGCTCTTCGGATGCGTGCGCTCGGAGCAGGGCTTCGCGGCAACAAAAATGCAGAGCTCAACTGGAGGCTTACTAATGGATTGGGCAAAACATGGAGTCAAAATCGTACATTCGGATGAACTTGATTTGAATACACCACAGACATCGGGCATGACGCGCGCTGCCGCAATTACACATGCGAGAGCTGGAGCAAGCAAGTTGTGGGCCGGCACAATGGTGGTTCAACCGGATGCCAAGACCGGACCGCATCACCATGGAGAACTGGAGACCGTGCTTTACGTGGTAAAGGGCCGAGTTCGAATGCGATGGGGCGATCAACTGGAACTGAGCGGGGAAGCCAGGCCGGGCGACTTTATTTACGTTCCACCTTACGTGCCGCATCAGGAAATCAATGCCAGCCCAGACGAGATCTGCGAAGCAGTAGTCGTGAGGGATGGACAGGATCCGATTGTGGTCAATTTAGATCTGCACACTCCAGAACCCGCCAGTGCTGGACAGCGCGGCATGCCGTTTCACCCTGATCGCTGAGTATTTATACTCTGGCGGAAGACCGATTTTCTACAAACCGAGATCGCTCAGCCCGGGGTGATTGTCGGGAGTTCAAAACAGGCAGCGCTCAGGAATGTTTCTGCATATTCTGCGTGACTTCGCGAGGTTACAGCCAGACGTGTGAGATGGTCCCGTCTGTGGTGTGACCGCGGGAGGGCGAGTGTCGAAAGATGGACGCAAGCTTATCGCCGAGACCTCAGAGTTGCGCTCTTGGCCCCTATCTTTATCCTACATTCAGTCACTTGCACGGTCTCCTGCTCCGCTCAACTTTGGCAATAGCAATGCACGGACATTTCAATCATGAGAGTACAACGCACCTAATCGTCGACCAGCAACGCGAGATCAACCCCGAGCGCAGGGAGAATTGGGCCCCAAAATCCATTGATATGAGTCAAGAAATCCATACGGAGATGACATGAAACTTCTTGCCGCACAGCAGGTAAAACTAGGATTTATTGGTCTGGGCAACATGGGAAGCCGGATTGCCCAACGACTGCTAGACCATTGCTACGAACTCACCGTATTCGACCGGGATAATACCAAAGCAGAAGCTCTGGTACTAAATGGTGCTGTGCTCGCGAATAACGTCGTTGAACTGGCACGCAGCGCCGACGTGATTCTTTCCTGTTTAACCAACGATGAAACCGTGCAGAGCGTGTATACAGGTCCTGACGGGGCACTCGCGGGAGCGCGGCCGGGGACCGTTGTGCTGGAGATGAGCACGATCTCTCCTGAAACCTCACGGGAACTGCACAATCAGGCTGCGAAACTGGGTATCGACGTGATGGACGTTGCGATCTCGGGCAGCACTCCTGCGGCAGAACAAGGCACTCTGACGTTACTGGCCGGCGGGAATGCGGAACTGTTTCAGGCTGCGCAACCGATATTCGCTGCGATCGCGCGTCAGTACTTCCACCTCGGACCTCCCGGCGCTGGCACAAGCATGAAGCTGGTGGTCAACACGCTCCTCGGCGTCGGCATGCAGGCGATCGCGGAGGCTGTGGTCCTGGGTGAGAGCGCCGGTCTGAATCGCAAGCTATTGCTCGAAGTCCTATCGCACACCGCAGTAGTCGCCCCGGCGCATGTCGGGAAGTTGGCGAGAATAGAGCGCAACGATTACAGCCCCCAGTTTCCCCTGCGCCTGATGAACAAAGACTTCCAGCTGATTCTGAACACGGCGGCAAGAGAGAACGTGTCCATGCCGGCGACGGAAGCCGCGTCTCGCGTTAATGCAGACGAGTTGCAACCGGGTGATGAGCAAGATTTCTCAGCTGTCCTGCGCAGGATGGAAGAAGTCGGAGGAGTCGCAGTCACTCACTCGGCCCGATAAGAGTGGATCTAGAGGGCAACATGATTCAACTCAAAGTTAACGGCGTAGCTCACAGCTTCGATGGCGATCCCGAGATGCCGCTGCTTTGGTACTTGCGCGACATCTTAGGTCTAACCGGAACCAAGTTTGGTTGCGGTATCGCGCTATGCGGCGCTTGTACTGTCCACAAGAATGGTGAAGCACTTCGCGCCTGCGTTACTCCCATGAGTTCCGTCGCAGGAGCCGAGATCCGGACCATCGAAGATATCTCCGCTAAGGGATTGCACCCCGTGCAAAAGATGTGGATGCAGTTCAATGTCCCACAATGCGGCTACTGCCAGTCAGGTCAGATTATGCAGGCGATCGCCCTACTGAAGGACAAGCCTAAGCCCACGGACCAGGATATCGACGAAGGCATGGCTGCGAATATCTGCCGCTGTGGAACGTATCAACGCATTCGCGCCGCCATAAAAGCTGCCGCGGAGGAAAGCGCATGAGCTCGATCACCAACGTCAGCCGCCGTGGATTCCTAAAAGGACTGGCAGGAGCAGGGGTGCTCGTCTTGGGAGCCTATTACGTGCCCAAGGCGCTGCGGCACGACCATGCATCCGGAAGAACGGATGCCGATCGTGCCACGCTGCACCCGAACGCCTTTGTAGGAATCGACACTGATGGCACGGTGTACATTGTGGCGCATCGTTCGGAGATGGGTACAGTGATTCGTACTACGCTGCCTATGGTGGTTGCGGACGAACTGGATGCCGACTGGAAAAGAATAAAAATCGATCAGGCCATCGGCGATCCCCGCTATGGTGATCAGAACACCGATGGCTCGCATTCCGTCCGCAGCTTTTTCGATGTCATGCGGCAGGCTGGCGCCACTGCGCGGTTCATGCTCATTCTCGCGGCGGCCCAGAAATGGGGAGTGCCTCCGAGCGAGTGCCAGACAGATCTGCACGCCGTCGTTCACCCGCCCAGCAGTCGCCGCCTCGGCTACGGCGAACTGGCTACTGCGGCTTCGAAACTGCCGGTTCCAAGCGCCGGGATCCGGCTCAAAACTCCAGATCAGTGGCGCTACATCGGCAAAGGAATGACCAGCTACGACCTGACGGAGTTGTGCACAGGAAGGGCTATCTACGGCGAGGACGTTCGCGTGAATGGCATGGTGTTCGCCTCCATCGAACATCCGCCGGTGGTTGGAGGCAAGGTTAGGTCGGTTGACGATAGCGGGGCACTCAAAGTAGCCGGAGTTCGCCAAACAGTTCCCATAGACCCATTCAAACCACCGCCCGCTTTTCAACCCTTAGGCGGCATCGCTGTCATCGCCGATAACACCTGGGCCGCTTTTCAAGGACGCAAAAAGCTGAAGATCGAGTGGGACAACGGGCCAAACGCAACCTACGATTCTGAGCAGTATAAGAAGGAGTTGCAGGCGACCGCACGTAATGCGGGGAAAATTGTGCGCAATCAAGGCGATGTGGAGTCGGTCTTTTCCGAGGGTGGCAGGGTTTTCGAGGCTGATTATTACGTCCCTTTGCTGGCGCACGCTTCCATGGAACCGATGGTAGCTACGGCGGAGTTTAAAGATGGCAAAGTCACGGCCTGGGCTCCTACGCAGAATCCGCAGGCAGCGCAAGCGATCATTGCGCAGGAACTGGGAATTGCTAAAGAGGATGTCATCTGTAACGTGACGCTTCTTGGTGGTGGTTTCGGAAGAAAGTCCAAGCCCGATTACGTGGCCGAAGCGGCGGTTCTCTCGAAGAGAGTCGGCCGTCCGGTAAAAGTGGTTTGGACGCGAGAAGATGACATAAAATTCGATTACTTCAATGCGGTGGCCGCCATGTATATGAAGGCCGCCATAGACGCCAAGGGGAGACCCACGGCCTGGCTGCAGCGATCCGTGTTTCCTCCCATCACATCTATTTTTGACATCCACGCCGTCTATGGTGATCCCGGGCATCTGCAGCAGGGCTGGACGGATGTGCCTTACGACATCCCCAATCTTCGCGTGGAAAATGGCCCGGCTCCGGCGCACGTACGGATCGGATGGCTGCGTTCGGTAGCAAATATTTACCACGCCTTTGCCGTTCAGACGTTCACAGACGAGTTAGCCCATCGTGCTGGTCGAGACCCTCTCGAATATTTGCTCGAGTTGATCGGCCCACCGCGCACGCTGAATTTCAGCGGCATGGACTACCCAAATTACGGAGCGGATCTCGGTACTTATCCCTGGGAGACCGGCCGCCTGCGGCAGGTTACGGAAATGGTTGCCGAGAAATCCGGCTGGGGGAAACGTAAGCTCGGAAAAGGCTCGGGAGTTGGCATTGCCGCCCATCGCAGCTTCTTGACATATGTCGCCGCAGTGGTGGAAGTCGAAGTCAGCGACCAGGGCGACATCAAGATTCCACGGGTCGACTACGTCGTCGATGCCGGACACGTGGTAAACCCGGAGGTCACGCGCGCCCAGTTCGAAGGCGCCGCGGTGTTTGGAACCAGTGTCGCTCGCAGTGGAGAGATTACTGCCAAGAACGGTGTGATTGAACAATCGAATTTCGATACCTATCCCGTCGCGCGAATCAACGAAGCTCCTTACCAGACTAATGTTTACTTGGTGGAAAGCGACGCACCCCCGGCGGGCGTAGGCGAACCTGGCGTACCACCGTTTGTTCCAGCACTGTGCAACGCGATTTTTGTCGCGACCGGTAAACGCATTCGAGAGCTGCCGCTCTCAAGAACCAGCTTGGGTAAGAATTCATGATTTCTCTTTGGGCCAGGCGCACGATCTCAACAAGAATGTAAGTTCTTGTTGTCTGAAAGGGAGGTATGAACAGAATGAACCGCAGATCGTTTGTAAGCACCGCCGCAACAAGCGTTGCCGCGCTGGCAACCTTGGGGACCGTAGGCAGAGCGGCTGAAGCGCAGCTGGTGTACACCAAGTCTGACTGGAAACTAAGCGAATTCAACCAACTGGCGAAGAACCCGGCACAGGTTAAGCAGGTGTACGACATTATCCCGATTGCGGATGGCAGGTTCCTGAACAACATCAAAAACTCGCTGAATGGGCTGCACTTCGGTTTCGGCATACCGGAAGAACAGATCAAGATTGTTGCTGCGATGCATGGGCCAGCGAACATGCTGAACTACGACGACTTCATATGGAACAAGTATCAGATTGGAGCATGGCTGAAGGTCACTGATCCGTCGACGGGCCAGCCGGCGGTGAAGAACCCGTTCTATCCAAGCAAGGCCGGGACACCGCTGCATTACAGCTCGGAAAACCCGGATAGTGGCGAGTCGCTCTACCAGGACACGAGCATCCAGGCGCTGCAGCAGCGGGGAGTGAAGCTGCTGGCTTGCCATACCGCGACCGAGGAGCAGGCGCGGGCCCTGATTGCACACAGCAGCCTGAAACAGCAACCGGAAGAGATCGTGAAGGAGATGCTGGCGCACACGCTGCCGGAAGTGCTGGTTGTGGCGGCGATGGTGGCAGCGATCGCACTGCTGCAGACGGACGGACATTACAGCTACATCACGGTTTAGGGCTACGACGAAGGGATCACGATGGGGAACAGATGGACGCTTTTGGTTGCATTGTGCCGGTCCGCGTGAAGAGAGTTTGCCATCCTAGTCGGTGCAGAACTCCGTTGCGTTTAATGTAATCGACATTACGTACTCGAATGCAAACAGCCACCTCTTCCTCGCATTTTGGAACGGGAAATGCATTTAGCGCTTAAGGATGCAGCTTCTGTGACAACCGGACTGTGAACCGTGAGCCCCTGGTGCTTCCCGCACGCCTGAATGTGGAAGGCCGAAAGCTGCTTTTTGTGAGGTGCATATGCAGTTAATGAGCTGGACTGAAGTCGCGGGAAGTGCAGATGTCATATCTGGCATTCTGAATTGGGTGTGCCCTGGGTGCGGCGGAAGAATGGGTGGACGTGGCAAAGAGTTCAAGTGCCAAGGCGAATGTCTGACGGATTGGCGTCTGATCTGGGAGCGAATACTTTTAGCGAAGTCAATGCGCCACCAAAGAGGCTTGCAGACAAAGAGTTAACTGAAGGAGAAACTCAATGGCTCAACGGATTCCTTCGGAAATTCCACACCGCGCAATCCGTGTTCCGAGTTGCGCTCTAGATTCGAACCGGCTCCCGAAGAACACGCGGGTACGCGCCAGTGACGATTTCTCATCGACGAGCATCCGGATGGGGTCATCTTTCCTACGACAGAATGGCCAGTTTTTCTCGCCACGTACGGAACTCCCGAAGCTCTGAAAGTCGCTCAAGATCTGGATGCGAAAGTCGAAGCTTTGTTAGCGGCAGCTGCTGGACGTACAGAACGCCCTTGCTGGTGTTGACGACGATTATCTCCTCCCAATCCTCAACGCCCAACATTACGAGCCGCAAGAGCTCCCCCCACGGCTTCTTCCACTGTTGGGTTCCGCGATGTCCATTCAGGGTCGGTCGTGGTACAGCCCGGGTCCCTTGCTCTTATGATTGTTCTCGCAGTGTCGGCCATCCTACCTCCCTTGTCGAAATGCGGACACGTGTCGCAGGGAGGGCAACCTGTTACGGCGGCAACCACCGGCTTCCTCTTGCTGATATCAACTGGCGGAATTTGGCAGGCTACATGCTCATTCTCCAGCATGGAGAAGTCAATCATGGAGAACACTAACAATCAGACGCTGCTCAGTGCCCAGCCACGGTTTGACCAAAACGCTCCAAAAATTCAGGCATACAGCACGGTCAATCACCTGTTTCTGCTCGAGCTCGAAGAATCCATGCGACAGGAAATGACCGAAATGCCTCAATCAGTTACTTGCCGATACGATTACGCATCGTGAACTGTATAAAAAGTCTCACTGGCAGGTAGCTGGTCCGACGTTTTACGAGATCCATCTTTTATTCGATAGGCACAATGAACTGCAGATTCTTAGCGAGCACTTGGTGAATGTCCCAATCGTGGAAGCATAGGGCAACGGTTACAAATCGCTCAAGCCGGCTTGAGCGGTGGCACTTGGTCGCTCGAAATCGCGCAAGGAGAAACGTCATGAAGAAACCGATTACGTGTCTGATGAGCATGGTGCTCGTAGTTCTGCCCATTCTCGCATCTTCAGCTTCCGCAGCTGACCCGGAAAAAGACGAAGGTCGCTTAAGGAACAGCGGCACCGTGTTGAAAGAGATTCTCGATGTTCCCGACGACATCCCCCAGGACTTGCTCGACAAGGCCGATTGTGTGGTTGTCTTTCCGTCTGTTTTGAAGGCCGCATTCATTATTGGCGGAAGCTATGGGCGAGGTGCGATGTCGTGTCGCAGAGGGGAAGAGTTCAGGGGATCGTGGGGCGCACCTACCATGATGGCTCTCGAGGGCGGCAGCTTTGGCTTCCAGATAGGTGGTGAGGCAACAGACTTTGTGATGCTGGTAATGAACGAGCGGGGTGCGAGCGGAATTCTCAGCAGCAAAGTGAAGCTTGGAGCAGATGCGTCGGTTGCCGCGGGCCCTGTCGGGCGCACTGCCTCGGCAGAAACAGACGCCACCCTGCGTGCGGACATCTTGAGCTATTCCCGTGCCCGCGGCGCGTTTGTAGGTGTCGCACTCGAGGGATCAACCATTCGTCCTGATAATGGCGCCAACAAGCAGATCTATGGAGAGGAAGTTCGAGCAAGGGAGATCGTGCTGAATGGGCATGTGGCCATCCCGCTAGCGGCTCAGAGAATGGTTTCCACACTGGATTCCAGGACTCCAAGACATAAGTCCTAACCCAGAATGAGAAGCAGGTTGGCAGGTCATGAGGTGTGTAAGGGATGGGTGAAGAAACTTAGATTGTGAGATTCGGACTGCTACTCCTCGAAGCCGATTTTAGGGGGACCAATTGCCATCTCAAGGCTCAAACCACCGGCGTGTCCTCGGTTCGCAGATTCTCGTATGTATCTGCTGTTCAGCAGCCGCTTTTGCGGATCCCACCTCGCCCCTGAGCCCGACAAATATCTTTGCTCCCGCGTCGACCCCAGCCAAATCGATCTTCGGACTGTCTCTGTTTGTGCTGGCGGTCACAGGAGCCATTTTTTTAGTCGTCTTCACCTTGCTGCTTTACTCCGTTGTGAAGTTCAGAAAGACAAAGAATGACGACGGCCGAGAACCTCCCCAGGTGTACGGCAGCAATCAGGTGGAATTGGCATGGACGATCATTCCGATTCTTATCGTCGTCGCATTATTCATGGCGACGGCACGAGTGATTGCCGTCGTTCAGAAAACATCGCCGCCCAGCAACGCGATCGCGGTTACTGCGATCGGCCACCAGTTCTGGTGGGAGTATCGTTATCCGGGTCTGGGCGTGGTCACCGCAAATGAACTGCATGTGCCCGTAAGTGACCCGGTCCATCCGACGCCGACATTCATTACGCTGCTATCGGCTGATACTGACCACAGTTTTTGGGTCCCACGGCTGGCGGGTAAGACTGATCTGATTCCCAACCACCCCAACACGATGTGGATCGACCCGCAGGAGACCGGAGTCTACCTTGGGCAGTGTGCACAGTATTGCGGGACCCAGCACGCCAAGATGTTGCTGCGTGTTTATGTCCAGTCAAAAGATGAATTCGACGGATGGATTCGGCAGCAACGCCAGCCGGCGATTACAAATGACGCTGTTTCCGAGGGACAACGGATATTCGAGACGACGGCTTGCATCAACTGCCACACAGTGTCGGGCACAGTGGCCAACGGGCGATTCGGTCCGGACCTCACGCACTTGATGAGCCGAGACACGATTGCGGCTGGCGCAGCCGCTAATACCCCGGAGAATCTCCAGCGTTGGATTCTAAATCCCAACACGATGAAGCCTGGTTCCTTAATGCCGGCAATGGAATTGAACGAGCAGGAACTAGACGCACTTACAGCTTACTTGGAGACGCTTCGTTGAACATGCCTGGGAGATCGCCTGATGTCCACTGATGCCATGGCACTGCCGAGAACGGAACCAGCATCGCGTCCTATTGTCGCTAGGCTCCACGACTGGGTTACCACCGTTGATCACAAGAGGCTGGGCATTCTGTACCTCATTTATGCCTTGGTGTTTCTATTGATCGCCGGGGTCGAGGCGATGATTATGCGCATCCAGCTCATCCGTCCGCACAACGACTTTATTTCGCCCCAGGTATTCAACCGAATGTTCACCATGCACGGAACGACCATGATCTTCTTCGTGATCATGCCCGTCATGTTCGGATTCGCCAACTACCTCATCCCACTCATGATTGGGACGCGGGATATGGCCTTTCCACGTCTCAATGCTTTCAGTTTCTGGATGACCGCTTTCGGTGGCCTGCTTCTTTATTTCAGCCTGGTTGGAGCCAACGGACTCTACGGAGCGGGAAACGCGCCCGACGTAGGCTGGTTCGCCTACGCACCATTGACTTCGCGGACATTTTCAGTTGGGCACAGCACGGATTTCTGGACCCTGGCACTGTTGGTCTCCGGCTTTGGCAGCATCGGCACGGCGGTGAATATCATCGCTACCGTGCTCTGCATGCGCTGCCCGGGAATGACGTTAGCCAAAATGCCGTTGTTCGCCTGGCTCAACCTCGTGATGGCCGGCTTGGTGATCCTTGCGGTCAGTCCGCTAACGGCGGCTCAGATCATGCTGCTGGTCGATCGTTATCTTGGCGGACATTTCTTCGACACCCAGGCGGGAGGTTCAGCGGTGATCTGGATGCATTTCTTCTGGGTTTTCGGACATCCCGAAGTCTATGTCCTTGTCATCCCAGCCTTCGCTTTCGCCTCAGAAATCATCCCGGTGTTTTCCCGCAAACCGATCTTCGGTTACCCAGTGATGGTGGGAGCTACCGTAGCGATCGGGTTTATCAGCATGAGTGTATGGGCGCATCACATGTTTACGGTGGGTATGAGCTCGGCTGCCAATAACTTCTTCGTGATCTCGACCATGGCCATCGCCGTTCCTACCGGCATCAAGATCTTCAACTGGCTGGCAACCATGTGGGGTGGAAAGATTGAGTTCAAGACTCCGATGCTGTTCTGCATTGCTTTTCTTTTCCAGTTCTTGATCGCCGGTCTCACAGGGATCATGCAGGGTGCGGCGCCTTTCGATTGGCACTTGGGAAATTCCTATTTCGTGGTCGCGCATTTTCACTACGTAATCGTCGGCGGCATCCTCTTCGCTCTTTTCGGGGCCTTTTACTACTGGTTCCCGAAGATGTCGGGGAAGATGTACAGCGAAACCCTCGGCAAACTGCATTTCTGGCTTTTCTTAATCGGCTTCCACCTGACCTTCGACTTCATGCATATCCCAGGATTGCTGGGCATGCCACGAAGGATCTACACCTACGAGCCGGGGCGGGGTTGGGACACGTGGAATCTTATTGTGACCATCGGAGTTTTCTTCCAGGCTGCCGGGATTTTGGTCTTCCTGGGAAACCTGCTCTGGTCCTATTTCCGGGGCAAAGCGGCTGGAAGCGATCCTTGGGACGGCTGGACACTCGAGTGGTCCACGAATTCGCCGCCCCCGGCATACAACTTCTATACCACCCCGCTGGTCCAGAGCCGCCGCCCGCTCTGGGATTTGAAGCATCCGGACGATCCAGACTGGAAATACGAATAGTGGGGAGAATGGGATGAGTGCGATGTCCATGGCCGCAGCCGAACAGAAACTTGAGTGGGATCGTCCTGCACGCGGGCGTGTCGGGATGTTCAGTCTGATCGCCGCCGAAGCTGCAATCTTCACGATTTTTGTGGTGGCGTACCTTTTCTACATCGGCAAGAGCCTCGCTGGGCCCCTGCCTAAGGACGTCCTCAGCGTCCCGGTCTTTTACACGATTTGTCTGCTTTCGAGCAGTCTCACGATTCACCTGGCTGCAAACTCGCTTCGCCGGGGTAGCGTTCGAAGTTTCGGAATCTTGTGGCTCGTGACCATTACGCTTGGCGCCACCTTCATGTACGGGACCGCGACCGAGTGGCACCGGCTCATTTACGACGAGGGATTGACGATCAGCACGAATCTGTTTGGAACAACCTATTACTCGTTGGTCGGATTGCACGGCTTTCACGTCGTCGTAGGGCTCTTAGCACTCTCGACGGTGATGGTGTTCACCCTTCTGGGAGACGTGAGACCAGAGCACGCTGAGCGTGTCGACGCCCTGTCGCTTTACTGGCACTTCGTTGACGTGGTGTGGATTGTGGTTTTCACGGTCGTGTACGTGATCGGACGATGAGGAAGGTGCTGGAACATGGCATCAGAAACATTTGAACTATCCCCGAAGACGGAAAGGGCGACGCGGGGCACGATCGAACTGCCCGCTCCGACGGCATGGCCGATCATCCTGGCGTTCGGTCTGACGTTGGTCTTTGCGGGATTGGTGACCAGCGCTTCCGTTAGCATTCTGGGCGCAATCTTCGCGCTTGCCGGTTGTGTTGGCTGGTTTCGCGACGTGCTGCCTCACGAAAAACACGAATCCATGCCGATCGTGGGGAGAGTGCCCACTGCTGAAACCCGCCACCCGCAAGTCGCTCGCGTCGAATGGGAAACCCAAGAACTGCACCGGGCGCGACTGCCGCTGGAGATCTATCCGATTTCGGCGGGTGTCAAAGGTGGCTTGGCAGGAAGTGTAGCGATGGCCATTCTGGCTGTGCTCTATGGAATTCTCAGCGGCCACGGGGTCTGGTATCCGATCAACCTTTTGTCGGCTGGATTCTTTCCGGCAAGAGCGACCACGGAGCAAATTGCGGCATTTCATTGGGACGCATTCATCATTGCAACGATCCTCCATTTGATTTGCTCTTCACTGGTTGGGCTTCTCTATGGTGCCGCGCTTCCAATGTTTCCTCGCCGCCCGGTGCTGTTCGGAGGTGTGATCGCCCCCATCCTGTGGTCTGCTCTGATCCACAGCATGCTTGAAGCCCTGGATCCCGTGCTTAAGCAGCGAATTGACTGGGTCTGGTTCATCGTTTCTCAGATCGGATTCGGCATCGTTGCCGGCATCATCGTTTCCAGGCAAGAGCGCATACGTACCTGGCAGTACCTGCCGTTCGCAGTCCGTGCCGGCATTGAAGTGCCGGGAGCGATCGACGAAAAGAACGGAGACAGCACACGGCGATGAAGCCTCGCCCCATTTTCGTTGCTGTCGCGATCGTTGCGGCCGTCACGTTGCTTGCTTGCGCCGCGTGCAATAGCTCCTCCGTCCTCCATCGCGCTGAGCCGGCGGTCGTGCCACCGAGCCAAGTCGTCGACTTCAATGCGCTCTATGGACAGAACTGTGCAGGATGCCACGGCGTGGGCGGTAAGGGCGGAGCCGCCATTGCTCTGGCTAATCCAGTTTTTCTCGCAATTGCCGACGACACCGTGATTCGCCGCATCGCCTCAGACGGAGTGCCCGGCACTCCGATGCCAGCTTTTGCACAAAGTGCGGGTGGAATGCTCGCTGACAGGCAGATCGATGCTCTTGTGCGAGGAATTCGATCCTGGGCGAAGCCCAATGCGCTCCGCGATACGACTCCGCCACCCTATGCAGCGCCGGCTTCCGGCGATGCGCAACGTGGCGCCGACGCATATCGAACGTACTGCTCCTCTTGTCATGGAGCGGACGGACATGGAGGGAACAAGGCTAGCTCGATCATAGATGGTTCGTACCTTGCTCTGGTAAGCGATCAACAACTTCGCACCATCGTGATTGCAGGCCGACCCGAGCTTGGTGCGCCGGACTGGCGTGGCGACGTCGAGGGTCGACCCATGTCGCCGCAAGAGATTTCTGATGTGGTGGCGTGGCTGTCGAGCCGACGACCAAAATTCCCGGGTCAGCCGTACGCGACTGCTTCCATAAACCCGGCCAATGGAGGATCCCAATGAGTGCAGAAAACGGAATTTCCAGACGCGCGGCTCTTGTGAAACTGGGCATGTTTCTCAACGGTATCGTAGGAGCTGCTTTGGCCGTGCCGATCGTGCGCTATCTCCTTTCGCCCGTGATTCGCGAAAAGAAGATCGGCTATGACTCGTGGCTTTCTCTCGGCGGGCTGGAACAGTTTCCCGCCGGGCAGACTCGCCTCGCCACTTATCGCAATCCCGTGGTCAATTCCTGGGATGGAGAGACCGGCGACATCGCGTGCTGGGTCCGGAACGTCGACGATCAGACTTTCCAGGTCTTTGCCATCAACTGTGCGCACCTTGGATGCCCCGTGCGCTGGTTCGCCCAGTCGAACCTCTTCATGTGTCCGTGCCATGGTGGCGCTTACTACCAGGATGGTTCGCGGGCCTCTGGACCTCCAGAGCGCGGATTGTTCCAGTATCGCTATAAGGTCGAGGGTGGAAGACTTCTCATCAAGGCTGGCGAGATGCCAACTCCCGGTCAGCCCGTTGCGAATAAGGCGGGAGGGAAGACGACATGCTCCTGATGCAGAAAGTCGGCGAGTGGTTCGACCTCCGGCTGCAGTTGGGCAGGCCGATCCGCGAGACTGCCGAGCACCCGGTTCCGCGCGAGACTGCAAGCTGGTTCTATGTTTTCGGCAGCGCCGCGCTCACATGTTTCCTGCTCCAGATTGTCACCGGCATACTGCTTGCGCTGATCTACGTGCCTTCTGCGGGAGAGGCGTGGAACAGCCTGCAGACCCTCAATCATGGCATCTCTCTGGGTTGGTTCATACGAGCTCTACATGGCTGGGGCTCGAATTTCATGGTCGCGATTGTCCTGATCCATATGGCGCAGGTCTTCCTCTTTGGAGCCTACAAGTTTCCAAGAGAACTGACGTGGATCGTCGGCGTGCTTCTTTTGCTCGTGACGCTTGGCATGGCATTTACAGGCCAGGTGTTGCGATTTGATCAGGATGCCTACTGGGGACTAGGCATCGGGGCATCGATCGCAAGTCGGGTCCCAGTGATTGGGCCCTGGGCTGTGAACCTGATGCTCGGCGGCCCAATCATTGCCGGCGCGACTCTTTCACGATTCTTTGCCTTGCATGTTTTTGTTGTCCCCGGACTATTGATTGCTTTCGTCGGCGTGCATCTGCTCATGGTGCTGAAGTTGGGAATCAACGAATGGCCGATGCCGGGACGCATCGTTCGCCGCGCAACGTATCTGCAGGAATATCGCGAGCTGACTCACAAGCAAGGCATACCATTCGTGCCCGAGGCGGTGTGGAAGGACATTTTCTTTTCTGGTTTCATTCTTGTTGCGATTGCTGTTTGCGCGGTTCATTTCGGTCCCTTTGGTCCAAGCGGCCAACCGGATCCGACGATCATTCAGACCGCCCCACGTCCCGACTTCTTCTTTCTGTGGCTGTATGCTCTGCTCTCATTCCTGCCCCCGTCTGCCGAGACGCCCATCCTGCTGATTGGTCCCGCCGTCGGAATCATTGTCCTGCTGGCGCTTCCTTTTGTAGCAGGCGAAGGGGAGAAGAGCTGGAAACGCAGGCCGATTGCGGTACTCACGATTCTGCTGGTCGCCGTAGGCCTCGGCACTCTGACTCATCTGGCCGAGCACACACCCTGGAGCCCGGTGATGGACGCCTGGAGCAGCCAGCCGATTCCGGCTGAATTCCTGCATGGCCGGACGGCATTGGAGCGCCATGGTGCGCTCGTTTTTCAAGTCAAGCAATGTCACAACTGTCATTCGCTGGATGACAGAGGAGGTCAGCGCGGGCCGGCGCTCGATAGCGTTGCTCTGCGGCTCACCGAAGACCAACTTATTCGCCAGGTGATCCAGGGTGGGGGAAATATGCCCGGGTACGGGAAAAACCTCAGTCCGGCGGAAACAACTGCGCTGGTGGCGTTCCTGGAAACACTGCATCCGGCAAATCAAAAGCCAGCACGCAATGCTTCTCAAACGGTGGCGCTCGGCGCAAGCGAGGTTTCGCCACGGTAGACCTAGCCATGCCGGAGCCACATGCCATGCTGTCGTGGTCGCTCCCGCTCGCGATCATTTCTGTGCTGGTGGTGGTCACGGCATTGGTGTATTTGCGTGGCTGGCTTTGTCTTCGAAACGCTTTCCCAAACCTGGTTCCCGGCTGGCGGCTCGCCTCATTTATGGTTGGACTCTTTTCAGTGTGGACTGCAGTCGGGTCTCCGCTCGCCACACTCGATCATCGGTCCCTCACAATTCACATGATGAAGCACCTTCTGTTGATGACGGTTGCCGCTCCACTGATTCTAGCGGGGGCACCCGCGTTTCCGCTGGTGTGCGGGTTACCCAAGCTCTTCATTAAGCGCCATCCTCCCCTCGCCAGTCGGCCGGCACGATGGCTCGAACGCTGTCTTATGCATCCTGTGTTGGATTGGCTGGCGGGCACGGCTGCCGTAATCGGATGGCATCTTCCCGTTGCGTTTCAGTTGGGTATGCGTTCCCGCTGGGTACATAACTTGGAGGACATGTGTTTTCTGTTGGCCGGCCTCTTGTTCTGGTGGCCCATCGTGCAGTTTTCGTCGAGGTCGCCTCGGTGGTCCATGGCTTTGTACCTCTTCCTTGCCACGCTGCCTTGTGACATTCTTTCCGCATTCCTTGTATTTTGTAACCGGCTTGTGTACCCGTTCTATCTATCCTCCCCTCAGCTGTTCAGTCTGTCCTCCCTTCAGGACCAAGAATGTGCAGGCGCCCTCATGTGGGTTTGGGTAACGTTCGCATATCTGATTTCTGCCGTCGCTATCACCGTGCAGATTCTCTCGCCTTCGAACACGCAATCGCAAAGACCCATGCAAGCCTCGCGGGACAGGGTGGCAGGCCCGTCGCTGAATGGCGCAGAGGCAAGGCGCTCTAAACGTGGCGACCAAACCCATCCTTATTATTGGCGCTCCGCATTATGAGCGCTCCGCCCGAGGCGCGAGTAAACGTCCAGCAAACTCTGGCAGTTCGCGCCCGGGCTTGGTCCAACTTGAGGTGCTCCATTCTCCGTCCGGCCTTGTCGACTGGACTCAACGGCTCATGACCAAAAAGCTCCACTCGTGCGCCGCCAAAAAGCCTGTCTTTGCTTCGCTGTACCCGATTACTTGGCCGTCGCGCTTTGCTGACACGTTGTTTCGCTAGCCTTGTGGTGAACGATTCGCATCTTTAGCGTGTCGCCAGGGAAGTCGAGGTACATTACGTTGTTCTTCAAGCGAACCGGGACACGATTGTTGGCGGACAGTTCAGAGGGTAGGTCATTGAGTTCTGATTCGTAACGCAGATTGTAGACTTCGCAGTTCCATTGCAGAGAAACGTTGTAGCTATAGTAGTGCGACTGCAATGGCCCACGACCAACATCCGCGCCTGCTCTCACAGTCGGTGACGCCTCGTTCCGTCTCTGGACGCTGACGATTGTTCCTTCCTGGGATTGCGTGGACTGTGCGGTTGTCCGAGGAACCGTCACAGCGCTAACGGCTGCAAGAATACCGATACACAAAACGATTTTCACAGTTCTTCTCCTTGAATCAAATACGGAATTCGCAAGCGCAAGCACTACTCCGCGGGTTCCGCCAGCGCAGACGTGTTGCGCTCACTCCTCATACCCGCAACCGATCAGCGCAACCAAAGACACTTGGAGCAATCCCGTTGCCAAGGGCTGAGCACCCTTAAGTTCTTGTCTGGAGTCAGATCCTCGATCTCACTTAGCGCGCCGTGTCGATCACCTGACACCCTGCCAACATGTGGAGGGAAGGCCTCTCATTCCCAGCCTTGGGAATAGAGAATCGATCAAACCCGAAACCCACATTGCGGGCGGGCGCGGCGGCCGGCCTGAATGTGACTGCCTTCAGTTTTGGGCCATGTTCGGGGGGGACCGACCCGCTGACACTACGATGCTCAGAACGGCAAGCGCACCGAGAGAATCCAGCGATGGTTGTATTGGTGAAACTGCGTCGCGGCGATCTGCAGACCACCGCCAACGCTGAGATGCAGACGCTCCGCGAGTGGAACGCTACCCAGCACGATTCCCGGCGTCAGGAAAACTTCTTTTTTCCCTTCCAACGTCCCGCCCGACCAAAATATGGAATTCTGCTCGATCATGGGCCAGATTTTTCCCTTGATCCTGTAATCAACTGCGCTATTGAAGACAATCGCGCGGCCAAGGACGTTCGCCCCAGTGGTTGGTAGATTCGCACCAATCGTGCTTTGGATGTCCACCGGACCCAAGCCCTTAGCCGCTGCGAAAGTAGGGGATAAGACGCTGTGACCCTGGCCATTCGGTGGAGTTCCCGTGGCGAAGGAACCACCCAGAAAAAATCCGACAAAGTAGTCGCCCTTGCCCTCGGTTGCGGAAAATGCCCGGAACTTCACTTGCCACGAGAGATCTCCAAACCCATCCGGGGTCTTCGATTGATGCACGAAGTAACCCGGTGGAAATATTCCCACTTCCAAGCGGGTTGTAGGGATGATTTCCAGACCTCGTGAGGCGCCATAGTTCGAGGTCACCGTACCGCCCGAGGGATCTTGCTGCCAAGACATGTCGTAACGGTATTGCTGGACCAGCATGACGTGAGTTGTGACTATGGGTGAAACAAAATGAGGCTGGCTGGCACGGGCTTCGTCCACTTTACCCACCCAAGCGTGCACCCAGTCGTCCTGGCGGCGGCTACTGCTGCTGTCGGCGTGGTTCAGTTTCGAACCGTCTTGAGCAACTGCGGCAGAGTTTAGCAAGCAACCGTTCGCAGACTGGCCGCACGACGAAAGAGGTAGAACCGAACTGGAAAATGGGTATGCATCGTCTTCGCCTGAAGTCTGAGCCCGCAGTGTGGCCGCAGAAACGGAGACCAGGATAGCGATGAAGTAGAAAGAACGTTCTGCAAACGAGGTTCCTAGTCTGAATGCCATTCTCTTTGATCCCTTTTTCCTCAGAGGTTAAATCGGCACCTGTCGGCATGTCGGAGCGAGCCATTTGTAGCCTTCTAACTCCATCCATGACGCTTCTCGTTTGATGTGCATCCATGTTTCCAAACGTCACCTCGGCAACAGACGCAGGGTTTTCCTAGCTCAAGATCAGTACCGCGCAGGGAATGAACCATCGCAGCGTCGACATTCGGACACTGAGTCAGGTAGTCGACGGTACCAGCCTTGCTTACCTGCCGAATCCTCGGCAGGACGAACTGACAAAGCTCTGCACGAGATCGTCAAATGGCTTGTTCTCAGTGCGAAAGGTGTTTGGAAATGCAAATGCATTCCTGACATCCGAAAAGGAGGCTCATATGAAGCCCATAGGCCGCACAGCAGTTTGCACCGTACTTTTCCTGGTTGCGCTGGGAGCCGCGTTTGCGCAGCAGGTCAAAACCGATTTTGATCATCAAGCCAATTTCTCTCAGTACAAGACCTATTCCTGGCAGACAATCCAGCCAGCGAACTCCCTCTGGGACGCCCGAATCAAGAATGCGGTGGATGCCCAATTGGCAGCCAAGGGCTGGACTCAGGTGGACACCGGTGGCGATGTGTCTATCGTGGCGATTAAGACCACCCAGACTCAGAGATCACTTCAGACATTCTATGACGGCTTTGGCGGGGGATGGGGCTGGCGAAGATTCGGGGGCGGAGGGTTCGGCGAGTCGACGACAACCGAACAGGACTACAAAGAGGGAACCCTGGTCGTCGACATGTACGACGCAAAAACCAAGCAGTTGATTTGGCGCGGCAGCGCCGAGGACACCCTGTCCAGCAAGGCCGAGAAGAATGAAAAGAACCTGGACAAGGGTGTGGCGAAGATGTTCAAGAAGTTCCCTCCAGGCTCGGCCAAAAGCTAAGCACCAGGCTTCCACACCGAGTCGAGCGAGGAGTGTTGTTGCAGAATCTAAAGAGGAGAAACTATGAAACTGCAGGAGACAAGAAGATACCAATTGCAGTCGTTGTTCATCGCCTTGGTTTTTGCCCTAACGATGCATCCAACCAAAGCACAGGCGCAGATTGTAGGGAACCTTGAAGCCGACATCCCATTTCAGTTCCATGTGGGAAACGCCAAACTTCCGCCTGGCACGTACACCATCCACGTGCTGGACAACTCCGACCTGACGATGATGGAAATCAGTAGCGCGGATGGCTCTAGTTCGGCTCTTTTCGAGGTTCGCGACACCGAGGTCAAAACCGCACCGGCCAAGAGCGAATTGATTTTTAGCAAATACGGGCACAGATACTTTCTTGAGAAGTTGTTCGACGAATCCAACCCAAGCGGCAGCGAAGTGGTCAAGTCCGGCTACGAAAAAAGGATGGCACAAGCGGCCGAGGAAGGCGTGGAACGGGTGCCAGCACACCATCGGGGAAGCTAGCGGCTAAGAGGTGTGCGTCGCTTGAGAGAGTTGG
>Ga0070699_100000884_pt1 | contig 27927 bp, 16 predicted proteins | sample KBSK1503metaG_FD_65473 | JGI IMG/M metagenome (GOLD analysis project Ga0070699, IMG submission 65473) | Corn, switchgrass and miscanthus rhizosphere microbial communities from Kellogg Biological Station, Michigan, USA - KBS K1-50-3 metaG | ecosystem: Host-associated > Plants > Roots >...
CGCTCATTCATGCGCTGCTGTTCCTGCTGAGCTTGTTGATTTTGCTGTTGCTGGGCTTCAGCCTGCCGCTGACGTCGCTCATTCATGCGCTGTTGCTCTTGCTGAGCTTGCTGTTGCTGAGCTTCGGCCTGGCGCTGTTGCCGCCCAGCCTGACGCTGCTGTTGCTGTTGTTGCTGCTGAGCGTCCTGCTGTGCCTTCTGCTGGCGTTTGGCTTCTTTCTGTTGCTGCTTTTCCTGCTGGCGTTGCTGATCATTGGACTGTGCGCTCGCCAGTCCGCTGGTTCCAACCAGCAAGGCAACTATGACAACAGCCAGGTTTGCCATACGGTAAAAGAATTTGTTGTTCATATGTCCTCCAAAATTGCGAATGCGCTCCTCCGATTGTTCCAACACGTTCATTCTCGCGTAGAGTAAGGGCAAGGAGCATGCCATAAGCCGGCGGGCGAAAATACAACATTTGGCGGCTAGTCGAGCGATTACGGTACACCCATTTCGTACGCGCTTAGACTTAATGGTTCACGACAACCCGGTTGTGAAGATGCAATTGAGGAATTGATGAAATGGGGGAGCGGCTTGCGATTAGCGTTGATGTCGATTCAAGGGAACAGCGGCGAATGGGCCGGTGAAGGGTAAGTCCTTCACCGGGTTGTCAGAGTTGAAGCGGGTTCGATTAGCCAGCGGCGGAACTCTCGCGCGCGACCTTGGACCAGCGTGCGAACACTCCGCGGAAGCGCTCGAGTCGCTGCTCCGAATTTGGAAGCCTTCGCACGAGCGACTCCAACTGCTTCAAGTAGTCGGGAAATCCAATCGTCTCGCGGATCTCCTCAAGGTAAGGCTCGACTTTCGAAAATACACCGATGTACTCTCCGTTGGCGTCCACGAACATCTTTTCATCAATGCCGCCGTTGTTAACAAACGACGCGGCCATATCCCAGTAAGAAACGATCATGCGATAGTTCGCGCTTCCATCGTGCCCGCTACCCAGCAAGCTAACGATGTCGGCGGCGCTCTGAGGGTTGAACTCGGTGAAGTACCATTTACGCGCGCGGCGAAGTCCTTCTTCGCGGCGCAATTCGTACAGCTTCAGAATCAATGCGACGTCCGCTTGTTTATCAGCCATCATTGTCTCCTGTCTGAGTCCGGCAAGTTGGCCGGTGAGGTTCGAGTGTTAGTGATTAGCGATGACGCAACAGAGGTTTGCGGCAATCGCTCAACGTTTGGTTTTCCGTGTGGGGATCCTTTTTCGCGCGCCTTTGGAAGCCAACAGGCTGAGCAGCCCGGGTGTCGCTCCCTGTCGAAGCCGATCGAGCACGCCCGTGCGCGCGCGTTCAAAGACTTGCTTGTCCTGAAAGAGGTTGTAGCACCAGTTTGCTTCGTGGCCGAGCGCGTGAAGTTCGAACGCAAGCTGCGCGGTATCGACGCGTGCATCTAATTGACCAAGCGCCTGTGCGAATCGAGCCTCCTGCTCGATGGCGTCGAGCCACGACCGTGAAAGCTCGGCTATCAAATCCCTGACCTGGCCGGGCCGGCTGTCGAATTCAATCGCGCTCGACATGAAGAAGCACCCGCCTCGAAATACGTTTCGTCCGACGTACGCCAGCCATTCGTCAATCATTGCAAGCAGCCGGGCCAACCCGCGATCACGCTTGTAAGCGGGCTCGACTACTTCGCGAACGAATATGTCGCGTGCCTTGCTCACAACCGCGAGTTGCAGTTCTTCCTTTGAGCCGAAGTGCGCAAACAACCCGCTCTTGCTCATATGGAGTTCGTCGGCGAGCCGTCCAATGGTGAGCCCTTCAAGCCCTTCCTCGGAAGCGATATGCACCGCCGCCTGCAGGATTTCCTCTCGCGTACGCGCGCCTCTCGCTTCAGTGTGCCGCAGCTTTCTGATTTCACTTATTGCTTTCATACATCCCCTCCTTGGTAAGCACGATCGTTCGTTTTGTACTACACGAACGATCGTGCAGTCAACAAGAATCTTTGAAGCGACCGTTATTCATATCGCGCGCGGCGCGCTTTTCACTTGTGGGAACCCCAATCCCAAATCTGCACATCAGCGCGGTCCACAGGATTGCGGGCCGGACAATCAAATCAAAACTGATCAGCCGTTTATGCGAACTCTGTTCATTGGCACGCCGTTTGGCTTAGTTGTCCGCAAACTCAGCTTTGGTTCGCGGAGGTGTTCGTGGAAAGCCTCGTTCAAGATGTGCGGTACGCCTTCCGGATGCTGCTCAGGAGGCCCGGGTTCGCGGCCGTCGCCCTGCTTACTTTAGCCCTGGGGATTGGCGCGAACACCGCGATCTTCAGTTTGGTGAACGCGGTGCTGTTGCGGCCGCTGCCATTTGCGGAGCCCGACCGACTGGCGCTCATCAAAGAGAGTCTCCCGAAGCTGGGATGGCTCGACCTCTCGACGTCCGCGGCCGAGTTTCTGGATTACAGGGACGGGAACCGCGTCTTTGATGAGATCGCCGGATTCACCGATCAGAGCTTGAATCTCACCGGACACGGCGAGCCCCAACGCGTTCAGGCCGCTCGCGTGTCATCCAGTCTTTTTTCCTTGCTCGGAGTTCAGCCTCAGCGAGGCAGAACGTTCTCACCCCTCGAAGATCAGCCTGGCAATGAGCGCGTCGTGATTCTCAGCCACGGATTGTGGCAGCGACATTTTGGTTCCGATCCGAACATCGCCGGGAGAGTCGTAAGGCTCGACGACAAGCCCTTTACGGTTGTCGGAGTGATGCCGCCGCGATTTCAATTTCCATATGCCTGGACGACGTTCTCCAAACCCGCCGAGCTATGGATACCGTTGGCTCTGACTGATCAAGAAAAAAAGATACGCGGCAGTGATTTTCAGTACGGAGTGATTGGCCGCTTGAAACCGGGCGTCACGATTGAGCAAGCCCAGGCCGATATCGAATCCGTCGCCGCAACCATGCACGACCGGTATCCGAGTATCTACAGCGACGTGCGGGTGATCCCGGGCGTTGTCAACGTCAAAGACGATGCGGTGAAAAACGTAAACAAGTTTCTCTGGATTTTGTTGGGCGCGGTCGGGCTGGTGCTGCTGATCGCGTGTGCGAATCTTGCCAACCTCCTGCTTGCGAGTGCCCTCACCCGGCAACAGGAGATCGCGATTCGCAACGCGCTTGGCGCAAGCGGTCTGCGAATAGGCAGACAGTTGTTCACTGAGAGCATATTGCTCGCGCTGTTTGGTGGCGCACTCGGTCTGCTTGTGGCGGCCTGGGCGATGGATCTACTGATCAGGTTTGGGCCTCGTGACGTGCCTCGATTGTCAGAAGTCAGACTCGATTGGAAGGTACTCGGATTTACACTGCTGGTTTCGATACTGACCGGAATACTCTTTGGGCTGGCGCCGATCCTTCAAAGCGCAAGACTCAATCTCAACGAAATTCTCAAAGACGCGGGTGGACGAGCGAGTAGCTCGGGTGGCGCGGGCAGGCTGCGCGATATGCTCGTCGTATTTGAAACGGCCTCGGCGCTGGTGCTGCTGATCGGCGCCGCGCTGCTCATCAACAGTTTCATCCGGCTCTTGCGAGTACCGCCCGGTTTCGATCCCGACGGCGTGGTCATTGCTCAAACTGCGTTGCCCGCGGCGCGCTATCAGAAGTCCGCGCAGCTAAAAACCGCCCAGAGACAGATGCTCGATCGGCTTTCAGCGCTGCCCGGAGTTCAGTCCGCGGGCGTTACGACCAACCTTCCGCTTGTTGGCGATCGAGGCATAGGCTTCGCGATCGAAGGCGATCCTGCCGAGACCGTCAATACAGCGTACAATGCGTGGGTCAGCAACGAATATTTCCGCGCGCTCGGAATTCAGATGCGCAGCGGCCGAAGCTTTACGGACGACGATCGTGAAGATACCCAGCCAGTCGTCGTCGTGAATGAAACAATGCAACGCCGCTACTGGCCGGAGGGCGATGTTCTCGGTAAGCGCATCAAGTGGGGTGGGTGGGGTGATGCGTGGCTCACGATTGTTGGCGTCGTGTCCGATGTCAAGGTTTCGACGCTCGAAGCCGAAACCAGGCCCGCGATCTACATGCCGATGTTTCAAATGCCGCGAGCACGCTCTAACGTGATCTATGTCGTTCGCTCGTCAAGCGACGCGGCGGGTGTCATAGCGGCGATCCGGCGCGAGATCAGAGCAGTAGATTCCGAGTTGCCGGTTTACGACATTCGAACGATGAATCAGGTGATTTCGGATTCGGTTTCCGGGCGACGCTTCACGATGCTGTTGCTATTTTCGTTTGCGGTAGCCGCCCTGTTGCTCGCGGGTATCGGATTGTATGGAGTGATGTCTTACGCGGTGACCGAGCGCACGCGCGAGATCGGAATCAGGATGGCGCTCGGCGCGGCTGGGCGCGATGTTCTGATGTTGGTCGTAGGACGCGGAATGTCGCTGGCATCCTTAGGCGTAGCGCTGGGCCTGGGCGCTGCATTCGCGTTGACTCGCGTGATGAAGAATATGTTGTTCGAAGTAAGCGCGGCCGACCCGCTAACCTTCACGGGGGTTGCTGTGGTGTTGGCGGCCGTTGCTTTTGTGGCTTGCTGGATTCCCGCGCGCCGTGCCACCGCGATGGATCCGATGATCGTGCTTCGATACGAATAGGGGACAGGGGACAGGTGACAGGTGACAGGTGACAGGGGACAGGCGATCCTCAATCCTCAAGCTAAGGCGAGGTGATCATGAATTCATTTATGGCAGATGTGAGATACGGCTGGCGAATGTTGAGAAATAATCCTGGATTCACCGCGGCGGCAGTGTTGTCGTTAGCGCTCGGCATCGGCGCGAACACCGCGATGTTTAGCGTCGTCAACGCTGTATTGTTGCGAGCGCTTCCATTTCCCGACCCGGATCGTTTGGCGATGATCTGGGAAGACGCCTCATTCGCCGGCTTTCCCCGCAACACGCCGGCGCCAGCGAACTACGCCGATTGGAAATCGCAGAATCAGACATTCGATGAAGTAGCGGCGATTGACGGCCGCGGCTTTGATCTCACCGGCGACGGCGAACCCCAACGCGTTCAGGCTTACGGTGTCACCGCGAATTTCTTTCCGACTCTCGGAGTCGAACCGCTTTTCGGACGCACGTTCATGGCTGACGACGACAAGCCCGAAGCAAACAAAGTCGCGGTGCTCAGTTATCGGCTCTGGCAAAGCCGATACGGCGGAGAGCGCAGCATCATTGGCCGCGAGATTCTCCTCAACGGAGAGAAACACACGGTCGTCGGAATTATGCCCGCGAGTTTTCAGTTTATGGAGAGCTATGTTGATCTGTGGGTGCCGGCCGCGTATACGCCACGGCAACTGAGCCGGCGCGGAAGTCACTATTTGAACGTCATCGGACGAATCAAACGCGGCGTCACGTTCGAGCAGGCTAATGCGGACATTCACGGCATTCAGGAGCAGATTGCGCGAGAGCATCCTGATAGCGCCGCCCGAATCGCGGCTTTCATCATACCGCTTCGCGAGCAGTTCGCGGGTGATCTTCGAAGGCCGTTGCTCGTGCTCCTGGTCGCAGTCGGATTTGTATTGTTGATCGCGTGCGCGAACATAGCCAACTTGCTGTTGTCGCGCGCCGCGAGCCGGCATCGGGAGATTGCCGTGCGCGTGGCCCTCGGAGCGGGCCGCTGGCGAATTGTGCGTCAGTTGCTCAGCGAAAGCTTGCTCCTGTCGTTAATTGGCGCGGCTCTCAGCGTGTTGTTCGCGATGTGGAGCTTCACGTTTCTCGAACGTCTGATACCAGACACCCTGACGCTTTCCACAAAACTAAGGATCGACTTGCCGGTGCTTGGCTACACGCTGCTGGTTTCAATAGTTACCGCTCTCTTCTTTGGTCTGGCCCCGGCGCTGCAGGCCTCGCGCGTTGATCTCAACTCAGGGTTGAAACAAGGCGGCGGACGCTCAGGTATCGGCGGCGGCAAGCGGCTGCGCAGTGTGATGGTGATCGCGGAAGTCGCATTGTCCCTGGTGCTGCTGGTTGGAGCGGGGCTGCTGATCCAAACGTTCATGAAGCTTCGAGAGCAATACTCGGGGCTTCGGCCAGGCAACGCGCTGACAATGCGCACCGAGCTTGCGCCGAACAAGTATCCCGACCAGGCGCGGCGCAGTGCTTTCTACGATCAGATTCTCGAACGCGTTACGGCGCTGCCGGGAGTTGTGACCGCGGGCTTCTCGACCAGCGTGCCGCTCGAATGGAAAGGCGGCACTAGCGGTTTTTATCCGGAGGGTCTGACGCTTGAAGAAGCGAAGGCGAGCGGATTGTCCTACGATGCGAACCATCGGCAGGTGTCCGCCGATTATCTGAAGGCAATCGGAATCAGCCTTGTGAAGGGCCGCTATTTCGACGGCACTGATAACGCGCAATCGATGCCGGTCGCGATCGTCAATCAAACCATGGCCCGGCAATACTGGAGTGATGATGCCGTCGGAAAGCGAATCAAGCTCGGCGCTCCGGATTCTGATGCGCCGTGGATAACGATCGCCGGAGTTGTCGCGGATGTCCGACAGATGGGGGTCGACGAGCCTGTCAAGGCGGAGATGTATTTTCCGTTTGGGCAGGTCCCGGACCAACCGTGGTACTCGCCGCGCGATCTGGTTGTGCGCACTTCAAGTGAGCCAATGAGTTTGGTGGGAGCGATACGTGGCGCGATTCGCGAGGTCGATCCGAATCAGCCGATTACGAACATTCGCACTATGGACGAGATCCTCGGCGAGCAGACGGCTCCGCGACAACTGGGGATGACGTTGCTGACTGTCTTTGCCGCGCTTGCGTTGTTGCTTGCGGCGTTGGGCATTTACGGCGTGCTCGCTTACTTCGTAGTGCAACACACGCCTGAGATCGGAGTCAGGCTTGCGCTCGGCGCCGGGCGAGGAGACATCATCGGACTCGTCGTCAGGAAGGGAATGATGCTGGCGCTGACAGGTGTGGGAATCGGGTTGGGCGCGACGCTGGCATTGACCCGGCTGATGCAGAGCCTGTTGTTCGGCTTGAACGCCGCTGATCCCATGACGTTTGCTGCCGTCGCGGCGTTGCTGTCGCTGGTCGCCCTTGCCGCGTGCTACGTACCCGCGTTTCGAGCGTCGAGGCTCGACCCCATGACCGCGCTTCGGTGCGACTGATACGGCGAAGCACTTGCGGCGCCGCCGTTCGAGGGTCGGCGGCGCCGCTATTCGCCTGGAATTAGAGAATAGCTGAAACTATTTCTCTCGCGCGCCCACTAACACTGCGACACCATCATCCGACATACCGATCCGGAGGAACCCAATGGGGACTTTGATCCAGGATGCGGCCTACGGTATTCGGCTGCTCATCAAGCACCCGGGATTCAGTATCGTTGCGGTCTTTGCTCTGACGCTTGGCATCGGAGCGACGAGCGCTATCTTCAGCGTGGTGAATGCCGTGCTGCTCAGGCCGCTGCCTTACGACGATTCGGGCCGGCTCGTTTTTTTATCCGAACGAAGCGAGCAACTCGAGGGAATGTCGATCTCTTATCCGAACTTCACCGACTGGCGTCAGGAGAATCAGGTCTTCGAAAAATTCGGAGTGTATCGCCGTCAGAGCTACAACCTCACAGGAAGCGGCGAGCCCGAACGCTTAACCGGCGGGCAACTATCGGCCGATTTGTTAGCGGCATTGCGAGTCCAGCCGGAGCTCGGCCGATTGTTCACCAACGATGAAGACAAACCCGGAGCGACCCCGGTTGTGATGCTCGGCGATCCATTGTGGAAACGGTTGTTCGGCGCTGATCCGAATATTGTCGATCGGCCGATCACACTCGATGGACGCGCGTTCACCGTGATTGGCGTAATGCCGCCGGATTTTCGTTTCCCGAGTCGCGTGGATTTGTGGACGCCCGTCGGGCAGGAGGCTAATCAGGCCGGATGGATCAGCCGAGGAAATCATCCGGGACTCTATGGCATCGCGCGACTCAAGCCCGGCGTCACGCTGGCGCAGGCGCGCGCGGATTTCGAGAACATCACCGCCGGTCTCGAACAGCGCTATCCGGATTCGAACAAGGGCAACAGCGCGACGATCACGCCGATGCTCGAAGCTTTTGTCGACGGCCCGGTGCGGTCGCGACTCTTTGTGCTGTTGGGCGCCGTCGGGTTTGTATTGCTGATTGCATGCGCGAACGTAGCGAACCTGTTGCTTGCGCGCGGGACCTCGAGACAAAAAGAGATTGCAATCCGTGTCGCGCTCGGAGCTAGCCGCTGGCGAGTCATGCGCCAGTTGCTGACTGAAAGCGTGCTGCTTTCGATCTTCGGCGGCGGGTGCGGATTGCTGCTGGCCAGGTGGGGTGTTCAGTTGCTCGTGGCGATCAGCCCGGCCAGCGTCCCGCGCTCGCGAGAGATCGATCTCGACTATCGTGTGCTTTTGTTTACCGTAGCGATCTCCGTGCTCACGGGAGTCGTGTTCGGGCTTGTGCCCGCGTTGCAAGCGAGCAAACCGGATATGAACGAGGTGCTGAAAGACGCCGGCCGCGGTTCGACGGGCCGCCGCCACCTTATGCGAAGCAGCCTGGTTGTGGCCGAAGTCGCGTTCACGGTTGTGTTGCTTATCGGAGCGGGGCTGATGATTCGCAGCTTCTACCGATTGCAGCAAGTCGATCCCGGGTTCGTCGCCGAGAATCTGCTGACTTTTAATGTTTCGCTTCCGCAGCGGAAGTATCCCGAGATTCAGCAGCGCATCGATTTTTATAAGCGGCTCGCCGAAAACCTGCGGGGTCTGGCTGGCGTCGAGTCGGTTGGTATGGCGACCGGTCTGCCGCTCGGCAACAACGGTTGGCAAAGCGGATTCTGGATCATCGGCCGGCCGGATCCGCCGCAGGGCCAGAACCCTCTGACTGAAGTTGCGTTCATCGATCCCGGGTACTTCGACGCAATGAAAATGACGCTGCTGCGAGGCAGGAACTTCACCGAACAGGATGTGAGAGTGCCCGCTCCTCCAAACCCAAAGCAAGACCCTCATCAGCCAAGGTTCGATCCGCCGACGGTGACGGTCATTGATGAGGAATTCGCAAGGCGGTATTTCCCCGACAGCGATCCGATCGGACAACAGATTCGATTCTGGGGACCAAACCCGGTAACGATCATCGGTTTAGTGCGGCGCGTCAAGATGGACGGCCTCGGCACAGACTCAAATCGTGTTCAATCTTACTACTCGTATTTGCAGAACCCCGGCGGCTCGGCAATGAGCGTGGTGATCAGGACGACGGGTGATCCCACGAGTCTGGCGAACGCCGCGCGTCAGCAAGTGCTTGCGATCGACGGCGAACAGCCCATTTTCGGACTGCAAACGATGACTCAAATCCGCGGCGATTCGATCGCGCCAGATCGATTGAATCTTATGCTGCTCGGCATCTTCGCCTCGGTCGCGTTGGTTTTGGCGGCCGTCGGTATCTACGGTGTGATGGCATACAGCGTGACGCAACGCACACACGAGATCGGCATTCGTATGGCGCTTGGCGCTCGCGGGTCGAACGTCTTGGGTATGGTTGTCGGGCAAGGGATGCGACTGGTCGTGATTGGGCTGGGCATAGGGCTGGGCGGCGCATTCTGGCTGACCAGCTTGATGACAAGTTTTCTGTTTGGGGTTGGCGCTCGCGATCCGATTACCTTCGCCGGGATCGCGGGCGTGATCGGTTTCGTTTCCGTCTTGTCGATTTTCATTCCGGCGCGCCGCGCAACAAAAGTGGATCCGATGGTGGCGCTGAGGTACGAGTAGTTGCTTCGGGTTCAGAGCTCAGGGTTCAGAGTCCAGCCTTTAGGCTGCGTGTGAGATGACCGGCAAGCTAAAGCTTGTACTCTTAACTCCGAAACCTAAACCCGAACCAGAATGTTTGGGAGGAGAAATGAACGGGCTCATGCAAGACGTGCGTTTCGGCATTCGAATGCTGTTGAAAAACCCGGGATTCACCACCGTGGCCGTGCTCACGATAGCGCTCGGCATCGGCGCGAACACGGCGATGTTCAGCGTGCTGAACACCTATTTGTTTCGAATGCTGCCATATCCACAGTCAGACCGGCTCGTGCGAATCTTCCGCACGTCGCCGCATTCGCAGAGCTGGCCGCACTCGCCCGGAAACTTTTTCGCCCACCGCGAACAGAGCGACGCCTTTGAATACATGGCCGCGTATAACTACGTCAGCCCGAATCTCGCTAATCCCGGTGAACCCGCCGAGCGACTGCGAGGCCTGGCGGCGACGTCTGATTTTTTCCCGGCGCTTGGCGTGCAGCCATTGCTCGGACGTGTGTTTACTCCTGAAGAACACGAGCCCGACGCGGACCGTGAAGCGGTCCTCAGCCATCGTTTTTGGATGAGTCGGTTTGGCGGCGACCCAAGCGTCGTCGGAACCACGATGCGGCTCGACGGCAAAGACGTGACGATCATCGGCGTGATGCCTCCCACGTTCGAGCATCCGTTGTTGTGGGGCAACATCGATCTGTGGCGTCCTCTGGCATTCTCCGCGGAGCAGCGCGGCAGCCGCGGCAGCAATTATTTGAGATCGTTTGGCCGGCTCAAACCCGGAGTGGCGGCGAAACAGGCCGAGCAGTCGATGGTGTTGCTGGCGTCGAATCTGGCGGCCGAGCATCCCGAGAATGCAGGCGAGAGCTTGCGACTCGAAGCGTTGAATCGATCGATGACCGACGACATCAGCCGCAACGTCATGTGGTTCACGTTCGGGCTTGCCGGTTTCGTGCTGCTGATTGCCTGCGCGAATCTCGCCAACCTTTTGCTCGTGCGAACGGCCGCGCGCGCTCGCGAGTATGCCGTGCGATCAGCTCTGGGAGCCGGTCGTGGCAGGTTGATTCGTCAATCGCTTACGGAGAGCCTGGTCATCTCGCTCGTGGGCGGCGTGCTCAGTCTCGCATTCGCGATCGGAGGCGTTGAGTTCATCAGCCGCCGATTATTCAGCAACCTCCCGGGCGCCGCGGTGTCTCTGGATTTCAGGGTGTTCGGGTTTGCATTGCTTTGTTCAATGGCGACTGGTCTTCTGTTCGGCACCGTTCCGGCGTGGCTCGCATCGCGTACTGACTTGAATCGTTCGCTCAAGCAGAACCTGAGAGGTTCGACCGCGGGGCGCTCGAGTCATCGGTTACGCCACACGTTGATCGTGGGAGAGGTCGCGTTCGCTTTGGTGCTGCTTGCGGGCGCGGGTCTGTTCCTTCGCGGGTTGCAACGATTTGCGCATCTGGATTCAGGATGGCGCGCGGACGGACTGCTGACCGCGCAGGTCAGCTTGCAGGGCGCAAATTATTCGAAACCTGAACAGCGATACGTTTTCTATCAACGCCTCGAAGAAAAGCTCAGCGGTGTTCCGGGGGTTCAATCCGTCGCCGTATCGGCTTCGCTGCCGGTGTACGGATTCAACAGCAGCGGAAGCTTCAGGGTCGAGGGCTATCCGGAGCCGGAAGCCGGACAATGGCCCGAAATATTTTTCGAGCCGGTGACGACTCATTACTTTGAGACATATGGAATCCCGATTCTCGAGGGACGCACGTTCAATTCCGGTGACGTCGTCAGCAGCCCCGAGGTCGTGATCATCAACGAAACGATGGCCAAAGAGTTCTGGCCGAACGAAAGCGCGATCGGCAAACGCATCGGCCGCCCGGGCAAGGATCCAAAGTGGGAGCAGATCGTAGGCGTGGCAAAGGATGTAACGTTTCCCGCAAATCTGAGCGAGCCGTACACGCGCTATCAGGCTTATCGTCCAATGCAGCAGCTTTCGTGGGGCGGCGGCGCCATCGCAATTCGCACTACGGGAGTGCCCGAGTCTGTCACGGGTTCGTTGCGCGACGCGGTTGCGGAGCTGGATCCAACTCAACCGGTACATCGAATCAGAAATGCCAATAGCCTGATCCAGGACGGGCTGGGAAGCATTTCACTGTTGGGGAGCTTGCTTGCGGCGTTCGCGGCGTTGGGGTTGCTGCTTGCGGCGATTGGAATCTACGGAGTGACTTCCTATTCGGTGGTTCAACGCACCAGTGAGATTGGGATTCGCATGGCCTTAGGCGCCCAGCGAAAGGATGTGCTGTGGCTGGTGTTGGGCAGAGGCGGGCGATTGGTTACGATTGGAGCGGCGCTCGGCCTTGGCGGGGCTTATGCGGTTTCGCGGCTGTTGATCTCAATCATTCCGACATTACCGACTCGCGATCCGGCGACGCTTGTTGTGGTCTCGGCAGTTTTGTTTGCCATCGCTTTGCTGGCGTGTTACATCCCGGCCAGACGCGCCACGAAGGTGGACCCTATGGTCGCTCTGCGATATGAATGAGCGGCTCCAATTGTTTCTTAGTCGTACGCAGCACAGCCGTTCGCGGGCGCGTTTGTTTGATGACTCCTCGTGTACTGAAACATTTCCTTGACCGTGTATTTGTTGCCTTTTAGTGCCGTTCGATTATTACGAAACCGCCCGGGCCCATCAAAGGCCGAGCACCTTCAACTTCCCCGTTTTCCCAAATAATGACGATACGTTGGATCACACCTGGGCCATCGAGCCTTTGTCGCAAGGTTTTTGATTGATCAAAGCACGTAAGGAATGCTCTTTGCCTCAAGGAGGACTCACACAAAGATCGTGGACGTCATAAGCCACTTGCAGGAGAAAGCTGATGACACGGAATGTAAAGTTAACAGTCATTTTGGCGGCGTTCGCATTGATGGTAGCCTTCTCGATCCCGACAAATGGGGATTCGGATGACAGGGCAAAAGCCGAAAAGAAAAGAGTGCAGCAAGGATTTGACATCGCTCCTGTCCCGCTCGACTTCAAGAACAAAGACCGCGATCTGGTCGGCCTTGGAAGTTACATTGTCAACGCGCAGGCGGCTTGTGGGGATTGTCACACGTGCCCGACTTATGCGCCGGGACACAATCCGTTTCAGGGCGGAGATGGCAAGATCAACTCAACCAATTACCTCGCCGGAGGAGTGCCGTTCGGTCCGATAGTGTCCGCCAACATTACTCCGGATACATCGGGCAAGCCTGCCGGGTTGGACTTCGATGAGTATCTCGAGCTGATTCGCACCGGACACGATCCCGACGAGCCGAGTCACATTCTGCAGGTGATGCCGTGGCCGATCTTTCGTAACATGAATGACCGCGACATTCTTGCGATCTATACTTACCTGTCATCGATTCCGCACGCAGAGCCGGGCAATTGCAGTGGGCCGGGTCAATAGATCAGGTCATCCTGTGTGAAGGATACCCGACGTGAATGTGCGCGCCCGTGGCCGCGCCCGGTACCGCGGAGCGAAAAGCGAGGAACGGGATCCCATTGCTCTGAAGATAGGTGATCAGCGCTTTTCCCTCCGCGCTATTCGGGTTCAAGGCGACATCCATTGAATTGCGGTGATCGAGTCCCATGCGATTGTGCGTGGATGATTGGCCGAAGGCGCTGATCGGCAACTGTCGCGCAAATGTGGAGGAGAAAAAGGTCTCGACTTTCGCGGCCTGTGCGATGGTCCATCCGCTCGATCCCGAATAACGGAGGATCGCGCCTGTAGCCGAATACGATCCGAACTTTGAATGGGACAACGCGGGCTTTCCGCGATCGAGTTCGAATTCTGCTTTGGCGCTCGCGACCAGTTGATCCGACTCGGCAAGTTGCCGTTTTGTTTCATCAATCTTTCGAGTGGCTTCAACTACTGCCTGCTCGGATTGTTCGATATCACGCTGTGACACGAGCCCTTTCTCAAGAAGTCCCTTTCGGGTCTCGAGCGTTTCTTTTGCCGAGCTCAGTTCTCGCTCATATATCGGAATCAACGCCTCGACAGTCGCTTTGTATTTGTTTGCGGACCCGATAAGGTCGGCGGTAGCTTTGCTTTGATCGCTCACTTTGCGATCACTGGCGACGCTTGCTCGCGCGGAAACGGTCAGGCATACGATCAATACTGCCGGACTCAAGAATGTGCGTAGTCTCTTCTGCATTCCTCCTCCTCAAAAACTTAGACGCGTCAGATTCGCGATGTGTTGACTCGCGCGACGGGAAGGTATGGTTGTGTATGACAATCTTCGTACAACTATCCAGAGTTGAGCGGTGTCTTAACAAACGAAGGTTTGTTGGGACTTCGAAAGGCCTAAAAAGATACACAAATAGAGAGGTAACAATGAGCAGAGTGAATAAGGTTCGTACAATCGCGTTGGCCGCCGTGATGGCTATCGCTGTCGCGGCTTCGATCGCGTTTGCGCAATCGCACGAAGAGCACGGACAGGGACGCGGCTGGGGTGGTCGAGATCGTGGAATGCAAGGCGAGTTCTTCCGCAATCTGGATCTGACTGATGCGCAGAAGGCACAGATGAAACAGCTTCGCGAAAGCAGCGCTCAAACAACCCGTCCCTTGATGGAACAGATCCAGGCAAAGCGTCGTGAGCTTCGCGATGCAAATCAAAGTGGTTCGTTCAGCGAAGCTCTGGCGACACAGAAGCTCACCGAGATCGCACCGCTTGAAGCAAAACTGATGGGCGAGCAGTTCAAGCTTCATCAGCAGATGCTCTCCATTCTGACAGCCGAACAGAAGACGAAGCTCGAGCAATCGCGCGAGCAGTTCAAAACAAATCGGACAGAGCGTCACGACCACAAAAAAGAATCGAAGTAATTATTAAAGGCAGACTCGGCTCCGCCGGGTCTGCGCATTTTCCGATCTCTCGCACTTCCCGCCAACCAACCCTTTCCGGGCTCGCTTCGCGACCGCCTTTCCACTATAAATAGTCCCTCCTTCTGAGTGGCAGTAAGAAACTCGGCGTCGCCCCTCTTCAAAAGCGCACGCCGAACGACAAATGTGGAGACGCTTATGAGACCAACCAAATTATGTCGCTTGATCGCGCTGGCAATTCTGCTTTTGATCGCGAGCCCAGGGGCTCACGCGCAGGAAGCTCCGTCAAAAGACTTTGACGATTATGTCAACAAGGCACTGAAGGATTGGGATGTCCCGGGTCTCGCGATTGCGATCGTTAAGAACGATAAGGTCGTCTTCGCAAAAGGCTACGGTGTTCGAAGGCTTGGCGATGCGACGCCGGTCGATGAGAAGACGATGTTTGCGATCGGCTCGGCGTCGAAGGCCTTCACGTCGGCGTCGATTGCGATGCTGATGGATGAGGGCAAGCTGAAGTGGGATGATCCGGCCACGAAGTATTTGCCCGGCTTTCAGCTCTTTGATCCGTACGTGACTCGCGAAGTAGCGGTGCGCGATCTGCTTTGTCATCGAAGCGGCCTCCAGCGGGGCGACTTTCTCTGGTACGGCACTTCGTATAGCCGCGACGAGATAGTGCGACGCGTGCGTTACCTGAAACCCACCTGGAGTTTTCGTTCGATGTTTGGCTATCAGAACATAATGTATTTGGCCGCTGGTCAGATCGTAGCCGGCGTTTCCGGAAAGAGCTGGGATGATTTCATTCGCGACCGCTTCTTCAAACCGCTGGGAATGTCGTCCAGCAGCACAACCATCAGCGCTTTGAAGAACTCCGACGACGTAGCGACGCCGCACACGAAGATTGATAACAAAGTCGAAGCGGTCCCGTGGCGTAACATCGACAATATCGCGCCGGCCGGATCGATCAACTCGAACGCAGTCGATATGGCGCAATGGCTCAGGCTTCAGCTTGGCGAAGGGATGTACCAGGGACAGCGGCTGATCAGCTCAGGCGGGGTGAAAGAGATGCACACCGCGCAAACCGTGATTCGCATGGAGCCTCCGTGGACTCTCTTCTATCGCGACGCGCACTTTCTCAATTACGGTCTGGGTTGGTTTCTGCACGATCATCGGGGGCGTAAAGTCGTCGAGCACGGAGGCAACATCGACGGAATGAGCGCGCTGGTGGCGATGATTCCCGAAGAGAAACTCGGCCTGGTGATTCTCACCAATATGAACGGCACGCCTCTCCCGAGCGCCCTCGCGAGCCGAGTCTACGATCTATATCTCGGCGCGGAGCCCCGCGATTACAGCGCGGATATGCTCAAGACTTACAACGCGTTTCTCGAGCAGGGCCGGCTTGCACAGAAGAAGATCGAGGACTCTCGCGTGAAGGGAACCTCGCCTACGCTTGCGCTCGACAAATACGCGGGCGCTTACAAGGACGAGATGTACGGCGACGCAAAGGTCGCTCTGGAGAACGGCAAGCTTGTGCTTACGACTCCGGGGTTTGCCGGAGATCTCGAACATTGGAACTACGACACGTTTCGAGTGACCTGGCGTGAGAGGTCGCTTGGAAAGGCGCTGGTCACATTCACGCTTAACGCTCGAGGCGCGGTGGACGAGATGAATCTCCCGGACCTCGAGATCGGCTTCAAGCGCGGCCCCGATGCGGCTGATGCGACGACGGGAGTCAAGTTGACGGAGGCTGATCTGTCCAGGTTCGGCGGCAAGTACGAAGCAAAAGTTCCGCCCATTGAAGTCAGCGTTGAAGTCGTCGGCGGATTGTTGAAACTGATTGTCCCCGGGCAACCTGTCTACACGTTGACGCCGGTATCATCGATCCGCTTCAGAATCGAGGGCGCGCCCGCGGGGTTCTTTGTTCAGTTCGAAGTCGCCGAAGAAAAAGTGAAGAGCATGACTATCGAGCAAGGACCGTCGATGAACTTCAAGTTGTCGCCCAAGTCTTGAGGCGCGGCTGTACGACATTGCTCACAATTCTGAGTGCGAGCAAAGTGCTCGTGAAATGTTCATTTGGCCTTGAACTTGTTCGCTTCATCGGATATTGTCAGCGCTCAATTCATCATCCTCACAGTTGTATCTGCTATTAATCGAGGCGGTTCATAGACTTACTTCCTCTTGAGAAGTAATTGGGCCTCATACGCGGCCGATGTCTGAACCTCAGCATCTGCCGAATGCGGCAACGTTTCCCATCAGTAATTTTCGCCGAGAACACTGTTCGAGTGCGGCCCAGGCACCAAAGCCCAGCGCAATGCGCGTCTGGCCAGTTACGGCTGAGAACTCTGTAGGAGGAAAGTATGAAAACCGCTCGCTTCTTTTTAGTTTTGTGTTTGCTCGTTTCGTCGCTGCCCACCAACGCCTTTGCACAGACGGCAACGACATCAAGAATCACCGGCATCGTGAGAGACGCCAATGGCGCTGTCATTGCGGGCGCCGCGGTGAAGATCCAAAACAAAGAGACCCATCTGGAGCGTAACGTGGCGACAAACGACGAAGGCCGCTACGTCTTCCCAAGCCTTGAACCCGGCGATTACGACATCATCGTCGATGCAAAGGGATTCAGAAAGACGACTGTCTCCCCGGTCGCGGCGCAGGTGTCTAAATCGATAACCGTGGATGTCGCGCTTGAACCGGGCGGCACCCAGGAACAGGTTACGGTCACCGCCGCCGGAGAAGTCCAATTGCAAAAGGACGACTCTTCGGTCGGCACCGTGATCGATACCGATCGCATTGCGAGGCTGCCCAACGCCGATCGCCAGGCGACGAGTCTGTTGACTCTGCAGCCGGGGATCACTACCGGCGGCGAGGTCACAGGCTCTCGAGCCGATCAGAATACTTTCAATCTGGACGGCATCGACGTCTCCGATAACGTAATCGGATTGCCCTTTCGCACGGTGATACCGGTGACGGCGGAATCGCTCGATGAACTGCGCGTGACCGTCGCCAACCCGAACGCGTCCTTCGGACGCTCGGCGGGTTCGCAGGTGACTTTTGTAACCAAGCGCGGCACGAATCAGCTTCACGGTTCGGCCTATGAGTATTATCAGGGCGCTGTGCTCAACGCGAACGCCTGGGATAACAATCGACTGGGGATCAAGCGGCCACCGCTTGTCGACAATCGATTCGGGGGATCGCTGGGCGGGCCGATCTGGAAAGAGAAGGTCTTCTTCTTTTTCAACTATGAAGGACGGCGGCTGCCCGGCACCCAAAAGGTCACGAGATTGGTTCCCACCGATACCTTCAAGCAGGGGATTCTGCGGTTCCGCGATGCTTCGGGTGGAATAATCACAGTCAATCCCAAGTCGCTTGACCCTCGAAACATTGGCGCGAATCCCGGAATCCTTCACGCATTGGGATTGATGCCTTCGGCGAACGATTTCTCGGTCGGCGACGGGCTCAACACAAACGGCTTCACCGCGAACTTTCCGACAAATCTGAAATCTGACTTCGCCGTCCTCAGGCTTGATTATCAGATCAATCAGAACTGGTCGTTTGAGGCGAAGGGCGCCGGCGCCGAAGTGACGGCCGGGGGCGCATTTCAAGCGGATCTGATCAATCGTAAAGGAGGAAATAATCTCCCCGAGAAGCCTCGCAACATGACATTCGCAACGATCGGAACCGTTCGTCAAAATCTGGTCAATGAGTTTCGCTACGGCTATATCATGGACAACCAAACTTTCGGAGCGATCTCACCGACCAATGTTGCTGGATTCAACGTAGCCATCGACATTGCCGGCGCAAACTCGGCTCCGTTCATTCTCGACCAGCCGATTGACGTCGACACACAACGCGCGCGCAAACAGTCGATAAAGAGCGCTACCAACCAGTTCCTCGATAACGTCACCTGGACCAAAGGGGCGCACACGACGCAGTTCGGAATGGACTTCCGCCGCATCAGCACATTCCACTTCCGCGACGACAAGGTAGTCGGTTCGGTCAGTACGCCGGTCGCCGAAATCGGCGCGAGCGGCAACGTCTCGATTCCGGAATCGCAGCGTCCCGCGATCTGTGGATCTGGAGTAACGTCCGGATGTCTGCAACCCGGCGACATTGCCCGTTACAATCAGCTTTACGCCGGAGTGCTAGGCATTGTCGATCGCGTTTCGTATCTCGCGGTCCGAGACGCCAACCTGCAGCCGTTGCCCGTAGGAACCGGACTCGTCAACGACACGATACTTCATCACTGGGAGTACTACTTCGCGGATGTGTGGCGGGTGAAGCCATCGTTCACTCTGTCGTACGGCCTTATGTATCAGTGGCACACTCCACCCACGGACACGCAGGGCCGGCAATCGGTCGCGGTTTATAAAGACAATCTCAAGGAGCTGGTGGACGTCAACGACTATCTCCGAAAGAAGAGGGCCGCGGCCGAGAAAGGCGACATCTTCAATCCCGATCTTGCTTACATACCCATCAACGAGACCGGCCGAGGCGGGGTCTTTGACATAAATCGAAAAGACTTCTCACCGCGAGTCTCCGCCGCGTGGCAGCCGTCGTTCAAAAGCGGTCTGCTAAACAAAGTCTTTGGAGAGCGGCGCACGGTGATTCGCGGCGGCTATGCTCTGACGTATGACCGGGCGAACACGGTTGCGACGGTGATCATACCAATGCTCGGCGTTGGCTTTGCTCAGACGCTGTCAGTGCTCGGACCGAAGAACAAGAATGGCGATCCCTTCCGCGCGGGAATCGACGGTGACATTCCGGTACCGGTAAACACCGCCGCGAAGTCTCCGGTCGTCCCCGACAAGCCCTTTGGCGAGTTGCTGTCATTTCTGGACAACCCCAGGCTTCTCGATCCTCGAAATCACAACATCGACTTTACAATCCAGCGAGAGCTGCCGTGGAAGATGCTGATCGAAGTCGGTTACGTCGGGCGGCTTGGCCGCGAGTTGTACCAAAGCTACAACCTGAACTCTGATCCCTACTTCTTCAAGGACAAGAAGTCGGGCCAGATTTTTTCCGACGCCTTTGACAACGTCGCTACGCAATTGCGCGCCGGCAAGTCGCCCGGGTCGGTAACGGCGCAGCCGTGGTTTGAGAATCAGCTTGGCGCCGGGACCACCGGCGCGCTCGCGGGTTTCTTCACTGGTGATTTCATCGCCGGCAATCTGAATAACGTTTGGAATCTCGGCATAGACTTTTTTACGCCGACTCCCTACAACAACCAGCAAGCGCTCGACCTGTTCTTCCGCGCCAACGGCGGCAGGTCGAATTACCACGCGATGATCCTAAGCCTGCACAAGCGCAACTCGAACGGCGTGACCTTCGACGTCAACTACACGTTGTCGAAGTCGTTCGATCAAGTTGGGGCGGTCCAGAACTCGGCGGGTGAGCTGGCCAGCAGCTTTTTCCCCGACATCGAGTACGGGCCATCCTTCTTTGACCGCCGGCATCAGTTCAATGCGAACGGCGTTTACGATCTTCCGTTCGGACGCGGCAAAATGTTCAGCACCGGAAAATGGATCGACCGTGCGATCGGCGGTTGGTATCTCTCCGGGATTTTTCACGCGGAAAGCGCCCAGCCCGTACAGGTAACTCAGAACTTTTCCGGCCAGACCTTTGGCGGCACGGTGATCTTCGGTTATGGCACAGGAGCGATACCCACCGGCAAGGTCAGCACCGGCCTGAACCATTCCAAGACCGGGTCGGGACTCAATCTGTTCAGTGATCCCGAGCAGGCAATCAAGAATTTCCGGCCCGCGCTCCTCAGCAAGGATGGGCGCGCGGGAAGGGGCGTCCTGCGAGGCCTGTCGCATTGGCAACTGGATACCTCGCTTGGAAAGCAAACGAAGCTGGGAGAGAAAGTGAGTCTCACCCTCGCTTTTGACTTCTTCAACATCTTCAACCATCCGAACTTCCTGGATCCGGCACCGAACCTCGAGGACCCGGCGAATTTCGGAGCCATCACGACGCAACTCGTTCCGAATCCTAACGGCTTCCCGCTGGCTCAGACCTTTTATCGCCCGCGCGCAATTCAGGTGAGCGGAAGGATTCAGTTCTGAGCTTCAACCTGATCGGAGGCCGCCACTAATTTGCTGGCGGCCTCCGATCAATCAAATCAGAAATCAGACATCGCAAAGAGATTGCTTTACGCAGTCGGTTCGACTGAGATAGTCTCGCTGTCGCCGGTCACAATACCGAGCAGACAGCTAACATCAGGAGCGAAACAGAGATGAGAAAACTCGTTCTTACAATTGCACTCTTATTATCAACGGCGGCGTTCAGCTTTGGGCAAGCGAAACCGCTGCTGCTTCGGAAGCCGACCGTCAGTCAGAACCAAATAGTCTTCACGTTTGGCGGCGACCTTTGGATCGTCGCTCGCGAAGGGGGAGTTGCATCGCGGCTCACGACCGGAACGGGCATAGAAACCGATCCGGTGTTTTCGCCAGACGGAACGATGGTGGCCTTCACCGGCCAGTACGACGGCAACACCGACGTCTACGTGGTGCCGGCCTCGGGAGGCGTACCGCGGCGGCTGACTTATCATCCCGACCCGGACTTCGTCGTCGGATGGACGCCGGATGGGAGACAAATACTGTTCGGGTCGTCTCGTTCAAGCACCAACCCGGTACCTCGGTTGTTCACTATTGCAATCGATGGCGTGCTCCCGACGCCGTTGCCGTTGCCGATGGGCGCTGATGGCTCGTACTCGCCCGATGGAAGTCATCTCGCTTACGTTCCGACGATTCAATGGCAAGCTGCGTGGAAGCGCTATCGCGGTGGCCAGACTACGCCCATCTGGATTGCGAATCTTGCCGACTCCAGCGTCGATAAAATTCCGCGCGACAACTCGAACGACTCCAGGCCAATGTGGGTCGGGAACAAAGTGTATTTTCTTTCCGATCGGAACGGCCCCATAAGCCTTTACAGCTACGACACGTCAACAAAGAAAGTCACCGAGGTTATTCACAACAGCGGGCTCGACATCAAGTCCGCGTCGGCCGGTCCCGGCGCGATCGTCTACGAGCAGTTCGGCTCGCTGCACCTCTATGACCTCGCATCTGCCAAAGAACGCACGCTCGACATCACGGTCAACGGAGACCTGACCGGCGTTCGTCCCCGCTTCGAAAAAGTAGCCGGCAACATTCACGCGGCCTCAATATCACCAAGCGGCGTTCGTGTAGCTTTCGAAGCGCGCGGCGAGATCATCACGGTGCCCGCTGAGAAGGGCAATGCCCGCAACCTGACCAACTCATCGGGTGTAGCCGATCGCGATCCCGCCTGGTCGCCTGATGGAAAATGGATCGGGTACTTTTCAGATGCCTCGGGCGAGTACGAACTGCACCTTCGAGATCAGAGCGGCATGGGTGAAATCAAGAAAATCAATCTCGGTAATCCGCCGTCGTTTTTCTATTCACCCATCTGGTCGCCTGATTCGAAGAAGATTGCCTACACGGACAAGCGGCTGAACTTGTGGTACGTCGATCTCGAAAAGGGCGCGCCGGCAAGAGTCGACGCGAACACCTATGAGAACCCGTGGCGCGTGCTCGATCCTCAATGGTCGCCCGACAGCAAGTGGATCACCTACACAAAGCAGTTGAAGAACAGGCTCGGCGCCGTGTTCGTGTACTCGCTCGAGACTCGCAAGAGCAGTCAGGTAACCGACGGGCTTAGTGACGCGCGCTTCGCGAGCTTTGATAAGAACGGTAAGTATCTTTACTTCACGGCAAGCACTGACGTCGGACCTACGACTGGATGGCTGGATATGTCGAGCTTTGGCCATCCGGTAAGCCGCAGCGCTTACGTCCTGGTGCTCAGCAAGAGCGAGCCCTCGCCGCTTGCGCCTCAAAGCGACGAAGAGAAATCACCCGAGCAAAAAAAGGACGACAAACCCGCTCAAGCGCCGGGGCAATCAACCCAACCTCCTGGCGCCCAGCCTTCTGCCTCGGGGGCGCCGCCTGCTCAGCCTGAAAAGAAAGAGGTCACGGTTACGATTGACCTCGATAACATCGGTCAACGAGTGCTCGCACTTCCGATTCCTCCCAAAAACTATGTGGGAATGGTCGCCGGAAAATCAGGCTTGCTCTACCTGCTCGAAGGTCCGGAGGGACTTGCCGGACTGTTTGGCGGCGGCGCCGTGACGCTTCACAAGTTCGAGCTTGAAAAGCGAAAGATGGACAAGGTGCTCGACGCAATCACAGCGTTCGAAGTCTCGGCCAACGGCGAAAAAATGTTGTATCAGCAGGGGCCGGGATGGTTCATCGCCGGGACCGCCGCGCCTGTTCAACCCGGCCAGGGGATGCTGAAACTCGACGAGATGGAAGTGCGAGTCGATCCCGTGGCTGAATGGAATCAGATGTACAACGAGGTGTGGCGAATCCAACGCGACTTCATCTACGACCCTGCGCTGCACGGGTTGAATCTGAAAGCTGCAGAGGCGAAATACAGGCCGTATCTCGAGGGTCTCGCTCATCGCGCCGATCTGAACTACTTGTTCACCGAAATGCTCGGAGAGCTGACCATAGGGCACATGTTTATTGCCGGCGGGGATCTGCCTCAGGCGAAACCCGTGCCGGGCGGGCTGCTCGGATGCGATTTCAAAATCGAGAACGGACGATATCGACTCGCAAGAATCTACAACGGTGAGAACTGGAATCCACAGCTTCGCGCGCCGTTGACCCAACCCGGAGTTAACGTCGTGGCCGGCGAATACCTGCTCGCGGTGAACGGCCGTGACCTTCGCGCCACCGACAATGTTTATCAGTTCTTCGAAGGCAAAGGGGACAAATCAGTGGTGATTCGAGTCGGGCCAAACCCGGACGCGACGGGCTCCAGAGAAGTGACTGTTGTTCCAGTGAAGAGCGAAGACGGGTTGAGGAACCTTGCGTGGATCGAAGACAACCGCCGCAAAGTCGATCAACTCAGCGGAGGAAAGCTCGGATACGTTTATCTCCCGAACACCGGCGGCGAAGGGTACACGAATTTCAATCGGTACTACTTCGCGCAGATCGACAAACAGGGCGCGGTGATTGATGAACGCTTCAACGGAGGCGGAAGCGCGGCTGATTACATCATCGATTACATGCGCCGGCCGCTGATGAACTACTGGGTCACTCGCGAGGGCGAAGGTTTCACTACGCCGGTCGGGTCGATCTTCGGGCCAAAGGCGATGATCATAAACGAATTCGCGGGCAGCGGCGGCGATCTGATGCCGTGGCTGTTCAGAAAAGCCGGAGTGGGACCGTTGGTAGGAAAACGTACGTGGGGCGGGCTGGTTGGAATCTACGACTATCCGCAGTTGATCGATGGTGGATTTGTCACCGCGCCGCGCGTAGCGTTCTGGAGCCCGGATGGAACGTGGGACGTCGAGAACCACGGAGTCGCGCCGGACCTCGAAGTCGAAATGGATCCGCAACTCTGGCGAGCCGGCCGCGATCCTCAACTAGAAAAAGCAGTCGAAGTGGTAATGGAAGCGTTGAAGAAGAATCCGCTTCCGTCGTCGAAGATGCCGGCGTATCCAAACTATCACAAACAACGATGAAGCCACGCGACGCACGATCAGGCGACGTCATTCGAACGTTCGTGTGCATCCAGATACCGCAGTCGATAAAAAATCGAATCGGCGAACTGCAGGACGAGCTGCGGAAGACCGGCGGTTCGGTGAGCTGGACGCGACCGTCGAACATTCATCTCACGCTGAAGTTTCTCGGGGGCGTTCCTGCCTCGCGCATCGAGCGTGTATCGAAGGCCGTCGAGCACGCCGCCATCGCGATCAGTCCGTTTGAGATTGAAGTCGCCGGCGCGGGCTGCTTTCCTTCGGTTCGCAATCCGCGCGTGTTGTGGATCGGGTTAACGAATGTCCCGGACATAATGAATGAGTTGTACTCGAGCATCGAAAGCGAACTCGCGCGCGAAGGCTTCGAGCGCGAGAAGCGAAAATTCTCACCTCACCTGACGATCGGCCGAATAAGAACCCCGGGCACTGGCGCTCCGGTTGCCGAGCAGTTAATCGCCCGAGGATTCGAGCCCGAGCGATTCACAGCAACCGAAGTGATCGTGATGCGCAGCGATTTAAAACCCACCGGATCGATTTACACCCCGCAAGGTGTGATCAAGCTCGAGTGAGTCGTTTCAATCTGGGGCGCGACATGGTCCCGCGCATACCCACCTCGTCAGAGGTGGGTCCCTGACGGTGAAGCCTACAAACAAGCGGCGCTGACGCGCATACCCACCTCGTCAGATGTGGGTTACTGATGCTGTAGCCTTCGCGGGCTTTGCCCGTCTCTCTTCGGCAACAGGGCAGATCGAAGTCCGTAACATCATGGACCCACCTCTAATGAGGTGGGTATTAAATAATACGAGAGGCCAGGCGTGCGCCCTGTAGGCTGGAGCATCAGAGACCCACCTCTGACGAGGTGGGTATGCGCGAAAAACCTGATTCGCAGCCTTCTGATCATACTCAGTTTACAAAGCCTTCGCGCGGCTGACATACTATCGATTACATTCGAGACGATGGCCGAGAGGTCTTCCACGGAAAACACGAATGGCAAGAGTTGAAATTGTAGTGGCGGTGTTGACTATCAGTGACTCGGCTTCGCGAGGCGAGCGCGAGGACCGATCGGGGCCCGCAGTTGTCGCCGAAGTCGAAAAGCTCGGCGGCCGCGTCGCTGCAAAAGAGATTCTACCCGATGATGGCGATTTGATCTCGGCAAAGCTGCGCGAATATGCCGATGCGGGCGAGATCAATTTGATCCTGACCACCGGCGGGACCGGGTTCGCTCCTCGCGACAACACGCCCGAGGCTACGCGAGCGGTGATAGAGAAAGAAGCTCCGGGCCTCGCGGAGTTGATGCGATTCAAGAGCCTGGATGAAACACCTCTTGCGCCGCTGTCGCGAGCGGTGTGTGGAATACGAGGGCGTACGTTGATAGTGAACCTGCCGGGAAGCACTCGCGGCGCGGTTCAGAATTTCACTGCGATTCGCGCTTCACTCCCGCACGCGATCGGATTGCTGACTGCGCAGTCCAGGAAGTGCGCGACCTGAGTTTGGAGTGCGGCGACTTGTCGCCGCTTTCTATTGCAGGCGAATCAGAATCAAAAAGCGGCGACTAGTCGCCGCACTCCACATATGTCATCAAGCGATAAACTCATTCACGCGACTGCCGCCGACAATCAAATACGATGCATGGCCGCGGTGACCACCAATCTCGTCGGCGAAGCGTGCCGCCGCCATCGCACTTTTCCGACGGCTTCGGCGGCGCTGGGGCGAGTGCTCACAGGCGGATTGCTGCTCGGCAGCGGAGTCAAGGACCTTGAAACGCTAACCGTGCACTTCGATTGCGAAGGCCCGATCCGCAACATCATCGCGCAGGCTGATCCTCGCGGAAACGTTCGTGGCTACGTCTCGAATCCCGAAGCAGACTCGATGGAGATGAATGAACGCGGCAAGCTCGACGTGCGCGCGGTGGTCGGCGGGGGCAAGCTCTACGTCACTCGCGACGCCGGATTCGAAATCGGGTTGATGAAGGAGCCTTATCGCGGGATGGTGCCGATCGTCTCAGGCGAGATCGGCGAAGACATCGCGTACTACCTCGCGAAATCCGAGCAGGTGAATTCCGCGGTGAGTCTCGGCGTGTTGATGACGGTTGACGGCGGCGAAGCAAAGCACAACGGGAACGGTGCTGCTGAGTTCTCACTCGATCAACTCAGAGTCGCGGCGGCGGGAGGTTACATAGTGCAGATGATGCCGAGCACGGATGAGAGCCTAGCCGCTCATCTCGAGCGCAACATCGCCGCGGCTCCGTATGCGACTGACATGGTTCGCGACGGGTTGTCGCCGATCGAGATGCTGAGCACGGTGCTCGGCGATCTCGAGCTACAGGTGCTCGAAGAAAAAGAGCCGCGGTTCTACTGTCAATGTTCACGCGAGCGAGCGTTGTTGATCATCTCGGCTCTTGGCCGCGAAGAAGTGCGGGACATGCTCGAGAAGGACGGCGGCGCGGAGTTGATCTGTCATTTCTGCAATGAGGCATATCAACTGAGCGCTGAGGAACTCGGGGGATTGTTGTAGCCCACGCTGCCAGCTTGCGTCCGTGCGAATCCCATCACCTCGAACACCGCAAGCTAGCAGCATGCGCTACGACATCAGTTCTTCGCGATGTTTGCTCGGAGCTCTGCGATCGTCTTGCCGCGATCCCGGAAATAATTGAGGATGTTTCGCGCCAGCAATGAACCGTCTTGGGCGCCGGCTAACGCTTTTTGCAGGTGAGCAACATAGGCGTCCTGTCCGGCTTCTTTCTTCCTCCCCATGCAGGAAAGCGCCGCGGCATATTCCATCTCGGGATCGCTTCCGATCTGCGCGCTGGCTTTGACAATCAAGCCGTAGCCGTCAATGTTCTCGACAAGCTTCGCGCCTCGCGAGGCCTGCGAGTCATACGACCCTTGCTTGTAGGTTTCAACCAGATAACCATAGTCAAACATCGCAAGCGCCGCGGCCTTCTTGTCCGATTTGACTCCCGCTGCGGGAATACGCGCCTTCAAACGCGCGAGCAATTCAGTTGCGACCGAAGCGTCTTTCACCGAATAGCCGACCTTGTAGTCATTCAAAGACCACACGGAATACACGGTCGCCCTTCGAAGGGTTTCCATTCTGACCATCACCGGCGTCTGGGCTGTGAGCAAGCCGAGCGTGTCTTCGACCAGTCGGTTGATGTTGTAGTTCTTATCAACGCCGCGCCATTCGGAGCCGCTCCAGGGGAGCGAACGAGCGTTGTTGATGTCAAACGGATGACAGAGCAGAGGCGGCCCGGCCAGCGCGACTTGTTGGAGAATCATTAGAGACAGAATTGAAGTTAGCGTAAGCGAAATCGAACGAAGCATCTTTCGGCGCATATTGAAACCTCCAGTTTGAATTTCAGAGTCTACCACGCGAAGCCTATCTTCGCGTCCGACCATTTAGACGGAGGTGGTTGATGTTTTCTTCACTTTGATTGGGCAGTCTGTACATCGTGCGAACGCAGGTGAGCTGTTGCTTCAGAGGGACTGGTGAGTTCCAGAGAGACTGAAAAGAGAGTTAGTTGGGCTCTATTCGCGACCAAGCCTATGCTCTGTTGGTGGCGATGTCAATCACAAGCAGTCAGGAGTCGGGAGTCCTGAGTCAGAAGTCAAAGGTCATGTCTTCTACTTCTCTTGCGGCCTTGCGAATGAAGCACGCGCAGCAAGAATTCGGATGCTGATGTTATGAAGCTGGGGCTCCTCCCGCGGCGCGCGGAAGAGTTAGACTCAACGCGCGCGCCGGACGTTGGACCGTCGTGGGAGGCGCTATGATGCG
>Ga0070699_100000885_pt1 | contig 27923 bp, 18 predicted proteins | sample KBSK1503metaG_FD_65473 | JGI IMG/M metagenome (GOLD analysis project Ga0070699, IMG submission 65473) | Corn, switchgrass and miscanthus rhizosphere microbial communities from Kellogg Biological Station, Michigan, USA - KBS K1-50-3 metaG | ecosystem: Host-associated > Plants > Roots >...
CGGGATCCCGGGCGCCGGGGAAGCGGCAGGCCATAGCGATGATCGCGACGGGCTCGCCGTGATCCCTCCGACCGTCCATTGCCCTCCGTCACCCGAATGGGTCCGCTGGATTCCCCAGTAGGAATAGGCCCTCCCGGCCCGCCGGTCAAGGGGAATGACGAGACACGCTGATATCCGCGCGGCCGTGCATTTCAGCACGTGATAAGGCCCTTTGCCCCATCCGCCGATGCCGCAGGGCCCGGCATTGACGCGCGCCCGCTCCCGCGCGCCGGCCCGTCGCCACCCCTCCCGCGCCCATTGCTTCCGAGCCTGGGCGGGGCGGCCCGCACGTGCCGGGGCAACGGGCGAATGTGCGGCACGTGCGCTATCCTGTGCGCATGCGTGCCGTCCGGCTGCTTCTTACCTAGCCGCGCCGACTTACCGTCGTAGCGCGGCTGCCCCTCGTCTCGAGGGGCGTTTTCATTGCGGGTGATCACCACCCGCAGGGGCCGGACCGAATCAATGGTGAGGAAACGATGACAGCGGCCGAAAGCGCCGACCTGGCGCAGCGCTATGACCCCCGTGACGTCCAGGAGAAGTGGCAGGCGCGCTGGGCGGAGCTAGAACCGTTCCGCGCCAGCGAGGATCCCGCCGATCCGCGGGAGCGCTTCTACCTCGTAGACATGTTCCCGTATCCGTCGGGTGACCTGCATATGGGCCACGCCGAGGCGTACGCCATCGGCGACACCCTCGCCCGCTATCACTTCCTGCGTGGCGAAAACGTGCTGCACCCGATCGGCTGGGACGCTTTCGGCCTGCCCGCCGAGAACGCCGCCATCAGGAACAACTCGCACCCGGCCGACTGGACCTACGCCAACATCGAGACCCAGGCGGCGTCGTTCCGGCGGTACGCGACCTCGTTCGACTGGAGCCGGCGGCTGCAGACCTGCGATCCCGCCTATTACCACTGGAACCAGTGGCTGTTCCTGCGGTTCTACGAGCGCGGCCTGGCCTACCGGCGTGACGGCTACGTGAACTGGTGCCCGGTCGACCAGACCGTCCTAGCCAACGAGCAGGTTATCGCGGGGAAGTGCGAGCGCTGCGGTGCCGACGTGGTGCGGCGGATGCTGAACCAGTGGTACTTCAAGATCACCGAGTACGCCGACCGGCTGCTGGCTGACGCGGAGCAGCTCGAGGGCTGCTGGCCCGACCGCGTCCTGCTGATGCAGCGCAACTGGATCGGCCGGTCCGAGGGCGCCGAGGTCCATTTCGCCGTGGAAGGCCGGGACGAGCCGGTCACGGTGTTCACCACCAGGCCAGACACGCTGTACGGGGCCACGTTCTTCGTGGTGGCGGCCGACTCGCCGCTGGCCGAGCAGATCTGTGCCCCGGATCGCCTGCCTGAGCTGCGCGCCTACGTGGAGCAGGTCAGGAAGCTGACCGACATCGAGCGGCAGTCGACCGAACGCGAGAAGACCGGCGTCTTCCTGGGCCGGCACGCCATGAACCCGGTGAACGGCGAGCGGATCCCGGTGTGGGCCGCCGACTACGTGCTGCCCGACTACGGCACCGGGGCGATCATGGCGGTACCAGCGCACGACCAGCGGGACCTCGACTTCGCCCGCGCCTACGGGCTCCACGTCCGGGTCGTGGTGGACACCGGGCTGCCGGATCCGGCCCAGACCTGGATCGCCACCCCGGGCGACGGCACGCTGGTGAACTCCGGCCCGATCAACGGCCTGCCCAAGGCCGAGGCGATCGCCGCGATCATCGCCATCCTGGCGGACAAGGGCCAGGGGAGCGCGGCGGTCAACTACCGGCTGCGGGACTGGCTGGTGTCCAGGCAGCGCTTCTGGGGCACTCCCATCCCGGTCATCCACTGCCCGGCCTGCGGCGAGGTGCCGGTGCCGGACGACCAGCTCCCGGTCGTCCTGCCCGACCTGCGCGGCCAGGACCTGGTGCCGCGGGGCGTGTCCCCGCTGGCCGCGGCCCACGACTGGGTGAACGTGTCCTGCCCGGCCTGCGGGGGGCCGGCCAAGCGGGACACGGACACCATGGACACCTTCGTGGATTCCTCCTGGTACATGTTCCGGTACTGCTCGCCCAGCTACGCCGAGGGCCCGTTCGACCCGGCCGAGGTGCGCCGCTGGGCGCCGGTGGACATGTACGTGGGCGGCGTCGAGCACGCCATCTTGCACCTGCTGTACAGCAGGTTCTTCACTAAGATCCTCTACGACATGGGCCTGGTCGACTTCACCGAGCCGTTCATCCGGCTGATCAACCAGGGCCAGGTGATCAACCACGGCAAGGCGATGTCCAAGTCGCTCGGCAACGGCGTCGACCTGGGCGAGCAGATCCAGCGGTTCGGCGTGGACGCGATCAGGCTGACCATGATCTTCGCTAGTCCGCCCGAGGACGACATCGACTGGGCGGACATGCGCCCGGAAGCCATGGTCAAGTTCCTCGGCCGGGTCTGGCGGATCGCCGCTGACGTGGCCGACGCGGACCAGGGCGCCGCCGAACAGGCGGCTGCCCCCGGCGACGCCGAACTACGCAGGATCACCCACCGGACGATCGACGAGGTCACCCGCCAAGTGGAGGCGTACCACCTGAACGTGGCGGTGGCCCGGCTGATGGAGCTGGTCAGCGCCACCCGGAAGGCGATCGACTCCGGACCCGGCGCGGCCGACCCGGCCGTCCGTGAGGCGGCGGAAGTGCTGACCGTGCTGGTGTCGCTGTTCGCGCCGTATACCGCCGAGGAATCCTGGCAGCTGCTCGGGCACAAGCCGTCGGTGGCCCGCGCCACCTGGCCGGCAGCCGATCAGGCGCTGCTGACCCAGGAGAAGGTGACCTGCGTGGTGCAGGTCAACGGCAAGGTCCGCGACAAGCTCGAAGTCTCGCCGCAGATCGGCGAGGACGAGCTGCGCGAGCTCGCGCTGGTCGCGCCTGGGGTCGTCCGGACGCTGGGTCACCAGCAAGTGAGCCGGATCATCGTACGGGCGCCGAAGCTGGTCAGCATCGTCGCGGCGTAGCGCTCGCCCCGCCGGGGCGAGCGGCGCCGCCAGCGATCCGCCCGGGGCCGCGTCCTAGGACGCGGCCCGGCTCAGGCACCCCGCTCGGACAGTCAGGTAGCTCCAATCTGGTAGAGCCGCTCAGACGCGGCGCAGCACGGCCACGACGCGGCCGAGGATGGTGGCCTCGTCGCCGAGAATCGGCGTGTAGGCCGGGTTGTGCGGAATCAGCCAGACGTGCCCGTCGCTCCGCTTGAACGTCTTCACCGTGGCCTCGCCGTCCAGCATCGCGGCCACGATCTCGCCGTTCTCCGCGTCTTCCTGCTGCCGGACCACGACCCAGTCTCCGTCGGTGATAGCGGCGTTCATCATCGAATCACCGGCCACCTTGAGCAGGAACAGCGTGCCCTCGCCGACCAGCTGCCTGGGCAGCGGGAACACGTCTTCGATCGCCTGCTCGGCCAGTATCGGCCCGCCTGCGGCGATCCGGCCGACCAGCGGCACGTAGGCGGCTTCCTGCGAGGGGATGTCGAAGCCCGGGATCTCGCCGGCCTCCTCCTCGTCCCGGCTGGACTCCCGGCTCGGTTCCGGCCGCACCGCCGGGTGCCCCGGCAGCCGCACCTCGACCGTCCGCGGCCTGCCCACGTCCCGGTGCAGATAGCCCTTCTTCTGCAGCGTGCTGAGCTGGTACGAGACGCTGGAGGTGCTGGTCAGGCCGACAGCTTCGCCAATTTCGCGCATCGACGGCGGGTAGCCGCGCTGCTGTACCGACTCCCGGATGACCTGGAGTACCTTGCGCTGCCGCCAGGTCAGGACGTGGTTGGGATCGGGCTTGTCCGGCGTTTCCGGGACGACGACCGGCACGCTGCCCTTCGGCTTACGCCCTGGCCGCCCTTTAGGTCTGGGTGCCCCTGCCGGATCAGTACCGGACGCGCCGGCTACAGCGCCTCCGATGACGGTTTTCTCCATCTGATGACCTTCCGTGTCCGAGTTCTTGCGTGCTGAGTAGAGAGTAACGGTTCTTATTCGAGATCCCAAACATCTGTTCGACGTGTCGCCAAAATGTCAGACCCGCGGCGTACAACGACTACATACCCAGTTCGATCGAACAGTAATACGATCGAATGGGTGTACGATCGAACACAGCACGGCTCGAATGAAGGTTTGATCATGGAGGGCGCCATGAGTGCGATGCCAGCGGCAGAGCTGACCTGCGGTTCCGATATCCGCCCGGCGCGCGTCCTCCGCCTGGTCGCCGCGCCGTCCGGTCCTCCAGACGACACGCCCGCCGCCCCGCTGCGGCTGACCAGGCGCGGCCGGATGGTGGCCGCGACGGCGGCCGTCCTGCTGCTGACCGTGATATTGCTGCTTGTGGCCGGCGTGGCGCAGGCGACGAACAATGGCCCGTCGCCGCGCGCGGCACGGCAGAACCTTGTCCAGGTGGTCGTCCACCCGGGCCAGAGCCTGTGGTCGGTGGCCGAGAGCGCGGATCCTGATCAGGACACCCGCGCCGTGATCCAGCAGATCATCGACCTCAACTCGCTGAACGGCGACACGGTCTTCGCCGGCCAGCAACTCTGGGTCCCGCGCGGCTGAGGCCCGCCCGGCCGCGCCGCTGAGGCCTTCCCGGCCCGCGACTGAAGGGCCGCGCAGCCTCTCACCAGAACGTCAAGACGCGACACGCCGGCACGCCATCCGCAGCCGCACGGCGGCCGGGATTTCCGCGCCCGACACTCGCGCCCGCTTGCCTCCGGCCGTCCAGTGGTCTACGGTAACCACAACATCTAGTACTTACACCGATGTGTTTTTTCCACAAGTTGTGTTCACTGGTAAACTGATTAGTGAACGTCAACAGTGGCCAGGGAGGTGATCGCGTGCACTGCCCGTTCTGCCGGAACCCGGACAGCAGGGTCATCGACAGCCGGACGGCCGACGACGGCACCGCGATCCGGCGCCGGAGGTCGTGCCCGGAGTGCGGGCGGCGGTTCACCACCCAGGAGACGGTCATCCTGATGGTCGCCAAGCGCAGCGGTGTCACCGAGCCCTTCATCCGGGACAAGATCATCCGTGGCGTGCAGCGCGCGTGCCAGGGACGGCCTGTCAGCGAGGACAAGTTGGCGATCCTGGCCCAGCAGGTGGAGGAGACGATCAGGGCGCGGGGGCTGGGCGAGGTCCCCTCGCACGAGGTGGGCCTGGCCATCCTGGGCCCGCTGCGGGATCTGGACGAGGTGGCCTACCTCAGGTTCGCCTCGGTCTACCGAGGGTTCGAGTCGCTCGCCGACTTCGAGGATGAGATCTCCGCCCTGCGCCAGGGCCGCGACGCCGGGATCCCGGCCGCGGAACCGGCGTCGTAAGGGCGGAACCACGCACCAGAAGTAGTCATCGTTGCAACTGGCCATGCAGGGCCTGGCAGGGATCCGAACAGATCCCGGAAGGGGGACACGTAATGACGGAGACGGTGAGCGGCGCGACGACCCGCAAGGGGAAGGCCACCCAGGGAGCCCAGCCCGGGCGCAACCGGCTTTCGATGCGGCGCATCCACACCACCCCGGGCGTGCACCCTTATGACCAGGTGACCTGGGAACGCCGGGACGTCGTCATGACGAACTGGCGGGACGGCTCGATCAACTTTGAGCAGCACGGCGTGGAGTTCCCCGACTTCTGGTCGGTTAACGCGGCCAACATCGTGACCACCAAGTACTTCCGCGGCGCAGTCGGCTCACCGCAGCGCGAGTGGAGCCTCAAGCAGCTCATCGACCGGGTGGTGGGCACGTACGAGAAGGCAGGCAAGGACCACGGCTACTTCGCCACCGACGAGGACGCCGAGATCTTCGGGCACGAGCTGCGCTACGCCCTGGTCCACCAGATCTTCAGCTTCAACTCCCCGGTCTGGTTCAACGTGGGAACTACCTCAAAGCAGCAGGTCAGCGCGTGCTTTATTCTATCGGTTGACGACACAATGGACGCCATCCTGGAGTGGTACCGGGAGGAGGGGCTGATCTTCAAGGGCGGCTCCGGCGCGGGCGTCAACCTGTCCAAGATCCGGTCGAGCAAGGAACTATTGTCCTCCGGCGGCACCGCCAGCGGTCCGGTCTCCTTTATGCGCGGCGCCGACGCCTCGGCCGGCACGATCAAGTCGGGCGGCGCCACCCGACGCGCGGCCAAGATGGTCGTGCTCGACGTGGACCACCCCGACGTGGCCGACTTCATCACGACCAAGGCGCGCGAGGAAGAGAAGGTGCGGGTGCTCCGCGACGCCGGGTTCGACATGGACCTGGGCGGCAAGGACATCGTCAGCGTCCAGTACCAGAACGCCAACAACTCGGTCCGGGTCTCCGACGAGTTCATGCGCGCGGTGGAGGAGGGCAAGGAGTTCGACCTGCTGGCCCGGCGCACCGGTGAGGTGGTCGAGCGGATCGACGCGCGCAAGCTGATGCGCAGCATGGCGCAGGCCGCCTGGGACTGCGCCGATCCCGGCATCCAGTACGACGGCACCATCAACGACTGGCACACCTGTCCCGAGTCCGGGCGGATCAGCGCCAGCAACCCGTGCTTCCCCGCCGACCAGCGAGTGGTCACGGACAAGGGGCTCATCCGGATAGGCGACCTGGTGCGCCGGGCCGCGAACGAGGAAGAGTTCGCGGTCTACACGAACGACGTCACGGCCGAAACTGATCCTCAGGATCGGGTGACGGCGACCATCCCGACCCGGTACATGGTGACTGGTCGGAACGAGATCCTCGAGCTTCGCTTCTCCGACGGCGCGAGGCTACGGTGCACTCCCGGCCACCGGATCTGGACCACGAACCGAGGATGGGTCCATGCCGAGGAACTGACCGCTGAAGACAAGGTCGTCCGCTCCTTCCAGCACGCGCCGCGTCCGATGGCTGACAACCGCTTCCCCATGCACGCCGTCCTCCAAGCCCAGTACGAGAAGACCCGCAAGCCGATGCAGGTCCCGGACAAGTGGGACCAGGAGTTCGCCCATTACCTAGGCTGGCTGGTTGGCGACGGCTGCGTCGACAGCACCGTGACTACCGTGACCGTCTATGGCTCTGACGAGGACAAGGACGTCGTGCTGCCCCGGCACCATGCCTTGCTCAGTCGAATAACGGGCTTTGAGAGCAAGCCGAGCGTGCAGCCGAACGGCACACTGCAGCTGCGCGTGACACGGCAGGCGTTCGGCCAGTTCCTCTACCAGCTGGGCGTTGCTGAGGGACACGCCGCGGACAAGGTCGTCCCGTCAGCGGTTTACGAGGCCCCCGAGGACGCCGTGGCCGCCTTCCTACGCGGCCTGTTCGACGCCGACGGTTGCGTGGTGCACCAGACGAGCAACGAGACCAGGTACGTCGGCCTCGGCAGTCGCTCAGAAGAGTTGCTCATCGGCGTTCAGGAGCTTCTCGCCTCGCTCGGAATCGCATCTCATATCTACAAGACCAGCGCGAGGAAGGCGGCTTCGTTCCACTACACGCGCAAGGACGGTACCGAAGCCAGCTACGGTTCCGACGGTCCGTCCTACGACCTGCGCATCACCGCCGGAGCCATCCGGGACTTCTGCCGACTGATCGGTTTCAGCCTTCCTGGTAAGCAGGCCAAGCTGGCTGCGATCGTCGAGCGCACCAGCTTCTATAACGTGGACCGGACCGTCCGTATGGTCAGCCGGGCGTCGAAGGGCTTCGAGACCACCTACAACCTCACCGAGCCGCGGAACCACTCCTACATCGTCGGCGGCACCGTGGTAGCCAATTGCTCGGAGTACGTCCACCTGGACAACTCTTCTTGCAACCTGGCCAGCATCAACCTGCTCAAGTTCCTCCGCGACGACGACACCTTCGACGCGGTGCGGTTCGCCAAGGTGACCGAGCTGATCATCACCGCGATGGACATCTCGATCTGCTTCGCCGACTTCCCGACCGAGAAGATCGCCGAGACCACCCGCGCCTACCGCCAGCTGGGCATCGGCTACGCCAACCTGGGCGCGCTGCTGATGGCGACCGGGCACGCCTACGACTCCGAGGGCGGCCGGGCCATCGCGGCCGCGATCACCTCGCTGATGACCGGTGCCGCCTACAAGACCTCAGCCGAACTCGCCGCGGCCGTCGGCCCCTACGACGGCTACGCGCGCAACGCCAAGCCGCACAAGCGGGTCATCCGCAAGCACGCGGACGCCAGCGAGCAGATCCGTTCGGTCGACACGATGGAACGCGAGATCCTCGACCTGGCCAACCAGACCTGGCAAGAATGCATCGAGCTAGGCGAGACAAATGGGTACAGAAACGCCCAAAGTAGTCTATTGGCCCCTACAGGCACCATAGGCCTCATGATGGATTGTGACACCACTGGTATCGAGCCCGACCTGGCCCTGGTCAAGTTCAAGAAGCTGGTCGGCGGCGGCTCCATGCAGATCGTCAACCAGACCGTGCCGCGGGCGCTGAAGAACCTCGGCTACCCGCACGAGCAGGTCGAGGCGATCACCGAGTACATCGCCGAGCACGGCCACGTGGTCAACGCCCCCGGCCTGCGGACCGAACACTACGAGGTGTTCGACTGCGCCATGGGCGAGCGCGCGATCAGCCCGATGGGCCACGTCCGGATGATGGCGGCGGTCCAGCCGCACCTGTCCGGCGCGATCAGCAAGACGGTCAACATGCCGGAGAGCGCCACCGTCGAGGATATCGAGAAGATCTACTTCGAGGGCTGGAAGCTCGGCCTGAAGGCGCTGGCCATCTACCGGGACAACTGCAAGGTCGGCCAGCCGCTCTCGGACGCTAGGAAGAAGACCGAGGCCGCCCCCGCCCCCGCCCCCGCTGCCGCCGCGCCGCACGAGCACCGGCCGGTCCGCCGGCGGCTGCCCCGGCAGCGGCCCGCCACCGTGACCAGGTTCTCCGTGGCCGGGGCCGAGGGCTACATGACCGCCTCCAGCTACCCGGACGACGGCGTGGGCGAGGTGTTCCTCAAGCTCGGCAAGCAGGGCTCGACGCTGGCCGGCGTGATGGACGCCTTCTCCATGGCCATCTCGGTCGGCTTGCAGTACGGCATCCCGCTGGAAAAGTGGGTGGAGAAGTTCACCAACATGCGATTCGAGCCGGCCGGCCTCACCGACGACCCGGACATCAGGATCGCCAGCTCGGTGATGGACTACATCTTCCGTCGCCTGGCCCTGGATCACCTGCCCTTCGAGGACCGCGCCGAGCTCGGCATCCTGTCTGCCGCCGAGCGCGCCGCCGAGGTGGCCGGTCACGACCCGGCCGGGCTGGCCGAGGAGGTGGACCCCACCGAACTTGCCCAGTCGGCCGCCGTCGAACAACCTCATACCGAACGGTCCGCGGTTCCCGCCCCGGCGGCACCTCTTAACGCCCAGTCGGCTACCGCTCCCTTTCAAGCCGGATCACCGGGACCGCACAGCACGGCCGAACTGATCGAGTCCCAGCAGGGCCGGACCGCTGACGCCCCGCTCTGCCTTACCTGCGGCACCAAGATGCGCCCCGCAGGCAGCTGCTACGTCTGCGAAGGCTGCGGCTCCACCAGCGGCTGCAGCTGATTTTGAGCAAAGTTGCGGCAGATGCAACATCTGAGTTCATGCGAATAATGAAATAACCGCAGGTCAAGAGTGGTGGCGAGGCTCACTGTCTCGCCGCCCTCTGCGGCCTCGTCCAGCTAACCGGGTTGAACAGGAAGAGCACATCTACGAGGCTGTCCGCCACTGGCTCTCCGGTGCCACCGTGACACCAGGCAACAGTATGTGACAAGCCTGCCGCTTGCGCACCAGAGCCTCGCGATCCACCGTCAACGTCCCCTTGTCGGTACTCATGCCCCGTTGACTGGGGTGCCAGCACGCGATACTGAACCGTGTCTACTCCCGCGCTGGCGGCCGCCGAGGCCGTCGGCCTTGCCCACCGCGTGATCCGGCACGGCCCGGTGCGCAGCCTGGCCGAGGCGGCGCGGGCCCGCGGCGTGGCGCCCGCCGATGTGGTCAAGACGCTAGTGGTGCGCCGCGGAGAGGACGACTTCTTGTTCGTGCTCGTGCCCGGCGATCGTGTCATCTCCTGGCCGAAGCTACGGGCACTGCTGGGCGCCAGCCGCCTGTCCATGCCCGATGCCGAGGTGGCCAGGCAGGTAACCGGATACGAACGCGGCACGATCACGCCACTCGGATCGGTCAGGCGCTGGCCGGTGATCGCCGATGAGCGTATGCGCGGACGCGAGATCACCCTCGGGGCAGGCGAGCCCGGTCTCGCCCTTGCGGTTGACGCCGACGAGATCCTTCAGGCCCTCAACGCGTAAGTGGCGGACATCTCCGATCCGGAGTCAGCTACCTAGGCCACAGACCACCTCGAGATCCAGCGTCGGCCGAAGCTTCGGAGCGTGACGAAGCAACGGTGGCTGACGAGGAATACTGCACACTCGAATAAGTGCATTGCCCCAGTAACCGATTAAGGCAGATTCAGGAGTAGTCGATAATGCGAGTGGCATGCCTTCTGGCCGCCACCCTATCAGGCCTTTCCTCGATATGGAAGCCGAGTATGACTGCTATTTCCCTAGCAGGGGTGTGGGGGTCAGAGTTTGCATTACCTGACGATGGACCAGGCTTCGGTCCTCGTCAGTGCTGGGCACACCGGTACCCCATGGCCAGGTGCCCGCCACAAGTACATTGAGGGGGTTAATGAGGGTGGTGTTGTCTGCGAGATCGTGCCGCAGATGCTTCTCGATCAATGACAGTGCTGAATCGCTCCAGGTGTCAGAAACTGCTGTTCGATCCACCTGCCTCGCGCCTTCGGGATCTTCGACTAGGCCGCCATCCTCGGCGAGAATTTCGCAAAGAAAATCCAACTCCTGACGTCCATCAGCAAACGCGATTTCCCTTGTAAGAGGACTGTACGCGGCCGTCAGCACCTGGTCTTGGCGGGACAGCAGAACTTCGACGTCACCGAGTTCACTTGAGCTGCTGGAGATCTCCTCCCATCCGGCTGCGAGCAACGGCTGGGTGGCAACTGATAGGACCTCTTCTGGGTCATCATCAATGGTCCCGAGCGAAGATGCACGATAAGCGTCCGCGGCCCAGTCGGCGTTTGCGGCGATCGACGCCGTCACTCCCGCATCGATGGCAACGAGCCCGATAGCGGCCACTAGTTCATCATCCAGTGTGGTATCGCAGCCGCCGCGTCGGCAGATCTCCTCCCCGGGACAGTGCAGGACGACCCGGCGCAACGTTCCGGAGTCTTGGGTTGTACCCGCCCGAGGCGCCGTCCACCACAAGACGTAAGTGTGCAGCCGGTGGCCGAGCAGGTACACACTGGCATCCTCGTCCCAGCCCCCACTGACGACGGCCATAGCAAACCCCTGGTTGGTGTCGTCCGCCCATCCTGCAAAGGATGCGCGTGCGAGAGAGCGGAGGCGGGAATCGTCTGACGGCCTCCACCCGTCGACAACGATCAGCGGACCATGCTTCCACGAGCCCGTGCTGAGCAGCACACCTGCAGCCAGAGTGGAGGCCTTCAATCCCTCGATGTCCTGTACTTGCGTGTTCCCTAGGCTTTCGGTCGTGGCGAGCACTTCAACGGCAATCCCTGGGTCGTCCGCCGCTGAACCTGGCGTCAGAGTGGTCTCCGATGGGATCCACCATCGATTTTCTGCGGGAACCAGTGCATCGAGGGCTGTTCCGTCTCCGCGAACCGTACGACCTGTTGCGTCCGGAACTGCAGCACCGAATACGGTCAGTAGCGCCATCTGCAACAGCGCTGGCTGGTTGCTGTCCGCCAAGTACATCGGATCCCCATAGAAGGCTGGGACATTAATCGTTACCTCACCGAGCTCAGGGAATCCGGACAACCTCATAGGGACCAGCTGAGAGCCTTCGTCTGAGGTTTCCTCACCATCAACAACACTTGCACTGTCCTCGGTTCGCGGCATCCAAGATGGCCGAGATGCTTGTCTACGCGCGATCTGCCGAAGCTCGGAGAGAAGCTCTTCTTTGGTCGGCTGCGACCGCAGGAAACCATCGGCAAGCGGTCGGACAAGCGTGTCTAGGTCACGCCGTGTCATCTGCTCTGGATTCTCGGGTATCTCGATGAATTTCTCGGGCTTCAGATGCGGTCGCAGGAGCGTATTGATCGCAGCCGTGATCCGCTCCAAGAAAGGACCATGGGTGCTGTTGAAGGCTTGTTCGGCGGCGTCGGCGTCGGCCTGGTCGTTGTAGAGCAGATCTGCGTAGGCCAGAAGCAGGCCATTCATCCCATATGGCTCGGTCACACGCTCAGTCTTCCACGCGACAGCGCAGATGAAGGGAAGTCTGGCCTGCTCTTATCGTCTACTGTGCTCCTCTCGGCGTAGGCTGCTACCTGCGCGGAGCCCCGTCGCGCGCTAGCCGCATACGTCAGAGTGTGCGATTATCGCACTATGAGCGACGACGTCCAATGGGCTGATGTCGGTGAGCGCCTGCGCGGCGCGAGGCTGGCAGCCGGTCTGTCTCAGGAGGACCTCGCTGTCAGGGTGGGGCTGGAGCGGACCATGATCGCGAAGATCGAGTCCGGGAGTAGGCGCATCGACGCTCTTGAGCTGATCAGGATCGCATCTGCGCTTCAGGTGCCAGTGGACTACCTGCTTCGGCCCGCTCCTCCTATCCTGTCGCGCCGCGCCAGCCTCGTGGCTGAGGACACCGGTACGGATGTGACCCGGGAGTCGGAGCGCCTGGAAGTGGCGCTGGTGGCGTGGCTGCACGATGTCCAGCAGCTCATCGGACTCAATGTCCTGCAACCCAAGCATCTATTGAGGACCGAGACGCCAGTGGATTCGTCGGCGGCTGCCCGGGAACTCGCTCTTTGGGTTCGCGGGCAACTTGAGGCCGGTACTGAGCCCATCGAGTCCCTGATGGAACTGTGCGAACGCGCGGGCCAATATGTGCTCGTTACCGAGCTTCCAGGTGATGGGGCATCAGTGGTTGACGGCGATGTCGCGGCTGCGGTGGTAAGCATCCGAGGTGATCCGGGACGTCGCCGCGCTACCGCTGCCCATGAGTTGGGTCACCTCGTGATCGGCGATGAATACTCAAACGATCTTGGAGTTCATGCGTCGCGAGCTGATCGCGAGGCGGTATTGGACGCGTTCGCGGCCGAGATCCTGCTACCGACGCAAGTCCTCACCGAAATAGGCCAGGCGGATGGCATAACCCGGGATCAACTGATCGAGCTTGCGGCCCGCTACCGGACTTCGTGGTCACTGGCTATCCGGCAAGCCGATCATGCCGGAGTGCTGACCGGGGAGGCCCGTCGTGAGTGGAGCCGGTCTACCCCTACTCGGGCTGAGTTCATGGAGGCCGTGGGGTGGGTGCCGCAGTCGGATCTGGAATCTATACGGGTACCACCGGGTTACGCGCATGCCGTCGTAGAAGCCTGGAGGCAGGGCCGTATCACAGCCACGAGGGCAGTAGAGCTGATGCACGGGCAGATCACTCTGGCCGATCTGCCGGTCGGCGTTGGGGCAGATGTTGAGCCGTGACCGAGGAGCCTGCCGTCGTCGCCCCTGTCTGGGTGCTCGATGCCACATGCTTGAGTCACTTCGCTAGAGCAGAGCGGCTCGATGTTCTTCGCGATCTCTTGGTCGACAAGGAGTGCTGGACGACACGCGTGGTCCTTGAGGAACTGGATAAGGGTGTCGCCGAATACCCCGCCCTGCAGGGCGTTCGTGCAGGTGATTGGCTTAAAGTAGCGGAACTCGACACCCTGGACGAGGTCCAGCTCTTCGCGTCCTGGGTCGGCCGTACAGGTTCCGGTGAGCGTGACCTCGGCGAGGCCAGTGTCTTCGCAACCGCGGAACTTCACGGTGCAACAGCCATTACTGACGATCGCGAGGCGGTTCGGGTCGCCCGGACGTACGGCCTCGACGTGCATGGCACCATCTGGCTGCTTGCAGGAGCTTGTCGAGATGGCAAGCTATCGGAACCTGCTGCGGGGAACCTGATCGACGCATTGCGATCGACGGGGATGAGGCTGCCCTGCACGGGCGCCGAGTTTTCTGACTACGCGCGTCGCTACGGGCTTCTGTAGGCGGCGGCGCTGGGAGAAATACCGCACCCATCGAATACGGGCACTCTGCCAGTACTTTAGACACTGCCCCCAAGGGAAGATTTCCTGCTCAGGAGGGGTGTGGTCGGTAGGCTGTACTCCTCCTGAGCGCTTATTGGGAACGAGGCGCTGATGGCAGAGCACGACTTCTATACCCTGATGGCCGCGCTGGACAGCCCGCTGATCGTCGTTACCACGGCCGATGAGCGGGAGCGAGCGGGTTGCCTGGTCGAGTTCCACGTCCAGTCGAGCATCGAGCCGCAGCGGTACTGCGTATGGCTGTCCAAGGCCAACTACGCCGCGTAGCGCTGCTCGACGAGGGCGGCGACCACGTGTGCCTGACCACCGAGCCGGTCGCCGCGCATACTGCCGGGCCGTTCCGGCCGCTGCGGATATCCCAGGCCGGCCACCTGAGGGCGGGTCACGGTGCCGAGGAACGGCCTGAGCCGCCCACGGAACGAGCAGCACCAGCCTGAGCCGACAGGCCCGGGGCCGCCTCGCTCACCTGGCACCCCGAAGTGCCCGTCCGCTCCCGGGCGCCCATGGATCGGGCCGTATGTTTTCCGGGGCGTTGTTCGCCGAGCGCAGCCAGCGGTCAGACAGCGACTCGTCGTCGAATCGTGGAATGACATGCATATGGGAATGTAAGGCACCGCCCTGGTTCCAGCCAAGCAAATAGCCGTCTGGGGCCAGCAGATCGTGCAGCGCCATCCTGGCCTGGAGCAGTAGATCCTGAGTGTCTGCCCACTCCGCGGGGGTCAGGTCGAAGACCGACGTCCGGTGGGCGATGGGCACGATTGCCCCGGAGCCGGGCAGGATGCCCTCCGCCAGTCCGGTTCGGGCCCGGATGTCCGGGTCCCGGGTCGAGGCGAATATGCAGTGGGGTCTCGATGAAGATCTCCGCTGCCCTCATCCAGCTTTGATCACAGAACAGACAGCCCTCGCTCATGGAGTGCCTACACATGCCGGAGCGGGACCGCCGTCACTGTCCGTGACGCGAGCAGCGCCGCTCTCGTCAGCGGCTGGAGAATACCGCACCTCCGAATAAGTGCACTGCCCCAGCAAACCGTACCGACCGCGAGAAGAACTTGCCTGGTCAGGTGGGGTGCAGACGAACTCTCGCACCCCACCTGATGCGTATCATCGCCAGCTTATGTTGCATTTGATGCAACGCCTTGCCGGTACTCATCCTCCGTTGACTGCGGGGCCAGCACGCGATACTGAACTGTGTCCACTCCCGCGCTGGCCGCCGCCGAGGCCGTCGGCCTTGCCCACCGCGTGATCCGGCACGGCCCGGTGCGCAGCCTGGCCGAGGCGGCACGGGCCCGTGGCGTGGCGCCCGCCGATGTGGTCAAGACGCTAGTGGTGCGCCGCGGAGAGGATGATTTCCTGTTCGTGCTCGTGCCCGGCGACCGCGTTATCTCCTGGCCGAAGCTACGGGCCCTGCTGGGCGCCAGCCGCCTGTCCATGCCCGATGCCGAGGTGGCCAGGCAGGTAACCGGATACGAACGCGGCACGATCACGCCACTCGGATCGGTCAGGCGCTGGCCGCTGATAGCGGATGAACGCATGCGAGGACGCGAGATTACCCTCGGGGCAGGCGAGCACGGTCTCGCCCTTGCGGTTGACGCCGACGAGATCCTTCAGGCCCTTAACGCGTCAGTGGCGGACATCTCCGACCCGGAGCTAGCTACCTAGGCCGCTGCGACGCTTTACTGGAACAACTCGCTGACCCGGTTATGACGGGAGGAGCAGTGCAGATCGCGATTCTGGGAGCCGGCCGTGTCGGTTCGACGCTAGGCCGGCTCTGGCACGCCGCCGGCCACGACGTCACCTTCGCGGCACGGGACGCTGCCCGGCCGAGGGCACTGGCGGCCGAACTCGGGGAGCGCGCCGATGCGGCCTCGGTGGCCGACGCCGTGGCGGGCGCAGAGGTGGTGCTGGTGGCCGTCCCGGGCCCCGCCGTGACCGACGTGCTGCAGGCGGTCGGCCCGCTCGACGGCCGCGTCATGATCGACGCGGCCAACTCCTTCGGGCCGCGACAGGTGACACTGCGGTCGCTGGCCGGCGCGTTCCCGCGGGCGCGCTGGGTGCGCGCCTTCAACTCGCTCTCGGCGAGCATCATGGCGGACGACAACCACCGCAAGCCGCCCTGGGTCATGTTCCTGTCCGGCGATGAGGAAGCCAAGCCGGTCGTCGTCCAGCTGATCCGGGACGCCGGATTCGACCCGGTCGACCTGGGCGGCATCGACGACAGCCCGCTGCAGGACCCCGGCGGCGCACTGGGGTTCACCATCCTCACTCACGACGAGGCGACCGCGCTCGTCGCGCGGGTCAAGGCCGGGGACACGGCCGCGGCCGATCAGACGGCGCAGCGGACGCGGGTGCGCGAGCTGACCGTGCCGTTCGAGAAGCTCCGCGACCACGCACCAGATGATCCCGCGTTCTTCCTGGAGCACCTGTCGCGTTCGGTTTTCGAGGCCGGGATCAGCTGGCGCGTCGTCGAGGCCAAGTGGGACGGCATCCGGGAGGCGTTCCACGGCTTCGACCCGGCGCAGGTCGCCGCGATGCCGCCCGCCGAGATCGCGGCAATAGAAGACGACAGCCGCGTGATCCGCAACAAGGCGAAGATCCGGGCGACGGTGGCGAACGCGCGGGAAGTCCTGGCTATCCTCGGCGAGTACGGCAGTATCCGGGGCTATCTCGCGTCCTTCCTGGACGCGGGCGCGGCGGCCGCGGACATGCGGCGGCGCTTCAAGTTCCTCGGCGACACCGGCGTGTGGCGGCTCCTGACCAGCGGGTCGCGCGACATCGGGTGACCCAGGCCGGCCACCTGAGGGCGGGTCACGGTGCCGAGGAACGGCCTGAGCCGCCCACGGAACGAGCAGCATCAGCCTGACCACCGACAGGTCCCGGGCGCCCCGCTCACCTGGCACCCCGAAGTTCCCGTCCGCTCCCGGGCGCCCATGGATCGGGCCGTCTGTTTCCGGGACGTTGATCGCCGAGCGCAGCCAGCGGTCAGACAGCGGCTCGTCGTCGAATCGTGGAATGACGTGCATATGGGGATGCAGGACACCACCCTGGTTCCAGCCCAGCAAATAGCCGTCTGGGGCTAGCAAACCGTGCAGCGCCATCCTGGCCTGGAGCAATAGATCCCGGGTGTCGGCCCACTCCGCAGGGGTCAGCTCGAAGACCGAAGTCCGGTGGGCGATGGGCACGATTGCCCCGAGCCGGGCAAGACGCCCTCCCGCAGTCCGGCCCGGGCCCGGATGTCCGGGTCCCGGGTGGAGGCGAATATGCAGTGGGGGGTCTCGATGAAGATCTCCGCTGCCCTCATCCAGCTTTGATCACAGAACACGCAGCCTTCGCTCATGGAGTGCCTCCACATGCCGGAGCGGGACCGCCGTCACTGCCCGTGACGCGAGCAGCGCCGGAACAGGCGGAAGCAGCTGACCGGTCCCCGTCCGTGCTGATAGTAACCTCCGACCTGCCGGACCTGACCAAGCTGATCGCCGGGCGGCCTGGATTTGCCGTCGTGCACGTCAGCAAGCTGAAACAGTCCTCCAGCCACTGACACGCCCCGGGCGGGCGCAAGCACCATCTTGGGGCTGAGTAACATTCCTGGGTGCGTGCCGATCCGTCAGCTCACAAGACCGGGAAACTCCCGAGAGCCGTGATCGGCCTCCTCGCCGTCTTCGCCGTCGTGGCCGGCTGCACGTCCCCGGCCACCATCCATCCCAAGCCCGCGCACCCGTCCGGCGGCCACGACCGCTCGCGGCCGAACTTCGTCTTCGTGCTTACCGACGACCTGTCCTGGAACCTGGTCAGCCACATGCCGAACCTGCTGGCTCTGCAGCAGGCCGGGACGACGATGTCCCGGTACTACGTGGTGGACTCGCTATGCTGCCCGTCCCGCTCGGCCATCTTCACCGGCCAGTACCCGCACGACGACGGGGTCTTCACCAACGCCGGCAACGACGGCGGGTACTTCGCCTTCAACCAGCACGGCGACCAGCAGAAGTCGTTCGCGCTGGCGCTGCACGACGTCGGCTACCGCACCGCGTTGCTGGGCAAGTACCTGAACCAGTACCTGCCCGCCTACCCGGAGCCGCCCGGCTGGGACGAGTGGGCCGCGGCCGGGAACGCCTACGGCGAGTTCGACTACAACCTTAACCAGAACGGCCAGCAGCAGCACTACGGAAAGGCGCCGCAGGACTACCTGACCGACGTGCTCGCCGCGAAGGCCCGCTCGTTCATCGACTCATCGGCCGCCTCGGGCAAGCCGTTCATGCTCGAGGTGGCCACGTTCGCCCCGCACGCGCCGTACACGCCCGCGCCCCGCTATGCGCACGCCGCCCGGCAACTGGCCGCCCCGAAGACTCCGGCCTACGACCGGCTGCCCGCCAACCCGCCGCCGTGGCTGAAGGGCCACCCGCCGCTATCGGCCACCGATCAGGTCAACATCACCGACACGTTCCGCAAGCGGGTGGAGGACGATCTCTCCGTCGACGACATGATCGGCGAACTCGAGAACGAACTCCGGGCCAAGGGGCTGGACCGGAACACGTACTTCGTGTTCAGCTCGGACAACGGCTTCCACCTGGGCGAGTACAGGCTCTCCTCGGGCAAGCAGACCGCCTTCGAGACCGACATCCGCGTGCCGCTGATCGTCAGCGGCCCGGGCGTCCCGGCTGGCCGGGACGTCAGCCAGCTGACGTCGAGCATCGACCTGGCCCCGACGTTCGAGACCCTCGCGGGCCTGCCCGTCCCGGCCGGCGTCGACGGTCACAGTCTGGCCGGGCTGTGGCACGGGCAGGATCCGGTCGGCTGGCGGCTCGCCATCCTCGTCGAGCATCACGGCCCGGGCTTCTCGCCGGACGACCCCGACCGGCAGACCTTCAAGGCGGGGGACCCGCCGACCTACGAGGCGGTTCGGACCGCCGCCGCGCTCTACGTGCGGTACGCGGGCGGGGCGCAGGAGTACTACGACACCGCGACCGACCCGTACGAGCTGGACAACCTGGCGGGTAAGGGCGTCCCCGCGGTCCTGCGCCAGGCGCTCAGCGCCCTGGAGAACTGCCATGGCGGCGCCGCCTGCTGGGCCGCCGCCCAGCTCGGCTAGCCCGCCCGGACGGCCTGGTCAGCCCGCGGTGATACCGCCCTCGCAGGGGAAGACCGTCCCGGTGGTCCAGCGGGATTCGTCGGACAACAGGAACAGCGCGGCCCGGGCCATGTCGTCCGGGTCGGCGATGTAGTTCAGCGGGAAATGGCCGGCCATCGCGGCCCTGGCTTCCTCGGTGGGCATCCACCGGTCGAACATCTCCGAGCGCGTCGGTCCCGGCGCGATCGCGTTCACCCGGATGCCGGCCCGCGCGTAGTCGAGCGCGGCGCACCTGACCAGCCCGGTGAGGCCATGCTTGCTCGTGGCGTAGACGGCATTGGCGGCGCCCCCTACGAGGCCGCCAACCGACGAGGTCACGACGATCGATCCGCCGCCCGCGTCGAGCATGGCGGGGATCTCGTACTTCATGCACAGAAACGGGCCGCGCAGGTTGGTGGCCAGGACCCGGTCGAAATCGGCCGTGCCGGTCTTGTGCAGCGGGCCGTGGGTGCCACCAATGCCGGCGTTGTTGAAGGCGCCGTCCAGTCGGCCGAACGTCCGGACCACTTCGTCAACCGCCCGGGCCACCGAAGCCTCGTCGGTGACGTCGCACCGCACGGCGAGAGCCTCGCTGCCCGCCTCACGCAACTCGGCGGCCAGTGCCGTGATCCGGTCCTCGCGCCGGGCGGCCGCCGCGACGATGGCGCCTTCGGCCGCGAACCGGCGGACGGCGGCCGCGCCGATGCCGCTGGACGCTCCGGTGACCAGGATCACCCGGCCCAGCAGGCGCTGGCTGACGAGGGTGAGTGGCTCCGGCTGCTGGTATGGCATTCCTGCTCCTTTTTAGGTTGACGTTGTCAACCTAAACCATCCAGGTTGACGTCGTCAACCAAATAGGCCCTAGGATTGACCGATGGTGTCGAAGACGCGGGATACGCTGCTGGCCGTCGCGGCGCAGCTGCTCGACGAGGGCGGCCCCGAGGCCGTGACCCTGCGCGAGGTGGGGCACCGGGCCGGTGTCTCGCACAACGCGCCGTACAAGCATTTCGCCGACAAGGAGGACCTGCTCGCGGCGGTCGCGGCCAGGGAGCTGGACCGGCGGAGCTCGGCCCTGTCCGCGACAGTAGCCCGGCTGCGGAAACCGGGAGCGGCCGTGCAGGCGGTGATGCGCGGCTACGTCGCCTGGGCGCTGGAGTACCCGCAGCGCTTCAAGCTGGTCTACGGCTCCTGGTCGAAGGGCTCGGACGAGCTCGCGGCCGCCGCGGGTTCGGCCCGGGCCCTGTTCACCGGCGTGGTCACCGCGGCCCAGCGGGTCGGCCAGCTTCCGGCCGGAGACTCCGAACGGCTGGCCTCGCTGCTGCTGGCACTCTCCCACGGCGCCGTCGATCTCGCCCTGGCCGGCCACCTCTCGCCCACGGGCAAGGGGCGGGCCACCCCCGCCGAACTCGCCGACGACCTGCTCGGCTACCTCCGTGCCGCCGCCCAGCGGGAGGCCGGCCCCGGCCACGACGGAGCGCCGCGCGCCAGCCCGGCCCGACCCGGCTAGGCCAGCCGCGAGCAGCTACCGCGGCACCGCCAGCAGGGTCTTGCCGACCGTCTGCCTGGCCTCGATCGCCGCGTGCGCCCGGGCCGCCTCGGCCAGCTCGAACTCCTGGCCGATGACCGGCCGAAGCCGCCTCGCCGCCGCCTCGGCCAGCGCCGTGCGGACCAGCTCCGCCAGTTCCTCCGGGCTCCCGCCCGCGCCGGCCCGCACGGTGACCTGGCGGTCCCGGGCGAGGTCCGGGGGGACCGGGGCGAAGCTCCCGCTGGCCATGCCGAACTGGCAGAACCGCCCGCCGGCGCCGAGCAGCCCGAACGCGGCCAGCCCGATGTCCCCGCCCACGCCGTCGAAGACCACGTCCACCTGGCCGGCCAGGTCGCGGACTTGGCGCTCCCAGCCGTCGTGGCTGTAGTCGACGGTCACGTCCGCGCCGAGGTCCCGGGCCAGGGCGAGCTTGCGCGGCTGGCCGGCCAGCGCCACCACCCGGGCCCCGGCCCGGCGGACGATCTGGACCAGCAGCGTCCCCACCCCCCCGCCCGCCGCCTCGACCAGGACGGTCTCGCCCGCGCGCAGGTCCGCGTGGCGTACCAGGGCGAGCGCCGTCCGCCCATCGGCCAGCAGCGCCACCGCCTCCCGCGTGGCCAGGTCATCCGGGATCCCGATCAGCTGGGCCACGGGGGAGACCGCCCGTTCGGCGTACCCGCCGGTGCCGTTCAGGCTGGCCACCACCCGTCGGCCGGCCCACGGGCTCCCCTCGCCCACCGTCCCGCCGACGCCATTGCCCAGGATGGCCGGGAGGGTCGGCAACATCGACGGATGCGGCGGGCGGCCCGCCCGGACCTGTGTCTCGACGAACGTGACGTTGGCGAACTCGACGTCGATGACCACCTCATCCGGCCCGGCCCGCACCTCGGCCACGTCGGCAGGCTCGAGCACCTCCGGCGGGCCAAACTCCCGTATCACCACCGCATGCACGCCAGGCCTCCTCCACCGGAACGATGCTGTCGGCAATGAGCCTATTGTCCTCGCGGTCCTAGGCCCATCGCCCGACGCCGGGCCGGCCCCGGCCGCCCGGCCCGACCGCGACTGACCCGCCGCACCGTCCTCGCGGGTCCCTCAGGTACCGCTCGTCCCAGCCTTAGCCGCCGCGGGCGGCCAGGGCTACCGCAGGCCCCACATGGGCCGGGCGATAGCTCGTAGTACGGTCATCACCCGCTGCTGCCTTCCGGCCACCGTTGTAGCCGCACCATGGTGATCATGGCCTCATAATTGGCGTCGTGAACGAGCCCGAGGTCCGGATCAGACCGGTCAACGAGGGCGACCGCCCGATGCTCTCCTGGCTCGTCGCCGAGCTGTGGGGCTCCGAACTCGTCGCCGTGCACGGCAGCGTGCTGCGCCCCGCCGAACTGCCCGGGTTCATCGCCGAACGGTCCCGGCGGGTCGTCGGCCTGCTCACCTACCAGCTGCTGGGCGACACGCTCGAGATCGTCACGCTCAACGCCATCGAGCGCCGGGTCGGCATCGGGACCATGCTCATCGAGGCCGCGGCGGGCGCGGCGCGGCACTTTCGCTGCCGCGAGGTCCGGCTCACCACCACCAACGACAACGTCGACGCGCTCCGGTTCTACCAGCGCCGCGGGTTCCGCCTGGCCGAGCTGAGACCGGGCGCGGTCGACCGGTCCCGGCAGGAAAAGCCGCAGATCCCGCGGGTCGGCGACTACGGCATCCCGCTGCACGACGAGATCGACCTCACGCTGCGGGTCTAGCGACCGAGGACCGCTCGCGACCGAGGACGCCTAGCGACCGAGGACCGCTAGGCCGCGACGGCCCCCTTCACCTGCCGCCCGCGGGTCCACACCGCGGTGATCCTGGCCGGGTCAGCGAGCGCGCCGATGTCCGCCAGCGGATCGGCGTCCAGGGTGATCACGTCGGCGTCGTAGCCCTGGGCGAGCCGCCCGCTGCGCGGCGCCTGCGGCCCGATGGTGAGCGGCCCGGACGCGGTGGCCGCCTCGATCGCCTCCAGTGGCGACATGCCCAGCTTGACCAGGTAGCCGGGCTCCGAACCGTTCTGGCCCCACGCGTTGGGCCGGTCGGGGCCGGTCAGCGCGATGTCGGTGCCCATGGCGATGGTGACGCCGTGCTCGTGGGCGCGCGTCACCGCCTGCGCGTGCAGGTCAGCGATCGCGTCCAGCTTGGCCATCGCGTACGGCGGCACGACGTCCCTGGCCGCCAGCATGTCCTCGATGATCGTCCTGGTCGGGACCAGGATCGCGTCCGTTTCCCGCATCGCGTCGCAGCACTCGTCGTCCAGGTAGGTGCCGTGCTCGATGGTCCGCACCCCGGCCCGCAGCGCCGCCATGATGCCCGGCTTGCCGTGGCAGTGCGCCGCGACCACCCGTTCGGCCAGCCCCGCTACCTCCACCATCACGCGCAACTCAGAAACGGTGAACTGCTGGTGGATCGGGTCGTCGATCTCGGAGAGCACGCCGCCGGAGGCGCACACCTTGATGACCTTCGCGTTCCGCCTGAGCTGCTCGCGGACCGCCCGGGCGCACTCCTCAGGCCCGTCCGCCAGCCGCATCAGGCCGCCCTGCGCGGAGTAGTCCCGCATCCAGTCGAGCGGGAAGGAGTGCAGGTCGCCGTGGCCGCCGGTGGTACTCAGCACGGCGCCCGCTCCGTAGATCGCCGGGCCGTCGATGACTCCTTCATCCACCACGCGGGCCAGGTAAATCCCGAGGCCGCCGACGTCGCGCACGGACGTGATCCCGGCGTCGAGCGCGGCGCGCAGGTCCCTGGTGCACCGGGCGGCCCGCAGCGCCTCGGGCTCCAGCGGGAGCTGGCTCAGGTCAAAGGTCCTGGTCCCGAGGAGGTGCCCGTGGCACTCCCACATCCCCGGCATCACCGTCGTCACCCGGGCTACCGGCGCCCCCGGGGTCGCCGGCGCCGCCCCGGCCGGGCCGGCGTAGCTGATCAGCGGCCCGTCCAGGACGACCACTCCGTCGCGGACAGGACCGCCGTGCCCGGGTATGAGCAGCTCGGCCTCGATGCGGTGCATGGCTTCTCCTTGCCGTGGGGATATGGTCGCAGATGTCGTGTTTGTGAGCGTCACCATCTTGACGGGCCGCTGCCCGCGCGGTCCATCATGGATGACCGGTTGCGTGTACCAGGGAGGCTTAAGGTCAGGACGACCCTGCCGTATTTTTCACCGACAGTATCTACGTGTGTGCTGTCGCGAGTACGGGTCATGCGCTATACAGGGACGTACGACTGTCCGGCAACCGGGTGCGGGGATCTGGGCTCTAGGGAGGCAGGGACATAGCGGCGAGGAAGCGTGATGCTGCCAAACGATAGGGCCCAGCCCGCGGCGCAGAACAAGCCGAGCTGGGGCAATCGGCTGGTGCACGCGTACCGGCAGCTTCCCACGTGGCAGAAGGTTGTCCTGGGTATTGCCGCCATCCCGCTCTTCGAAGTGATCCTCCTGGCCGCCCTGATCTACGCGATCGTCGCGTTGACCCAGGGACGGCGTACCGTGGGTGCCTCTATCGCGGTCGCGCTCTGGGGCCTGACCGTGTTCTCCTTCGCCTACAAGGACAACAGGACCTGGCTCTATTCGGTGATCCTGCTGCCCTTCGCGGTCGCGCTGGCCGCGCACGCCAGGCCGCTGGCCCGCTGGTTCATCCCGTGCCGAACGGTCGCCTGGGTCCTCGCCTGGTCCGTGCCCGCGGGCGTCATCGCCCTGAAGGCCGCGCCGGGCCAGCCGTTCATCGGCACGATCGCCGTCTGGCTGCTGGCCGCGGCCGTACTCGGCTGGCGGGTGGCCAAGGGCATGCAGGACGCTCGCATGTACGGCGGCCGCGACCCGAGAACCGCGGGCAGCCCGGCGAACCAGCCGCCAGCCGGGCCCGCGGGGACCGCCGGCCCGGCGGTCCATGGCGGCCGGCCGGCCGGCCATCCGGGCGCCCCGGCCCCGAGTGTTCGCGCGCAGGCCGCGGCGCTGCCGTACGCCGACTACGCCGGGCGCGACCAGCAGGGCGCCCCCCGGCCGCGGCCGCCGATCTCGGTCGAGGACGCGATGGCCGAACTCGACGCGATGATCGGGCTGACCCCGGTCAAGGAGCAGGTTCGCTCGATCGCCGCCTCCATCGAGGCCGCCCGGCGGCGCACGGTGGCCGGCATCACCACCGAGCGGCCGATGCGGCACTTCGTGTTCCTCGGCCCGCCCGGCACCGGCAAGACCACGGTGGCCCGGGTGCTGGCCAAGATCTTCTACGCGTTCGGCCTGCTGCAGACGCCCGAGGTGATCGAGGCGCACCGGGCCGACCTGGTCGGCGAGTACCTCGGCGCGACCGCGATCAAGACCAACGAGCTTGTGGACTCCGCGCTGGGCGGGGTGCTGTTCATCGACGAGGCGTACAGCCTGGTCAACGAGGGCGACGGGCAGGCCGACCGGTTCGGCCAGGAGGCGGTGCAGGCGCTGCTCAAGCGGGCCGAGGACAACCGCGACAACCTCATCATCATCCTGGCCGGCTACGAGAAGCAGATGGAGTCCTTCCTGGCCTCCAACCCGGGCCTGGCGTCCCGCTTCGCGACCAGGCTGAAGTTCCCGAGCTACTCCCCGGCCGAGATGATGGCGCTGGCCCAGACCGCGATCGAGCGGCGCGGGGAGAAGCTCGACGCGGACGCGCGGCCGGTGCTCTACCGCAAGCTGGAGGAGGTCGGCCGCCGCCGGATCGCCGACGACCTGGGCAACGGCCGGTTCGTCCGGAGCCTGATCGAGAAGGCCGGCCAGGCCCGGGACGTCCGGGTGATCACCAGCACGCAGAACCCCGCCGAGCAGGACCTGCTCACCATCCGCGCGGGCGACCTGGAGCTGGGCTACGCCGAGCTGACCAGCAGGCTGCGCGGCTACGAGGACACGCCGACGGTGGAGGGCGCGCTCGCCGAACTCGACTGGCTGGTCGGCATGGAACCGGTGAAGCAGCAGGTCCGCGCCATCGCCGCGCAGCTGCGGGTGGCGAAGATGCGCGACCTGCGCGGACTGAACAGCCAGCCCCCGGCCCGGCACTTCGTCTTCACCGGGCCGCCGGGCACCGGCAAGACCACGGTGTCGCGCATCCTCGGCCGCATCTTCGCCGCGCACGGGCTGCTGGTCAGGCCCGAGGTGATCGAGGCGCACCGGGCCGACCTGGTGGGCGAGCACCTCGGCTCGACCGCGATCAAGACCGGCAAGCTGATCGACTCGGCCATGGGCGGCGTGCTGTTCATCGACGAGGCGTACTCGCTGAACAACGTCGGCTACGACGGCGGCGACGCGTTCGGCGCCGAGGCAGTGCAGACGCTGCTCAAGCGGGCCGAGGACGACCGGGACCGGCTGGTCATCGTGCTGGCCGGCTACCCGGACGACATGGACAGGTTCCTGCGCAGCAACCCCGGCCTGGCGTCGCGGTTCAGCACCCGGGTCACCTTCCCCAGCTATCAGCCTGACGAGCTGGTGAAGATCGCCGACCGGCTGGCCAAGGAGGCCGACGACAGGTTCGACCCGGCCGCCCTCGAGGTGCTCCGCGCCATCTTCGCCCACGCCTGCGCCGCGGGCCGGATCGACGAGCTCGGCAACGGCCGGTTCGCCAGGTCCCTGTACGAGCGCGCCTGCGCCTGCCGGGACCTGCGGGTCGAGCACCTGGCCGACCCGTCGCGGGACGACCTGGTCACGCTGACCGCCGCCGACGTGCAGGCGGCGTACCGGGAGCTTGACCAGAACTCCCCACCGCACCCGATTACCGTCCCCGAACAGAATTAGGGCCGAACGGGCCGGGCACGCCGCTTCATGGACGAACAGGGGCTGTGCTGGCCACGGGGGGATGAAACCCTGATCCCCCCTGGCACCCCCCACTGGGAATTCTGGATCGACCGGGGCGGCACGTTCACCGACATCGTGGCCCGCCGGCCGGACGGGCGCCTGGTCGCCCGCAAGCTGCTCTCGGACAACCCGGCCGCCTATTCCGACGCCGCGGTGGCCGGCATCAGGCAGCTGCTCGGCCTGAAGCCCGGCCTTCAGATCCCCGCCAGCCAGATCGGCTCGGTCAGGCTCGGCACCACCGTCGCCACCAACGCCCTGCTGGAGCGGAAGGGCGAGCCCACCGTCCTGGTCATCACCCGGGGCTTCGGCGACGCGCTGCGCATCGCCTACCAGAACCGGCCGCGGATCTTCGACCGCCGCATCCTGCTCCCCGAGGTGCTCTACCAGCGCGTCATCGAGGCGGACGAGCGCGTGACCGCCCACGGTGAGGTCCTTACCCCGCTGGACGAGGGCCATCTCACCGCGGAGCTGGCCCGGGCCTACGACGACGGGTTCCGGGCCGCCGCCGTGGTCTGCATGCACGGCTACCGGTACCCGGAGCACGAGGCCCGGATCGGCGACCTCGCCCGCGCGGCCGGCTTCACCCAGGTGTCGGAGTCGCACCGGACCAGCCCGCTGATGAAGCTGGTCTCCCGGGGCGACACCACGGTGGTGGACGCCTACCTGTCGCCGATCCTGCAGCGCTACGTGACCGAGGTCGCCGCCGAGCTCCAGAACGTAAAGCTGCTGTTCATGCAGTCCAACGGCGGCCTGACCGACGCGGCAGGCTTCCGTGGCAAGGACTCCATCTTGTCCGGTCCGGCCGGCGGCATCGTCGGCATGGCCCGCACGGCCGCGGACGCGGGCTTCACCAAGACGATCGGCTTCGACATGGGCGGCACCTCCACCGACGTGTCGCACTTCGCGGGCGAGTTCGAGCGCGAGTACGAGACGCAGGTCGCCGGGGTGCGGATGCGCGCCCCGATGCTGTCCATCCACACCGTGGCCGCGGGCGGCGGCTCCATCCTGCACTTCGACGGCAGCCGGTACCGGGCCGGACCCGACTCGGCCGGCGCCGACCCCGGCCCCGCCTGCTACCGGCGCGGCGGCCCGCTCACCGTGACCGACGCCAACGTGCTGCTCGGCCGCATCCAGCCGGACCACTTTCCGAAGGTCTTCGGCGAGCAGGGCGACCAGCCCTTGGACGCGGATATCGCGAAAGCGAAATTTACCGAACTCAGCGAGCAGATCACCCGGGATACCGGTGACACCCGCGGCCCGGAGGAGGTCGCGGCCGGTTTCGTCGAGATCGCCGTGGCGAACATGGCCAACGCGATCAAGAAGATCTCGGTGCAGCGCGGCTACGACGTCACCGAGTACGTCCTGAACGTGTTCG
>Ga0070699_100000886_pt1 | contig 27920 bp, 21 predicted proteins | sample KBSK1503metaG_FD_65473 | JGI IMG/M metagenome (GOLD analysis project Ga0070699, IMG submission 65473) | Corn, switchgrass and miscanthus rhizosphere microbial communities from Kellogg Biological Station, Michigan, USA - KBS K1-50-3 metaG | ecosystem: Host-associated > Plants > Roots >...
TATTGCCACCCAGGACCAGAAGATTGAGTCCACTAAATGTACCTCCCAGGAGGCCGTTAGTGACGCTGGAAACACTCCCTGGCCCGCCACCACTTGCAAAGCCGCCCACACCCGGACTGGCCTGGTAAGCGTAAGAAGAACCGAGATCGCGCATGCGGTTGCGATTGACTTCGGCAACCCTAACCTGCAACTGTACCTGTCTCAGATCCTTAACCGGCGATTCCAACAGATTGACGGTTTTAAAACCCGCCGCCTGTACCACCGCGTCGGTCTGAGCCGCTATCCTTGGGTCGGTGACAGTACCCGAAATCACGACAGATCCATTGGCCTGACTTAAACGAATGTCATCTTTCGGGAAGAGCGCGCGAATCTGCGAATCGATCAGGGAAAGATTTGTGCGCACATAAACATCGAACACGACGAAGCGCCCCGTGCCTTTCTCCCAGGCAATGAAGTTGATCTGGCCAAAGGCCTTGCCGTTGACTACCACCTGATTCGAGGAGACCAGCACGGCCTCTGCGATATCGGGGTTAGAAACGGAGAAGCGCTCGATCGCGCTGTCAAAGCTGATGACTTTTGACTGGCCCACCAGCACGTTGACAGGGATCGATTCTTTCGTCGCAGTTGAAAAGGAGGCGTTCGTGCTCTGGTCCTGCGCGTAGAGCGGAAAAGCATAAAGCAAAACTGTCGCCAGAACGACGGCGAAGCGAATGGAAGAACGGGGCTGCATGATAATTGGCTCCTTACTTTTTCGAATCCTTTTGTCGTAAAGCGGTGCGGCGTTTTCGTCGACCAACGGGCCGGCCGCCGCCCACTCCCACCTGATGTTCTTTACGGTATATCGATGTCGCGTCGCTTCGAGCCTTCGATTAACTCAATCGATTTACGAGAGACCGCTTGCGCGGTAGTTTTTGCCTCGTGCTGCGCTACGACGGCGGTGCGCTTGATTCTGGGTTTAGCTACGGGAACGGGTTTCGGTTCCGGGTCCTTGGCACTGGGCGGAGCCGGCTCCTGCTTTACCTTCTCGCCACTAAGAAGCGAAGCCTTGTTGGCGCCGTTTGTCTGGGAGTCTCCCTGATCGCCGTAATTTCGCATTACCAGTTGCAACTTGCCTTCGTTGGCAGCAAGTACCAGCTTCTCTGCTTGTTCAGGGGTGACTTGAAGGGTGACCGCCTTAACATCACTTGGCACTCGCTGGTTTTCAGGAGAATCAAGTTTGGCGCCACTGGCGAGGACTTTTATGTTCTGCAGAACGATCTTGGAAATCGGTCCTTGAGAAGCATTGGTTTGGTTAACCGGAACTATTACCGCTATAACGTCGACGTAGGAGCCCGGCATTACGAAACCGGAAACGCCAACAATATCATCGACCTTTACGGTCATTGCGCGATAGCCTTCAGGTATAACCGCTGAAAGACCAGCCCCGATTCCTTCTGGCGCCAGTTTTAAGTTTGTAATAGATTCTCGTAACCCGATGGGAGTAATTGCTACTCTACCGACTACCTCTTCGACTTTTCGGAACGCTCCCTCAGGAGCGGAACCGTTAGGAATTGGCGCCAGCGCGAGTTGCTCCACTGTGATCTTTGCTCCCAGCGGGATTTCTGTTTTAGCGACCACAACGTTGTTGAGGTCTCTCGTATATGCCTGTACGCTTGCGAGGTAGCGGGTCACTAACATTACACCGACTAGTCCGCAGAGCACCGCTCCAGTAAGCGCGAGGATGAGACGTTTATTTCGCATGACTTTGATTCTCCATTACCGAAGTAAATTGCCGTAAAATTCCAAAGAGCGCATCAGGCGCGAAACAGAAAAAAAGTAATAAGGCTGCCGAAACAGATGGGCACCGCGTAGGGCAGTGTATAGCTGCGGTCGTCCGGAACTTCGAAGCGGGGCACTCTTTGGCCGGGCAGCAGGCCATAGAAGAACTGGAAGACGCCAAACATCGTGGTTATCACACGTCGCGAGTAAATCATTTGGCAAATTGCGAAGGCGCCGCCCGTGAGCGCAACCACCACGAGGGTTGGGAATACGAGCGAGCTGCCGAAGACAGCACCGATGGCGGCGAAGAGTTTCACATCGCCGGCACCCAACGTTCCAAAGGCGTGAAGGAAGAACATCAGCGCGAAAGCAAGTGCGGAGCCTCCCAGGCTCACAAGCAGTCCATGTGAACCGCCGAAGATTGTGTTAAGCGCAAGTCCGCCGACCAGAGTGATCAGCACGAGTGCGTTGGGAATACGGCGGTAGCGCACATCCATATAGGTGATCAGGATCGCGTTTGGTATGAACAATATAGCGATCGCAACAGTGTGAGAAGCAAGCATCTGGTTGTCTCCGTCTCGAGTCAGTTAATCGGGCCTGCTCCTCGATTAAGAAAAAGAGTTTGACGGGCTTGAGCTGATCTGCAGCGTTCCACCCGCCACCTCTCGGTTTGCAAGCAATTGTTGCCAGTGGCCGCCAATTAACTCTGAGCCGCAGCGTTCTGAAGCCGGTTCTTGATCGTGGTGGCCCAAGTGCCGCTGCTGGCATAAATGATGGCCGCGGCAACAGCGATGAGACCGGCGATAACCGCGTACTCCAGGGTTTCCATACCGCTCTCGTCCTTGAAGAAATTCTTAATCGTTTTCATTTGGTTTGCTCCTTGGTCTGATTGTTTTTGGGTTCTAGCCCGGATTTGCGCACTGGGCCCGGACTAAAAAGAATCGCACTAGAAGTGCAGGCGTCATCTCAGGGAACCTGAGTGATCGCTTCCTGCCGATCACGGCAACATTTCGAGTGCGGGTCGGATAAGAGCAACGGTTATGCCATCAGCGCGAACTGGCAGAGCGCGTCGCGGGCTTCGCAGGCAACTAACGTGCTTGCTTCACTTAATAGAGAATGGAGATTTGAATTAATGGGCGCGAGCCCTCAACGCGCACGTGTTGTTCACGTTCAACACTGCTCGCTGGCGAGCAACTGTGGCGGAAGTTATCTTTTTAGCTTTGCACTAGGAGTAATGCCTTTCACAATCAGATTGCCGTCAGCAGTATCCGAAGTATTGTGAATGTTAAGCGCATGACCAATGGAGAGTTGAGAGGATCCTATTAATCCTAAGTTTGGGCCAAGTGAAATCTCGCTGACGCTATTATTCGGTATAACGTTATTCGTTAGCGCGGCATTGCTCTTTTCTGTGCAGCCGATGGTCGCGAAGATGCTGTTACCGCTGCTCGGTGGCACACCGGCGGTGTGGAACACATGCATGGTCTTCTTCCAAGCGGCTCTCCTTGCCGGCTATGCATACGCGCTAATTGTTTCCAAGTTGGCGTTCCGTCAACAACTAATGCTGCAACTGCTGTTGCTGGCGCTGGCGTTTTTGAGCTTACCCATCGGTTTGTCACCATCGTGGGTTAACTCCGTGCCGGCTAATAGCAACCCCTCATTCTGGCTGTTGACTTGTCTTACAGCACTCGTAGGATTGCCATTCTTTATCGTTTCCAGCAATGGCCCCTTGTTACAAAAGTGGTTCTCCCACACGGGCTTTACATCTGCCCGCGACCCTTACTTTTTATACTCGGCATCGAATGCTGGCAGTCTCGTTGCCTTGCTCGCCTATCCTGTCTTGTTAGAGCCGAACTTTACTTTGGGCTTGCAGAGTCGCATCTGGACCGGAGGGTACACAGCGTTGGTTGTGCTGGTGAGTCTATGCGGGTTCGCGTTCTGGCGGTTACACGGCCGCGAGATCACAAACGCTCCGCTCAACCCACGATCGAGCGTACTGGTAGCCGACTCGCCTACTGAAAAGCGAAATGCCACTCCATCGGTTAGACGACGGCTTCGCTGGCTTCTCCTTGCTTTTGTGCCCTCCAGCCTGATGCTCGGGGTAACTAATTATATGTCTACGGATATTGCTTCGGTACCTCTCCTCTGGATCATTCCCCTGGCACTGTACCTGCTAACGCTGGTTTTCGCGTTCGCTCGGCGTCAACTGATCTCTCTTCGCGTATTGACCCTTATTCTGCCGGGCGCAACACTCGTCTTCTTGCTCATCTATCTCCTGGATATCTCCGCTGGGCCCGCGGTGATGATCGGTTTTAATCTGTTCTACTTTTTCCTAGCCGCGCTCACCTGTCACAGCCAACTTGCCGCAGACCGACCGTCAACGACACACCTCCCGGAGTTTTACCTTTGGATGTCTCTCGGCGGCGTCCTCGGCGGAGTATTTAACGCCTTGCTTGCCCCTGTGATCTTCAGTTCAGTCAGCGAGTATCCTTTGGTGATGCTACTGGCCTGTCTGTTGCTACCTTCCGCCGCCGAGCAATCGGAGGCGCGAAGAACGCGCTGGATGGATTTTCTCCTGCCTGCGGGCGTCTTACTCTTCACCTTGGCACTCGGGCTAGTGGTCAATAAGGTTTCCCCAGGTAAGTTAGCTGGTTTAATTTTGGCGTTTGTTGTTCCTATGTGCATTACTTACCCGTTCCGAAAGCGGCCGTTGCGCTATGCTCTTTGTCTCGGCGCAATAATGCTTGGCGCCAGCTTCGTCACAGTCGTGGGCAAGAAGACGCTGCACACGGAACGTAACTTTTTTGGCGTGCTAAGAGTGACTCGCAACGCGAGCAATACGATGCACACCCTCTTCCATGGCAGCACGATTCATGGTCGGCAATCTACAATTGCAGATCGCAGGTGCGAGGCTCTCTCTTACTATCATCGCAGCGGACCGATCGGTCAGGTTTTCGCTACCTTTCAGTCTTCGTCGGCAGCAAAGAACGTGGCAATTGTCGGTCTCGGTACGGGCGCGACCGCGGTTTATGCCCGACCGAATGAGAGTTGGACCTTTTATGAAATCAATCCCGCCGTGGTAAACATAGCGCGAAATCCTCAATATTTCACTTACGTAGTCGACTGCTCACAAGTACCTTTCAATGTCGTGCTCGGAGATGCTCGGCAGAAGCTGCGAGAAGCGCCCGATGCCCATTACGGACTAATAGTACTGGACGCTTTCAGTAGTGATGCTATTCCGGTTCATTTGACTACGCAGCAAGCTATTGATCTATATCTATCCAAGCTCGCGCCTGGCGGACTACTAGTGTTTCATGTGTCTAATCGAAATCTCGATCTGACCCCGGTCGTCGCGGACTTGGCGCGGAGTCGAAACCTTAGTTGCATAACTCTGGGGGATCCGATGACGGTCCCGATCGAAGGCAAGGATCCATCGCTGTGGGTCGTGATGGCGCGTAGCCCGACTGACTTTGTCGTGCTTGCGAACAGTTCAAACGCACTCGTTTTGACGGGCGATGACCGTCGAGGCGTCTGGACTGACGACTTTTCAAACATCCTGAGCGTGTTCAGATGGCGCTGAAGGAGAATTCTCGATCAGAAACTCTAGACACCTCAACTCCTTTGACGATAACTTGTCATCGTTAGAGTCGTCGAAGAATTTTTGGAGAGTATCTCTGCCGCAGATGATGGATGAGACGCGTTCAATCTTTTAAGTGCAACAACCAATGAGAGTCGAGGTGCCAGCCTCTATTCAGATAAACGAGCCAGCTGTTGAGATCTTTGTCCGGTCAAGGCGAGGATTCATCGATATGCTCCGGTCGACTCGCCGACTGCTCGTCATGGTCTTCATGGCAGTGATCTTTACTCTCGCTGCTCAACCCATTACCGATCCGGATTTCTGGTGGCATCTCAAGACAGGGCAGTACATCGTTGAGACCAGGAGTATTCCTCACACAGACATTTTCTCGACCTTGCGCTTTGGTAGTGAGTGGGTCACGCATGAATGGCTGTCTGAAGTATTCATCTATTCAGTTTTTCGTCCGCTCGGCTACGGCGGATTGATTGTAATCTTCTCAATTCTTATCACGGCCGCATTCTGGATAGTTTATCAACGATGTCGAAAACGTGGCGCCCATCCTTATGTTGCTGGGTTTGCGCTGCTCCTTGGAGCTCTCTCCACAATGCCCACCTGGGGTGTGCGACCGCAAATGTTTTCCCTCCTTTTTGCCAGCATCTTTATCAGCTTTTTAGATCGGTATTGGCGCCGCGAAGCTATGATTTCGATTTGGTTGCTCGCGCCTTTAATGGTTCTTTGGGTGAACCTGCACGCCGGATTTGCTTTGGGTCTGGTCTTAGTCGTTCTGACAATCGCGGGTCTCTTGCTGGATTGGTTTCTGCTACGGAAGGATTCCTTCGCCGGCGTTTGGCGGCTCGTACGACCGCTCTGCTGGCTGTTGATTGTTTGCGTGGCAGCAGTCTGTCTTAATCCAAATGGTGCCCGCATGTACTTCTACCCATTTGAAACTCTCTCCTCACACGCCATGATGCAGTACATACAGGAGTGGAGATCGCCAGACTTCCACAATCCGCTTTTTCAGGCTTTAGCTTTGCTGCTCCTGGCAACATTCTCTGCACTGGCCTTATCGACTAGACGACCTCGTCCTGGCCAATTGCTGCTGCTTGTGGTCATGGCCTGGGCCACATTGCGGTCGGGACGGAATGTGGCTTTCTTCGCGTTAGTGGCAACCCCGCTACTTGCCGAGCACTCATGGACTTTCATCATGAATCACCGATGGGGCCAATGGCTAATTGCGTCGGAGAAGCGCGAGCCAGACGAGAGATCAACGCTAAAGCTCGTACTCAATGTCCTATTATTCGCACTCGTGCTAGTTGTGGTCGCTTTGGGCGTCGAGCGTGCTGTGGCCAAGCAGCCGGTAATCGAAGCGCAAGAGTTTCCCGCGGCAGCCCTCGACTTCCTTCGCAACCAGAAACCACCCCAACCGATTTTTAACGAGTACGTTTGGGGCGGTTACTTAATCTGGAAACTTTATCCGGATTACCGCGTCTACATTGATGGTCGCGCCGATGTTTACGGGGACGAACTAATGAAAGAGTTTCTTGCAGTAAACGACGGTAACGCGACTTGGCGTGAGCCGCTGGACAATCACGGCATCCGCACGGTGTTAGTTAAGCCGAATGTTGCGGTTGCCAGTTTGCTCCGTCAGGACGGCGGATGGCATAAGGTTTTTGAAGATAAACAGGCGGTGATTTTTGTAAGGTAATGCCGGATGCGTGTAGCTTAGCCCGTGGCAGTTCCGACTTCCAAGACTTCTTCGGGGCGTTCGTGTTCAACCCTTCTGATAGCTTGTGCGTGACTACTGCAGGGATCGGCTTTCTGGTAAATATAGTAATCCCCCTTCACATCGAAGTTTGGCGCATACAGCAGTCTCGCTTTGTGTAACCTGTACTTTAACGCAGATTTTAGGCAATTAAAGGCATAAGCCATCCCGTTCACATAGCAAATCTCGTCACCATAGTATGTAGGGATTGGGCGTTCTACGATTCGAAGTCCGGCCTCATGAAACTGCATTAGTATTTCAGTATCGAAATGCCACTCACCAGAGTTCAGCATGAAGGGAACTTTCTTTAGCGCTTCGCAACTATAAATCCTGTACCCAGAATGGAATTCTGAGAGTTTCATTCCAGTAATGTGGTTTTCAAGCCATGTAAGAATCTTGTTGCCGATAAACTTGTAAAGGGGCATACCCCCGGACAGCGGAGCGCCACCGTCCGCCATTCGCGATCCGAAAACCATGTCAGCCTGATTGTTCTCAAAGGGCTCCAGCAGTTTTGGTAGCGCTTCTGGCGCATATTGCCCATCAGCGTGAAGCATGACGACGATGTCGAACCCTCGCGAGATGGCGTATTGATAGCCGGCCTTCTGATTGCCACCGTATCTGAGGTTTTGTGCGTTGCGATGAACGGTGAGCTTCTCAATCCCCTTTACGTGCTTGTAACCAATCGCGGCATAATAAGTATTGTCCGTCGAGCAGTCATCAAAAAGAAATACCTCATCCACCTTCTGCCATACTTCTTCTGGAACTCGATCTAGCGTCCAGTCCAGTTTGTTTACCGCGTTGTAGGCAATAACAAATATTCCAATTCTCTTCTTTTCGGCAAACGTCATTAGTCAACTCCCGCGTTGAGGAGAGAAGAGGTAGTCATCAAGGTTGTACCAGTCTGAAGATTTTGGATTGAAAGACTTTTGTAGGGCCAAACAGTGTTAATTGTGCCATGTTGGGCAACAGCAATCAGCGGCGCGGCCAGAACAACCTCACTATTTGCAGCGCTATCTTTTGGAGTGAGCCGTGAGATAGTTATCATAGGCTTAAGACTTAGAAGTGATAATCGTCTGTCACTCTCCGCCAAAACCGTCAGCCAGGGCTCTATGAAAACGAGATTCAGGCAGAAGGATGCTTTACTCCTTTGGTAGCAACGGTCGTGCCGCCTGACTATGCTTGTGCTTGGGCCCGCGAAGACAACACAATTAATCAGCTAAGCACGCGAAAAGGTTGGAGTTGCGGTTTTTTCAGCCGAGTTATCGTTAATGCCACTCATCCCATGGTCGTTATTTAACAAAACTCCCGCCTGCTCGCTGGCGAGCAGTTGTGACAAAACGCACTTTCACCGCAGGATCCTCTACCGCTCCGCTCGTCGCCTTGGACCGCTTGACCCGGAAGCAATATAGGCGGTCGGGTGACTACTCGATAATTGTGGAATCAATCGCCAGAGATAAGGAACGAAAGAAGAGATGGATAGGCCGTGGTCGAGGCGCGCGCGCTTCCGTTCTTTCTGAGCGCGGTTCTATGTGACGGCGAAACACTCTCCCTGCAACTTCCTATCGCGCTAAGCGGCTCACAGTGGATCCGTCACGACGTCCACTGATAGCGACACAACTATCCAGGTTGGTAAGCATTCGTCTAAGCGTTCGTTGGTGTCTTGACTTCCTAAGATTGCCAGCGGGTGATTACCTCGCCTTTAGCACGTCCGGTGAGATAGCATAGGGTTCCTGTGAGAACTCTGGTTATCATCGGACTATCCCTCTTTTTGCTGTTCACGGTAGTCATGATCTGTGGGTTGCTCAGGGTGATCCAAAACAAGCCACCACGCCCTAAGGGAAGAATTGGAAAACCTCATTGATCTGCTGACACTTGAACGAGCAAGAGCCTACGCGATCGCCACAATGATAGTTGGGTGCTTCCTCGTCTTCCATAACTTCGCGTCAGCCCCAGAGGAAATTAGCGGCGGTATTGACTTTCCGGCGTTTTATAATGCTGGTCGCATTCTCAATGAGTACCCGCGAGGGGATCTCTACGATCAGGAGTTGCAGCATCGACTATATTTAGAGGTCGCGCCATCTGCGGGTGACGAAAGGTTATTTGCGTACACACCTTTCTTTGCTCTTTTCTTTAGCCCGTTGGCGTTGCTGCCGTTCTTCTGGGCGCTCGTCTGCTGGATGGTGATTTCACTCATTTTGTTCACGGCTGGATTTTGGTTGGCCTGGTCTGCAACTGATCTTCCAATCGAGTACCGACACTCCGGTTTTCTTATAGCAGTCAGTTTTCTTCCTTTCTTTGCGTGGTGTGTATTAGCGGGACAGTCTTCAGCGTTTGGTTTCTTCTCTCTTGCGCTCGCGATCTATCTGGATCGGAAGAATCCTTTTCTGAGCGGGTGGGAGCTGGCTCTCTTGCTTTATAAGCCGCCGCTTCTAATTCTATTGGTGCCGATGTTGGTCGTAACAAAGAGATGGCGGACACTGGCGGGATTCGGCGCAACGGCTGCGGTATTGGTTTTGATTTCGATCGTTGTGATAGGTCTGTCCGGCATCCATTCTTACGTGGAGATGCTAAGGTCTTTTTCGCACACTAAATCAGCCGGAGTAACGCGGGTCGATATAGATTTGTTTTCGTTCTTCTTGTTACTTTTCGGTCCGGTTGCGGCAAAGTGGTTCGTTGCTGTTATTGCAGTGATCGTGATCCCTTCGCTTGTTGTGGTTTGGACAAAGGAACCGATGTATGCATGGGCTCTCGCTATAACGTGGACCTTGATTCTGAACTTCTATGTGCTCATCTACGATTCGACTTTAATAATTCTCCCCGTTCTGCTGGTTGCCTCAACGCTGTGGCGTCCCGGTCTACCGCGGGCATTCCGTTGGTTATTACTACTGTTGTTTCTCGTTGCGTGGCCCGAAGCGATCGTTGCCCAGAAGTTCGGTTTTCAACTCTTGACTGTAGTGGTCGTGGCTTTCGGGATTTATCAGATTGTAGTGAGCAGATACGAACCAGTCCTTACAACTCCCTGATATATTACCAGCTATGAAGCAAGGCTCTTAGCTATGTTTTCCAGCGTACCAAAATATGATAGTTCATCAAGGTTCCCGAGGGCGGTAAGTTCGTTGTGGGGGTTGTGATTAACGCATAGGCTGCCCCATCGTCGGTTGAGATGAAAAACTTCACGGAAGACGTGCTCTCCACCTTGATCGCTGGATGATACATCGTGCCAGTCGAGAGGGCGACGCCAGTATCGGTAATTGTGCCACCTTCGCTTTCATAGTTAGACCATCATTCATTACCCTGCCGACACTAATCCGGTGATTTAAGATTCGATCAATCGCTTGCCAGTTCCGATTGGACACGCCCGCGCCTCGTCAGAAACGGCGGGGCGTTGGTATCTTGACTCTCTAAAGAACAGGGGAGTAGGATTCCGGCCTCATGCTCACCTCGCTCTTGACGGCCGAAAGAGTCAAAAACTACTGCCTGTTGCTGATCTGTGTTAACTGTCTGATGATAGGTCTCAGCTTCACCCACACTCAAGGGTTGACGCTTTCTGGTGCCCCATTCGGCGGCGATTTCGTTGAGTTCTATACCGCCGGGAGAATACTCAACCAGTACGGATCACATCGCCTCTACGATTTTCAACTTCAAGACGATCTAACCCATGAATTTCTACCCCATTTGTCTATTCCGTTCGTGACTCCTCCCTACGTAGCAATCCTGTTTTCCCCGCTTGCTCATTTCCCGCTGTGGCTTGCGTACTTAATTTGGATGATGATTTCCGTCGCTCTTTATTTAGGGGCGATTACGTTGATATTGCGACTTGAGCCTTTGCCCCGTGGGATGACTTTCTTAGTCTGCCTGGGCTTTCCGCCCTTCTTTATGCTCGTGCTCGCTGGAGGGCAAATATCGGCAATTGGCTGTTTCGTCTTCGCATTATGGCTCTATTTTATGAAGCGACGGCGAAAGCTTATTGCAGGGGTTGTTTTGGGGCTATTACTCTATAAACCGACGCTAGTCATTTTCCTTCTTCCGGCACTCTTGTTCGGTCGAGAGTTCCGAACCCTCGTCGGCTTTGCTGCCGTCTCAGCCTTGTTGATAATGTTATCAATTTGGATGCTTGGCCCAGCGGGATTGATTCGCTACCTCGCAATCTTGCGGGAGTTTAGTTCGTTGGTTGGTTTGGGTTATACGCGCACCTCAATGTATGTTGATCTGGCTACATTCATTCGACAGTTGTTTCACGTAGATATAAAGTTCCTTAGTGTGCTCCTGGCTCTACCACTGACCTATCTCATAAGGCACAGTCCCGAACGAGCGATCGTTCCGACGATGGTTTTTAACTCTTACGCCCCCGCCTATGATCTCATTCTTCTTGTGCCACTGCTGATCATCGCTTATCGGTTCGTAAGCCCTAAATTATTAGCTCTCCTGTTTGTGGTTTCATTCTTCAGTATTCCTATTTGCCAATTGACAGGTATCCAGCTTTTAACACCCCTTTTGGTGTTTCTCGCTTGGCAATCGGCGCGCGCTCCGCAGTTCGCTATAATCCAGAAGGGTGTTGATTGCGGGTCTCCAACAGATCAGCGAGTCAATGTAGAACTCCCCAGATGCGTTTAGAATCGATGCTAAGATTCTGCATCGCTTAAAGCTGCGCAGAACGAAACGCATTATCTTCCGCGACGGTCGCCGAAAGGATCTGAAGCAAGATCAATCAATAATCATAGCCGCAAATCTTATGATTAAGTCCCGTGTGATCACACCGCTCTTTGATGTCATCAAATGGTGGGCGTTGGCAGCGACGGCGATTTTGCTGCTATGCCTGATGCCTCAGATTCATTTTTGGTTTGTGCGCGGATCGGAATGGCATGGTGCGTACGCGACTCTTCAAGGAGATGAGTTTCTCTATTCGGCTTACATCAACGCGCTGATAGACGGGCGACCACGCCGCAATGATCCATTTGTTGGCCGGGACAACACTTTGATTTCTCCCCTTCCGGAATCAACGTTTTCAATTCAATTCATACCGTCATTTGTTATTGCCTCGCTGACCCGGGCCGTCGGTGCCTCAGCCTCTACGGCTTTTATCGCTCTCATCGGAGTCTCGGGATTGTTCGGAAGTTTAGCCCTTTTTTGGTTGCTCGCTTCTATCACGAGAGACAGCGAGGCAGCCGCCGTCGGAGTCATCTTCGTTTTGTGTTTTGGCGCACTTGCGGGAGGGCAAGGGTTGATCGGATTGCTGCTAAAGCCCGGCGTGATTTTTCTTGGGCTGCCTTTTCTCAGGCGTTACCAACCTGCAGCGGTCTTTCCACTATTCTTCGTCTTCTGCGCTTTGTGCTGGCACACTCTTTATCTTGAAAATAGACGACGTGCGTGGCTTTACTCGGCGCTTGCTGGACTGACTATGGCTGTGCTCGTCTTCTCTTATCTCTATTTGTGGACCGCCGTCGCCGCATGGCTTGCGTGCATTGCCTTGCTCTGGCTCTACCTGCGGCCCGAGGAAGAAAGACGCCGCGCCGTTGGGCTATTTGTTATTACTGGCACCATAGCGACCTTCGCGCTCATACCTTACGCCTATCTTGTTTCGCATCGCGCTGGAAGTTTAGATGAGGCGCAGACACTTGCTTTGACACATCAACCCGATCCCTTTCGCGCTCCCGAAATAATCGGGGCACTCATTCTTTTTGCGCTCCTCATTGGCGTGCGGCGCGGCAAGATCAAACGAAGCGAGCCGCGCGTCATCTTCGCGGCATCTTTCGCGTTGCTTCCGTTTGTTCTTTTTAATCAACAAGTACTCACGGGAAGGTCAATGCAACCGTATCACTTTGAGAGTTTTGTGGCGAACTACGGCGTGCTGGTTGGCTTAGTAATTCTAGCCGCTCTTCTTTATCAACCGATCAAGCGTCGCTCGTTGTTACGAATTGCAGTGCTGTGCTTCTTATGGGGAGTTGTAGAAGTAACAATGCCGGTACTGGCGAACTATAGAACGAATGTCACTGCCGATCAAATGGTCCCTGTGCTGCTGCGTTTGAAAGAGTTATCAAAGCAAGACGGTACTTTTGCAAGCCTGCGCGATCACGGTAGATCTGTGACGCTGGTCTTTTCTCCGCAACGTGATGTGATGGGATTACTCCCTACGTGGACAGCGCAAGGCACACTGCTCGGCATGGGAGGGTTGGATTTTGGCGGCGCGTCGCAAAAAGAGCGAAAAGAAATGTTTTACATGTGGCTCTATTATTCCGCGACGGACGCTGGGCGTTTACGCGAGCTCTTAAGTGAGAGATCCGAAGATACCTTTATGAACCATTACGCTCGGATAGCCACATTCGGACACGAGAGAGTGGTGCCTATATTGAGTTTTCATTTCGAGCCTATCAGGAATGAAGAGATTGAAGAACAAGTGAGAGCCTATCAGGCGTACGTGGATTCCTTCGCGCGTGAGCAAGTCTTGCTGCACCCGCTTAGTTACGTCGTGACCAGAGGCGAATCAGATTTGTTCCATCTTGATCTCTGGTACGAGCGCGATGCCGGCGAGAGGATCGGAGATTACAATCTGTATCACTTAAAGGTTCGCTGATAGCACCATAGCTCGATAGTGGGTAGTTTGCCTTGGTTCTCGTTCACCGCAAGACTGTGTGAAAACTCAAACTGATGCCACGGCCTTGCGCCGTGGAGACTCACGCTCGCGGCTACAAAAAGACGTCAGGAGGGTTTGCGATGCCACGGCCTTGTGCCGTGGAAGCTCACGTTTATTGCTGAAGCTTAGGCATTAATTAGCAAAAGCATCAAGCGTGAGTCTCCATGGCACAAGGACGTGGTATCAGTTTGAGTCTTCACACATTCTCTCAGTCCGGTGTCAGCCACTCAGGTCTCTCCTCATTTGTAGACAGACACTTCTTTGAAGTAAGGGGAAGCCTCGCCACACTGCACGCGCTGATCGGTGAGCAATTCAAACCGCTGGCGCAGCTGCTGCTCGACGATCAAATCAATCTCCGGATGGAAGCCGTGAAAAAAGAAGACTCGGTTCCTGTGCTCAGCCGACATCGCGGCAATCTTGTCGACCAAAGCCTTTGCCTCAAGTTCGAGTGCCGCCCGGCGCACAGGATTGCCAATGCTGCCTTCATAACCCGGGTGCCGATCGATTTCAGCAGGGAAGGTGGTCTCAAACAGCTTCTGGGTACTTGGTGTTCGCTCGAGATAATAGTCGATTGGCAAGCGAGTGAGGCTGGTGAATATCACCACATCGTCATCGCTAGCGGTCCGGCTCAGATAGTCTGCCATCTCGCGGTTGTCACATGGCGCCGACACCGGATGGACAATCGTTAAGAAAGTAACGCTGAGCACGATTACTGCAAGAGTCAAAAGATAGTTCGCGCCTCTGCCCGTAAACGCGCCAATAGTGAGGGCAAATAAATGCAACCCAACGATGGCGAGGCGTGAATTGAAAACTGGCTTGACTTCAGAAATCAGGAGAGGCGTCAACAAGGTTATTGCCAGCAGCCAAAGCGGAAGACTTGTGATGAATAGTTTGCTGGACCCACCCGAGGATTTGAGACCATTTCGCCACCGGAGATACAGAAGCAGCGGAACAATAAGCCAAAAAGCACCCCCATATTGCAGGAGTAAGTCGGCCAACATCGAAAACCCAGGCTTCTTTACCCAAGCCACGCCTTCTCCCGAGTTGGCTATCTGGTGCCACAGGATTGGCGCCCAGATAAACAGGTAGGGAAGCAGCGACAAGACAATCGCGAGCACAAATTTCTTCATCCGCATACGGCGATAGAAAATTAGGTGAAAGACTATCTGACCGAAGAGAAGAAAGAAGAATGCGATGTGCGTAAATGTGCCGAGAATATTGACGGCGATGTAGAGAGCAAATAGCAGCCGGGAATCACGAGGGTTGATAGAGAATTGCAGATAAAGCCAGGTCGACAGAATTGAAAGCAGTGACAACAGCGAATACATGCGCGCAAATTGCGAGGAGAGAATCGCCAGCGGGCTTGACAGATAAATAGCCGCGCATAGCAGAGCAGTCTTCGTCCCATAGAGTTCTCTTCCAATTCCATACACAGCAAAAACCGAAAGCAAGTAGAACAAGGCTGACAGGCTTCTGACTGCCCGCTCGCTGGTTCCAAACAGCCGTATCCACAAATTTAGAATGTCAAAGTAGACTGGGGGATGAACGTCCGCCTTTAAAGCCGCCAGTCGTGAACTGTAATTCAGACCAGCCGTTTTGATGCTCCAAACCTCGTCAGAACTGTAGGCAGAGTTCGAGTTGTAAAGCGCGAAGAATGACGAGCACAGCAGCAGCAAGACTAGGCTGACCTTCTTTGCGGTGCGCGGGTTGTCCTGAATATCTTGAGAGTGATGAATTGAAGTCAAGGCCTGTTTACTTGCACCAGCCCGTCGCAATATTCCGAGTATCAATACACTTAATCTTGATATAGTCAGCGGGGTGAAACGGCTTTCCTTCCGTAGGGTATTAATTTGCTCCGTCTGCGTCGCGCTTTTGGCGCTCTATCTAAACGTGTGGCTTCCTTTCGCTCGCAGCTCTGTCGCTAAACGGTCGGACTTCATGATTTACTACTCCGCCGGCAGGTTGCCACTCAGCGAGCTCTACAACATTGATGCTCAACGGGAACTGCAGACCCGTGTGTTGGGCTCGCCGTTCCCTGTAGAGGGAGGGGTGATGCCCTTCAACCACACGCCTCTCTTTGTTCCTCTCCTGCACCTGCTGGTTGATGATGACTATTCCGCTACATATCTACGATGGACGGTGCTCTTGTGGGTCACGGCCTTCGTGTGCGCGTTCGTGGTCTTCAGAATGACGCGCGATCCTCCACTCGCTTTCGCAGCCGCCAGCTTTTACCCTGTCTTCGTCTCAGTCCTGCACGGACATGACACGGTTTTCCTTCTCCTCGGGTGTCTCCTGTGCGCTCACCTGCTTTCGATTCGGAGAGATTGGCTGGCTGGAATCGCCCTTTCGCTAACTACTATTAAACCGCATCTCGCGATCTTCCTGGCAATTCCTCTCATCGCGAGGCCGAAAGCCTTTCTTGGCTTCTGCACGGCGTCAGGACTGTTGGCTCTATACAGCGTACTCCTCATCGGGGAAAAGGGTATTTCCGACTTTTTCGCGCTACTCAAAATAAGCGCTGCGGGCGACCGATACGGCATGCACCCACTAGCTATGTACAATCTCTTAGGCCTCATGGAAAGGGCGGGCGTTAGTCCTGATGTCGCCCGCCCCGTTGCGTGGGCGGTATTTCTCCTTGCCGCCATGTCGCTGGTTGCAGTCTGGAAGAGGAGCCCGTTAAAGCCACCTTTTGCTTTGACCGTGCTGCTTGCCATCATCACGTCCCCGCACCTACATGAACACGACCTCGCCCTACTGCTCGTCAGTTTCGCCACGCTCTCGAAGCCTAACGCGCTAGTCCTGCTCGCTTCGTCGCTGGCATTCGGTTGCTTCGACATCATCTGGACTGACGTGCGGTTTGTCGTTGCGTATCTCGTGGTGGGAGCACTCCTAGCCGTGTCGATTCGAGACTTCCGCCACCGCTTATCAGCGGGCATGGTTAACTCTTCCTCAGCGGCCTCGTTCGCTGATACGGCCAGTGGTAAAGAATTTAATAGGTGACTCTGCAGTAAACAAAGCTCCCCGAACCCCGAGTTCTTTGCTGCTTGGCAAAATATTAGTGCTAGAAACTGTGGCATATTCGGGCCTTGAGCATTTTGCCAGTCGGCCCATTGAATGTTCCGGCGCGTCTGCACAAAGTCGGCGATTGGAATAAAGTAAAATCTCGGGCCCATATTGAAGCCGGGATAAAACCCAAGCGGCCCAACGTCCGTACTTGCTCGGTGACTAAGCTCCGCTATTGCCAGGGTCTCATAAAAAAGAACGGTGGAAGCGACGATTAGAGTTAAAGCAAAGGTGAGTAAGCGTGTTTGGCGCATGGGAGGCTGTGAACTAGCCAATCTAACCGTTCTCAAAATAGAATCTCGCCTCCGCGCAGACTAGCAGCGTACGATTACCAACCTATCACTTGTCCTGACTCCGTTCCAACCGGCCTAATGCGACTACCACACGTTTTTCCGGCTACAGTCCGTGAAAACGGGGCGATGTTGATGGTAGCTAGATGTAGGATGTCGAGTCGCCTTCAGGCGGACCTGAAACTATCAGACATGTGGTCTTAGGGGAATCGCGTCCCGCCTTCGAAAGCGCTATCTACGTTCGGTTCATCCGCTCCGTGGCGGCAGTCGCTTAAGTGGGCAGGAATGCGGCTGCCATCGCCAAACACTGATTACCTCATGAGTGAATCGCTTAATCGAAAAGAGAGCACGCTTTGATCACCGAAGCTTCAACTTAGCCCTAGTCTGTAACTCCGCCGTCGATAATGCTCATGCCGCTCGAGGGCCAGAGGGGGCAAATCCTGCTCAAGATGGGCATTAACATATTAGGCAGACTGTCTTCGCAGTTCATCGCCTCCATCGAACTAAATAAGTGCTTCAGCTCGATGGGCCATTAGAGAAACAGAAATAAACAGAAATCCCAAATACGAAAGAGTTGGGCGGGTTGATTGCTAATTTGCGCGCTCGCCTCCGCCCTCTTTCCCGAGCAATTGGTGCTGGATGTCCGAGCGGGTTAACTCTGACTTGCTGCGTTTTCGAGTCTGTTCTTGATGGTGGTGGCCCAAGTGCCGCTGCTGGCGTAAATGATCGCCGCGGCAACAGCAATGAGGCCGGCGATAACAGCGTATTCCAGAGTTTCCATACCGCTCTCGTCCCTGAGAAAGTTCTTAATCGTTTTCATTTCGTTTGCTCCCTAAAATCTGTTCTGACAGGTTAGATAACCGACCCCGACTTCCGCACGTCGCCCGGGCTAAACAGGAATACACAAGAAGTGTAGGCGTCATCCCAAGAAACCTGAGAGATCGCATCTCGTCAATTACGACATTTCTGTGCGGGGTTGCTTTGGCAACGGTCGTGCCGCGCGGCCCTAAATGTGGCCGACTACAATTCCCACCACATGAGATGTGACCTAGTGACTGAAAACGCTGGACTTTGCATCCCTTATGCACTGATCTTTAAACCGGTTTTTCATATGTGGCTTTTTGGTTTGTTCGTTGTGCAACTGCTCGCCAGCGAGCAGTTGTCGCTCAATCGCCCATCCAGAAGCCCGCAATGATGGCGACTAAACTCGATTTCGTCAGTGTTATTCACTACGTTCGCTGGCATATCGGTTGCCAGTGGTTTTTTGAGATAAGTTTGCTCGCTAGACTGAGGTCACCATGAAAAGCAAACGTTCATTGGTCATAACAGCTCTGCTTTTCGCGAACTGCTCTTTGGCTTTCGCCCAAGCACCACCCGCAACTCCACTTACCGTCCTCCACAACAGCGACGTCCTGCGCATGTATAATGACGGCATTAAGTCGGGCGCAATCGTCTCCAAGATAGTCACGTCACCCTGCAACTTCGATATATTTCCGCCAGTGCTGCGGGACTTGAGGCGGCGTGGCATCCCAGACACGGTGGTGATGGCGATGATCATAGTTCCATACGGCCCTCCCGCTGTAACTAGGGGCAATACTTCAATAGATATCCCTGGAACCGCCCGGGTGCAGATTCCGGCAGGGACCGTGGTCGAGGTAGCAGCGGCATCTGCGACCTCTTCTGCAAATGCTGGCGTGGGCGGCGCGATCAGATTTCTGGTATCCCGCCCAGTCGTCGTCAATGACGTGCTCGTAATAGCCCGTGGCGCGACGGCTAGAGCGCGTATGATCAAGAGTAAACGAGCCGGAGCCTGGGGCCGTGGCGGCTCGCTCGATTGGGTGCTGGAAGATGTGGTTGCAGTTGACGGAACGCGAGTCCCAATCAAACTTTCGGACCGTCTGGAGGGCAAAAATCGTAGTAAGGCCGTTGTCGCTGCCGCCATCGCTACCGGGGCTGTGGTTTTTCCTTACTCACCACCCATGGGATTGATTTGGGCTCTGAAGAAAGGTGATGAGGCAGTCCTCTACGAAAGCAGGAAGTCCTCCGCCATAGTCAAGAACAACACAGAAGTTGCAGGCTTGCTTCCCATGACGAAAAAAGTGATCTACCACTCAGTCGAAAACCTGAAGACCACCGATTCAGAAAAGGGGCCAGGCCTCGCGCCTTTAAACGACAGTTTTAAGCCGACTTCAATTCGAAGGAACTAAGAAAAGACTTCGGCTGTTGCCCATGTCGATTTAGTTCTCAGCGTTCCACGTTCGCAATTGCAAACCGTCTTGCTCTTCTTGCAAAAACTTCACTGCCATCACGCCGTATTGCTTTAGCCTCCGGTAGAGTTTGCTGCGATCGATTCCCAGAGCGGCCGCTGCACGTACCTGATTCCCGCCAAACTGCTGCAAAACCGAGAGAATGTAGCGCTTCTCGATCTCAGCCAGTGACACTGTCTCGTTCATAAACGCCTCAAGCACTTGCTTGAAATCGCTGGTGCTCGGCTGCATTTGGCTGGCGGAAATTTCCATCGGCAGATCGTCGAGTCCAAGTTCTTCTCCGACTCCAATCGCCAACGAATACTCAATTGCGTTCTCCAACTCCCGCACGTTGCCGGGCCAGGGATATTCAAGCAGTGCCTGGCGCGCTTCCGCGGTGTAGCGCCGCAGCTTGATCCCTTGTCTCTCTGTTTTAGTGCGAAGGAAGTGATCAATCAACAAACTGACATCACCTCCGCGGGAACAGAGTTCGGGCAGCTGGACGGGTAACACTCGCAGGCGATAGTAGAGGTCGGGACGAAAGCGACCGGCGGCGACGGCCTGGGAGAGGTCGCAGTTCGTTGCGGAGATAATCCGCACGTCGACCGCGATGTTGGTCCGAGCCCCGATCCGGCGTACCGAGTGTTCTTGCAAAACACGCAAGAGTTTGGCTTGGGCCGAGAGGTTCAGAGCATCCACTTCGTCGAGAAAAAGAGTGCCGCCCGATGCCTTTTCAAATAAGCCACATCGGTTCTCGTGGGCACCGGTGAAAGTGCCGCGCTGGTGACCAAACAGTTCCGCTTCGATGAGTGTCTCGGGAATCGCGGAACAGTTGATATCCACGAAGGCCGAATTCCATCTCGGACTCATATCGTGGATTGCGCGCGCGGCAAGTTCCTTCCCGGTTCCGGTCGCGCCTGTTATCAGCACTGAAGCGTCGGTTGGCGCCACTCGCTCGATGATGGAAAACAACTTCTTCATCACGGGCGATTGGCCCACCATACCGGTACGGTTGACAGTTTTCTCAGGATCTTTGTCCTGGTAAAGAGCTGGTGATACTTGTCGAATCGATGAACTGGCTGGGGACCAGTGTTCGATAGCAGTGGGAGTTGCTGGGGGCATGGGACTGTATCTCCTTATGATCGAGATCCACGCTAGTTTTCCTGTTAGTGCACTGAACGTCCGCACAGGGAAGTCAAATCACGAGTTCTTCTCTGGTGGAACTGATAGAACTCATAAAGCGCCGATGGCGCGTATTTTTCAGAATCGACATCTCAAACAACAAACTACTGAGTGACTTGAGGAAGCTTGCGCTCGTTCGTCGATGAGAATGCTACCGATGCGGTTTGGTACTAATTAAGGTCGCTAACGATAGTTGGACGGTTTTTTTGATCTTGCCAACTCTTAAGAAACCGGAGTTAGCAGAAGCGACTAGGTATTAACTCTACAGATTGCTCTCCCAACGATCGGCCCCAGACGATCCCGGGAAAGTGCAACGCATAGTTTTATCTGAGAAGTGCGTAGCAAATCTAGGGCCGTTGATTTCATGTCGAGGTTTTCCACAGGTTCGTTGGGTTTTTCCTCAATCTATTCACAAGCAAGTCTGTGTGCAGAGCATGAATTTCTCATCTTTGGACTCGTATTCTAGAATCCGGAATCATCTTTAAGAACCACAGATGAACGCTGATAAACATGGACCAAACATGGAGAAAGAAACGTAGCTGAAGCGTAGAAATTCGGAAACACTCTGCGCCTTCTCTGTGTACTCGGCGTCTCAGCGGTGAACTCGACGTTTGAGACAGAATTCCACCGCGGAGTCGCAGAGTGCGCCGAGGTTTCGCCGAGAAAACATTTTTATACGAGACTCCATTGGTGGCAGAAGGTATTCGCGGTAATGGAAGTTGGTCCAGGTTACTCCTTTAATCCTTCGTAACGAATCGGAGTTTACAATGTTAGTCCTCAGACTTTATGTCACCGCGCTAACTCTATTGTTCTTGGTCGTCGTGCTAGCGACTCGGACCATCGGCCCACTGGAGGCCGTCGTGATTGCGGGGCCATTGCTATATCTGATTCTGGATGTCAGGGAAGAGTTAGTGAAGCTCAGACAACTAGAGGCCAGGATCTCACTGCTTTCCCGTTGATCGATGTGAACATGAATCTTCTAATTACTACTGTCATTCTGGGGCTTTTTATTTCACTCGCGCTGCACGAGTTTGGACACTACCTTGCGGCTCGACTCTGTAAGATTCCGGTAACGCAGGTGGGACTCGGTTGGGGCCCCAAACTGTTCTCCGCTCAGGTCAACAAGGTTGATTGTAATCTACGCTTGTTGCCCCTGGGTGCTTACGTTCAGATGGACATGATTGTATTGAGGAGTCGCCCCTTGTTCAAGCAATTATTTGTGCTCGGCGCAGGTGTCGCAGTCAACCTCGCGCTCGCAGCTCTCGCGTGGGGAACTTTATTCGGCGCTCTTAATCTTGCGTTGGCAATTGGAAATTTATTGCCACTGTACCAATACGACGGATGGAAGGCCGGCATGGTGATCTGCCGCCGGATTTTTGGACGACCGAACCCGCTGGTTGAGTGGACCTTCACGCTCGCGGGAGGTTTGTTTGGCTTAGCCGTAATCGCGCGCGCTTTCTTTAGCTTCTGACGCTCCAAGAATGAGCTTCTGACGCTCCAAGAATGATTTTTCTAATAAGGCAGCAACGATGAGTGAAACGTTTTCGGAAAAGAACGACAGCCGCAAATTGGCTCACGCTTATGTAGCGTTGGCTTTGGCAAAGGACGTTGCAAATGGTTACATGAGAGAGCAGCCTGCGCATGCAGTCTTGCATCCGTTACTAAGTATGCTCGAGATCACATCGCGTTTGCTGGAAGAGGTATTGGAGCATGCCTTACCCGAGGAAGCTCACGCAGAAGCACTACTGCGAGACCTAGTAATGGAAGACCCTCCGTCTTGTTCCGAGATGCTGATGTAGTGGTTGCCACTTCCAGATGCCACGGCCTTGCGCCGTGGAGTCTCACGCTCGCCGCTGCAAAGTTACGAAGACACACCCCTCCACTCTTCCAGATGCCACGGCCTTGCGCCGTGGAGTCTCACGCTCGCCGCTACCATTACGAAGACACATCCCTCCACTCTTCCAGATGCCACGGCCTTGCGCCGTGGAGTCTCACGCTCGCCGCTACCAATTACGAAGACACATCCCTCCACTCTTCCAGATGCCACGACCTTGCGCCGTGGAGTCTCACGTTCGCCGCTGCAAAGTTACGAAGACACATCCCTCCACTCCTCCAGATGCCACGGCCTTGCGCCGTGGAGTCTCACGCTCGCCGCTAATAAAGACATCCTTCCACATGCCAAGAATTGGTAGTGTCCTAATTTTGGGTCTCTGCGCCTCTTCTGCGTTCTCGGCGTCTTCTGCAGTGGATTTGCCCGTAAAAAAGAGTTCACCACGGAGACGCCGAGAACGCAGAGGAGGCGCAGAGATATAATCAAGGCCTCTACCTCACCAATGTTCCGAACTCCACTTCGCATACTGCTATCGTGTCTATCAGCGATTTCGTGCTAGCCCGCAGATTCGTAAGTACATCGAGCTGTGGGGCAGTAATTCTTAGTGAGTGCGCGTTGGTAGCGGCGAGCGTGAGACTCCACGGCGCAAGGCCGTGGCATCTGGAAGAGAGAGAGCGCGAGCGCGCGCGTTTTTGTAGCAGCGAGCGTGAGACTCCACGGCGCAAGGCCGTGGCATCTGGAAGAGAGAGAGCGCGAGCGCGCGCGTTTTTGTAGCGGCGAGCGTGAGACTCCACGGCGCAAGGCCGTGGCATCTGGAAGAGAGAGAGCGCGCGAGCGCGCGCGTTTTTGTAGCGGCGAGCGTGAGACTCCACGGCGCAAGGCCGTGGCATCTGCCTCCCCCTTTCCTACTGGGTTCTTCCGTAACCTCCAGCCACCCGTGATATAACGGTCGTTGAAATGTCTCGTCGCCTTTAGCATGTCTCGTCATCTGGAACAGCAAATTTTAATAACTCCATGAACACACCCCTTCAGAAGATCTTTCCGATTTATGTGTTTGCGTTCGCCTTTTTCTTTGCTGCAAGGCCAATTAGTGATGGTGACTTCTGGTTTCACTTGAAAACCGGCGAGTACATCATTAGGACCCGGATGATCCCGAGCATGGACCTCTTTTCCTTTACAAACTACGGCAGGCCCTGGACCGCCCATGGCTGGCTATCTGGTGTAGTCTTTTACGCGCTTTACTCACGGCTTGGGTTTAATGCCCTGATATTCATATTCGCGCTCCTGGTCGCTTTGGCTTTTTGGATTGTCTTCAGACGTTCGGACAGTCACCCTTTCATCGCCGGCTTTGCTACGCTCCTGGGTGTCTGGACCGTGCTGCCCCACATCGGCGTAAGACCTCGCGTCTTTACTTTACTTCTGTCCAGTGTCTTCCTCGCCATACTCATCCGTTATGCTCGATCCGGCACTGGCCGCACTATCTGGTGGCTGGTGCCGCTCATGCCTTTGTGGGCCAACCTGCACGGCGGCTTTCTGATTGGCCTGGCACTGATCGCTCTGACGATCGTGGGAATTCCGCTCGATGTCTGGGCCAGCGGTGAGAAAGTTCAGGCCCTGTGGCCACGTCTGCGAACCCTCGGGATTGTAATGCTTGGATGTGCCCTGGCCGCGCTACTGAACCCTTACGGTCTGCGCATTTACACCTTTCCGATTGGAGTGTTGTTGTCTCCGGTTTTTCAAGGAGTGGTCGTAGACTGGCTCTCCCCGGATTTTCATCAGCCCGAATCATTGCCGTTGCTGCTTTTGATTCTGCTCACTGTCGCTGCTTTGGCGCTCTCGCCAAAGCGAGTGAGACCCAGTGAACTTCTGTTTTTTCTGGCAACGTTATATGCGACCTTGAAATCGCAACGGCATCTGGTGATCCTGGTGTTAGTAGCTGTGCCACTGCTCGCCGACCATTTACAAAGCTGGTTGGAGGCGACTTCGTTTGGGAAGTCGTTTGGCCAACCGGCGTCGCCAGACGCAACGGCCCGACAGCCGATCTTGCTTAGCCTGCTCTTGCTGTTGCCGCTTGCAATATTTGCGGTAAAACTGAAATCAACCCTCTTTGCTCCACCCAGACAGGAGCTGGTCGATGTGCCAATCAAGGCAGTCGACTATTTGAAAGAAAACCAGATCACGGGAAATACATTTACTGATCCGAATATTTGGGGTGGCTACCTCATATGGACCTTGCCCAACAACCCCGTTTACATAGATGGGCGCGACGTGTACCCGGAGGCGTTCGTGAAGGAGTATGTCGAGATGGTCTCGGGAGTAGCAGACTGGCGTGGCCCTTTCGATCGTTATGGTGTGCGTATAGCGATCGTCGCACCAAAATCGCTGCTGCTCCGCGGGTTGAAAGAATCGACCGGTTGGCGGCAGGTATTTCAGGATGATATGGCTGTCGTGTTCGTCCGGCAGCGATAAGCTACCCTGAACAATCCGCGCCTCAGCTTGACCACGACCTTGCGCCGTGGAGCCTCCTGGGGGTCAGAGCGACCGGGTCGTTCCCGAGATGTTCGACTACGCCGACTCATTACAAAATGGAAAAACCAATTGTAGATGCGTTTGGACCCGGTCGCTACGGCTCCCGGTTCTGACTTTGTGTAGCCGCGCACTACCTTGATCCACGTGACGAGTCGCAGTGTTGACCCGACGCTACCGCGTGACGGTACTGATGATGACCTCATTGCCACTGTGAGTCGTGATGCGCAGTGTTGACCCGACGCTACCGCGTGACGGTACTGATGATGACCTCATTGTCACTGTGAGTCGTGATGCGCAGTGTTGACCCGACGCTACCGCGTGACGGTACTGATGACCTCATTGCCACTGTGAGTCGTGATGCGCATTTAGTGACTTGAGAATGAGGCAAATAAAAACAAGCGGCCTCGAAGTGAATCTTCGAGACCGCTCGCTTACCTTACCTTGTGTTGTTTTGGGCCAATTGTCTGCCCAGCCCACCGGTCAGCAGCGTAAAGCCGCCGACGGTTGACTTATTACATGCCCATACCGCTCATGCCGCCCATACCGCCCGGCATTGCGGGACTGCCCTTGTCGTCTTCAGGAATCTCCGAAACCATAGCTTCCGTCGTCAACATCAGGCCAGCAATCGATGCTGCATTCTGAAGCGCAGTTCGAGTTACTTTGGCCGGGTCGATGACGCCCGCTTTTACCAGATCCTCATATTCCTCAGTGGCAGCATTGAAGCCGACGTTCTCGTTCTTTTCTGAACGAACACGTTCGACCACTACCGCACCTTCTTTGCCGGCGTTCTGAACAATCTGACGCAAAGGCTCTTCAAGGGCCCGCCTGACGATGTTGACGCCGATTTGCTCATCCGGGTCTCCTTCGCCAGCTTTGTTGGTCAAGAATTTCTCGAGAGCCTTGGCCGCGCGAACCAGCGCTACGCCGCCGCCCGGCACGATCCCCTCCTCGACCGCTGCACGCGTTGCATGCATCGCATCCTCAACACGGGCTTTCTTCTCTTTCATCTCGGTCTCGGTTGCGGCGCCTACTTTGATTACGGCAACGCCACCAACGAGCTTGGCGAGCCGCTCTTGCAGTTTCTCGCGATCATAGTCGGAACTGGTGTCTTCGATCTGCGCTCGCAGTGTTTTCACACGACCTTCGATGTCGGCATGTTTGCCATTGCCTTCGACAATCGTGGTGTTGTCTTTGTCGATGGTAACTTTCTTGGCACGGCCCAGATCCTCGAGCTTAACGCTCTCGAGTTTGATACCGAGATCTTCGCTGATGACCTTTCCACCAGTCAGGATAGCAATGTCTTCAAGCATCGCTTTGCGCCGATCGCCAAACCCAGGGGCCTTGACGGCAGCGATGTTCAATGTGCCGCGAAGCTTGTTCACCACCAGGGTTGCCAGGGCTTCACCCTCGACATCTTCGGCGATAATCAACATGGGCTTGCCCATTTTGGCTACCTGCTCGAGCAGCGGCAGCAGATCCTTCATCGAGCTAATCTTCTTTTCGTTGATGAGAATTAATGGGTTCTCGAGTACTGCTTCCATGCGCTCGGGGTCGGTGACGAAGTAGGGACTGAGATAACCCCGGTCGAATTGCATTCCTTCGACCACCTCCAGAGAAGTTTCCATTGTCTTGGACTCTTCAACTGTGATCACCCCATCCTTGCCGACCTTATTCATAGCTTCAGCAATGATGTTGCCGATCGTTTGGTCTCCGTTTGCTGAGACTGTGCCCACTTGAGCAATCATGTCGCCTTTAACGGGTTTCGCCAAACGCTTGATCTCGTCGGTGGCGCGCTCTACCGCCTTGTCGATACCGCGCTTCAAAGCCATGGGGTTCGCCCCGGCAGCAACGGTCTTTACGCCTTCCCGGAAAATCGCCTGGGCCAGAACCGTTGCGGTGGTCGTACCGTCTCCGGCAACGTCTGACGTTTTCGACGCCACTTCTCGGACCATCTGTGCGCCCATGTTCTCCAGAGAGTCTTTCAACTCGATCTCTTTGGCAACAGTGACGCCGTCTTTTGTGATTGTGGGTGAACCAAATTTCTTATCGATCACGACATTTCGTCCCTTAGGACCGAGCGTAATCTTCACTGCCTCGGCGAGCTGGTTAATACCGCGCAAGATCGCCGCGCGCGATTCCTCACCATGAATTACTTGCTTTGCCATTTCTCTTTCTTCTCCTGCTGAAAATGTGGAATATCACTAAAAGAAAAAAGCGGCTGAGTCTCGTAAGACTATTTGCCGCCCTTCTTGCCTCCGCTAGCTGCGCCGGCTCGCTCGAGAATTCCGAGTATCTCGTCCTCGCGCATGATCAGAAATTCTTCACCGTCGATCTTGATTTCAGATCCGCTGTATTTTCCGAAGAGCACCCGATCGCCCTTTTTCACGTCGAGTGGTTGGCGGGTGCCGTCGTCCTTATATTTACCTTCTCCCACTGCGACGACTTCGCCTTCCTGGGGCTTCTCTTTGGCAGTGTCGGGAATGATGATCCCCCCTCGTACTTGCTCGCCTTCCTCAATTCGCCGCAGTATCACGCGGTCATGAAGAGGCCTGATGTTTGTTGCCATTTCTTCTCAATCTCCTTTCGATTTACGGGTCAAATGCTTTTGTTTTTGGAGTAAAAATGCGTCCGCAAACTGGGAAATTAGCACTCTTTGCTGCGGAGTGCCAAGAATAAAGCTTCACTGGATTGTTGTCAAATCCGTAGTGGCATGAAGTCAGTGCCGTAACGCGGGTAGCGAGTGGGTAGAAACTTGGCGATTGAGCAGGAATTATGCGATTGGTGTCGCCACCCAATACAGTACCGCGAGCGAAGCAACCGGATGCCGGCACTCAATAATCGCAAGAACTCTTGAAACGGTGGTTGAGTGGCGGCATCCGGTCGCTTCGCTCGCGGTACTGTATTGAAGTTGCGATCATGTTGGTGTCCTTCCTCCACTCGACTGACTTTTCACACAGTCTTGGGGTGACCCCCTCTGATGAGACAGTCGCAATTTTCACACTTGCTGGTTAATAGATTTTCCTTTTCAAACGTCTTTTTCTCCTTCAGAATCGA
>Ga0070699_100000891_pt1 | contig 27898 bp, 21 predicted proteins | sample KBSK1503metaG_FD_65473 | JGI IMG/M metagenome (GOLD analysis project Ga0070699, IMG submission 65473) | Corn, switchgrass and miscanthus rhizosphere microbial communities from Kellogg Biological Station, Michigan, USA - KBS K1-50-3 metaG | ecosystem: Host-associated > Plants > Roots >...
GTTCACGCCCTGCTGACGGCGGTACTCGGCCCCGAGCGTGTAGTCGACCTTGCCCTGGGCGAGTTGCAGTCGAAGATCGGCCTGCGTGCGAGCCTGCTCGCGTCGGACCGCGAGGAGATCCGGCCGCGTCGATCGAGCCGATTGCTGCATGAGGTTCAAGCCCGCCGCGATCGCCGAGCGCGGCAGCGCGAGCCGGTCGTCGATGTCAATCGGCTCTTCGTCGGGCTTCTTGCCGAGGAGCGGCAGCAGCTTCAGTCGCGCCTGCGTCAGGGCCAGCTGCGCGTTCCTGACGTTTCCGCGGTGCTGCAGCATGGCGACACGCGACCGCGACACTTCCAGTTGAGGGATGGCGCCGCTGGTGAGGCGACGCTCGTTCAGCTGAACGAGTCGCTCGAATGACTGAAGCGTGTCGTCGGCGAGGCGAAGCTTCGCTTTGGCCTCGAGCACGTCGATGCCGGCGAGAACGACGTCCAGGGTCAATCGACGCACCGCATCGGCGATTTGCGCTTCGGCGATACGTTTCGTCTGTTCGGCCACGTGCATGCGAAGCTCACGCTTGCCCGCGCGTTCGAACGGCACGTCGACGCGGACGGCATACTCGGTCGGCCCGGCGTCGTTGAGCGCGCTGAACCCCGTCCCGAGCCAATCCAGGCTGTCGGCGCCTCCCGACAACACCGGATTCGGTCGAACCCGTGCCGCAACAAGAGCGGCCTCGGCGACCGACAGATCCGCTCGCGCGGCGAGCAGTCCAAGATTTCGCTGGACCGCTTCGTTGACGGCTTCTTCGATCGTCAGCGTGCGAAATCCACTCTGACCATAGGCGCTCGTGGCGGCGATGCACCCGAGCATCGTCGCGACGATCGATCGGCGAACCTTCATGGACGATTGACTCCGAAATGGCGGCGCGCCGGGCGCGGCGCCGCCCCGAGACCCTGACGAATTGATAATTGACGAACGCGGGTGACGAGACACCCGCGCGTCACACGTGTTAGGAAAACGGCGCTTCGGAGGGAATCGGAGGGGCGCGAGGGGCTGTTCGAAGAGACGTGAGTACGGACGGGAGATCGTGAACGCGTGAACACGATGCGCCGCGGCGCGCATTCAGCGGCGCAGCCACTCGAACCGCCGGCACGCCATCACCGACCCGGCGAGGCGGCTCGGACGGCGTCAGAGAGTCGAGCGAGTGTCCGGTTGCGACGGTCTGTTGCGCCTGGAGCGTCGTCGGCCACTGCGAGACATCGGCGGACGTGAAGTGCCCGTGCCCGTCGTTCAACCACACGCCGACGGTCCGGCCTGAAAGCGGAAGGCCGACGACGATGTCGAGATCTCGATCGGCATCGACATCGACGGCGCGAATCGTGACCGCGTTGTGCGTCGACGCGAACGTGACGCCGCCGTCAGCGTCCCCCGACATCGAGAACTCGATGCGATACGCGTAGCCGTTCGCGTCGCGCCCGATGCGATCCGCGACGGCTACGTCCGGCTTGCCGTCCGTATCGAAGTCTCCGATAGCGGTGGACCAGGCGAACGGTCTGGCGGCATTCCCCAGCCTGAAGACGGCCGCGTCCGACGAGGGCGCTTCGATCGGCGACGCGCCCGGCGTCGAAGAGATTGGCGATCGTTCTGCGTGGGATCCTGGCTGTGCCTGGGAATTTACCGACGCGAGCAGCACGAGCGCGGCGCACGTGCCCACGGAGAGCGGACGGCGTACAGCACGCGCTGCGTCACCGAGCTTGTGTCGGACGAACTGATTCATGTGCGAAGACGCGATCGAACATCTCGTCTCCGCAATGCCGATGCCAGAGATGACAACCGATGACGGTCAGCGAAGGCGTGCCTGAAACTGGATGCAGTTGTGAGGCGTCCCCGAGCGGAATGTTCGTCGCGCCGCGCGATTTGGATGCCTTACGTTTTCCATTCGGTTTTCTTACTGCCGAATAAAGGAAGCACTGAAAAGGCATCAGCAACTCGCAAGACAGGCGATGTCGTGCAGACAAAAGTCCTCCGTGACGGCGACAACCGATTTCACTTACGCACTATCCAGTGAGAGAGGTCCACACGAGCGCAATGGTGAGCCCGACCATCACCGCGCTCGTGCTCCAGGCGATCATGTTGGCGGCTCGCGAGTTCTTGTAGGTCCCCATCAGGTCCTCGCGGTTGATCAACCGAAGCATGAAGAACAGCACGAACGGAATCAGCACGCCGTTGGCGACCTGCGACACGATGATGACCTTGATCAGCGGCAGTCGCGGGATGAGGACGAACCCGGCGCCAACCAGGATCAATGACGTATACAACCAATAGAAGATCGGCGCTTCCGAGAACCTCTTGTTGAGGCCAGATTCGAACCCGAGGCCCTCGGCGACGTTGTACGCCGTGGCGAGCGGGAGAATCGCCGCGGACAGCAGCGCCGCGTTCAACAGGCCCATCGCGAAGAGGACCGATGCGAAGCGGCCCGCCAGCGGCGCCAGCGCGACGGCGGCGTCGGCCGCATCCCGGATGTCACGAACGCCGCCCCTGTACAGCGTCGCGGCGCACGCGACGACGATGAAGAACGCGACGACATCGGTGATGATGCAGCCGATGATGACGTCCCATCGACTCAGCGAGTATTGGCGCGTGCCGATGCCCTTCTCCACGATGGACGCCTGCAGATAGAACTGCATCCACGGCGTGATCGTCGTGCCGACCAGGCCGATGATCATCACGAGGTACTCGGACGAGTCGTTGACGTCCGGAAGGAACGTGTGCGTGACGGCCAGACGCCAGTCGGGGTGCGACAGCCACGCCGATATTGGATACGCGAAGTAGACGAGCGAAAACACCAGCAGGAGCCGCTCGACCACAACGTAGCTGCCTCGGACAACGACTCCCCACACGAGGAACGCCGCGAGCGGCACGGCGACGTACTTCGAGACGCCGAAGATGCCGACCGCCGACGCGACGCCGGCGAATTCGGCCGCGATGTTGCCGAGATCCGCCAGGCCCAGGACGATCATCGTGAAGAACGTGAGCCGCAGCCCGAACTCTTCGCGAATCAGATCGGACAACCCTTTGCCGGTCACGGCGCCCATCCGCGCCGCCATCTCCTGCACGACGATGAGCGCCACGGTCGTCGGGATCAAGGTCCACAACAGCGCGTAGCCGAACTTGGCCCCGGCTTGCGAGTACGTCAGGATGCCGCCGGGATCGTTGTCGACGTTCGCTGTGATGAAGCCGGGACCAATGACAGCCAGAAATGCGAGCACCCGGAGCCACATGGCTCGGAGCGGCGATGCTCCGCCCGCGATGCGCATGGCTTTCCTTTCTCCGTGAAGAAGCGACGACGAAGTCAGGGAGCGAGAAGCGAGACGGGGACGTCGGGAGACCCATGTCTCAACAGGCTGGCCGGCGCTGTTGGACGAGAGTCGTTCGGATGAATCAGGACCTCAGCGACCGGGCGGAATCAGCACATTCGCAACGCCTACTGCCGTCGTCAATCATTCAGCGATCTCCAACACCGCATCGTACCCTCCAATCGCACTCGAGTCCATCTGCCAAAAGCCGTCGATCGCGTGAGGAGTTCATAGCCGTGGGGTGATGAGCGATTCGATTGCGCGAATCAACTCCCGCGCGTCGACCGGTTTCGACAGATGTCGATCGTACCCGGACGCTGCGGCGCGCTCGCGATCGGCGACGGCGGCATACGCGGTCACCGCGATCGCCGGCGTTCGTCCCCCGTTGTCCTCCCGGCGCATTCTCAGCTGGCGGAGGAGCGCATATCCGTCTTCTTCCGGCAGACCGATGTCGCTCACGAGCACGTCGGGACGCGCCTGGTCGATGCTCGCAAGCGCCTCGCTCGCCGATGCGACGGTCGTGACCTCGGCGCCTGCCTGCGCCAGCACGGCATGGAGCACTTCGCGCGCATCACGATCGTCGTCGACGACGAGGACGTGAACGCCGCGGCTGAACATCGGAAGCGGCGTGGTGTCCGCCGGTCTGGCGACGGCGGCGACGGTGTGCCGCTGCGCGACCTCCGTGGCGCCGACCGCCAGCGGAAGGACGACCGTAAACGTCGCGCCGCGACCGATGCCCGGGCTCTCGGCCCCAATCGAGCCACCGTGCAGCGCCACGAGGTGACGCGCGATCGTGAGGCCGAGTCCGATCCCGCCGTGGACCCGCGTCGTGGACGCGTCCTGCTGGCGAAAGGGTTCGAAGATGTGCGGCAGGAACTCCGGTTTGATGCCCGAACCGGAGTCGCTGACGATCAAGGTCGCGTGGCGGTCGTCGTGAGACAGACACACGCGAATGACGCCTCCGGGCGGCGTGAACTTGATGGCGTTGGCGATCAGGTTCGTGGCGATTCTCTGCAACTGAAGCGGATCGCCTGCGGTCAGCGTGTCGTCCTGCAGTTGGGCGTGGAGCCGGATCTGTTTGGCGTCGGCGCTCGGAGACAGGCTCGCCATCGCCTGGTCGATGATCAGCGCGAGTGCCAGGACCTGCCGGTCCGACTCGCGCCGCCCGGCCACAATCTGCGAGACCTCGAGGAGGTCTTCGACCAGCCGCGTTTGTACCCAGGCGTTGCGCTCGATGGTATCGAGTGCGCGGGCGCGCGCGCTCTCCGTCAGACGTTCTGTGCGGAGCAGCCGCGTCCACCCCACGATGGCGTTGAGCGGTCCGCGCAGCTCGTGCGACACCATCGCCAGGAACTCGTCCTTCGCCGCGTTCGCCACCTGCAAGCGCGCCGAAAGATCGACGTGCTCGCGAGCGCGATCGTGTTCACGCAAGACGGTCTCGGCCAGCACCTGCAACAGCTCGCCGTCGGAGGTCAATCGGGACCGCGACGCCGGTGTCTCCTTGCGGACGGCGTCCCAGACTCGCGCCTGCGGCAGTCGTGTCTCGCGCGCCAGCCGTTCGATGGCCATCGGTTGGGGAAATTCGGACAGAGGGTAGCCGGCCACGGCTGCGCCGACGGCATCGCCGTTCAACACCAGCGCGGTCCCGACGGCTGCCAGTCCGAATCGGTTCGCGATCGCCACGGCGCTGACGGCCTGGCGGCACCGCGCCGCGCACTCGGCGAACAGTCCGGGATCGTGTTCTGATTCGCCGAAGAGATCGAACAGTGGCGTGCGATTGATGGGCCCGCAGGCGAGACGTCCCTCAGCGTCGTACAACGCCACGGTCAGCCGTGTGACGCTGCCATATTTCTCCAGCGGTGGCCGCCAGATGTCCTCCGCCCACAAGGATTGATCGTCGTGTCGCATCCCGATGCCACGTCAAAAACGGCGAAGCTGGCGTGTCCGTTGACGGTACTGGAACGTGCCGCATCCCGCGCGACATTCGAACAGGTCCCATTGCTCCGGATGGCTGGCGCTGACGCCGCCGACGTAACTCCGCTGGTAGGCGAGCGGCCGGTCGCACATCGGGCACACCAACGTCGGCGGCGGGTGCGGCGGAGCGTTGGTCAGGCCGCGCGTATACGCCCGGCTCTTGGTCAGCGCGCGACGGGCGGAGTGCGGCTCCGGGATTGGCGCACGTTCCACAGCCGCCATGTTCGACGGATCAGGATCCGCAGCGTCCATCGCGCGGTGAATCGCCGCCAGAAGGGTCTCCGGGGGACACGGTTTGACCAGGACAGCCGTGGCGCCCGCACGCTCAACGCGCTCGAGTTCGGCCGGATGCGCGGCTCCGGTCACGACCACGATCGGAATCGTCCGCGTGTCTGGATCCCGCCGCAGAAGACCACAGAGCTGATAACCGTCGATCCCGGGTAATCGCGTCTCCGTGACGATCACGTCGTGGTGGGACGACAGAGCTTTGGCGAGCGCCTCGCGCCCCTCGCTGGCCTCGTCGACCTCGAACTGCGCAAGCGTCAGAACGTGAGAGTACAGCTGGCGTGTGTCCGCATCGTGATCGACGATGAGGGCGATGGGCGGCAAGGGTGAACCGTTTGAATCCATGGGATGCGCCGCGCCGATCAATCCTAACTCGAATCGCCGTGCGCCAAGGACTGTCGTCACGCGGAACTCGCGGTCGCCCATGAGTCGGACCTGAACAGCTGAGCATTTGATTTAGTGGTGAGACGGGCGTAACATCCCATCTCTCGCGCAATTGCAAGGCATCAATGGTGAGCGGTCGCCGGTTCGAACACCTTCTGACGAGCATCGGTGTCCTGCGGCACTCGTGCGACCTCGACCTTCTGCTGTTTTTCCATCGCCACCCGCATGCCCTGCTGACCAGCGACCGGCTGGCCGCCTACGTGGGGTACGATCTCAATCAAACGGCAAGGTCGCTCGACCTGCTGACCGAAGCCGGTTTCTTGGAGCGCTCCCAGAACCCGACGCACGCCGCCCGGATGTATGTTCTCCAGACTCCCGGGGCAGGGTGGGTGGCGTCGTTGATCGATATCGCCTCGACTCCAGACGGACGAAGAAGCCTGCTCGATGCGATGAAAGAAGCGTCAGAGGCGGACGCGTCCGATTCCGAATCGAGGCAGGCAGACGCGCTTCGACGGGCGCGGCGCACGAACGTCTCATAAAAAGGTGGGCTCATGGCGGAATTAGATCTCGTCACGACCGGTGTCGTCGGACTCGATGCGATTCTCAGCGGCGGGATTCCGCGCGGCAATGTGATCGTGGTCGAAGGACCGGCCGGCAGCGGCAAGACGACGCTGGGTCTCGAGTTCGTCTATCGCGGCGCGACCGAGTTCGACGAGCCGGGGCTCATCGTCCTGTTCGAGGTCTCGCCGATCAAGGTGATCCGCGACGCGGCGCAATTCGGGTGGGACCTGCCGGACCTCGAACGGCAGGGCAAGGTCAAGGTCATTTTCACGACGCGGTCGGTACTGCAGCAGGAGCTTCAGCAGGCCGACAGCCTGCTGCTTGCCGAAGCGGCGCGCATCGGCGCGCGACGGATGTTCATCGATTCACTGCCGCCGCTTCCCTTCGATGGTCTGAATGGCCACAACGGCAACAACGGCGGCACGCGTGAAATGTTTCATACGCTCGTGCAGGGTCTGCACCGCGAGAACCTGACGGCGATGCTCGCCGTGGAATCGGCCGGACTCGATCGGGTTCACCATGCCACACCTCCGGTCGAAGAATTCATCGCCGACACGCTCATCGTCGTGCGCATCGAGGATGTTCAACGCGCGGCCAGCCGCTCGATCGAGATCGTGAAATCGCGCGGCCACCATTTTCAAATGGGCAGTCATTCGTTTCGCATCGTCGACGGTCGCGGCATCGAGGTGTACAAGCGCGTTCAGGCGCCACGCAGCGTGAGCCGCGAGATGGCTGCCTCGTACGACCCGACGACGCGCGTGCCGACGGGCGTGCCCGGCCTCGACGAGCTCGTGAACGGCGGCTATTTCCTCGGCAGCACGACGCTCGTGGTCGGCGTGTCGGGCGTCGGCAAGAGCGTCATGGCGCTCCAGTTCATCGCCGAGGGCGCTCGACGCGGCGAGCGCAGCCTCATGTTGAGCCTCGACGAGACGCCAGCGCAGATCGCGCGCAACGCGCGCACGATCGGCATCGATTTCGAACCGGATATCGCGCGCGGGGTCGTGAGGGTGCAGTACGATTCGCCCCAGGAGATCGAGATCGATCGCCACTTCGCGCAGATCGAACGGATCGTCGAGGAATTCAAGCCCAAGCGGGTCGTCATCGACAGTTTGTCGACGTACGGCTCGACGCTCGGATCGTCGTTGCGAATCTTTCGCGATTTCTTCCACGCACTCGTGGCGCTCATGAAAGAGCACCAGATCGCGGCGGTCTACAATCACGAAAATCCGGAGATTCTGGGCATGTCGTCGATGGCCGGCGAGTACGCGATGAGCTCGCTCGTCGACAACATCCTGCTGATGAACTGGGTCGAGCTGAGCGACGAGTTCCGGCTGGCCATCACCGTCGCCAAGATGCGGGCGAACCCGACCAAACGCATCACGCGCGAGTGCGAGGTCGTGAACGCCGAAGGGATGCGCGTCCTGCCGCGTCAGATCCCGCCGGCGGCGCTGCCGTTCAGCGCCTACTACGGCCTGGTCTCGCGGTCGCCGGAGCGTCATCACACGACGTCCCCGCCCGTTGTTCAGAAATAGCGAACGCGCGAGTTTCCTCGCCGCCGTCGGCGCCGTTACCGCGCGACGACGTCGACGGGATTCGTGGTGTGCGGAGCGTCAGCGGATCGAACCACCTTCCGCTCGGCGATTTCGTGCTGTGCGGTCACTGCGACCTTTTCTGATTCCGCCACGCGCGGCGTGCAGCCGCGGTGCAATTGGGCCGCACGAAGAGCCGACAGCACGGAGAACTCGAAGGCATTCATTCCGTCTGGACGCTTGACCATGATGTGACACCCTCACAAGCCGGGGCTTTGGTGAGGGCTCAGGCCGGAGCGGCCGAAGGCTCAGAAAAGCGGGAGACGTCAGTATACGCCGGTTCAGCGCGGCCGTCGTCGGTGTCTCACGCGGAGCGCGCGTGCGCCGCTGACGGCATCCTCGAACAACTCGAACGTCACGGAATCGCCGATGACGAAATCGTTGAACGACGTGCCCTCGCCGACGTCGCTCCGATGAAAGAACACCTCGCGATCGTCTGCCAGGCGGATGAACCCATGACCCTGACCGACGAACAGCTTCGCGATTCGGCCGGTGGACACGATTCCGCGCGCATCAGAGGGACGCTTGGCGGCGTGAGCCATTGGCGCCGTCTTTCGAACGGCGCCATAGAACCATTCGCGCAAGTGTTACCAACGCGGCTCGGATCGGCGGCGATGTGACTGGCCGCCGCCGTAACCGCCGCTCTGCGGCTTCGGACGCGCCTCGTTGACGGTGAGACTTCGCCCGCCGAGTTGAAAAGCATTCAACTCGTGGATGGCTTTCTGCGCTTCCTCGTCGGTGCGCATCTCAACGAATGCAAAACCGCGCGCGCGCCCGGTCGCCTGGTCGCGCATGACATTCACCGATTCGACGGCTCCGGCGCGCCCGAACAGCTCGTGAAGCTCGGTCTCTCCGACTTCGTACGGCAGGTTTCCCACATACAACTTCCGACTCATGACAGCACTCCTTGGTCGCAAATCGCGACGCTCCCGACCATTTGGAATCGACGTCGCGTGGATGTCGTCTCGTAGCTAGGCTGAACTTCAGGAGGAGCGAGTCCGAGTGGCTCGTTACGCCGGAGGCGCCACAGTACGCGGCAAGATCCGAGGACTGGACATAATACCACGGAAGCCGATCACCCGCGCAACGCGATCAGCGGATCGGCGCGCGCCGCACGCTACGCCGGGAAAAAGCAGGCGGCACATGCGGCACCCGTCATGACGACACGCGCGATCGCACATGAAAGCGGACCTCGGGGGCTGACGTTGAAGACGATGTTGCCGAGCAATCGAGATGACCACCCTCGGCGCCAGATTCTGGTCGAGCGCACACACGTCTTCGTGCGAGAGCCGTCGCCATCTGTTCGCGTCGGAGAACGGTCCTGCCAGAGTTGATAGAGCTGATGACGACGACGGGGTCAGCGTGGTGCCGACGATCTTCTCGGCGATGGACGCCCTGACGAGCGTGCAGCGCTCGCAAGAATCGGCGAAGTCGCGCCACGAGAATTCGCTCCCTTCTGAACGACATCGACTTCCGAAGTTAGGGTACGACCGAGTGATGGTCCAGCTTCGTGCACCGCCAAACAGTGCCGCCCGCGCACGAATCGAGAGGCGTACGGATTCTCTGATTCGAGCAATTCTTTCATGACGGAAGCTAGTTATGAGTCAAGAACGGATGAGCAATTGGACCGCAATTCCTGTGATTCACGCTGACATGACGGTCCTTGATGGGACGTTTCGGCGGGGGCGCAGCGATTGCAGACGCTGCGGTATTCGGCCGGCGGGCGAGCTCGTCATGAAAGGCGACGCTAATGACTGAAGAGTCGGCCGCGTGGATCCCTCAAACCGTCATCAATGTGGGCAGCTCGTGGCTGACCGTCGCGAACGGGAGGCATCTCGTGCTGTCCGCGAACTGGTTTGATTTCATCGTCCACCGGACACTTCGCCAGGCGCTTCGCTACACCGATTACCTCACGCTCGTGATGATTCGCGCGACGCGCGAGCACGTGGGGTGGACTGTCGACGTCGGATCGCCGGCTCTTACAGACGTCGCTGAAGTCGTCGCTCCGGCGGTTCGAGAGACCGACGTCATCGGCGAGCTCGAAGACGGACGATTGGGACTGCTGCTCTTGCATGCCGACGATGCGGCGGCGCTGCGCGTCATCGAACGATTCGGCGAAACACTCGGCGACGTGCAGTTTTCGGCCCCGCTGGCGTTCGCGATTGGCGCTGCGTGTTGTCCGACGAACGGCATCGACATGGACGCCCTCGTCGCGCACGCCATATCGCATCCGATCCTGAGCGTTCGTGCGCGACCGCCGGTCGATGCCGGCGCCCCGTCGCTCCTGATGACCGTCTGAGGTCTTCAAAAGCCATTCTTTCTCTTCTTCGAGTCTTCGAGACTTCATGGCCAATCGAGGTTGACGCGTCCGATAACGACGCGTCACGCTCTCTGCGCCGAGACGATGGCGCGCTCCATCTCGGCTTCGATGGCAAGACTCTCGCGATCGCGGAAGATCGTGGCGACCGCGAGCCTGCGACCGGCGCGCGAGTACGTGACGGCGCAGTCGCGAGACTCGAGCTTCCCGTCGACGCGAACGGCATCCCATTGTTCCGCGTGGCCGACGTAGTTGATCGTGACGTCGTAGTGCTGGCTCCAGAAGAACGGAACCGCGTCGAACCGCTCCCGCCGACCGAGGATGTTGCGCGCGGCAACCTGACCTTGACGCTCGGCCACGACCCAGTGTTCGACACGAATCCGATTCCCCGTGTGCGGGTCCGGCCATCGCGCCACGTCACCCGCCGCGAAGATCCCCGTCGCGCTCGTCTCGAGGAATTCGTTCACGCTGATGCCGCGATCCACCGTGAGGCGCGCCTTCTCCGCGAGATCGATCAGCGGTCTCACGCCGACGCCCATGACGACGAAGTCGGCGTCGAGGGTCTTACCGCCGCTGAGCGTGACGGTCCGGCCGTCCATGCGCGCCACCGTCTGCCCGAGATGGAAGACGACTCCCTTCTCTTCGTGCAGCGATTGAACGAACCGCCCGACCTCGGCACCCATGACGCGCTCCATCGGAACGCGGTCCGGCGCGACCACCTCGACGGCGATGCCGCGGGTTCGCAGCGACGCCGCGACTTCGAGGCCGATGAAGCTCGCGCCGGCGACGACGGCGCGCCGGGCCGTGGCCGCCTTGGCGACCAGCGCACGGCTGTCGGCGAATGAACGGAGGTAGTGGACGTGGGCGTCGTCCGCGCCTGGAATCGGCAGGCGCACCGGATCGGCTCCCGTCGCGATGAGGAGCGCCCCGAAATCGCGCTTCGATCCGTCGGCGACCGTCACGGTTCGTGCCGACGGATCGATCGCCGACACACGCGATCGGAGCAGCAGCTCGATGCGCCGTTCGGTGTAGAACTCCGGCGACCGCAGCGGAATCCAGTCCTCCTGCGCCTGACCGGCGAGATAGTCCTTCGACAGATTCGGACGGTCAGTTGGAGGCGCGTCGTCGGCGCTGATGATCGTCACCGGCCCTTCGTAGCCTTCGCGCCTCAACATGTCGGCGGCGGCAAGCCCCGCTGCCCCGCCGCCAACGATGACGACCGACGAAGGCGCCTGACGGGCGACGCCCGGAGCGGCCGGCGAACGCTGCGCCTCGGGCATCTTCTCGCGCACGAACACCATCTCGCCGCGACGCTCCACGCGCCAGCACGCGATGGGATCCAGCGCCGGCGCGCGCACGGCGTCGCCGGTGCGCAGACTGAAGCAGGCGTGGTGCCATGGACAGCGCACGGTGTCGCCCACGACGAGACCGTCGGCCAGAGGGCCGTGGTAGTGCGTGCAGTGCGCGCCAATGGCGAACAGCTCCGTTCCCGAGCGGACCAGCACGACGTCATCGTCGGCGACACGCCCGAGCAACATGCCGCCATCTGTGAGCGTGTTGGCAGCTATCCCCTTCGACAGATCCGGGCGCGGTGTTTCGTTCGTGTCCGTCATGACGACCCCCGCACAAACTTAGAGCACGTTTCAAAAATATGCCGTGTCAGGGCTTTCACCCATCAATTGTGAAACGCACTCTTAATCACAATTCCCCGCTAATACGACGATGCTCCGCGGCCGGACCGTCCAGGTGTCGCGATCGGCGAAGACGAGTTCGCCGCGTTCTGGAATGTCGGACGGACTCGACGCGAACGTGTCGATGGCCACCCACCATTGTGCCGCCGGGAGCTCGAATTCGAGCGGCTGCCAGAACATGTTCATCATCACGTGCAGATCGGATGATTCACCCGTCCCGGCGATCGTGCACGCGAGCGCGCGCCCCTGCGGGTCGTCGAAGCCGGGGCTGCCGAGGATCGTCCCGTGCCAGGCGATATCGGCGATGCCGCGCGCGCCGATCGCGCCGGTGTAGAACGTCGGCTGCCAGAGCGCCGGATGCGCCTTGCGGAACGCGATCAACCGCTGCACGAATCGCAGCATATCGCGGTTCGTGTCTGCGAGCGTCCAGTCGAACCAGCTCGTCGGGTTGTCCTGGTTGTAAGGGTTGTTGTTGCCGCGCTGCGTGCGCCGGATCTCATCGCCGCCGACAAGCATCGGGACACCGCGCGAGAGCATGAGGATCGTCAGGAAGTTCTTGATCTGCCGCGTGCGCAGCGCCTGAATGGCCGGGTCGTCGGTCGGCCCTTCTGCGCCGCAGTTCCAACTGAGGTTCTCGTTGATGCCGTCGCGGTTCCCCTCGCCGTTTGCGTCGTTGTGCTTCTCGTTGTACGACACGAGGTCGCTCAGCGTGAACCCGTCGTGGGCCGTCACGAAGTTGATGCTGTTCACCGGCGACTGGCCGCGCGCCTCGTAGATGTCGGCGCTGCCGCCCAGCCGCGCCGCAATTGCGCCCGTCAGGCCCGGATCGCCCTTCACGAACCGCCGCACTTCGTCTCGAAACCGGCCGTTCCACTCGGCCCAGCGGTCGCCGGGAAAGTGCCCGACCTGGTACAAGCCGGCCGCGTCCCACGCTTCGGCAATCATCTTCGTGTCCGCCAGCGCCTCGTCGAGCTCGATCTGCCAGATGACCGGCGGGTGCACCAGCGGCGTGCCATCTTCGCCGCGCGCGAGAATCGAGCCTTCGTCGAAGCGGAAGCCGTCGACGTGCATCTCGTCGACCCAGAACCGGAGACAGTCGACGATGAACTTCTGCGGCAGCGGGTGATTCGCGTTGAACGTGTTGCCGCAGCCGCTGTAATTCAGGTAGGCGGCGGGGTTCTCCGGATCGAGCAGGTAGAACGTCCGGTTGTCGATGCCGCGGAACGACTGCGTCGGCCCGAGCTCGTTCCCTTCGTCGGTGTGATTGAAGACGACGTCGAGGATGACTTCGATGCCGGCGCTGTGCAGAGCCTTCACGAGATCGCGAAACTCGTCGAGATGCCGCGGGCCGCTCTCGTCGACGCAGTAGCCCGAGTGCGGACAGAAGAAGCCGATGGTGCTGTATCCCCAGTAGTTCCGCAGCGTTCCGCCGGCCGGACTGAGGCCGGCGGCGGAGTCGTCGAATTCGAACACCGGCAGCAGCTCCACCGCCGTCACACCGAGCGCCTGCAGGTAGGGAATCTTCTCGATCACGCCGGCGAAGGTGCCCGGATGCGCGGAGGCGGCGCTCGGCGATCGGGTCAGGCCTCCCACGTGCATCTCGTAGATGATCGAAACGTGCCCGGGCCGCTTCAGCGGCCGGTCGTCCTCCCAGTCGTACGCCGCCGGATCGACCACGATGCAGCGCATCGAGGCCGCGATGTTGTCGCGCGGGCTGATGGCGTCTCCGCGGTTCCACAGCGCCCGGCTGATGCCGCGCGCGTACGGGCTGATCAGAACCTTGTTCGGGTTGAAGCGAAGACCCGCCGACGGAAGGTTCGGCCCGTCGAACCGAAACGCGTAGAACATCCCCGGGGCGCAGCCGCGTACGAAGACATGCCAGAAATGAAACGTCTTGTTCTCGAAGGGATCGAGCCGGACGATCTGCAGCGGCTCGATCGCCGTTGCGGCATCGAACAGCAACAGCGCGACTTCCGTTGCGCCTTCGGAGAACAGCGCGAAGTTGACACCGTCCGGGTAGATCGCGACACCGAGCGGATGTGCCGAGCCGGGCGACGTTTCGAACGCGGCCACGTGATCGCGGAAAGAATATCGCGGTCAGCGGAGGAAGGTGTTTACGCCGGCTCGTCGCTGATGCAAGCTGGCGGCACCATGTTCGTCATCGAACTGACCTACAAAGTCGCTCTGGCCGAAATCGATCGAAGTATGGCGGCGCATGTCGACTTCCTGAACAAGTATTACGCTGCTGGCAATTTCCTTATCTCAGGCCGAAAGATCCCGCGGGATGGCGGAATCATACTGGCGGTTGGCCGCGATCGCGAGCAAATCGAAGCGATCGTCCGCGAGGATCCGCTCTACGAGCGTGGGCTCGCCGATTTTCGCATCGTCCAGTTTCGCGCGAGCCACCGCGCCAAGGACATCCCGCGGCGCGTCGAGAAGTAAGAGCCCGGTCAGAACTCGAAGATCCACTTCCCGCGGAACGTCCGGCCGACGCTGTTGTTGAACGTGCCGAAGTCGGCGCTCGCCAGGTTGCCCTGATAGTCGCGCGGATTGAAATGATCCGTGATGTTGAACACCTTCAGCCCGATCGTCGCGTTGTGGCCGAACACGCGCAGCTTTTTCGTCACCTGCGCGTCGAGCGAGATGAACGTCGGATAGCGCCCGGCCGCGTTGCGCGGTCCGATGAAGCTGCGATCGGCGTCGACGTTCGAAAGCGGGAATCCCGTCCGCGTATCGATCACGGGGAAGATCGCGAACCCGCGCGGCAGGCTGAAGCTGCCCCACACCAGCACGCGATGCGGTGCGTCCCACGGCAGCGGACCGCGCTCGTCGGGCCGGATCACGGGGTTCTCGAGGTTGCCGAAGAAGCTGTTGAAGTCGTTGAGATTGCCGATCGCCGACGATCGCGTGTAGGACGCGACAAGTTGATCGGCCTCGTGGAACTGGTATCGCGCAGAGAACTGGGCCTGACGATATCGTGAGCGGCCGCTCGTGCGCAGGAGAATCGCGGATTCCGTCGCGTCGACGACCGACTCGAAGCGCTCCTCACGCTGCTGATAGCCGGCGCGCACGAACAGGTTCTTCAGCCACTCGCGATCGAGTTCGATGTTCCAGTTGACGCTCCGCGGCGCGCGCAACTCCGATTCGACGACGTTCGCGAGCGCGACGGGCGGCGCGGCCGGCGTCGCGCCGTCTTCCGCGAATCGCGAGACCTGGCGCGTCTGCAGCCGATCGAACCCGGCCACGTTGAGCGGGACGGCATTGTAGAAAACACCGGCGCCACCACGGACGATCGTGCGGCCATCGGCCGATGCGGCGAGCGTGAACGATCCCCGCGGCGCCACGTTGACGCCGCCGCCGATCGATTCGTAGTCGTACCGCGCGCCGTACTGCACGGTCAGCCGCGGCGAGACCGTCCATGCGTCCTGCGCGTATCCGCGCAGCGCGGTCTTGTTCCGGTCGAGCGTGCCGTCGCCGGCGAACGCGATCCGCTCGATGAGCGTGCCGTCTTCGCGCGTGATGTCGATGTCGTGGCTCCGGCTGAACCCATCCATCGTCTCGTATCCGACTCCGGCGCCGACCTTCACGAGATGCAACGGTCCGAACGGCGTGAACGAGTACGTGTTGAACCACTCAGCCCGGCGGCTCGTTCGATCCTGATTGTTGAAGTAGCTGCCTGAATTTCGATCGGGCGCGAGCACTATCGGCCCGCTGCCCTGGCTCGGATAAATCGTCGAGTCGAACTCCTTCACGCTGACGCGCGTCTCGAACACGCCGCCGTCGCCGACGATCGTCTGGTCGGACGCGCTCGCGAGGACGTTGTGGTTCCTGATGTCCGCCGTCACGCTCTGCGGGTTGAACGTGTTCAGGCCGGCGTACGTCGTCTTTCTCGGCGACACCATCGCGGATCCCGTGAACCGATTGGTGTTCGCGATGATCCAGTCGACGCGCGTGAACGATTCGAAGCTCTGAAGCTTCGTGTCGCTCTCGAAGGGCGGCAGCCCGAATACCCGTGTCTGGCTGTACTCGGACTGCATCGATTCGAGCAGGCTGACCTTCCCTTTCACGATCGGTCCGCCGAACGTCACGCGCGGCGTCCACGACTCGATGCCTCTGAATTCCCCCCCGCGCCGACGCAGGCGCGGCTCGAGGTCGTTGACGGTCACGTCCCACGCGTCTCCTGCCCGCTGCGTCTCGATGGTCGTGGCGGCACCGGACGACAACCCGAACTCGGGCGCGTAGGCGGCGCCGCGGACCTGGACGGAGCTAACCGCGTCGATCGGCAGCTCGATCGCATCCTCGCCGGTCACCGGATCGGTACCGTTGGCGTCGTTGAAGGTCAGGCCGCTCTGATTGCTGCGCGTCCCGTTGATGTTCAACAGACCGTCCGGACCTCGAACGACACCGGGAATCAACGGCAGCGCATCCTGGAATCGCTCGCTGGCAATCGGAGCGGTCTGCATGATCGACGATGTGATTCGCTCGACGCGGGCGCCGCCGGCGCCGTCATCGACGACGCCGGCCCGCGCCTGAACGGTCACTTCTTCGCGAAGCGAATCGAGGCGAAGCTGCAGGGCGACGGTCGTCGTCTCTCCGGACTTGATCGGGACGGCGGTCGCCGCCGAGTTGAAGCCCTGCAGATCGGCGACGATCGAACACGGACCTGGCGCAATTTCCACGTCGCTGAATCGGAAGGCGCCGCGATCGTCCGACACTTCCACTCTCGCGTCGCGCGCCGGACACGTCAGCGTGAGCGTGACGCCGGGCACGACCACCGGCGCGCCGTCCGCGCCGGGAATCGAAACGGATCCCGCGACCGCGCCGCTCACGTCCTGCGCCAGGGCGCTGCCGGCCGCGAGCACGACGAGCACGGCCGTGAGCGCCGAAAGGCCGGCGCGCGCGTGAACGGGTGCCGAAACCTCTGCGCGGGCGGGCCGCCGCGCGAAGAGCGCGAGGCCGACCGCGCTCCAGAACAGCATCCGAAGTTTGCGCACCAGCGCGAGCGCCAGCCCGACGGCCGGATCGAGATGGAGACGCGCCGCGGCGAACGAGGAGCTCGCCTCGTCGACGCCGACGCGCAGCGGCACCATCTTGAAGACCATCGTGACCGCGCGGCTGACCGTCTCGAGCACCATGGCGGACGCGATCGTCGGCCGCACCGGGCTGATGAGCAGCAGCGTGTAATACAGCTCGGCGACGGAGAGCACCTGATACGCGATCTCGCAGGTGACGATCGTCGCGACGTCGGCGAAAGCTCGTGAGGACGCGATAGATCGGCGCCGCGTGATCGCCACGGCCACGGCGCCGGTTCCCAGCAGGACCGACAGGACGGCCGGGATACCGACCGCGATGCCGCTCACGAACGCGAACGCCAGGAAACCGGCGGCGAACAGAAGCACGAGCGATGCCGTGTAAAACGCGAACTCGATGACGAGGGCGCGCGCGGCGGACGCGAACCCAATCCCTTCGCCGGCGTGCGACGCCTTGATCGGCTCACCCACGAGCATGCCCATCGGCAGCACGGTGTTCAGCGCCTCGCCGGCGAGCCGCGCGCGAAGCGCCGTCAGAAACGGCAATGAGGCCGGACCATCCACGGCCTTCGTCCACGCCAGCGCGCGCAGCGCATCGCGTGCTCCAGACAGCAGCACGATCGTCGCGAATCCCCAGCCGACGCGAGCGACGCCCGCGATGACCTGATCGACGCCGAGGACGCGGAGCGATTCTGCGAAGAGCGCGGCGGCCGCGATGCCAATCGCGACGCGCAGGATACGTGTCCGGTTCATGGCTGCCCTCCGCCGGTCAGCGCGGCGGACGCCGCCCCGTCGCCGTCGATCGTCAACTCCACCTGCATCCACCAGCGCGGCTGATACACGACGCGCAGCGGGACCTCGGCAAAAGGTCCGTCTGCTCCGTAGGTAATCGAGAAGCGGGTCCGCTCGCCGTCGTAGGTGCTCGTCGTCACGAAGTCGGCCGCGATGACTGGTCCGTACGACCGTTGACCGATCCGCACGCTGCCGATGCGCTCGGTTCGCGTCCGGCGCAGCTCGTACAAACGGCCGAAGTAGGCGTACGTGATCGGGTTGGCCGACGGATCGTGCATCGCGTCGGCGAGCGCGGAGAGGAATCCGGGACGTGCGCCAGCCGGCAGTCGAATCACACGCGATCGCCCTTCCGCCGAATTCCGCTGCGCGAGATCGAGGACGACGGGAAGATGACGAAACGTGTAGTCCTCCGGCGCCGCAATCGTTCGCACGCGCGAACGAGCCTGCGCGCCGTCGGCCGTCGCCTCGATCACCTTGAACGGATGCCGACCGGTCGCCTGGCTCCGCACGTTGGCCTCGGCTTGTTCGATCGAGTCCTCGTCGGACTCCGTCATCAATCCGATCAGCCGGCTCTCCGCGCCGAGGATCTCTTCCTTGATGTAGCCCCACCGGTTGATGTGAAGCGGCGCACGCTCGGGATCCGATCCGATCAGCAGCGAGTAAGACGCTTCTCCAGGCCCGAGTCGCCTCGTGACGACGGCATCGCCGACGTCGTTTCGAGCGATCCAGAACACGACGAGCGGACGAATCCGGGCCGTGATGCTGTAGTGATGACGATCGACCGTCGTAGCGGCCCGAGTCGACGACGTGGCCAGCACGAGCGCGACGGCGGCGATGAACGTCGCTCCCCCCTTCACTGCACCACCCCCGATCGCGCCGCGACTGGAACGGGTCGCGGTTCTCTCCACTGTTTCTCCGCACGCGACTGCGCCGCCGCAACGGTGTAGATGCGGCGATTGCGGCCGTCCATGTAGATACGCGTGAGGAGCTCTGCGAGCAGGCCGAGGCCGACGAGCACGACGCCGGTCTGCACGAGCACGGCGCTGAGCAACAGCAGCGGTCCGTGCGCGAGAAACACGGGCGCACCCGTCACGATCTTCGTCAGGAGCACCCACCCGCCGCCGGCGACGCCGGCGGCGACGGTCGCGAACCCGATCGGCCCGAAGAAGTGCAGCGGCCGCGTGACGTAGCGCAACAGGAACCGCACCGTGATCAGATCGGCGGCCACGCGCCACGTCCGCGACAGACCGTAGTGCGACTGATTCTGAGGCCGCGGGATGTTGGCAATCGGCACTTCGGCGATTCGCGCGCCGGCCCAGCTCGCCAGGGCCGGGATGAACCGATGCAGATCGCCATACAGACGAATGCGCTTGATCACCGGCGCACGGTACGCCTTGAACGTCGTGCCGAAGTCGTGCAGCGACACGCCCGACAGCTTCGCCATCAGCCAGTTGGCGATCCGAGACGGCACGCGGCGCGTCCAGAGGTTGTCGACCCGCTGCTCGCGCCAGCCGCTGACGATGTCGTAGCCTTCGTCGAGCTTCGCGAGCAGCTTCGGGATCTCCTCGGGCGCGTGCTGCAGATCGCCGTCCATCGCCACCACGACCTCGCCGGCGGCCGCATCGAAACCTGCGGCGAGAGCCGCCGTCTGCCCATAGTTCCTCGCCAGCGGAATGACGCGCACGTGCGAGTAGCGGGCGGCGAGCACCGCCAGCGCTTCTCCCGTTCCGTCGCGGCTCCCGTCGTCGACGTAGATGACTTCCGACTCGAGGCCGATCAGGAACAGGACTGCTGTCAGGCGACGGTGCAACTCGTCGATCGTCCCCACTTCGTTGAAGAGCGGCACGACGATCGACAACTGGACCTGGCCCGATCGCTTACGAGACATGACGAAAGCTCCTTTTCGCGGGATGCACGAGGTCGTGGCGCACCAGCTCGATGCGCTCGCCGGCGACGAGCGCGCGCGTCTTCATGGTGCAGAGCAGCGCCAGCTCCTGCGCGCGCGATTCGAGCAGACGCGTGCCCGTCCGCTTCAACGCCTCGTCGAGGTAGCCGGGATGAACCATCAGCTCGGTGACGCCGGGCCCGGTCGCACGCAGCAGCTCGGAAAGCCGATCGCCATTCAGCGAGCCCGTGTCGATGCGCCCGACGAGACGCGGCGTGCGAAGACCGAGCGACGCCGCGGCGCGGACATTTCGCCGGGCCCACGGCCACATCGCGGCATTCAGCCAGGCCTGTGGTTGGCGGCGCTGAAAGGGCCGGCCCACAGCTCGCTCGTACGGGATGCGGACGACCGGAATGCCGAACCGAACGGCGAGGCGCGCGACGATCGCGAACACGGGCGGATAACCGTGAACGTGCTTGTGTGCGTCGAGATGCGTTGGCGTGATGCCCATGCCGACCACGCGCTCGATCTGCGCGGTCAGCTCGCGTTCGACGTCCGCCGTCGAAATCCGTCGACGAAGCGCATCGACGATGAACGGTTTCCACGATGGGCGGAAGCGTCCGTCGGCTGCGACGAGCGAAGGGACTTCTGCCGGGGGAAGCGTCGGCATCCCGTCGACGAGCGCCAGGTGGACGCCGACACCGAGCGAGGGGTGCGAACGCAGGCGTCGAATCGCGTCGGCGGTGGCCGGCGCGCTCGCGAACAGGCTTGCGCTCGTGAGGATGCCCAGGTCGTGCGCGTCGAAGATCCCGTCGTTGACTCCGACGGTGAGCCCGAGATCGTCCGCGTTGACGACGAGTTGTCGCAGCATCGTCATCGCCCCGCCATCCTGAACACTTGAGCGGCAATCGCCTCGTCGATGCGGAATTCCATGGAGGGTCGCTCGCGCGCGCGCAGCTGATCGACGGTCAGCTGGTTCTCGAACGTCGCGTGCTCGTTCTGCACGATGACCCACGCCTCACGAGCGTCACCGGTGATCCCGTGGGCCGACAACGACTGCACGGCGATGTCCGGCCGGCCGTTCCGCTGCAGGTAATGCGCCGCGACCGCCGGCGCGTCGGTGACGACAACCGCGGACCGGTTGGAGATGTGCGCGATGGTCTCAATCGCTTCACGCACCCCGTAGTCGTAGGTCTGTTCCGGGAAAGCCGTCAGGCGCGGATCGGTGTCCGCACCGATTGCGTTCTGAAACAGCGAGTAGAACGGCGCCGCGCTCTCCCGTGCTGCGACCAGGCCTCCGAAGAACACGACGCCGGCCACCGTCGCGACCGTCGCTCTCGTGGCCACGCTCAGCCACTCCTTGCGCAGGAGCCACCCTGTCCCCGAGACGAGGCCGACGGCGGCGATGAGATCGACGGTCGCGAACATCGGCAGCGAATAGCGCAGGAACTTCGCCGCCATCAGCGAGTACGGCACCAGCAACAGCACCGCCAGCACGCGCAGCAGCACGAACCCGCGCTCGTCGCGCCGTCGCACCAGTTCGATCACGCCCGGGACGACGGCGGCGAGCACGACGAGGGGAACCTTCGTCGCCAGCAGACGCACGTAGAAGGTCGCCGGCACGCCGAGCGGCGACACCAGAACGTCGGTCACGTACAAGGCGCCGGCGTACGCATAGCCGTGATGCGCGAGCATGTCGCCGCGGACATAGCTGGCGATGTAGCGCCATGTCTCCGGCCATACGATCGCCACGTTGGCGATCACAAAAGCCGCCGCCATCGCGCCGTAATGGCGGAGGCGATCCGGCCTGTTGGCGCCCGGCTCGCGATCGGTGAGGACGTTGAAGACCGCGTAGATGCCGAGGTACTGCGGCATGTACTTCGACGCGAGCATCAGACCAAACGCGGCGCCGCTCGCCGTGTACCACCGCTGCGCCCTCGCGATGTCGGTGACGCCGACGCGCTTCGCGCGCTCGTAGCAGAAGACGGCGAGCACGAAGAAGAAGAGCAGGAACGTGTCTTCCTTGCCGATGCGATTGATCGCGATGGCGTTGACGTCGAAGGCCCAGATCGCCGAGACGACGGAGGCCACCGCGCCGCCGAACAGGAGATCGGCGACACCGAACAGCCCCACGGTCGTTGCGGCGCCGGCGATCGCGTTCGGGAGCCTCAGCGCCGTCTCGAGCGAGATCGTGCGACCGTCGGGCGCGACGCGATTCCACGCCGCGGCGGCGTCGACGCTGCCCCACATGGCGAGCTTCATCAGCATCGGGTGCTCGGCATTGGCGGCGAAGTGGCCGGCTCGGTATTCCTCGATCGCCGTCACTTTGTTGAGCTCGTCTTCGCTGAAGCCGTACGTCGACAGCGCGCTCAGCCTGAACGCGAACGCGAGCGTCGTCGCGGCAATGAGTAAAGCGATCTTGGTGCGCGTCCACGCGAACGGGAGCGTCAGGCTCGACGCGTCGGTCCACGTCGCGGGACGAGTGGGCGTATAAGCAACAGCAGGCATGGGTCGCATCATCCGCATCGGCAAATGACGATCCATGACGCCGGCTTCAAGGCGCCACCGCGGATCGGTCGGTGATTCAAAGAGTTCCGTGACTTTTGTGTGGCGGGCGGATCGAGTGAGCACCATGCGCGTGTGCGCACACATGCGCACCGTGCGCAGCACTAAGCAGTCTGTCGGTCACAGCGATCGAGTTTCTCGCTCTGCGCCGCAGTTCGGAAGCTGGCGCGCAGATTGCGAACGGCAGGCGATATGTCTCAGAAAACGGTTCAACTCGTGATGGGCCGGCTGCTCACCGACGAAGACCTCCGGCTCCGATTCGTCGAGCGGCCGCGCGAGACGCTGGTGGAGCTGCGCGACCAGGGCTACGAGCTGACCGGCGACGAGATCGAGGCACTGGTCCGGAGCGATCCGGGAGTCTGGCCGTCGATGGCGCGGCGGATCCACCCGCGCTTGCAGCGTTGCAGTCTTCGACGGGCGTGATGGCTTGTGTGAAGACCGGCCACGCTTACGAAATGTTCCGAAATGCTCGGCCGCTTCGCAATTTTCGCGTGTCAGTTCGCCGCCGGCTGTTCCAGCTCGTACTTGCGCAGTCGCACGTAGAGCTGCGTGCGCGACAGCCCGAGACGCTTCGCCGCCTTTGATTTGTTCCAGCCGCAGTCCCGCATCACCTGTTCGATTGTGTCGCGCTCGACGCGCGGCAGGTTGGTCGTGGTCGCCGCCGGCGGCGGTGGCCGCCGCAGCTGCAGCGACAGGTGCTCTGCGCTGATCAGACCGCCCTCGCACAGGATCGCCGCGCGCTCCAGCGCGTTGCGCAGCTCGCGCACGTTGCCGGGCCAGTGGTACAGCAGCAACGCTTCGCGCGCGTCGCGCGTGAGGCCCGCCGGCGGGCGGCCGAACGATCGGCCGATCTCGTCGAGGAAGGCTTCGCTCAGGTCAAGGATGTCGACGGGACGCTCGCGCAGCGGCGGGATGCGGATGTCGAACACCTGGAGCCGGTAGTAGAGATCCTCTCGAAAGTCGCCGCGCTCGACCGCCTTCTGCAGATCGCGGTTCGTCGCGGCGATCACGCGGACGTTCGCCTTCTGCAACCGGACGCCGCCGAGGCGCTGGAACTCGCGCTCCTGCAGCACGCGCAGGAACTTCGCCTGCGCCGACGGGCTCATCTCGCTGACCTCGTCGAGGAACAGCACGCCGCCGCTCGCGAGCTCGATCTGCCCCGGCTTGGCCTGCTGGGCGCCGGTGAACGCGCCCCGTTCGTAGCCGAACAGCTCCGACTCGAGGAGCTGCTCGGGGAGCGCCGCGCAGTTCAACGCGACGAAGGGACCGTTCTTGCGCGCCGACGCGCGATGAACGAATCGCGCGACGACTTCCTTGCCGGTTCCCGATTCGCCGCTGAGCAGAACCGTCGTCTCGGTCTCCGCGACCTGGGTCGCGCGCTTCAGCACGTCGTGCCACTGCGCCGATCGCCCGACGACGCTCGCGTGCTCCGTTCTGGCGTGGAGCTCCTGCGTCAGCGACTGCACGCGCGCCTCCAGGCGTTCGGCACGCGCATGCGCGTCGGCAACTTGACGCGCCGCCTCCGCCAGCTGCTCGTGCGACACGGCCAGCGCCACGTGATCCGCGATCCGCCGCGCGACCGGCACGTCGTCTCGCGAGAACGCGCCGGTCCGCTTCGACCAGAACGCGAGCCCCATGTCCTGGTGGCGCGCGCGCGTCAGCACGACCAGAAGCGATCGGAACCCGGCCGCCACGATGCGCTCGCGCAGATCGACCGGCTCGACGATCGGCAGCTTCGCCGTCGTGAAGTCGTCGATGATGATGAACCCTTCGTCGGGCGCCGAGTCGTCCGCCCTGATGAAGCGCGTCAGCCCCTTGAACTCGTCGGTCGACGCTGCCTCGATCAGAATCTGCCCGCCGCGATCGTGAAACATCATCGTCAGCAGATCGTGGGCGAGCACTTTGTTCGCGATTTCGGAGACCTGCGGAAACACCGTCCGGATGTCGAGGACAGCGGCGATCGTCCGCAGCAACTCTACCGAGTTGTCGATGGCGGCGGTGCAATCAGCGATCGGCACGGTCAGAATCCAGTGCCGGCGCCCGTTCGAAAGAGGCCGCGTGGTGCGGGCGTCGGCAGCGACACCACGTTCGATCCCCGAAGTCCGATCGATTCGCCGGCTGTCAGCGGGGGCGCGAGCTGGAGCGCCTCGAAGTTGACCAGCGACGATTGGTAGTCGAGCGTCGCCTGCAGCAGGTTGACCTGCGCCTGCAGCAGATCGCGCTGCGCCTGCGTGACGAGAAAGCTCGTCGAGAGTCCCGCTTCGTACCGCCGCTCTTCGTCGCGCCCTCGCTCCGCGGCCAGCGCGGCGCCGGCGCGCGCGGCATCCTCGCGCTCGGCGGCGCTCCGAATCTGGCGCGCCGCTTGCCGCAGCGCGGCGGCGACGTCGAGCTGCAGGCTCGCGACGCGCGCGGCCGCCTGACGCCGCTCGACGCCGGCGCGCACCGCGCTCAACTCTTCGTAGCTGTGCCCGAGCGGATAGCTCACGGTGACGCCGAGGCTCCACGCCGGGTAATCGCGTCCGAACACCTGGCCGAGCACGTCGCCGAACCCGGAGTAGGCGCGCCCGGTCACGACGCCCGGGAACCCGCCCGTGCGCAGCAGCTGCGATCCGCCGAGCCCGCTGCCGCGATACGACGTCTCGAGCCGAACGTCGGGCAGCTTCTGGCTGCCGAAGTACTCGACATTGGTCGCCGCGTTGGCCACGTCGTTTCGCGCGCGCGCGACGTCAAAGCGCCCCTCGATCGCTTTCGCGACGATCGCGTCGAGATCGGGGAGCGGATCGCGGCCGGCCGGCTCGTCGGTCGGATCGATGTGGGCCTGCCAGAAGGAGGCGTCGCTCGGGTCCATGAGAAGACGGCGAAGACGATCTTCGCCGTCTTCTGCGGCGGCGCGCGCGCGAATCAGGCCCTCGCGCCGATCGGCGACTTCCGCCTGCACCTGCACGAGATCGACCGGCGGCGCCTGGCCGACGCGCACGCGCACCTCGTTCTCCCTGGCGAGCTTCTGCGCCAGCTCGAGCGAGCTCTCCTGCAGCGTGACGTTGGCGCGCAGCGCCTTCAACGTCCAATACGCCTCCTTGACCGACGCGACCGTCTGGACGACCGATTCGCGGAAGCGAAACTCGGAGCTCTCCTGATTGCGCTTCGCGATGATGATCTGCTGGCGTGCCGAGTCGATCTTCCGATCGCGCAGCAGCGGCTGCGAGAACGCCAGCTCGACGCCCGACTGCACGCTGGGATCGAAGCTGTTCAGCGGGCTGTTGCTGGTCGTTCGGGCCGCGTCCCACGAGACGCTCCACGTCCCCGATCCCCAGGGCACACGCTGCCGCACACCGGTGGACGAAAACCAGTCGCGGGTGTCGACGCCACTCGTGCCGAGCAGGAAATTCGACGGCGGCGTCACGATGCTCGATCGGCCCAGCGTCGTCGAGAACACCGGCGCGTAGACGCTCTGGCTGGCGCCCACCTGCGCCGCTTCGACTTCGGTACCGAGCCGGACGATGGAGAGGTCCGGATTGTGGTCGATCGCCCGCCGAACCGCGTCTTCGAGCGTCAGAGCGACGGTCTGATCCGGAGTCAGACTGGTGCCTGACTGCGAGTCTGGCACCAGTCCGACCCCGAGCCTGGCACCGGTCTGACCCCGAGTCGGAGCCGCGGTGAGCAGCACCGCTGCGACAACGATGGTTGCACGCTTGATCATGACGCCTCCGCGAACTCGGGAACTCGAACCGCCCGCTCCGTCTCGCGAATGACCGCGCTGTGCGTCCGCGCGACGAGGACGTAGATCGAGGGAACGACGAACAGTGTGAACACCGTGCCGATGACCATCCCGGTCACGAGCATGATGCCGATGCTGTTGCGCGCGCCGGCACCCGGACCGGTCGCCAGCACGAGCGGAAAATGACCGACGACCGTCGCGGCCGTCGTCATCAGAATGGGCCGCAGCCGCGTCGCGGCCGCCTCGATGACCGCCGCGAGCTTGTCCTTCCCCAGCTCCTGGAGGTGATTCGCGAACTGCACGATGAGGATGCCGTTCTTCGACACCAGGCCGACGAGCGTGATCAGGCCGACCTGACTGTAGATGTTGAGCGTCGTCAGCCCGAGGAACGAGAACATCAGCGCGCCGGACACCGCGAGCGGCACCGAGCCGGCGAGGATGATGAACGGATCGCGGAAGCTCTCGAACTGCGCCGCGAGCACGAGATAGATCAGCACCGCCGAGAGCAGGAACGTGCCGAGGAACTTGCTGCCTTCAGTCCTCAGCTGCCGCGATTCGCCGGCGTAGTCGATGTTGAATCCCTGCGGCAGGATCGACTTCGCTTCAGTTTCCAGGAACGTGAGCGCCTTGTCGAGCGGCACCGGCGGCGGGATGACGCCCTGGATGCGTACCGCGTTCAGCTGCTGAAACTTCTTCAGCTCGCGCGGCTCGGTCGTCGTCCGCAGCGTCGCAAAGGTCGACAACGGCACGAGCTTGTCCTGCGCGCCGGTGACGTAGACCTGCGAGAGCTGATCGGGCGTCAGGCGTTCGACCCGTGCCACCTGCGGGATCACCTTGTAGCTCCGTCCCTGGATGCTGAAGCGGTTGACGTAGTTCGCGCCGAGCAGCGCCGACAGATCGCGGCCGGCCTGACTGAGATCGACGCCCTGCGACCGAAGCTTGTCGCGATCGAAGACGATCTCCGCCTGCGGCTGGTCGAACTTCAGATCCGCGTCGGCGAAGATGAAGAGACCGCTGGCGAACGCCTTCTTCACGAGCTGATCGGCCAGCTCGCTGAGCCGCTCCGGCTCGGCCGCCGACGCGATCACCAGATCGACGGGGAAGCTGCCGCCTCCCGGCAACGGCGGCGGCGCCTGCGGAACGACGCGCACGCCGGCGATCTTCGACAGCGGTCCCATCGACTCCATCAGCAGCTGCTGCGTCGTCTTGGTCCGCTGACTCCACGGCTTCGTCGTCATCCCACCGAAGCCGCCGCTGGGGAACGTGATCTGGAAGATGCTGCCGCTCTCCGGAAACGATCGATACACGTCGTGAATCTGATCGGCGAACAGCTTCGTTTGATCGAGCGTTGAGTTCGCCGATGCCTGCACGAACCCGAAGAAGAAGCCCTGGTCCTCGTAGGGCGCGAGCTCCTGCTGCGAGAACAGATAGAACGGAACGATCAGCAGGGCAACGATGACCCAGACGGTGAGAACCACCGGCCGGTACCGAAGCGTCGCCGAGAGCGTCCGTGTGTAGCCGCGCCGTACGGTTTCGAACCGCCGGTTGATCCACCCGGCGAAGCCGCGCCCGGTGTCGCCGGTCCGCAGCAGCTTCGCGCCCATCATCGGCGAGAGCGTGAGTGCGACCACGCCCGAGACGAGCACCGCTCCCGCAAGCGTCAGCGCGAATTCACGGAACAACGAGCCGGTCAATCCGCCCTGGATGGCGACGGGCGTGTACACCGCGGCCAGCGTGATCGTCATCGCGATGATCGGTCCGACGAGCTCGCG